>Ga0066388_100002894_pt1 | contig 10794 bp, 8 predicted proteins | sample PanSoiMetaGPlot6_FD_64539 | JGI IMG/M metagenome (GOLD analysis project Ga0066388, IMG submission 64539) | Tropical forest soil microbial communities from Panama analyzed to predict greenhouse gas emissions - Panama Soil - Plot 6 (Hybrid Assembly) | ecosystem: Environmental > Terrestrial > Soil... | reverse complement strand
CTGGGCAGAACCCGGGAAGCGGCGATTGCCCCTGCTGAACACCTCAAGTGCGGGCTCAACCGCATGATGCCTCAGCAGTTCCATGCCCCAGTCAAACAGGTTGGTTAGGCTTGAGTCGAGTTGCGCCGCTTGCTGGTACTCCTCTACGGCTGCGAGGGGGTTCCCGGATTTCTCCTCGACCTCTGCGAGAAGGTGATGCCAGCAAGCGCGGTCTTGCGCACTCAACCCACTTTGAATCAGCGTTCGCGCGTCGCTATATGCCCCGGCTCCCATGTATGCCCGCGCCAGTTCATACTGGCTATCCAATTCGGCGGGTTTTAGCCGGGAGGCGCGCTCGAGGTAAGGTACCGCCGCCTGGGCTTTGCCATCGTTCAAGAGCAACTTCCCGGCTCGAAAATTTGCCTCGAAATCTTTAGGCTGCCGCTCCGCCCTGCCGCGGAGCGTACGCTCCAGTACGCCATTTGATGAGGGCGCGCCGGTGGCGGGGCTGAGTGAGGCGATATCGTTCGCCAGCGATTCGGCAGGTGGTGCCATCCCCGACGCATGCCCACCAAGATTTGTGGTGTCCTCTACACCCGCAATAGTGAATTTAGGCGGGTCGAAAAATTCCGGGGCGCCGAGCGAACCCTGCCGCTCAGGCTGCAGTATGAGATCGATGCGTTTCGCTTCCCCGCTTCCGAGCGTGAAAGGTCCAAAAATTGTGTTCTGGTATCCCGCCAGTTCTGCGCGCACGACGTACGTACCGGCTACGATCGACGTAAATCGGTAGTTTCCAGCGGAATCGGTCTCGGTTGACAAATTTCCCTCTTCATTTTCCCCCTTGACTTCAATTCTGACCATTGAGATTGAGTGCCCCTGAGCATCCGCCACGTGACCCTGCACGAGGGATGGCACCTTGGACTTGGCAGTGGGTTGCGACGGGCCCTGGGCCACTGGAGAGAAGAGACCGAGAACGATTACGATCACACATGCGACCACTTGGTCCCTTTGACCAGGGACTACTCGATAGTCCATGCGAAACCATGCACCAAGAAAGTTATGGAGATGCATTATTGTTTCTCAATCATACCCTCGACGGTTCGCTCTCTGGCAAAACGCTGGTGAAGCGTTCAGGTAAGGTTTACAATCCCCCTGCTTCATAGGTCTCCAAAAACTAGATGCGTTGTCGGCGAAACAAACACGAAGACGGATCAAAATCGAGGCACGGGCGCTGTGAAACCGGTCAAACCACACCTTTGTTCATTCTTCTGATTGAGGCCACGCCATGCATGCTCCAATCGAGGTCGAGCCCTCCGAAACGGCCATGATCGATCCTTCCAGCATCGGGGGCCAGCAGGATTGCTACGTCGACATCGGCGTTCGTCAAGGTCGAAGTTACGGAGAAACTTTACGACCGGTACATTAAATAACCGAGTCACCCCAGCATTCTCCGTAAGTAAATAGGAGCGACCGCATTGGCCATGACAAGACGCGAGTTTGTTGCAGGCTCGACCGGCGCATTCGCGGCGAGCCGCCTGATCACGGCGTCGGCAGCGTCCCCCGATCCGTCGAACCCGGCTCCCCATCGATCTCGCGTGATCATTGACACTGACCCCGGTGTCGACGATGCCCTCGCCCTGTTGCTCGCTATGCGCTCTCCGGAACTGATCATCGAAGGCCTCACGGCCGTAGCCGGTAATGTCCCCCTCGACCTCACCCTTCCCAATGCTTTGCGCATGGTAGAACTAGCCGGCCGGACCGACATTCCTGTGGCTGCCGGGGCCGGTCGACCTCTTGTGCGCCAACTGGTTACGGCAACCTATGCCCATGGCGAGAATGGCCTGGGAGGAGCATTCTTTCCGGAGCCGAAGGCCAAGCCCACCGCCCAGTCTGCTGCCGAATTTATCCGGGATGCTACGAGAAAACACCCCGGAGAAATTACTCTGATCACAATAGGTCCGCTGACCAATATCGCCATGGCCTGCACTCTAGATCATGAATTGCCCCGTATGGTTCGCGGCCTGGTCATGATGGGCGGTTCCCTGTCCGGGGGCAACATTACGCCGGCGGCGGAGTTTAATGTGTACGTCGATCCCGAGGCGGCCCGCATCGTCTTTCAATCCGGAATTCCGATCAGCATGGTCGGGTTAGACGTTACCCGCCAAACCACCTTGACCGACCAACATGTGCGAACTCTCGAAGCCGCCCAAAACCCAGTCAGCCAGGGCGCCGGCAAAATTGCCCGCAACGCCATTAAGCATACGCGTGAGCAAGGATTTCTAGTTGGACCGAATATGCACGATTCGCTTGCTGTCGCCGCCTTTCTCGATCCATCCTTGCTCGAATGGAAGGACTATTACGTCGATGTTGAAACCACCGGCGAGCTGACAGCAGGCGAAACGCTGGGTTATAGTCCGGCAGCAGGCGATCTCCGCCGGACGCCAGAGATGGAGAAACAAGCGGCCCTGACTATGGTCATTCGTGGGTCCGCGCCTACACTGGCGACGATGAAAACCTCGCCTGTAGTCAGAAATAGTTTTGTTCCTAATGCCAGAGTGGCCGTCGGCGTCGATTCGGCTCGTTTCTTCGATCTGCTGATTGGAAGATTATCAGAAACCACCAAGCAGCTCGCGCGAGATTGGCGAGACTAGAGGTGACTGCTGAGGCCGTGGTTGCGGAAATAGGTTGAATCGCGGTTATTGGGTGCCGCCACCCTTTTCCTGCCCAGCGTAGTAGCCGCTGCGAGTGCGCACAGTCAGTTTGCCATAACCCTTGGCACGAGCATCCACGTGGATCGCGCGGTAGCCGCCAGCGCTCTTGGGCGTAGTCGGCTTGTAACCAATCGTGTACTGATTGCGGATGTCATGGGCGACTGTGCTGCTGATCTCATCGACTTCATTGAGATCCTTCGGGAAAAACGCGACCCCGCCGGTCCGAGCCGCCATCTCTTTCAAAGCGTTGCGCGCTCGTCGCTGTCTCTCTTCGCCCAATAATCCGATTGCATAAACAGTGGGTCCATTTTCGGCCTGCAAGCGGTGAATCGCGGTTTCTAGCGACTCCCGGCTAGCATTGTCCTCGCCATCGGTGACCACGAACAGGACTTTTTTCTCCAGCTTGGCGTTTTTCTTGAGGTGGTCGGCGGAAGCAACCACGGCGTCATACAAAGCAGTTCCGCCCCGCGATTCGACCTTCTCCAAAGCTTCTCTCAGCTTAGGAACTGCGCCGGTAAAGTCCTGATCGAGGTAGTACTCATCATTGAAATTGACCACGAATACTTGGTCTTGCGGGTTGCTGGAGCGCACCAGGTTGATCGCCGCTTTGTTGACTTTATCGCGCTTCTCGCGCATGGAACCGGAATTGTCGATCACAATCCCCATTGCTACCGGAATATCTTCGTGGCGAAACGAACTGATCGTCTGCGGCTGGTTGTTTTCGTAAACCGCGAAGGCGTTCTTTTCCAGATTGGTCACCAGCCGCTGCTTATCGTCGAGCACGGTAGCGTGCAGAATGACCTCTTCCACTTCCTTGCGGAAAATGAAAGCCCCGCCTTCCTGGCCGCTGGGCGCCTGGCCTTGAGCTTGCCCACCACCCGCCGTGCCCTCCTGGCCGGTTCCGGCAGGCTGCTGAGGGGCTTGCTGCTGGGAATTGGTTGTCGGTGTCGCAGGCGCGCCTGCCGATCCGCTCCCCGCCGGCTGTGAGGTTGCGCTCGCCGGAGGCTTCACCGGTGGCGGTGCCTGCGGTGGCGGCGCACCTTCTCCGATCGATACGCTCGGTGGTGCCTGCTGCTGAGACGCGCTGGGCGCCGGCTGGGACGTTGTGCCGGCAGGGGTTACCGTCTTTTTGATGGTCGTGGTCCCTCCTGCGTCAGCGCCCGTCTGGGTTGAGCTATTCGGTACCGACTGCGGCGGAGGAACCGTTGCCGGGGACGGCATGCCGGAAGACGGCTGGGAGCCGGTCGCAGGTACGGAGGTGGGCGGCGGCACGCTCGAAACTGGCGGCTGCGGGGGAGTTTGTTGGGAGTTGTCCGAGGTCTGCACTCCAAACGCGGCACTCAGCAGTAACAGGACAAAAATAAAGTGCAAAACAGCGGAAGAGCGGTCATTCCGAAGGTGCATAGTATCCCGTCTTGGCATAGACGCGTAGTGGCGGCAGTCCCTTGGGAGGCACCAGCTTTACTTTTATCTTACGCCATTTACCGTCTCGTACAGGGTTCTTTGGACGGTAGCCAAGCACATATTGGTTGCGTAGCTCGATCCCAATTTTTGTGGCTACGTCCGCCAAGTCGTTGGGATTATCGATGGTAAATGCACGCCCTCCAGTAAGTTCCGTGACTTCGCTCAACAACTGCGGCCCCAACCGCTCTTCTTCGGTGGGAAAATAATGATCGTAGATGCCGATGGCATAAATCAGCACATCGGCTTCCTTGACCAGATTCTTAATCTCGCCCTCGGTATAGCGGCTGTGGTTATCGCCGCCATCGGAAATGATCAGCAATGCTCGTTTCGGATACCTTGCCTGCCGCATCTTGCTGACACCCAGATAGATCGCATCCAGCAAGGCAGTACGGCCCTTGGGGATGGTATAGACCAGCTTGCCCTGGATGTCTTCGACCGATTGGGTGAAATCGGTCACCTCATCCGGTTTGTCGGCGAAGGTGATCATGAAGAACTCATCCTGTGGGTTGGCCGTTTTAAAGAATTCGATCACCGCTTCGCGGGCGCGATCGATCTTGCTACTCATGCTCCCGCTCATGTCGAAGATCACGCCCAGCGACACCGGGGCATCCTCGCTCGAAAAGTGCTTGATATCCTGCGCCTCTTTGCCTTCGAAGACCTGAAAATTATCGCGATCAAGACCCGTGACCAGGCGGTTCATGGGATCCGTAATAGTTACCGGCACCAGAACCAGGTCCACATCTCGTTTGATCGGCTTGGTGTTGGTCCGAAGAGAGGGATTCTCGATGAGCGGTTTCGCCTCCGGCGCCTTAAGCCGCGGGGCGAGATGCACATCATCCTCGATGTTCTGCGCCCGGGGAGCAGGTGCGAACCAGGCAGATACAGCAAAAAAGAAGACAATCAGGGAAAAGAAGGCTGAGGGTTTCATACCGAGAAACATGAGTTTCCTACGGGTCCTCGACAGGGCCGTATCGCGACGCCCGGATTTCAACCTGGGCCGAAATGACCCGCGCCCACGGTGGCGGGCCATAAAGACCTCACTTTCGCGCGATAATATCACAGTTAACAAGACGGATTTCTAGCCTTTTTGTTAAAGGATTTTTTCGCTGTGCGGGTAGGCAAATTTTTGCCGTTTCCTGGCCTTGCCCGGTTCTCCCATCTGATCCAACCTTAACTTGTTACAATCTCAGGTTCCGGAAAATAATGGCCTGCATCGCACCTTTTCGCGCCCTTCGTTACGATCCCTCACGAGTCGATCCTTCGAAAGCAATTACCCAGCCGTACGACAAGATCACACCTGAGATGCAGGATCGCTATTATGCAGCGACCCCCTACAACGTGGTGCGCATTATTTTGGGGAAGCGTACCCCCGACCAGCCCAAAAACAATGTGTACACCCGGGCGGCGGGCTTTTTCCGTGACTGGCGTCGTGATGGCATCTTTCTGCAGGATGCCCGCCCTTCCCTCTACGCCTATTCTCAGAGTTTCACACCTCCGGGAGGCACAGCGCCTCTCGAGCGCCGAGGATTTATTGGCCTGGGCCGGATTGAGGATTACTCAGCCGGAGTCGTATTCCCGCATGAACAGACTCTGGCCAAACCGAAAGCAGATCGCCTGGACCTGTTGCGCGCGACGCAAGCTCATTTCGGTCAGATATTCATGCTTTATGACGATTCTGCCGAAATCGAAAGCTGGCTAAAGCCTCAGGTGACACCGGACATCGAGGTGAGCGACGAATACGGCGTTCTGCACCGCGTTTCGAAGATTTCCGACCGCGACGTTATAGCCAGGGTCTGCGAGCGGATGGCGGACAAGAAATTGATCATCGCCGACGGACACCATCGCTACGAGACAGCACTTAGCTATCGCAATGAGCGACGCCTAGCAACAGAAATGGTTTTGTCATCCGGCGCCTCACGGCAACGAAGAACCGTGCTGCACGATGATTGCGACCACCGAGGTCAACCTCACGACTGGGTAATGATCACCTTCGTGAACATGAATAGTCCGGGTCTGGTGATCCTGCCCACGCACCGGGTAGTGCACAGCTTGGCCTCATTTTCGAGCGCAAGCTTGGTGAGGCGTGCGCGTAACTATTTCAAGGTAAAAGAGCTCGACACAATAGTCGACGCCTCCCAAGCCACGAGCCTGTTACAGCAAGCCGGCCGTGCCGGTACCTCACTTTTGGCCGTTACTCCGCATCAAGATCTGCTCTTGCACACGCCTCGCGCTGACGGAGCTATATTCGAGGGGCTTTCACTCCGGCAACAGAGTCTTGACGTCGTGCAGCTGCATCGAGTGCTTCTCGAACGCGTTCTCGGTCTTTCCGCGGAGTCCATTCGCAACCAGGAGAACCTTGCCTATGTGAGGGATACCGGGGAAGCAATTCAGCGCGTCCGCGGCGGTGGGGCTAATGTAGCCTTTCTCATGAATCCGGTGCGCATCGGCCAAGTGCGCGACATCGCTTTTGCAGGCGAGGTTTTGCCCCAGAAATCAACCGATTTCTATCCCAAGCTTCTGACCGGCTTGACCATTTATGCACTGGACTGAATACAAGACACCAGAGGAATCGCAAGCCCTGGGTTTTGCGCGGTTAACTTTGCTTTGGACTGTTCATGATTTGGGTGAAGTCGACCCTCGGGCCCGCTCTACAAACAAAGAAACACTGCAGCGATATCCCGTTGAGGTGGGTTTCTGACTAGCAGACAAAAAGAGCCTAACCCCACGGGGGTCTCCCGATGAATCATCGAGTCATTCACGCCAGTCGTCGGAATCTTTGCTTAACGTCTCTTCTCGCAATCGCCTTTGGTTGCACGCTCCGCTTAGCAGGAGACGCGTCCGATCAGAAAGTGATCTCTGTTTATTCGCCGCTGGCGAACTATTCCCTGTCTTTGGTTGAGCGAGACGGGAGCGATTACGTGAGCTTGCTGGAAATTCTTGAGCCGCTGGGAAAGGTTAGCTCCAGAGTGGACGGGCAGAATTGGAGGCTTCACTTCAACAGTACGGATGGCGTTTTTCGCAACGGTAGCGCCCGCGTGCACATACATGGAAGGAATATCGACCTGCCCGCTCCATTCTTCCTGGATAACGCACGCGGGCTGCTCCCGGTAGACTCGCTTGTTAGCGTCCTGCCAGCGTTGCTGGGAATCCCGGTCGTCTTTCATTCCACCGCACGCCGTCTCTTCATTCGGGAGGACGGGACCACATATAGTGCGCAACTCGGCAACGGAACCGCTCCCAAGCTGGTTCTGAATTTCACAAGCCCTGTAAATCCGAAAATAGCGACCGAGCCAGGCAAGCTGCGGATGACATTTACCCGCGATCCGGTCATCGCGTCGGGACCGCCGACCGTGAGTTTCAATGCCACATCAATCTCTTCGGCCAGTTTCGTCGAGAGCAACGGAGCGGCAGAAATCACGATTAGTGGCGGTGTGCCGTTGCTGGCCAGCTTTGGCAATGACGGACGAACCATCACGATTGCCCCGGCGCCATCGGCCGCACCGGCGCGCCAAACCGCAACCGCAATCCCTCCGGCCAACTCTCAGCCTCAGGCTGCGTCCCCGACCGCCGCTGCCGGTTCGACAGCTCCAGCTGCCGCTCCACAACCTGCTCCCAGCCAACCGGTTTTCGCGGTTATCGACGCGAGCCATGGTGGGACCGAAACGGGTGCAACTCTCAGCAATACCTTGCTCGAGAAAGACGTGACGCTGGCCTTTGCGCGCCAGCTTCGCCAGGAGTTCGAATCCAAGGGGTTTTCCCAAGAACTCCTGCGCGACGCCGACATCACACTTTCGACCGATCAGCGGGCAATGGCGACAAATGCCGCTCGGCCCGCCCTCTATATCAGCGTCCACGCGTCATCAGACGGCAAAGGTGCCCGCCTTTACACTCCCTTGCTCTCCCCGACGGGGCAGGACAACGGCCTTTTTGTAGCTTGGGATCACGCACAGACAAGTTTTCTCGGCTCCAGCCAGCTAGCTGCCGCCAGCATCGCCGCCGAACTTGGCCAGGATCTGCCAACCCGGATCATCCCTGCTGCGCTTCGGCCGTTGGGAAACATTGTCGCTCCTGCCGTCGCGATTGAAATCGCTCCTCGAAATGGCGACATAACCGATCTCACCGCCACGGATTATGAACAGCAAGTGGCAGCCTCGGTAGTGGCAGGAATTGCGGCTGTCCGGGATAAGTTGGGAGCAGGCAGGTGATTCCCCGCTATCTGCAAATCACCATGGCCTTGCTGTTCGTGGCCGTGCTTGTCCTGGGTTTCTACGTCCGCCACATGCGGGGCAGGGTAAAGGAGGCAGTACGGGTAGTTGCCGGCCGGCCTCTGGCCCCGCCAGCGTCGGGACCGACTGAGCAGGTTACACTTTATGTCGCCTACGACGACCCCGGCGTGCTGCATGCAGAGAGCGCTCGCATAGCGCTCTCGTCAGGTCGACAAGAACGCGCTCAGGAACTCGTGCAGGCTCTGCTGGTCAGATACCTCGATCGGCAGTCAACGCACCCCTTGCCGGCGCGAGCCGATGTGCGCGATGTTTATATGGTTGACCCCGGACTGGTTGTCATCGACTTGAACTCCGCCTTCGCCGACGGACATCGTTCCGGCATCCTGGTGGAGGAGCTCACGGTCGCTTCCCTCAGCGAGACACTGGCTGCTAACCTGCCAGGTATTAATCGAGTGCAATTCCTGGTTGACGGCAAGCAGAGGGACACTCTGGCCGGCCATGCTGATTTATCCGGATACTATGACAGCGGTGCGATCTCCAGCCTCACTCAAAAACTGCAGCAATCGCCGTAGTGCCGCTTGCTACAATCGCTGTCATGATTTATCGCAGCGACAACCGCGCTCCCGACCAGCTTCGCCCGGTGAAGATCGTTCCCGACTACATCACTATCGCGGAAGGCTCGGTACTGATGGAGGTGGGAAACACACGCGTAATCTGCACGGCGTCAGTCGAGGAAACCGTACCACAATTCCTGCGCAATTCCGGAAAAGGTTGGATCACCGCCGAATACGGGATGCTGCCGCGCTCCACGCTGACCCGCTCCGTGCGTGATGTCACCAGAGGCCGCGCCAGCGGACGAACACATGAGATTCAGCGGCTCATTGGCCGCTCCCTTCGAGCGGTCATCGATCTTGGTAAATTGGGGGAACGCACAATTCTGCTGGATTGTGACGTTATTCAGGCCGACGGTGGTACGCGCACCGCATCGATTACCGGAGCCTTCGTCGCTCTGGGCGTGGCGCTGGAAAAACTGGTCGAGTCCGGGACTTTGACTTCGGTCCCTTTGCGCGATTTCGTTGCTGCCGTCTCGCTCGGTATTGTGGACGGCGAACTTATGCTTGACTTGTCTTATGAAGAAGATGCACGCGCCGACGTGGACATGAACTTCGTTATGACTGCCGGCCATAAGATCGTCGAGATCCAGGCGACGGCCGAGCACCGCGTCTTCGATGAGCGTCAGCTCCACGAAATGATTGCTCTGGCCCGCACTGGTATCGACACGCTCATCGCCAAACAGCAAGCTGTTCTTAGCCGACTGACGCTGCGACAGTAAGCGAGCAGAAGTCAGCTGACATCGATCCGCGGACAGAGCACCTGCGAAACTCATCAACCGAAGCGGCCAGAAGGGGTCTTGGTTCTCGGCTCGGCAACCAACGTATTACAATTGTTTGTGTCCCTTTTGTCCGGGCAATTCGTGTCTGAACTGTAGCGCTATCATAGGAGGAGTTATGAAGCTTACCCCAGGGAAATTGCGAGGTCTAAAGGCTGTTTCCAATGATCGCGGCGTAATCGCAGCCGCTGCCATGGACCAGCGTGGATCGCTGCGGAAAGCGTTGGCCAAGGAAAAAGGGGCCGAGGTCAGCGATGCCATGATGGAAGAATTCAAGTCGCTTGTCACCGAGGTTCTGACCCCGCACGCCAGCGCTATTCTGTTGGATCCGGAATGGGGCCTACCCGCATCCAAACGCCGCGCTCGGAACGCTGGGTTGTTGCTTGCTTACGAAAAAACCGGCTACGACAAGACCGGTCCGGGGCGGTTGCCCGACTTGCTGGACCACTGGTCGTGCCGTCGGCTTAAAGAAGCTGGCGCAGATTGCCTGAAGATTTTGCTCTATTACACACCGACCGATCCCAAACCTGTTAACGACATTAAACATGCCTGGGTGGAGCGCCTGGGCGACGAATGCCGCGCCAACGATCTTCCCTTCTTCCTCGAGTTTGTCGGTTATGAAGAAGGGGTGGACGAAAAGGGTTTCGACTTTGCCAAAAAGAAACCCTACATTGTCACGGAAAGCATGCGCGAATTCACCAAGGAGCGCTACGGCGTCGATGTGATGAAAGTCGAGGTCCCGGTCAACATGAAGTTCGTGGAAGGCGCGCGGGCCTATGGTGGACGGCAAGCGTATTCCAAGCAAGAGGCCATGAAATGGTTTCGTGAGGCGGCTTCCGTTGCGACCAAGCCGTTCATTTATTTATCGGCGGGAGTGAGCAATGCCGAGTTTACCGAGGCACTGGAATTAGCCGGCGAATCCGGAGTCAAATTCAGCGGCGTACTATGCGGCCGCGCCACCTGGAAGGATGGCATCCCTGTGTATGCCAAGCAAGGCGCGGAAGCCTTCCGCAGATGGCTGCAG
>Ga0066388_100002893_pt1 | contig 10796 bp, 9 predicted proteins | sample PanSoiMetaGPlot6_FD_64539 | JGI IMG/M metagenome (GOLD analysis project Ga0066388, IMG submission 64539) | Tropical forest soil microbial communities from Panama analyzed to predict greenhouse gas emissions - Panama Soil - Plot 6 (Hybrid Assembly) | ecosystem: Environmental > Terrestrial > Soil... | reverse complement strand
ACGAGGCGCGTCATTCCGTATTTTTGATTCAGATCAAGAAGTGGCGATTTTGCGCCGCACAAGGGCGCGGGCAGGCGAGCGAGCGGCTCTGCCGATGCGCTCGATCGCGCCCCGGCAGTCACTCCGGCTTCATGCCGGAGTCCTTGATGACCTTGGCCCATCTGGCGCCGTCGCTCTCGAACCGCGCCGTGGTCTCCGCGGCGCTGCTCATCAACGGGACATAGCCGAGCACTTCCAGCCGCTGCCTGACCTCGGGATCCGCCACCGCCTTGGCGACAGCGTCGTGCAGCTTCGCGACGATGTCGTTCGGTGTTCCCTTCGGCGCCACCACGCAGAACCAGGTTTCCCCGTCGATCTCAGGAAAACCCGCCTCCGCCATGGTCGGCACATCGGGAACCGACGACATCCGCGCCTTGCCGGTGACCGCGAGCGCGCGCAGCTTGCCGGCCTTGACCAGCGGGATCGCCGGCGCGATCGCGCCGAACGAGATCGGCGTCTGGCCGCCGAGCACGGAGGTGAGCGCCTCGCCGCCGCCCTTGAACGGCACCCGCACCAGATCGAGCTTGAGGGTGAGCCGAAACAGCTCGCCGACCAGATCGGGCGGCGTGCCGGTCGCCGGCGTGGCGAAGCTGTACTTCTGTGCATTGGCCTTGATCTGCTCGACCAGCTCCTTGACGGTGTGCGCCGGCACTGCCGGATTGACCGTGAGCAGCACCGGCGAGGTGACCGCGATGGTGACCGGCTCGAAGCTCTTGATCGGATCGTACGGAACGTCGTGAAAGAGCGACGGGTTGATGACGTAGTTGCCGCCGTTGATATGGATCGTGTAGCCGTCCGGCGCCGCCTGCGCGGCGCGGCCGGCGCCGATGTTGCCGCCCGCGCCGCCGACGTTCTCGACGTAGAACTGCTGGCCGAGCTGGTCGGACAGTTTCGGGGCGATCAGCCGCGCGAACAGGTCGGTCGGGCCGCCCGGCGTGAACGGCACGATCACGCGCACCGAGCGCGTCGGCCAGGCCTGCGCCAGCGCGACCGTCGGCGCCGCGATGCCGGCGGCGGCTGCGGCGCCCGCGAGTTGCAGAAGGTTGCGGCGGTCAAGCGTCATGGCGGGTCCCGGCGTGAAACGACCGGCAGTGTCCCACGTCGTCGGCGAGCCCCGCAATATGCGCGGCTCCTGCCGCGGCGCTCGGTCGCGATGCCGGCGATACGTCCGCCTCACATCGCCGCGGCGCCCGTCGACGCGCCGGCCTACGCGAGCCCGGCGCGGCGGAAGGCTTCGAGGTAGTGCTCCATCTCGGCCGGATCGCGGATCGGAACGTGGGCGGCGATCCACGCGCGCGAGATGTTCGGCTGCACCCGGCGCAGCTCGGTCAGGGCGGCCGCCGTGATCTCGTCCGCACCGGACATGCTGGCCGCGGCGGTCAGCACGCGGTGGGCGCCGACGTAATCGCTGCGCTGGCGGATCGCGTCGCGCGCGAGCCGCATCGACTCGGCGTAATTGCGTGCGACGAACTGGGCGTAGGCCGCCCCGCCGTAACAGAAGGCGACGAACGGATCGCGCGGGCTCAGCCGCAGCGCGCGCTCCGCGGCGGCGATCGCCTCCGCCGGGTGGCCGCACACGGAGAGCACGATGCTCAGGTAGCCCTGCGCCAGCGAAAAATTCGGATTGAGCTTGAGCGCCAGCTCGAGCTCGGCGACCGAATCGTCCCAGCGCCGCTGCATCACGTGGATGCAGCCGAGCGCGTGGTGGACCCAGGGATCCTGGTTGTCGGCCTGCAGCGCCGCGGCCGCGGCGGACTCGGCGCGCGCCAGGGAGGGCGTCATCTCGGTCCATCCCATGTAGGCGCTCAGCGCGTGGCTGGCGGCGAGCAGGCTGTGCGCCTGCCCGTAGTGCGGATCGATCGCGATCGCCTGCTCAAGCAGGTCATGGGCGGTCGCGCTGTCCGCCCGCGTCACCCGCCAATAGTGCGACAGCGCGCGCATCACCAGCTCCCAGGCGTCGAGGCTGCCCGGCGCCTTGCGGCGGGCGCGGACGTTCTCGGCCGCGTAGAGCTGCGGCTCGATCGAGGCGACGATCGCGGCGGTGATCTCGTCCTGCAGCGCGAACACGTCGGCAAGGTCGCGGTCGTAGCGCTCCGACCAGATCTGGCTGGCGGTCGCGGCGTCGTTGAGCTGCACCGTGATGCGCACCCGGCCGGCCGCCTTGCGCACGCTGCCCTCGACCACGTAGCGCACGCCCAGCTCGTTGGCGATCTGCCGGATGTTGACCGCCTGGCCCTTGTAGATGAACGACGAGTTGCGGGCGATGACGAAGAACCAGCGCAGCTTGGACAGCGCCGCGATGATGTCCTCGCTGATGCCGTCGGAGAAGAACTCCTGCCCGGGATCGTCGCTCATGTTGACGAACGGCAGCACCGCGATCGCCGGCCGGTCGGGCAGCGGCAGCGCGGCGGGCGGGGGCTCGCCCCGCGCGTCCGCCGGCTGATCGGGCGCCGGCTCCCGCTTGCACGGCTTCGTGCTGACGGCGGCGACGAAGCGCAGCCCCTTGCGCGCCACGGTACGGATCAACTTTTGTTGTTCGCCGCTGTCGCCGAGCGCCTTGCGGGCCGCATAGATGCGGCTGGCCAGCGTCGCATCCGACACGATCCGCCCGCGCCACACCGAGGCGATGAGATCGTCCTTGCTCACCACCCGGTCGTGGCTCTGCACCAGGTAGGCGAGCAGGTCGAACACCTGCGGCTCCAGCGCGATGGCCTCCGCGCCGCGGCGCAGCTCGCGCCGTGCGATGTCCAGGGTGTGATCGGCAAAAGAGAATTGCACGGCTGCGCTCCCGACCGTGACATGTTGAATGGCGCTTATCGGGCCGGCGGCTGTCAAACGCATCCTCCGATCGGGGGACGCGGGCCCGGCGCTCGCGAGCTGTTGAACGCGCGTGACCGGCGCAAAAGTCCCGACCGCCTCAACGAAAATTCAAGCGCGCCTGGACGCCGGCTTCATGTCTGCCATGCGGTATGGCGCTAAGCAGCCGCCTTCGCTGACGGGGTCATCTGTTCATGGCCGAGGCGCTGCGCTGCGTCTCCGGCCAGGACTTCACTAGGACGCATACGCATGGCTATCACGGCTACATTCATACCGACCACCGGCCAGCTCACGGTGATCGGCGACGCCCGCAAGAACTCCATCACCATGAGCCGCGACGCGGCGGGTAAACTTCTTGTGAACGGCGGCGCTGTTACGCCCGTCGGCGGCACTCCGACCGTCGCCAACACCGCGCTGATCCAGATGTTCGGCCAGGACGGCGACGACACGCTCGTGATCGACGAGGCGAACGGCGCGCTGCCCGCCGCCAACCTGTTCGGCGGGTCCGGCAACGACACGCTGATCGGCGGCTCGGGGAACGATCTGCTGTTCGGCCAGGCCGGCAACGACGTCCTGCTCGGCAAGGGCGGTAACGATTTCCTGTTCGGCGGCGACGGCAACGACACGCTGACCGGCGGCGACGGCGACGACCAGGTGTTCGGCCAGGCCGGCAACGACACGATGATCTGGAATCCCGGCGACGATACCGATCTGTTCGAGGGCGGCGACGGCACCGACACCGCCGTGGTCAACGGCGGCAACGGCGCCGAGACGTTCACCATCACGCCCAACGGCACCCGCGTGCGCTTCGACCGCATCACGCCGGCGCCGTTCAGCCTCGACATCGGCACCACCGAGAACCTGGTGGTCAACGCCGGCGGCGGCGACGACGTCATCACGGCGCAGAACGGCCTCGCCAACCTCATCAACCTCACGATCGACGGCGGCGCCGGCAATGACACGATCACCGGCGGCGACGGCAATGACACGCTGCTCGGCGGCGACGGCGACGACGTCGTCATCGGCGGCCGCGGCAACGACACGGCGCAGCTCGGCGCCGGCAACGACACGTTCATCTGGAATCCGGGCGACGCCAACGACACGGTCGACGGCGGCGACGGCACCGACACGATGCAGTTCAACGGCGCCAATATCGCCGAGATCATGAGCCTCACGGCCGCGAGCAACGGGCACGTGACGCTGACCCGCGACATCGCCAACATCTCCATGGACCTCGTCAACATGGAGAACGTCCAGATCGCGGCTGGAGGCGGCACCGACGACATTACGGTCGGCGACATGACCGGCACCGCGGTGAACCAGGTCGGGATCGACCTCGGCGGCCTCGGCACCGGCGCGCCCGACCAGCAGGTCGACCAGGTGACCGTCAACGGCACGTCCCATGCCGACCAGATCAGCGTGGCGGCGACCGCCACCGGCGTCGCGGTGAGCGGCTTGCCCGCGCTGGTCAACATCGACCATCCGGACGCGACCGACAAGCTGGTGATCAAAGCCGGCGCCGGCAACGACACGATCAACGCCACAGCGCTCGGGGCGGATCAAATCAGCCTGACGGTCGACGGCGGTGCCGGCAACGACACCATCATCGGCAGCCAGGGCGCCGACATGCTCATCGGCGGCGACGGTAACGACACGGTGATCGGCGGGCGAGGCAACGACACGGCCTTCCTCGGCGCCGGCAACGACACCTTCGTCTGGAACCCGGGCGACGGCAACGACACGGTCGAAGGCGAAGCCGGCACCGACACGCTGGTGTTCAACGGCGCCAATATTGCCGAGAGCATGGACATCTCGGCCAACGGGCCGCGCGTGCGGCTCTCCCGGAACATCGGCAACATCGTCATGGACCTCGACGGCGTCGAGCACATCCAGGTCGCGGCCTTGGGCGGTCCCGACACCATCACGGTGAACGACCTCGCCGGCACTGCCGCCACCCAGGTCGCGCTCGACCTGTCGGCGACGGCGGGAAGCGGGCAGGGCGACGGTGCGGCCGACACCGTGATCGACAACGCCACCGCGGGCGACGACAAGATCAATGTCGTGACCAGCGGCTCGTCGATCCTGGTCAATGGCCTGCAGGCGCAGCTCAGCATCAAGGGCGCCGAGGGCAGCCTCGACGCGCTCACCGTCGACGGGCTCGCCGGCAACGACGTGATCGACGCGTCCAAGCTCAACGCCGGCCAGATCAACCTGACGGTCAAGGGCGGCGCCGGCGACGACAAGATCATCGGCAGCGCCGGCAACGACGTCGTCATCGGCGGTCAGGGCACCGACACCGCCCTGCTCGGTGCGGGCGACGACACCTTCATCTGGAACCCGGGCGACGGCAACGACACCGTCAACGGCCAGGCCGGCAACGACACGCTCCAGTTCAACGGCGCCAACATCAGCGAGCAGTTCGCGCTGACGGCCGACGGCAAGGGCGGCGTGACGCTGACCCGCGACATCGCCGGCATCACGATGGCTCTCGACAACGTGGAGACGGTCAACGTCGCGGCCCTGGGCGGCACCGACACTGTCGCGGTCGGCGACATGACGGGGACGGACGTCAAGAACGTCAACATCGACCTCGGTGACGTGAATGGCGCCGGCGACGGTGCGGTCGACACGGTGGTCATCGACGGGACCAACGCGGCCGACACCATCACGATCACCAACGACAACGGTGTGATCACGGTGTCGGGCCTTGCCGAGACCGTGACGATCAAGAACTTCGAGGCGACCGACAAGCTGGTCATCCAAGGCCTCGGCGGCGACGACGTGATCAATGTCGCCGGGGGGAACCCCGGCATGCTGCTCACGCTCGACGGCGGTGAGGGCAATGACGTCCTGATCGGCGGCCCCGGCAACGACACCCTGCTCGGCGGCCCCGGCGACGACGTGCTGATCGGCGGCGGCGGCCAGGACGTCCTCGACGGAGGTCCGGGCGACAACGTCGTCCTTAACGCGGTCGGCGGGGGCGCAAACACGGCCCTGCTCGCCCAGTTCATGGCGTCGAGCTTCGTCACCGACGGCGGGGACAACAGCCCGCCGCCGATGGTCGATCCGGCCGCGATGCAGCAGCCGATGCTGGCGCAGCCGCACGCCTGAGCGGATGTGCATGCAAGAGCGGAGCGGCCGTTCGCGGCCGCTCCGCATCACAATCCGGCGCGGCGAAAGCCTTCCAGGTACGGCCATGCCGGCCGCCGCGGCGAGCACGCGGTGGGGCCGGCAAAGAGAAATTGCACCTGGGTAACCCCCAACCGGCGTCCGGCGCTCTCAACGAATAATCAATCCGCTCTCAAGGGCAAATCAAGCGGTGGACAAAGTCTTGCGGCCGCACCCCCGGCATCTTCGGCCCATGTCAGTCGCGGCCCCGACCGCGACGAACGTGCAGGAGATACCCCCCATGAGTCAGATACAAGCAACCTCCGCGGCGGTCCGCTCGATCGAGCCGGGCAGCTGGGCGGGCCGCGCCGCCGCCTTCGCGTACGGCGTCATCGCCTATGCGTTTTTCTTCGTCACCGTTCTCTATGCGATCGGCTTCGTCGGCGGCTTCATCGTGCCGAAGACGATCGACGGCGGAGCGGCGGTCTCGACCGCCGAGGCGCTGATCGTCAATCTGCTGCTGATGTCGCTCTTTGCCGTCCAGCACAGCGTAATGGCGCGCAAGGGCTTCAAGCAGTGGTGGACCCGGTTCGTGCCGAAAACGATCGAGCGCAGCACCTACGTGCTGCTCGCGAGCCTCGTGCTGCTGCTTCTGTTCTGGCAGTGGCGGCCGCTGCCCGCGGTGGTGTGGCAGGTCGAGGACAGGCAGCTCGCCATGATCCTGACGGGCCTGTCGCACACCGGCTGGGTGCTCGTCTTCGCCAGCACGTTCCTGATCAACCACTTCGAGCTGTTCGGGCTGCACCAGGTCGCCAACAACCTCACCGGCCGGCCGATGCCGGCGCCGCGCTTCCGCGTGCCGCTGCTCTACAAGTTCGTGCGCCACCCGCTCTATCTCGGCTTCATCATCGCGTTCTGGGCGGCGCCCGTCATGACGGTCGGCCACATGCTGTTCGCCGTCGTGACCACCGCCTACATCCTGGTTGCCATCCAGCTCGAGGAGCGCGACCTGGTGGACCTGTTCGGCGACGACTACCGCCGCTACCGCCGCCGCGTGTCGATGCTGCTGCCCTGGCGCAAATCCGCCTGATCCGCCTGGCAGCGATCGCTCGCGGCTTGCGGCACCGGGATCTCCCCCCGGTGCCGCAATTTTTTTCAGCGCCGTCAGTCCGCGGCGATGCTAGTGCCGCGAACCCGAAGTTCGCACGCACCCCGCGGCGAGTCCGACTGCGAACTTCGGGTTCAAGAGCGGCACTAGGATCATAAAGTTGCTAGTGTCCTTTCGATTCCGAAGTTCGCTCAGAGCTCGCTGCGATTGCCTGCGAACTTCGGAATCGGGACACTAGCAAGATGATGCGTTTCGTTGATCCGCAGCGCCTGGACGCGGCCGTCGAGCACATCGACCTCGTTGATGCAGCATGGGTCCTGCGCGAGCCGCCAATAGGCCGACAGCGGCTGATCGAGCAATTGCAGCAGCAGCGCGCGGTTGACGCTGTCGTGGGCGACCAGCACGACGGTCTCGTCGCGATGACGATCGAGCGCGAGCCGCAGGGCGTCTGCCGCCCGCGCCGCCAAATCCTGCAGTGAGTCGCCGCGAGGAAAGCGCACCAGATGTGGCGTCGTTCGCCACGCCGCGTAGAGCTTCGGTTCGCTTTGCTCGATCTCGGCGCAGCTGTGCCCCTGCCAGGAGCCATAATCGATGTCGATGAGGTCGCCGGTCGTCTCGGCTGAAACATGGCAGGCGGCGGCGATGGCGGCGCCCGTCGCGACGCAGCGCGCCAAGGGGCTGGTGTAGACCTTGGTCGGGCGCCAGCCGGAGGCCATGCGTTCGGCCACGGCGTGCGCTTCCGCCCGGCCTTGGCTGGTCAGCGGCAGGTCGGCGCGGCCGCGAAAGCGCTCGGGCGAGATGCCCTCGACGTGGCCATGCCGGACGAGAAGAATCTTGGTCATGGGATTCCTCCGCATGCCCCGCTTCCCCATCGTTCCAGGAATCTTTGCGCTTGCAAACGGGCGACGCACGGCTAATTTGGGTGCGCAATTCGGGTTGGAGTCCCCCCGTAACCGCCGATGAGGCTGATGACTCCTATCGCGCCCCTGGCGCCGGTAGGAGCTTGCCCCGGCACCCCCACCGCCTCCAGGTCGCGAGTGAGAAGACGTGCGCCTCATGGCGCGCGCGGCCACATGAGGGCCGAATGGGAGGCGAGCGATGACGGGCGTCTGGGCATTGGCGGCCTTGTGGCTCGGGCTGGCGCTGGTCGCGAGCCTCTTGTCGATCTGGCTGCGCGTCTCGACGGCGCTGTCCGAGATCGTCGTCGGCACGATCGCGCAGCTCGCCATCGGCGCCGCGATCGGCTCGGCCGTGCTGGGGACGGACGAATCGTGGGTGAAGTTCCTGGCCGGCATCGGCGCCATCGTGTTGACGTTCCTGGCCGGCGCCGAACTCGATCCCGTCGTCTTCCGCGCCAAGTGGAAGGAGGCGGTCTCGGTCGGGCTCGCCAGCTTCGCATTTCCGTTCCTCGGCTGCGCCGCTGCGGCGCGCTGGCTGCTCGGCTGGGACGTGATGCCGAGCTGGCTTGCCGGCGTCGCCATGTCGACCACCTCGGTCGCCGTCGTCTATGCCGTCATGGTCGAGTTCGGCTTCAACCGCACCGACTACGGCAAGACCATCCTGGCCGCCTGCTTCATCACCGACCTCGGCACCGTGGTGGCGCTCGGGCTCATCTTCGCGCCGTTCACCTTCAAGACCGCGATCTTCATCGCGGTCGGCGTCGCCGTGTTCATGGTGCTGCCGTGGCTCACCCCGCGCTTCTTCCGCCTGTACGGCGGGCGGCCGTCCGAGCTGGAGACGAAGTTCCTGCTGCTCTGCCTGCTCGGCATGGGCGCACTCGCCGGCTGGGCCGACAGCGAGGCGGTGTTGCCCGCCTACATCATCGGCATGGTGCTGGCGGGGACGGTCGGCAAGGATCACGCGCTGATCCGGCGGCTGCGCACGCTCACGTTCGGTCTGCTGACGCCGTTCTACTTCATCCGCGCCGGCTCGTTCGTCTCGATCCCTGCGCTGGTCGCCGCGCCCGCCGCCTTCCTGGTCTTTCTCGTGGTCAAGATTGGCTGCAAGCTCGTCGGCGTCTATCCGGTGACGAAGTACTTCGGCTCGCCCAACAAGGAGGCGATGTACACGACGCTGATGATGTCGACTGGGCTCACCTTCGGGACGATCTCCTCCCTGTTCGGCCTGTCGCACGGCATCATCGATCAGGGCCAGTACTCGGCACTGGTCGCCGCGGTGATCGGCAGCGCCGTGATCCCGACCGTGATCGCAAACGCCTTCTACCTGCCGCGTCATCTGTTGCCGAAGGGCGAGCCGGAGACCGAACCGGGCGGCGGAGTGCTCGCACCGGCAGCGGCCCGTGGCGCCGAGTAGAGCATGATCCCGAAAAGTGGATACCGGTTTTCGGACAAGATCATGCTCAAACGATAAGCGGAGGTGCCTATGTTCAAGCGCATCCTGCACGCCAATGACGGCTCGGACCACGCCTTCGGCGCGCTGGCGCTGGCCTTGCAGATCGCGAGCGAGAACAGGTCCGAGCTGCACATCGTTTGCGTCGAGGAGATCGACTACTTGCCGGAGTTCATCGAGGAGGTGCGGGAGGAGACCGGAACGGCGGCGCGCCGATTTCGCACGGCGCTTCAGCGCGCCCGCGCCATGGCCGAAGAGCGGCAGGTCCGGCTCGAGACGCACGTGGTCGCCGGCCATGCGGTGCGCGACATTCTCAGGCTGGCTGAAGATCTGAGCGCCGATCTGCTTGTCATCGGCAGCACCGGCCATTCGGCGTTCTACGAGCGGATGCTCGGCACCACGGCGGGACGCGTCGTGCACCTTGCCAAGTGTCCCGTGCTCGTTGTGAAGTGAGGCGCAACAGTGCCGCACGCGGGGACGGCAATGTCTGAACGGGAATCACTCGATCCATGGCAAGCTATTTCTGGATTGCGATCGGCAGCGCGTTCGGCGGCGTGGCGCGCTTTTGGTGCTCGGGCGTGGCGGCGCGGCTGGTCGGCGAGACCTTTCCTTGGGGCACCATCGTGGTGAACATCGTGGGCTCGTTCATCATCGGTTTCTTCGCGACCCTGACCGGCCCGGATGGCCGTTACTACGTGGGCACCGTAGGCCGTCAGTTCGTGATGATCGGCATCTGCGGCGGCTACACGACGTTTTCCTCCTTCAGCCTCCAGACGCTCAACCTCGTTCAGGACGGCGAATGGTTCCGCGCCGGCGCCAATATCGGCTTGTCGGTGGTGTGCTGCCTGGTGGCGGTCTGGGCCGGGCATCTTCTCGCCGCCAGCATGAACGCGATGAAATGGGTGTGACCGATGGAGATTCCGCGCGACGCCGTCCTGCTCCGGATCTTTTTCGGCGAGGACGACAAATTCAACCGCCTGCCGCTGCACGAGGCGATCGTGCTCAAGGCGCGCGAGATGCACCTGGGCGGCGCCACCGTGCTGCGCGGCCACGTCGGGTTCGGTCAGTCGAGCCGTCTCCACACCACGAAAATCCTCCGGCTGTCGCAGGATCTGCCGGTGGTGGTCGAGATCGTCGACGCCCAGGAGAAGATCGACGCCTTCCTGCCGGTGCTCGACGGCATGATGACCAGCGGCCTGGTGACCATTGAAAAGGTGCAGGTCCTTCAGTACGGGAAGGCCAAGCCCTGACGGCGCCATCCGGCGCTGGATGCGAAGAATTCCAAGGAGACGGACGTGGCTCTCAACAAACGCTCGCGCGTGATCACCGAAGGCGACGCGCGCTCGGCCAACCGCGCGATGCTCTATCCGGTCGG
>Ga0066388_100002892_pt1 | contig 10796 bp, 6 predicted proteins | sample PanSoiMetaGPlot6_FD_64539 | JGI IMG/M metagenome (GOLD analysis project Ga0066388, IMG submission 64539) | Tropical forest soil microbial communities from Panama analyzed to predict greenhouse gas emissions - Panama Soil - Plot 6 (Hybrid Assembly) | ecosystem: Environmental > Terrestrial > Soil... | reverse complement strand
CCGCGACGTGCGCCGAGCGGGACGTCGAGCGCGCGGCGGTGGTCGACGCCGGGCAGCAGATCTTTCGCTGTCAGATCACACAGCTCAAGGCGTTCACGAAGCCTTTGAAGTGGTGGGACGTGCGCCAGTACGTGCGCGATCTCCTCACCAACGATCTTTCGTTCGGCAAGCTGGCGCGATGCTTCATGTTCGCCGCGTTCCGCGAATATCTCTACCGCGGCGTGGGCTATAACGCGTGCGTGGCGGCCTACGACTGGATCCAGGCGCGCCGCGGCGGCGTGCCGTTTCCGCTCCGCGGAGGCACCCTCGACAAGACCCCCACCGGATTTCTCGACCTGAAGCCCGGAGAGCTCGTCAGGGTCAAGTCGTACGAGGACATCCTCGCGACGCTCGGGCGCGATCACAAGAACCGCGGCCTCTGGTTCGACCCGGAGATGGTCCGGTACTGCGGCGGCACCTATCGTGTCGTGAAGCGAGTCCGGCAGATCCTCGACGAGAAAACCGGCAAGATGCTGCGGTTCTCGAATCCGTGCATCGTCCTGCAGGACGTCTTCTGTCGCGCGGAGACGACGAAATATCGGCTGTTCTGTCCGCGCAACATCTTGATTTATTGGCGGGAAATCTGGCTGGAGCGCGTCACGGACCCGGGCGTGCGGCCGGCCGAGGCGACGGAATCCCACACCGTCAGGAGCAGTTCCGTTGGATAGTCGATCCATGGGAGCGAGTCAGCGAACGAGGGAAAGCTCGTGAAAGTCGTCCTGTTCTGCGGCGGCCTGGGCACACGCCTGCGCGAGTACTCGGAGACCGTCCCCAAGCCCCTGGTCACGATCGGCTACCGGCCGATCCTCTGGCATCTGATGAAGTACTACGCTCACTACGGTCACAACGAATTCATTTTGTGCCTCGGGTATCGCGGCGACCTGATTAAAGAGTTCTTCCTCAGCTACAACGAGTGCATGTCCAACGACTTCCAGATGTCACACGGCGGCAAGACCATCGAGCTCTACAACCGCGACATCGACAGCTGGAAGATCTCCTTCGTCGACACGGGGCTGAACGCCAACATCGGCCAGCGCCTGAAGGCGGTCCAGCGCTTGCTCCGAGACGAGGAGATGTTCCTGGCCAACTACAGCGACGGGCTGTCGGATCTGCCGCTCGCCGAATACATCGACAACTTCAAGGGGCGCCGCGCGGTCGCCAGCTTCGTGAGCGTGCGCCCCTCGCAGTCCTTCCACGGCGTCGACGTCGACGCCGAGGGCTACGTCCGGGACATCCGCCACGTCCACCAGACAGACTTTCGGATCAACGGCGGGTTCTTCGTCCTGCGCCGGGAGATTTTCGACTACATGCGCGACGGAGAAGAGCTGGTCGAGGAGCCGTTCCGCCGCTTGATCGCCGAGCGCCGTCTGATCGCGCATCGCTACGACGGCTTCTGGGCAGCCATGGACACCTTCAAGGACAAGACGAACTTCGACGGCATGCACGCGCGGGGAGACACGCCGTGGACGGTGTGGAAGCAGTGATCCGCGCGGTGGAGATCGGGTAGGGCCTTGCTCGCGCTTCCCCTGGGGGCCTCGCCACGCGAGGCACACACGCTCCTGTGCCTCGGTGCCCACTGCGACGACATCGAGATCGGGAGCGGCGCGACGGTCCTGCGACTCGTCGAGCACTTTCCCGACCTCCGGGTGCACTGGGTGGTGCTGAGCTCGTCGCCGGTGCGCGCCGCCGAGGCGCGAGCGAGCGCGGAGCGGTTCCTGCGCGGCGTCCGACACAAGGAGGTCGTGATCAAGGACTTTCGCAACAGCTTCTTTCCGTTCGAAGGCGCGCGCATCAAGGAGTTCTTCGAAGAGCTCAAGGGCCGCGTCGAGCCCGATCTCGTCCTCACGCACACCCGGAGCGACCTCCACCAGGACCACCGGCTGGTCTGCGAGCTCACCTGGAACACCTTCCGCAGTCATCTCATCCTGGAACAGGAGATCCCGAAGTACGACGGCGACCTCGGCGCGCCGAATCTGTTCGTCCCGCTCGAGCCGGCCCATTACGAGGCGAAGGTGGCCAACATCCTCGAGTGCTTCCCCAGCCAGCACGACAAGCACTGGTTCAGGCGGGAGACGTTCATGGCCCTGATGCGTCTGCGCGGGATGGAGTCCAACGCGCCGAGCGGCTACGCCGAGGGCTTCTACTGCCGCAAGACCGTGCTCGACCTCACCCCCCACGGCGGCGCGCTCCGCGCGCCGGCCCAGGATTCGTGACATGACCACGACCGCATTGCCCACGCTCGATGAGCTGCTCGACCGCGATCTGGACCACATCTGCGGCAACCTGCGCGACGAGATCGGTCGTGTGGCCGGCAAGCGTCTGCTCATCACCGGCGGCGCCGGCTTCCTCGGCTATTACCTCGTGCTCGCCGCATTGCACTGGAACAAGAAGGCCGATGCGGCCTCGAAGATCCGGCTGACCGTGTACGACAACTTCGCGCGCGGCACGCCGGCATGGCTGACGGCGCTCGAGCGCGATCCGCATCTGACGCTGCGGCGGCACGACATGGTGCAGCCACTGCCGGCCGACATCGGCGACTTCGCCTACATCATCCACGCCGCGGGGATCGCGTCGCCCATGTACTACCGCAAGTACCCGCTGCAGACCATCGACGCCAACATCAACGGCCTGCGCAACCTGCTCGACTACTGCGTGCGCCAGTCCGAGCGCGGCCGGGCGGTCGAGGGGGTTCTCTTCTATTCGTCGAGCGAGATCTACGGCGATCCAGCTCCGGATGCGATCCCCACGCCCGAGGACTATCGGGGCAACGTCTCGTGCACCGGACCGCGCGCCTGTTACGACGAGTCCAAGCGCTTCGGCGAGACCCTCTGCGTGACGTTCGCGCGTCAGTACGGTGTGCCGGTCAAGATGGCCCGGCCCTTCAACAACTACGGCCCAGGGCTCAAGATCACCGACGGCCGCGTGCTGCCCGATTTCGCGCGCGACGTCATGAACGGGCGGGACATCGTCATGTACTCGGACGGGGCGCCGACGCGGACGTTCTGCTACAGCGCCGACGCGGTGACCGGCTACTACAAGGTGCTCCTGGCGGGCCATCCGGGCGAAAGCTACAACATCGGCACGGAGCGCCCCGAGATCTCCATCGCCGAGCTCGCCGAGCGCGTGATCGCCAACGCCCGTGAGCTCTTCGGCTACCGCGGCCGCCTCGTGCGAAAGTCCAACGTCGAGGCGGATTATCTGGTCGACAACCCCAACCGCCGCTGCCCGGCGATCGACAAGGCGCGGCGGCATCTCGGGTACAACCCGAGCGTTCCGTTCGACGAAGGCCTCCGGCGCTCGCTCATCTGGTACCACTACCACCGCGAGGCGGAGGAGGCATGATGAAGCTCGCTATCATCGGCGCCGGCTACGTGGGCCTGGTATCGGGCGCCTGCTTCGCCGAGGTCGGACACGACGTGACGTGCGTCGACGTCGATCAGGACCGGGTCGATCGGATCAACCGCGGCCAGGCACCCATTCACGAAGAGGGGCTCGAGGCACTCCTGCGGCGCCACGTCGGCACGCGCCTGCGCGCCACCCGCGACCTGACGGCCGCCGTCCGCGCCAGCGAGATGACCTTCATCGCGGTGGGGACACCGTTCGACGGCAAGCGCATCGACCTCGGCTACATCCGCCAGGCCGCCCGGGAGATCGGCGCCGCGCTGCGAGACCACGACGGCTACCACGTCGTGGTGGTCAAGAGCACGGTCGTGCCGGGCACGACCGACGACGTCGTGCGCCCGCTGCTCGAGGAGGCGTCCGGCCTGCGTGCCGGCGTGGGGTTCGGCGTGGGCATGAACCCCGAGTTCCTGACCGAAGGCGTGGCGGTACGGGACTTCATGGAGCCGGATCGCATCGTGATCGGTGGCATGGAGGAGCGCAGCGTGGAGGCCCTGGCGCGAGTCTACGCGCCGTTCCGCGACGTCCCCGTGCTCCGCACGAACAACAAGACGGCCGAGATGATCAAGTACGCGTCGAACGCCGTGCTCGCGACGCTCATCTCGTTCTCGAACGAGGTCGGCAACCTGTGCGCCCGTCTCGGCGGCGTGGACGTCGCCGAGGTGATGCAGGGGGTGCACATGGCGCGCTACTTCACGACGCCGCTCGTCGACGGCGAGCGGGTGACCGCGCCGATCACGTCGTTCCTCGACGCCGGCTGCGGCTTCGGCGGCAGCTGCCTGCCCAAGGACGTCAAGGCGCTGGTGGCCCACGGCGAGGCGGCCGGCCAGCCGATGCCGCTGCTCGACACGGTGATCCAGATCAACCTCAAGCAGCCGCAGCGGGTGATCGAGATCCTCGAGCGTAGCTTTCCGTCCTTGCGCGGTCTCAAGGTGAGTATCCTCGGCCTCGCGTTCAAACCCGACACCGACGACATGCGGGAGTCGCCGGCCATCCCGATCGCCGGCGAGCTGCTCGCGCGCGGAGCGGTCGTTTCCGCGTACGACCCGGTCGCCACCGAGGCGGCCCGGCGCGTCCTGCCCGCCGATCGCATCCGGTTCGTCGATACGCTGGAGCAGGCGCTCGCGGACACGGACGCGGCGGTCCTGGTCACCCGGTGGGACGAGTTCAAGCGAATCCCGGACGTGCTGGGACGCATGCCGAAGCCCCCGCTCATCGTCGACGGCCGGCGCATGCTCGACAAGCGCCGCATCGCCCGCTACGCGGGCATCGGCCTGGGCGCCTGACCGTCCCGCGGGTTCAAATCCTGATGAAGATCCTCAACCGATAGGCGGCATACGCCACCAGCCACAGCGAAAGACCGCACGCCACAGATTCCAGCAGCGGTCCCCAGTACCCGGCGAACAGCGCGCGGCCGAAGCCGCGCCGCCAGACCTCGACGATCCACCATCGATAGTGGAGCGCGAGCGTGTAGAGCAGGATCGGATTTCGGCCGGCGACCACGAACGGTAGTGTCCAGGAGCGAGGGGCGCGATCGGATCGCGCCTGAGAGGCGCGAACGTCGACCGCGTGGTAGAGCCCTCCCAGCGCGAGCGTGACGACGCCGGCGCTGAACACGGTCCACGAGGGCGTCCAGATACTCTTGACGATCGGACACGCGATCCAGCCGAGGATCCCGCCGCCGAGCACCGCGAGCCCACCCGCTCCGAGCAGGCGGTTCCGGATCTGCTCCCGGGGCTGCGTGCGACGCAGATGGTCTCCCGCGACGGTCCCGACGAGCATCGTGACGATCGATGGAATGAAGTTGAGCGTCTGGTAGCCGTGCTCGTTGGAGACGTACGTCTGGGCGGTCGGGAAAAGGTTCAGGAGCCAGCGGTCGAAGGCGGCCGCGAGATTCGTGTTCTTGTTCCAGTGGGCGAAGTAGCCCGTGAAGACCTGGTCGCCGGGGGCGAGACCGGCCGGCCGCGGATCGAACCCCGGGCCGGGTGACGGGAACAGCAAGAAGGCCAGCCAGTACGCGAACAGGATGCCGACCGAGGCCAGGGCTCGCGTCCGGACGCTGTACCGGCTCAGCGCGACCACGAAGACGTACCCGAGACCGACCTGCGGCAGGATGTCGTGCAGCGCGATGACCCGAAGCTCCCCGACGTGCCGGTCGAGCCGCAGCGCGGAGGCGGCGAGCACCGCGCCCCACCACGCCAGCTCGAGGGCGTGACCCCGGCGCGACCCGCCCTGGCGGAACAGTCCGGCGACGAGCGCGGGGACGGGAAGACCCAGGGCCAGGATCACGAACGGCCAGACAACGTCGCCGACGGTGTGAATCGAGAGCTGGAGCTCGACGCCCAGGATCAGCAGGCCCAGCGCGCGCAGCACCGCGTGCGTGAAGATCCACGCGTCGGAGTCGCCGCGGTCCCTCCGGGCCCAGTACGAGTAGGGAATCGCCACACCGATCGTGAACAGGAACGCCGGCATGACGAGATCCCAGATCGTGCAGCCGCTCCACTGGGCGTGGGTGAACAGCCGCGCGAGAAATGCCCACACGGGATTGTCGGGATCGCGGGCCGCCATCGCGTAGAACGAAAACCCGCCGTACGTGTCCGGAATGAGCACGAGCATCACGAGCCCGCGAAACACGTCCAGGCTCGCCAGGCGTGGCGGAGGATCGGTGACCGTCGGCCCGCGTGTCATCGACGCGCCGATCGCACGAGCTCGACGAGCGCGCGAACCCGGTCGCGGTGCAGCGCGAGAATCGTCAGTCCATAGGTGAGCGCACCCACGCCGACCTCGGCGACGAAGCGCGCGGCGAGCGGCAGCGTAGCCGGTGCGGCCACCTTCACGAGCCACACGCAGAGGGCCATCGCCGCCGAGCCGGTGAGCGCGGGCGACAGCGCGCGCAGATACTGGCCGGCGCTGACACCCATTCGCCGGCCCATGAGCCAGCAAACCGGGGCGGCGTTGAGCGGCTGCATGATGCACCACGCCACGGCGATACCCACGGAGCCCCACCAGCTCCCGACGTAGAAACCCAGGGGCGCGACGACGGCGGTCGCCACCCCGACGTGCATGATGAAACGGGCTCCGCCGATGACCGTGAGCGCCTGCGGCACGACGGGGTAGACCGCCCGCAGCGTGGTCAGGAATGCCAGGATCCGGAGCGGCGTGATGGCGTCGATCCACTTGGCGCCGAGCACGACGACCACGAACTCGTCGGTCACGAGGGCCAGGCCGATCGCCAGCGGGAATACGAGCAGCGCCAGCCCCTCGGTCAGCGAGAGCAGGTACCGGCGCAGCGCCGCGCGATCGTGCTGCACCGCCGAGAAGAGCGGAAAGCTGACGCGGGCCACGAGCCCGGTGATCTTCTCTGCCGGAAGGTGCGCGAGCGTCGAGGCGACGCTGTAGACGCCGAGCGCGCTCTGTCCGAGCATGCGTCCGGCGATGAGATAGTCGGCCCTGACGGTGACCCACCACGAGATCCGCGTCACGAGGATCTGCCAGCTGAACGTGAGCGCGCTGCGAATCGAGCTCATGCGCGGCCAGCCGAACCACAGCCAGCGCCGTGACAGGACGATGAGCGTCGCGCTCGCGGTCCCGAGCAACCCGCCGATCACGAGCGCCCAGTACTGAAAACCCACCAGCGCCAGCGCCACGGTGCCGGCGGCCTGCAGCACCGATTGGACCCCCTCGGTGACCGCGAGGAACTTGAACTGCAGCTCGCGCTGCAGCAGCGCCGATGGAGCGGTCTGAAACCCGGAGATCAGAAACGCGAAGCTCATCACGACGATGACCCAGCGGAGCTCGGGCGACCGGAAGAACACCGCCAGGGGAACGGCCGCCGCGCACGAGATGACGAAGCCCGCGACGCCGAGCAGCACGCAGAGCGTGTTGATCTGCCGGATCTGATCGTCGGCGAGGTCGCGCTGGGTGATGATCGCCGCGCCGAGGCCGAACTCGTTGATGAGGGCGACCAGGCCCAGGTAGACCGTCGCCATGCCGACCAGTCCGTAGTCTTCCGGGACCAGCAAACGAACGACGACGAGCGTGCTGATCCAGCTGAGCCCCTGACTGAACCACTTCACCGCGCCGGTCCAGGCGATACCGCGAATGAACGAGCGATCCAGCGCGCGGTGCTCGCGGGAAGCCTCGACGCCGGAACCGTGGGTCAACCCGTCGCCGCGGCGCTCTCGAAGTTCGTCCATCAGCAGTCTTGACTCGGTGTGGACCTGCCAGACGCGGGCCGGCACGAGTTCTCTGGCGACATTTTAGCCCGGACGACGCGAGCCCGGTTCTATCGCGCCGGGGAACGGCGCGCGCGACCGTGCGGAAATGCGGTGTCGGCAGCCCGGTGCACCCGGGTGGGGTGCGCGCGTGATGGTGTATGAAAACTTCTTCACACTCTCTACACACAGGACGCCGCTAAACCCTCGATTCCCCGAGGTCGGACCTTTGGTTCTCCTTGGTACGACTCTTGCGGTCACAGCGTCTCGAAGGATTGGTGTGCTATTAGAGTCTTCCGCGTGGCCTCGCTTTGTGGTGCCTCCAAGCGTCCCGGAGAGTCATGACACGCCATAACCGCCTCTGGATCCTCGCCACTCTTCTGCTGTCGGTGGGTAGCGCCTGCTTTGCTTCTCCGCAACACGCGTCGGCGGCCGTCGGCTTCGTGCAGGCAACCGGCTCGAGCAACGACGCGTCGAGTGGAACGATCGCGCAGGCGTTCACCACGGCGAACACGGCCGGCAATCTCATCGTCGTCGGCGTGAGCTGGGGAGACAACGCGGCCCCCGCGATTCGCGCGACCGATACGCTCGGGAACACCTATTCCGTGGCCACCAACGATTTCGATCCGGCGAACCGCCAGGGCCTGGCGATCCTCTACGCGCAGAACATCCGCGCCGGCGCCAACACCGTCACCGTCACCTTCGGCGTCACGGGCGGCTATCGACGCATCGTCGTCAGCGAGTACAGCGGGGTCGCGGCGACTTCTCCGCTCGACGCCTCCGCAAAGAATCGCGCCGCCGGCAGCACCGCCACCAACGGCGTGACGAGCACCGCGGCGAGCACGACGACGGCCGGCGATCTGATCTTCGGCATTTCGATGGACGATTCCGGGAACTTCGGCACGATCAACGCCGGGACCGGCTTCACGCGACGGGCAACCCTCAACGGCATGGACGTGGCCACCGAGGACATGGTCCAGGCCACCGCCGGCCCAGTTGCGGCGACGTTCACATTCAGCCGGGCGGATGTGTACCTCGCCCAGATGGCCGCCTTCAAGCCGGCCGCGGTCGGTCCGGCGGTCTCCTCGCTCGTCTGTAATCCCACGAGCATCGCCGCTGGCGCGTCCACCACGTGCACCGTCACCTTGAATTCGGCCGCGCCGACCGGTGGCAGCACCGTCACCCTCGCTTCCAGCAATACGACAGCGCTACCCGTCCAGGCTTCCGTGACGGTCCCGGAGGCCACGACTACGACGACGTTCACGGCCACCGGTGGCTCCGTCGCCACGACCCAGACCGTGACGCTCACCGCCACGCTCGGCGGGAGCACCACCACGACGGTCGCCGTGAATCCCGCGAGCGTGTCGGTGTTCTCGCTCGCCTGCAATCCGACGAGCATCGTCTCCGGCGCATCTACCACGTGCACCGTCACACTGAATCAGCCGGCGCCCGCCGGCGGCAGCACCGTGGGGCTGGCCTCGAACAATGCCGCGCTGCCCGTCCCGGCCTCCGTGCTCGTCCCGGCTACCACGAGCTCCACCACGTTCACGGCGACTGGCGGATCGGTCGCCGCGTCCCAAGGCGTGACGCTCACCGCGACGCTCGGCGGCACCGCCACCGCGAGCGTGACCGTGACGCCCGTGCCCACGCTTTCGTCGCTGGCCGTGACGCCGGCGAATCCGACGATGGTCGTTTCGGGCACGCAACAGTTCACGGCGACCGGAACGTTCAGCGACGGAAGCACGCAGAATCTGACGACGTCGGTCACCTGGAGCTCGTCGGCGACCGGAGTCGCGACGATCAGCAACACGGCCGGGAGCAACGGGCTCGCGACCGGGGTCGCGGCGGGCTCCACGACCATCACCGCGACTTCCGGCTCGACGACCGGCTCGACGCTTCTCAACGTCACCGCGAGCGCGCCGATCGCCTTCGTCCAGGGAGCCGGCGCGGCGGACGACTCGGCCGGCGGAACGATCAGCCAGGCCTTCGCGGCCGCCAACGCAGCCGGCAACATGATCGTGGTCGCCGTGAGCTGGGGAGACAATCCGGCGCCCGCCATTCACGCAACCGATACGCTCGGCAACACCTATTCCGTCGCCACGAACGATTTCGACCCTGGTAACCGCCAGGGGCTGGCAATCCTTTACGCGCCGAACACGCGCGCCGGCGCCAACACCGTCACGGTGACCTTCGGCGTCTCGGGCAGCTATCGACGCATCGTCGTCAGTGAGTACAGCGGCCTCGCGACGACCTCGCCCCTGGACGTGACGGCCCACAACAGGGCGGCGGGCAGCACGGCCGCCAACGGCGTGACCAGCACCGCGGCAACGACGACTGCGAACGGCGATCTCGTCTTCGGCGTCGCGATGGATGACTCCGGGAATCTCGGCACGATCACCGCGGGAACTGGATTCACCCGACGCGTGACCCTCAACGGCATGGACATGGCCACCGAAGATTCGATCCAGTCGGCGGCCGGCTCCGTGGCCGCGACGTTCACGTTCAGCCGAGCGGACGTCTATCTCGCCCAGATGGCCGCGTTCAAGGCGGCCACGTCCGGCGGCGGCAGCCCGTCGATCGCCTCGCTCGTGTGCAATCCGACGAGCATCGCCTCCGGCGCCGCGACCACGTGCACCGTCACCTTGAATCAGGCCGCGCCCGCCGGCGGCAGCACCGTCACGCTCGCCTCGAGCAACACGACCGCGCTGCCGGTCCCGGCCTCCGTGCTCGTGCCGGGCACGAACAGCTCCACGACGTTCACGGCCACCGCAGGCTCCGTCGCCACCTCGCAGACGGTGACCCTCACGGCGACGCTCGGCGGCAGCACCACCGCGACCGTGACCGTGACGCCCCTGACCGCGGTGTCCTCGCTCGCCTGTAATCCGACGAGCATCGCCTCGGGCGTGTCCACCACGTGCACCGTCACGTTGAATCAGGCCGCGCCCGCCGGTGGCAGCACCGTCACGCTCGGCTCGAACAACACGACCGCACTGCCGGTCCCGGCCTCCGTGCTCGTGCCGGCCACGACCAGCTCCACGACGTTCACGGCCACCGCGGGCTCCGTCGCCGCCTCGCAGACCGTGACCCTGACGGCCACGCTCAACGGGAGTACGACCGCGACCGTGACCGTGACGCCCTCCGGCG
>Ga0066388_100002891_pt1 | contig 10797 bp, 8 predicted proteins | sample PanSoiMetaGPlot6_FD_64539 | JGI IMG/M metagenome (GOLD analysis project Ga0066388, IMG submission 64539) | Tropical forest soil microbial communities from Panama analyzed to predict greenhouse gas emissions - Panama Soil - Plot 6 (Hybrid Assembly) | ecosystem: Environmental > Terrestrial > Soil... | reverse complement strand
CCGTCGCTCATGGGCCTCATCTTCCTGGCCGCGCCCATCTTCACGATCGGTCTCGCCACCGTGAGCGGCGTGCTCACCGATCGGATCGGTCCCAGGGTGCCGACCTCCATCGGCGTTCTGGCGACCATGACGGCCTTCGCGATCGGGCTTTTCCTGCGGGTGGACTCACACTGGCTCTTGCCGGTCACGATGATGTCCCTCGTCGGTGTTGGCTCGGGCTTCTTCAACACGCCGAACCAGGCCGCGATCATCGGCTCGGTGCCGCGCGAGTACCGTGGCTTCGCAACCGGCATGGTCCAGACCATCTTCGGCATCTCGTCCCTGCTCGGCATCTCGCTGGGGGGCGTGCTGCTGACCGTCGCGTTCCGCCACTTCTCCGGGCTCGCCGACGCCACGCCGAGCGCCGCGGAGCCACGGGCCTTCGTGGCCGCGATGAACGTCATCTACCTCGCCTGCCTGCTGCTCATGCTGGTGGCGCTCGGGGCGTCGTTCATGCGGGGTGGCACCAAGATCGAGGCCGCGTCCTCGAGCTGAGAATCTTATAATGCTCCGGCCGATCACGGGATCCCTCGCGGGAGGTCGTCGATGAGACAGTACGACGTCGCGGTCGTTGGGTTGGGAATCGTGGGTGCCTCGGCGGTGTATGCGGCAGCCTGGGCCGGAGCGCGCGTGCTCGCGCTCGACGCGAGCACGCCCGGAAGCGGCACGAGCGGCGCCTCGTTCGCCTGGCTGAACTCGGTGCGGAAGGAGCCGGAGGTCTACCATCGGCTCAACGCGGCGGGGATGACCGCCCACCGCGAGCTGTCCAAGGAGCTGGGCGGCGACGCCGGCTACTACGAGGGTGGGTCGCTCGAGTGGGCGGAGACCGGCGTCGACGAGCGCGAGATTCGCGAGCGCGTCCAGCGCTTGGCGAGCCGGGGCTACCCGGCGGAATTCGTCACACGCGACCGTGCCCGGGAGTTCGAACCGGGGCTCGCCATTCCCGACCACGTCGGTGAGGTGGCGTTCTACAGCGCCGACGCGTGGCTGGACGCCCCGAAGCTGATCGGACGGTTGCTGGGCGCGGCGTCGGCGCGGGGTACGGACGTCCTCGAGAGCCGGACCGTTCGATCACTCAGAACTCACGGTGATCGAGTGGAGGCGATCGTGACGGACCACGGCGAGCTCGACGCGGAGTCGGTCCTCGTCTGCGTGGGCCCGGCCACCCAGGCGTTCCTCGAGCCTCTCGGCGCGGCGATTCCGGTGGACCGCGTGCCCGGGCTGCTGGCGATCACTTCCCCCACCCCGGTTCGGCTGAGTCGCGTCGTCCACGCGCCGGGGATTCACCTGAGGCCCGATGCGACGGGCGGGCTCCGCCTCGGCGCCGAGGACGTCGACACGCTCGCGTCGAACTCGGGCTCGCCGATCGCGCTCGGCGAGCTCTTGCTCGAGCGCGCGGCCCGCGTGTTCCCGGCGGCGCGCCAGCTCAAAGTCGCCGAGCGCCGCATGGGCGTCCGGCCCATGCCGGGCGACAAGCACACGATCGCCGGGTGCATTCCGGGGCTCGCGAACGCGTGGATGATCGCGACGCACAGCGGGATCACGCTGGGGCCGCTGCTCGGCCGCCTCGTGGCGGACGAGATCGTGCGCGGCACGCCCAGCCCGATGCTGGCGCCCTTCCGTCCGGAACGCTTCCTGACCGCCGCCCGGGCGTGACCGGCCGCGATGTGACCGAGGCCCCGGCGCGCCTAACGGCGTGATGCACCGAGCCGGCGCGGCTTCGACGCCGGCAACACCGCCTCGATGTCCCGCCGGCGGTGATCCGCCGAGTGGCCGTCGAAATCGAGTGGCCACGCCGGTGAGCGCTCGCGCCGGCTGAACCACGCCGGTGGATTCCTGGCAAGCGTCACGAGCACCTCGCGCTGCACACGGCGGTGCCACGACACCAGCTCGCGCGGCGGCCGACGCCGCCAGCGCCGGTAGACGAGCCGGTTGATCTGATTCACATCGAGGCCGCGCATCTCCGGGGGCCGTCGCTCCCCCCGGAACACGCGGGCGCTGTGCTCCTTCCAGTAGACGATGTGCGCGAGGGCGTCCTTGACGGTCCACGGGTCCCGCGTCGGCGGCCGCGGCACCCGGCGCTTCCAGTCGACCGGCCCGAGACGCGAGACCAGACGATCGAGGATCGCGAACTCCCGCCGCGTGCGGGCCAGAACCTCGCGCTTCGTATGGCGCACGCGTTACTCGCCGCCTGGGCCCTCCTTGGCGAAGGGCGACTGGACCTGCCAGAACGGCGCGTCCTCGGTGGTGACGACGTCCAGCACGATGGGTTCCTTGGCGCCGTTCACCCGGTCGAGCTCGCCCACCAGGTCCTTGACGCTCTCGACGCGGATACCCACGCACCCCATGGCCTGCGCGATCCGCGCGTAATCGTTACGACCAAGCTCCGAGGCGATGAACCGGTTGCCGCGGCGCCGCTGCCCGTCCTTGACCCAGCCGAGGACGCTGTTGTTGAGCACAACGGTGACGACCGGGATCCGATACTGGGCGGCGGTGAAGAGCGCGTTCATCGTCATGGCGAAGCCGCCGTCGCCGCACACGGCCACGCAATCACGATCGGGGCTCGCGAGCTTGGCGGCCATGGCGGCCGGCAAGGCGTAGCCCATACCGCCGATGGACGAGGGCTGGTAGACGATGCCGGGGCCCCGACTCTGGAAGTAGTGCGTCATGTACAGGCGATTGGCTCCCGCGTCCATGGTGACCAGGGCGCGCTCGCCGAGGCGGCGCCCCAGCTCGGTGATGACGCGCTCGGGCCGGAGCGGAACGTCCTCCGCGCCCTGCTCGGGCTCGGTGAAGAAGCGGTGCAGCGTCTTGAGCTCGGCCAGGTGCGCCGTGCGCCGCCGTCCGGCGTCACGACGAGCCGGCGTCAAGCGCGGCTTCAGCTCGGCGACGAGCGCCGCGAGCGCGTCGCGGGCGTCGGCGACGATCGCGCCCTTCACCGGGTAGTGCCGGCCTACGTTGAGCGGCTCCACGTCGATCTGTAAGAAAACCTGGCGATCGGCGTCGAGCAATTCGGGGTTCTCGAAGCAGGTGTCGGTCGGCGCCAGGCGCGAGCCGACAACCAGCACGGCGTCGGCGTTCGAGACCACCTCGTTGGCCACCGCCTGGCCCCAGTTGCCGAACACGCCGAGCGCCTGCGTATGCACCTCCGCCATCGCGCTCTTGCCGGTCGCCGTGGTCGCCACCGGAATGGCCATGAGATCGGCCAGCTCGGCGAGCTCCGCCCAGGCGCGCGCGGCGTGCACGCCGTTGCCGGCGATGATGACCGGGCTCGACGCGGCCAGCAGCGTATCGGCCACCTGCGTCACGTCGGACGCCGCGGCCTTCGCCGCGCCGTGCGCCAGGTGTCGAGTGGTCTCGTGAACCCGGGGCGGCCGCCGGGTCTTCACCGTGCCGCCGAGCGAGCGGCTGCTGAAGACGACCGCCACGGGGCCCGGCGTGCCCGTGGTTGCATGCTTGATGGCGAGCTGGATCGTCTGCACGGCCTGCTTGGGCTCCGAGACGGCCGCGGTGTACTTGGTCGCGCTCGACAGGAGATTCCGGAGATCGTGGTTGCCGTGCTCGCCGGTGCCCGACTGGTAGGGCGAATGGTGCATGAAGGGCGCCATGTCCGTGAAATCGCCGAGCAGCAGCATCGGCGAGGCGCCCTTCACCGCCTCGAGGGTACCGAAGAGCGCGTTGCACGCGAGGAAGATGCCCTGCCCCATCACGACGCCGGGCTTGCCCGTGAGCCGACCGCACATCTCCGCCATGATGGAGCCCACCTGCTCGTGGCGGACCAGGACCGTCTGGATCGCCTTCGAGTCGTGGAGCGCGTCGAAGATGCGCCCGGTGTCGCCGCCGGGCATGCCGAAGACGAACTGGATACCCGCCTCCTCGAGGACGCGGACGATCGCGTGGGGGACGTCGGTCTCGTCGGGAATCATCAGAATCTCCTGTTATAGGCTCGCCTCGGCCGGCGAGGCCCCAGCCCCGCGACGGCCTGCGGCTCGCACTACGACTACCGCCAGAGCTGCTTGGAAGCGATCTGCGCGCCCTCGGCCATTGCCTGGAACTTGGCCCAGGCGATCTCGGGCTCCACCTGGTTGACCGACCGGGCGAACGTCATGAATCCACAATCGGTGCCGGCGATCACCCGCTCGCGCCCGACGATCTCGGCGTAGCGGACGAGACGTTGCGCGACCAGCTCGGGATGCTCGATGAAGTTGGTCGTCGAGTCGAGCACGCCAGGAATGATCACCCGATCGTCGGGCAGGCGGATCTCGCGGAACACGACCCACTCATGCTCGTGGCGCGGGTTCGCGCCCTCGAAGGAGAGCGCCTGGGGCTTGGCCTTCAGCGCCACCGGCAAGAGCTCGCGCAGCGGGATGTCGCGATGGTGTGGGCCCTCGTAGTTGCCCCAGCAGAGGTGCAGGCGCATCCGATCGGCGGGGATGTCGCGCAGGGCGTGATTCAGCACCTCGATGTTGGCCGCGGCGATCTTCAGGAACTCGGCGTTGCTCAGCTCATGAAACATGAGGTGCCGTCCCATCGCCAGGTCGGGGCAGTCGATCTGGAGCACGAACCCGGCGCGATGGATCGCGTCGTACTCCTCCTTCATGACGTCGGCGAGGCGCGCCAGATACGCCTCGCGGCTCGGGTAGTGCTCGTTCTTCATGAAATGGGCGATGACGCCGGGCGAAGCCGCCGTCATGAACGCATCCGCGGGCTTGACCGCGCTGAGTGCCGTCTTGAAGTTGGCGACGTCCTTCTGGACCGCCGTCCGGTCCTTCCACTCGATCGGGCCGTTGCACGACGGCCGCAAGATCGTCGAGCGCCGCTCGCCGCGCGCAGCCGCCGCGGGGAAGTCGGACCAGTCGGCGCGCGTCGGCACCGCCGCCTGACCATCGAAGCCGGTGAGGCGATGGCGCACGTAGGTGGAATAGCCGACCTTCCCCTGCTCGCCGTCGTTGACGATGTCGACTCCGGCGTCGATCTGCTGCTTGACGATGTCGCCGACGGCGCGGCGCACGCGAGCCTCGAAGGCGGCCGGATCGGGCATGGTGCCGGCGTCGAGCGCTTCGAGGGTCGTCGTCAGGTCCTGGGCGCGGGGAAGGCTTCCGGTGTGCGTGGTCAGGATGCGGTCGGTGCTGAGCTTCATCAGCGCTGCCTCCGTCCTAGGCGGTCTTGTACCAGTGGGCGATGTTCCAGCAGTTCGAGTCCCAGCCGCTGATCTCGGTGCCCTGGAGCCGGTTCGAGACCGCGGACGCGTTGCCACGCCAGAGAAACGGCACGATCACCACGTTCTGGGTGAGCAGGTCGTTCATCCGGATGAAATGGGCCGCGCGCTTGACGGGGTCCATCTCCGTCTCGGCGGCGCGGAAGAGGCGGTCGTATTCCTCGTTGCGCCAGCGGGTCGCATTGCGGCCGGCCCACTTGTTCTCCTTCTGCGAGACCTCCCACGACACGAAGGGATCCATGAACCGCTGCGGGTCCGGCGAGCCGGAGTTGAAGCTGTACATTTGCAGATCGGCGGTGAAGTGCGAGGACGTGTCGAGGTTGGCCGGGTCGGTCGAGAAGTACACGGCAGGCACGATCGACTTCAGCTCGATGTCGATGCCGACCTGGGTCGCCGCCTGCTTCACGATCGCCTGCGTCTTCTGGCGCGGCGCATTGATCGCGGTCTGGAAGAGCATGCGCAGTCGCTTGCCGTCCTTGGTCCGGATGCCATCCGGGCCGCGCTTCCAGCCGCCGTCGTCGAGGAGCTTCGCGGCCTTCTCGATGCTGAATTCCCAGCGTGTGTTCCGCGACCGGAACTGCGCCGGCGCGTTCAGATAGTTCGCCGTGGTCTGAGCGAGTCGGCCGTATATCTGCTCCTGGATCGACGCACGATCGACCAGGAGGCTCAAGGCCGTGCGCACACTCGGCTCGGTCAGGAAGGGGTGCGGCGCCTTGAGGCTCGAGCGCTCGCCGTCCACCTCGCGCAGCGGATCGGTGAAGTTGCAGAGGATGTGCTCGACGGCGCCGCCCCAGGCGATGTCGACCCGCCCCTTGCCCCCCTGCTCCATCCGCCGGAGAACGTCATCCTCGACCTGCATGTTCCAGGCGAAGTCGTACTCGCCAGTCTGGATCACGGCGCGCGCCGCCGACACGGCATCCCCCCCGCCCTTCATCTCGACGCGATCGAAGAACGGCCAGTTGGCCTCGTGATAACCGGGAAAGATCTCGCCGCGGACGATGTCGCCCGGCTTGAAGTCCACGATGCGATAAGGGCCGGTCCCGACCGGCTTGAGGTTCGCGGGCGCCTCGCGCGACTTGCCACCCTTGAAGGGCTCGAAGACGTGGCGCGGGATGATGTTGCGGAACGCGGTGGCCCAGAACGGCGTTGGCGTCTTGTAGACGATCTTGACCGTGTGCGTGTCCAGCTTGTCGACGCGCGCGATCTCCCGATACTGACCGGTCGACACCGCCAGCGTCGCCGGATCGGCCGCGTACTCCCATGTGAAGACCACGTCGGCGGCGGTGAGGGGGTTGCCGTCGTGCCACTGGACGCTCTTCTTCAGCTTGACGGTGACCGACAGGCCGTCGCGGGCAACCCCGCCGTTCTGGACGGTCGGCACCTCGGCAGCCAGGACCGGCACCATGTTGCCGTCGGGGTCGAACGACACGAGTGGCTCATAGAAGAGGCGCGAGCCGTCGCCGTCCTTCACGCCGATCGCCAGGTGGGGGTTCAGAATGGTCGGCGCCTGCCACCACAGGAGCTTCAGATCGCCGCCGCCGCCACGCCTGGCCGGTGTGAAGGGCGCCCGCTTGGGCTGGGCGTGAGCGCTGCCTGCGGACCCAAGCGCCTCGGCGATCAGCGGTCCCGTGAGGCCGAGCGCAAGCAATCTGCTCACCAGCTCGCGGCGGCTCAGTAGGCCCGCCTGGACCAGCTGGAGAGCCTTGCGCAGCCCGGGCTCAGTCAAGAACGAGCACGGCCTTGCCCTGGAACCGCCGGGCCATCAGATCCTGGGCGACCTGGCCGATCTCCTTCCACGGCCGCTCCAGGCTGATGTGCGGCATGAGCTGACCCGCCGCCACCAGCTCGGCGAGCCGCCGCAAACCGACCGATGCGGGCTCGTTGCCGAACTCGGTGAAGAGATAGAAGCCGTAGAGGCTCGTGCGCCCGGCCACGAAGAACTCGCGCGCGTCGAAGGTGACCTCGGCCGAGGCCGAGACGCCGAGCGTGACGCAGATGCCGGCGCGCTCGAGCGCCGCCAGAGCCGATCCGAGAGTCTTGCCGCCGACCGACTCGAGGATGAGGTCGTACTTGGGCGAGCGCGGGATCTCGTCGCCCACGATGACGTCGTGCGCGCCCAGCGCGCGCACCGCCGGCACCTGGTCGGCTCGCCGGACGCTGGCGGTGACGTGAGCGCCTCCGAGCCGCGCCAGCTGGACGGCAAAATCGCCGACGCCGCCGGTGGCGCCTGTCACGAGCACGCGCTTTCCGAGGATCGGGCCCGACTTGCCGAGCGCGAGGAGCGCCGTGAGCCCGGCGACGGGAAAGGTCGCGGCCTGCGAGAACGTCACCTTGTCGGGCAGCGCCGCCAGTGCGTTCTTCGGCACCGCTACTCGCTGCGCCCAGGCACCCTCCGGCAGGAATCCGACGACCCGGGCGCCGACCTCCGGCCCCGTGCCGTCCGCTGCGGCGCGCTCGACGACTCCCGCCAGGTCCCAGCCCGGGCGCCATCCGGCCGCGGCCAGGGTCGAACGGCGCACCTCACCGCGGTTGAGCGAGACGGCGCGCACGCGAACGATCGCTTCGCCGCGGTCGGGCGCAGGCTCCGGCACGCCTCGGAGGACGAGTCGTCCAGGCGGCGCGTCCGGATCGACGACGACCGCAAGATTGCTGAGCGTGGACATGACCTGCCTCCTCGCGCCGGAGCATACTACCGAGGCCAAGTCAGCGGAACCGCGGAATCACTTTCTCGCCGAAGCGGCGCATCGACTCGACGATGGACGCGTGGGGCATGTAGCCGTAGCTCATCTGGCACAGGACGTGCCGGATCCCGGCGTCGCGGAGCGCCGCCAGCCCATCTGCCACACGTTCCGGCGTGCCGCACAGAGTCGAGCTCTCGAGCGAGTAGCGCACGCCGTCCTCGTCGGATACCCGGGGATCGTTCCACGGGTTGACGCGTGTCGTGTCCACGCTGTAGTCGGCGGGGTTGTGGGTCGAGCGCGCGTGCACCATATGCCGACGCGTTTTCAAGAGCGCGGCTCGCAGCTCGTCCTCGGCCTGCGCCTGGCTTTCCGCGACGTGGACGAAGCGCCAGAGGGCCACCTGCTCGCGGAGCCGCTGCTGGCGCGCGCCGGCCAGACCGCTCTCGGCCAGGCCCGCGTCGTAGAGGGCCAGACGCTCCGGAACGCGCGAGATCGGTATGCGCGCGATCATGATCGGCGCTCCCAGGCGGCCGCATTCCCGCACCGAGCCGGCCGACGAGACGGCGCGCCAGATGGGCGGGTGCGGGCGCTGGAATGGGCGCGGGCGAAGCTCGGGCACCCGGAGCCGGTAGAACTTGCCCTCGTGAACGAGCGGAGCTTCCGTCCACGCGCGCACCATCACGTCCAGGGTCTCGGCCATGCGCTCCCGGCTGTCGTCGCTACGCAAGCCGTAGCCGACGAACTCGTACTCGTTGAAGTTGGTCCCGTGGCCCACGCCGACGTCGAGCCGGCCGCCCGAGAGGTTGTCGAGCAGCGCCAGCTCGATCGCCAGGCGGATGGGATGACGCAGGGCGAGCTGGATCACCGCGAACCCGATCCGGATTCGCGATGTGCGCGCGGCCACGACGCTGGCGAACGGAATGGGATCGCAATAAACGCTCTCGCCCGTGAAGTTATGCTCGGTGAGCCAGATTCCGTCGAATCCCGTTGCCTCGGCGAAGCACGCCTGCTCCACCAGATCCTGGATCGCCCCGTAGTCGCTGTCGGGCGACCCGGAATGCGCCAGCGTCAGCCAGCCGAATTGCATGGGGCTAGAGGCCGCGGCGATGGGAGAAGGCGATCTCCTCGCTGGTGATGAACTCGAGCAGCACGGCCTGCCCGTCGGCGTTCAGCTTCCGGGCCCGCTCCAGCGCGGGCACGATGTCGGCGGGCTTCTCGACGCGCTCAGCCTGGCCGCCCATGGCGCGACCCATGTCGGCGTAACTTCCGCCGATATCCCGCGTGCGATAGCGATCGTGCGAGACGACGAGGGCGTGCCGCTCGATCGCCATGGCCGAGTTGTTGAGCACGACGGTCGTGATCGGGATGCCGCAGCGCACGGCGGTCTCGAAGTCGAGCCCGGTCATCCCGAAGGCGGCGTCGCCCATGAAGTTCACGCAGAACTTGTCGGGCGCTGCCAGCTTGGCGCCCATGATCAGGCCAAGGCCCGTGCCGAGCGCGTGCGACTTGCCCCAGCCCATGTAGCCGCGCGGCGTCGTCGCGCGGTAGAAGGGTACGAGCTGATTGCGCGGACTGCCGGAGTCGTGGGTCACGATCGCGTCGCGCGGGTTGATCGTCTGCATGAAATCCCAGATGACCCGATACGGCGTGATCGGGACCTCGCTGGACGTGAGCTTCGGCATCCATTCCTTGAGCCACGTCTCGCGGGCCTGGCGCACCTCGGCCACGGTCGTGCTGTCGCGTCGCGTGCGAGTCCCGAGAACGTCCCGCACCGCGTCGACGAGCTGGCGCAGGACCTGCTTGGCGTCTCCGAGGATCGGATAGTCGGCGGGGTAGCTCTTGTTGAGATCGCGCTCGTCGTTGGTCGCGTGAATGATGGTCTTCCCGGCTGGCAGGGTCGTCGCCATGCCGTGCTTGGTGAAGCTGCAGCCCACGCCGAGAACGACGTCGGCCTGCGGAAGGAAGTGGTGGACCGGACCGGACATCACGCCACCGCCACCCGTGCCGAGCGACAGGCCGTGGTCCTCAGGGAACGCGCCCTTGCCCTCGAGGGTCGTCATGACCGAGGCCTGCAGGAGCTCGGCGAGTTCGACGAGCTCTGCGGACGCCTCGGCGTACATCACGCCCTGGCCTGCGTGGATGACCGGCCGGCGCGCCTCCACCAGCACTCGTGCCGCCTCGGCGATGTCGCGCTGATTGCCCGACGGGCTCGTCGCCTTGACCGGCTTGTACGCGAGCGCCACCTGATCGGCGACTTCAGCGATGGCCACGTCGGCGGGGATCTCGACCATCACGGGCCCGGGCCGGCCCATCTTCAAGAGATTGAAGGCCCGTCGCATGACGTCCGCAACCTGCTCGGGCTGGTTCAGTGTCTCCACCCACTTGGTCACCGAGGCATATGTTCGCGCCGAGCTGAAGAGGGGGAAGACCTGCGCGCGATCGCGCTGGTGCCCGAGCGGCAGCACGAGCACGGGCACCGAATCGGAATAGGCCGTGGCAACGCCTGGGAACGCGTTTTCGGCGCCCGGGCCGTACTGCATCGCGAACACGCCGAGGCGCCGGCCGTTGGTCGTGCGGCTGAAGCCATCGGCTATGCCCACGCCGACGCGCTCCTGGCGGCAGAGCACGGGCCGGATGCCGGCCGCCGCCGCCGCGTCGATGATTGGCGTCGTCGGATAGGTGCTCAGGAACTCCACGCCCTCCCGCTTCATGATCTCGGCGATTGCGTCGACGATCTTCATCGGTCTCTCTCCTGAATCAGGAGCTCGGCGGAAGGCCCAGGGCCTGCCGCCCGAACTGCTCGGCAATGATGTCCCAGCTGAGCGCCGCGTGGTGCGAGGCGCTGTGCACGTCGCGATG
>Ga0066388_100002890_pt1 | contig 10799 bp, 11 predicted proteins | sample PanSoiMetaGPlot6_FD_64539 | JGI IMG/M metagenome (GOLD analysis project Ga0066388, IMG submission 64539) | Tropical forest soil microbial communities from Panama analyzed to predict greenhouse gas emissions - Panama Soil - Plot 6 (Hybrid Assembly) | ecosystem: Environmental > Terrestrial >... | reverse complement strand
ACCGGCCAGTTCGAGCGTACGTTGATCATCGCAGATGAGGGGGCGTCGGTCAGCTACCTGGAAGGGTGTACCGCTCCCAAGCGTGATACCAATCAGCTCCATGCAGCCGTGGTCGAGCTGATCGCTCTCGACAATGCCACAATCAAGTACTCCACCGTGCAGAACTGGTACGCAGGGGACGCGGAGGGACGAGGGGGCATTTTCAACTTCGTCACCAAGCGGGGGAAGGCATTCCGGAAAGCCAAGATCTCCTGGACCCAGGTCGAGACCGGATCTGCCATCACCTGGAAGTATCCCAGCGTCATTCTCCAGGGAGACGACTCGGTCGGCGAGTTCTACTCGGTTGCCGTCGTGAACGGTCGGCAGCAAGCCGACACCGGCACCAAGATGATTCACATGGGCAAGAACACCCGTAGCACGATCGTGTCCAAGGGTATTTCAGCGGGACGGGGGAACAACAGTTATCGGGGCCTGGTCAAGGTGCTGCCCAAGGCCGAAGGGGCCCGCAACTACACGCAGTGCGACTCGATGCTGATCGGCCCAGGGTGCGGAGCGAACACGTTTCCATACATCGACGTGCAAAACCCCAGCGCTTCGGTGGAGCATGAGGCTTCCACCTCGAAGATCGGCGAGGATCAGATCTTCTACTGCAAGCAGCGCGGCCTCAACACCGAGAATGCTATTTCCATGATCGTAAACGGATTCTGCAAAGAGGTCTTTCAGGAACTCCCCATGGAATTCGCGGTGGAAGCCCAGAAGCTGCTAGGGGTCAGCCTTGAGGGAAGCGTCGGGTAAACACCGTTTACGCAGTCCTAATTGGAGGATAGTGAGTGCTGGAAATCAAAGACCTGCATGCGTCCGCCGGTGACAAGGAAATCCTGACGGGGATTTCGCTCACGATCGGGAAGGGCGAGGTCCATGCCATTATGGGGCCGAATGGTTCGGGCAAGAGCACTCTCGCCCAGGTTCTAGCCGGCCACCCGGCTTACGAGGTGACCGCCGGCCAGGTGCGATTCGAGGGCGAGGATCTCCTGGATATGCAACCGGAGCAGCGGGCGCAGGCCGGGTTGTTTCTCGCATTCCAGTACCCGGTCGAGATCCCGGGCGTCACCAATGCCTATTTTCTTCGCGCTGCCTACAACGAGCTCCGTAAGGCGCGGGGAGTGGAGGAAGTCGATCCAATCGACTTCCTCGACGTCCTGGAAGAGAAGCTCAAGACCGTCGAGTGGGGACCCGACATCATGAGCCGGGCGGTAAACGCCGGTTTCTCCGGTGGCGAGAAAAAGCGGAACGAGATCCTTCAGCTGGCGGTCCTCGAGCCCAAACTGGCCATTCTCGATGAGACCGACTCGGGGTTGGACATCGATGCGCTGCGGATCGTTGCGGCCGGCGTCAACAAGCTTCGCAACCCTGACCGGTCCTTCCTCGTGGTCACCCACTACCAGCGCCTGCTCAACTATATCGTGCCCGATGTGGTGCATGTGTTGGTGAACGGTCGGATCGCGAAGTCGGGTGGAAAGGAGCTTGCGCTCGAGCTGGAGGCTCGCGGATACGATTGGGTCGATGAGGCGGCGGGGGTCGCGTGACTGAGACGTACGTTCAGCAATTCGAGAAGTTTTCCGGTAACGGCGGGAACGAGGCGCCCTCCTGGCTACCTCGAGTTCGCCGAGCTGCCATCGAACGCTTCGCGACAGTCGGCTTCCCCAGCTCGCGGGACGAAGAGTGGCGCTTTACACCGGTCGGGCCGATTGCGCAGACCGATTTCCGCCCAGCCCTGGGCGCCACGCTCACGCGGGACGCCCTTCAGCCGTTTCTTTTCGGCCATCCGGAATGGCCGCAGCTCGTGTTCGTAAACGGCGAGTTCGCCGCCGATCTTTCGGTGCTTCCTTCGCTCGCTGACGGCGTGCGGCTGGGCAACCTCGCCACCGCGTTGGCGATCGATTCCGGCTTACTCGAGCGTCACCTCACTCGCCACGCGGGTCCTGAGGCGACGCCATTTGCGGCGCTCAATACGGCGTTCATTCGCGACGGCGCCTTCGTCTATGTACCTGCGGACACAGCGGTCGATCGCCCAATCCACCTGCTCTTCGTCACTAGCCCGAATGCCGGCGGGACCGTTGCGCATCCCCGGAACTTGATCGTGGTAGAACGAGGTGCGAAAGCATCAGTTGTCGAGAGCTACGTCAGCCTGGCCCAGGGCGCGACGTATTTCACCAATGCCGTCACCGAGGTTTTTTCGGGCGAGAATGCGTGGACCGAGCACACTCGCATTCAGCGTGAGAGCGAGCGTGCCTACCACGTTGGGCTGACCCACGTCGACCAGGCGCGGGGAAGTCATTACCGGTCGTTCACGCTTGCGATGGGCGGAGCGATTGCTCGGCACAACCTGCACGTACGGCTCAATGCCCCGGCTATCGAAACGCTGATGTATGGGCTGTACCTCACGCGCGGCGATCAGTTGGTAGACAACCACACGGCCATCTACCACGACCATCCGGAGTGCAACAGCTGGGAGGTCTACAAGGGAGTCCTGGACGATCGCTCCCGGGCCGTGTTCAACGGCAAGGTTTTTGTCCGGCCTGAAGCACAAAAGACCGATGCCAAGCAGACTAATAGAAATCTGCTTCTGTCCAGCGGCGCCAAGGTCGATACCAAGCCGCAGTTGGAGATCTTCGCCGATGACGTCAAGTGCACTCACGGCGCGACGGTAGGATTTCTCGACCCGCTCGCGCTCTTCTATCTGCGGAGCCGGGGCATTCCACCGTCGGTCGCGCAAAAGGTTTTGACTTATGCGTTCGCGGCTGAGGTCGTGAACGAGGTGGCCCTCGAGCCAGTCCGGCGCGAGCTGGATCGCCTGGTGCTCGAGCGGCTCGGCTATCCGATCTAGGACTCGGTTTTGAGCTTCGTTTCGTCACTCGCGCCTCGCAGCGCCGCTCAGTCGGACGGCAGCTTCGCCGTTGATCGCATTCGAAGCCAGTTTCCTATCCTGGCCTCGCGGGTCAACGGAAAGCCGCTCGTCTACCTCGATAACGCCGCGACAACCCAGAAACCCCAGGCCGTCATCGACGCGGTCTCCCGGTACTACGCCTCCGAAAACGCCAACATCCATCGGGGTGTCCATCACCTGAGTCAGCTGGCGACGGAAGCGTACGAGGGGGTGCGCCGCCGAGTCGCCGAGTTTGTCAACGCGGCGTCGCCGCGGGAAATCATCTTCGTGCGGGGGACAACCGAAGCGATCAATCTGGTCGCCCAGAGTTACGGGCGGGCGTTGCTTCGGCCGGGCGATGAGGTGCTAATCACCGGGATGGAGCATCACTCGAACATCGTTCCCTGGCAGCTGTTGGCGGCGACAAGCGGAATAGTGCTGCGAGTCGCCCCGATCGACGACGCTGGCAATCTCGACTGGCAGGGGTTCGAGCACTCACTGAACGACCGCACGCGGCTGGTGGCGGTGGTGCATCTCTCCAATGCGCTGGGCACCATCAATCCCATCCGTCGAATCAGCGAGGCCGCTCACACCCGCGGGATCCCAGTGCTGGTCGACGGCGCGCAGTCCGCCGCCCATCTCAAAGTGGACGTGCAGGAATTGGGTTGCGACTTTTACGCCTTCTCCGGACACAAGCTATTCGGCCCCACTGGAATCGGCGTCCTGTATGGTCGCGCAGAGCTGCTCGAGGGCATGCCTCCGTGGCAAGGTGGCGGAGACATGATCTCCTCCGTCACCTTTGAAGCGTCCACCTGGGCCGACTTTCCGGCAAAATTCGAAGCCGGCACGCCGAATATTGCCGGCGTCGTTGGGCTGGGCGCAGCGATCAACTGGATCACGAGCGTGGGGCTCGAAGCGGTCGTCGCGTACGAACATGACCTGTTGAACTACGCCACTGCGGAAGTATCAAAGATCCCTGGTGTGCGCATAGTAGGCGCCGCCCGGGAGCGAGCTAGCATTTTGAGCTTTGCCGTGACTGGCGTTCACCCGCATGACGTCGGTCAGGTACTCGACGCCGAGGGAATCGCGATTCGGGCCGGCCACCATTGTGCGCAACCGGTCATGGCCCGTTTCGGCGTCGCAGCCACGGCCCGGGCCTCGTTCGCCGCATATAACAGCCATGACGAAGTGGATGCCCTCGTTCGAGGGATTCATCGAGCGAAGCAGGTGTTTGGAGCATGACAGAGCTGAGCTCGCTCTACCAGGATGTCATCCTCGAGCACAACCGGTCGCCACGAAACTTTCGGCGCATGGATGACGCCGATTCCCACGCCGAGGGGCGCAATCCCCTCTGTGGTGACCAGCTCACCGTTTGGCTCAAGCTCAGTGGAGATCGAGTCAGCGACGTGAGCTTCGAGGGATCGGGGTGTGCGATCTCAAAGGCATCGGCGTCGCTGATGACCACGGCCGTGAAGGGAAAGTCCCGGGGTGAGATCGATCGCCTGTTTCGCCAGTTTCACGAGGTGGTAACCGGGAAGTCTCCGCCGCAGGATGAGAGCCGGCGAGAACTGGGTAAGCTCGCGGTGTTTTCAGGGATTGCCAGCTTTCCGGTCCGAGTCAAATGTGCAACGCTCTCGTGGCACGCACTCAAGGCGGCGCTGGAGCGGCCAAGCGGGAGCGTATCGACAGAGTAGCGACCGTGTAGTACGAATATTTCTCTGCTGGATTTGCCATAAGGAGCTTGATAGCGATGCCCTACGATCCCCGGCTGGTGGCCCCGATGCGCGACGAGATGGTGCGGATGGGCGCCAGGGAGTTAAAGACGGTTGCCGAGGTTGACGAAGTGCTGGGTGACCAGCGAGGCACGACGCTGGTATTCGTCAACTCGGTGTGCGGTTGCGCTGCTGGCAACGCACGTCCGGCCCTTGCGGTGGCGCTCAGGCACGCCGTGCGGCCGCAGCAAGTCGTCACCGTATTTGCAGGCCAGGACGTCGAGGCGACCGCGCGAGCCCGCCAGTACTTCCGTGAATACCAGCCAAGCTCGCCCTCGATCGCTCTGTTCCGGGACGGCGAGGTCGTTCACTTCGTGCATCGGCATCAGATCGAAGGGCAATCGCCCCAGACCGTGGCTGCGAATCTGACCGGAGCGTTCGACCGGTTCTGCGGCGCGACAGTCTGAAATGACCGGCCACGTCTTTCATCCCGGTCACCATGCGCTGCATGGTGTGACTGTGCTGCTCGAGACGACCGGAGGCCTCATCTACATCGGACGCTTCGATTCTGAGGATGAGGCCGGCGCCTACCTCCTGGATGTCGCGGTGCACGATTCGCACGGGTCCGACCTTCCCAAGGAAGACTTTATTCGTCGCACCTTGAAGTTCGGTGTGCGCGTGGACCAAAAGCGCGCGGTAATACCGCGGACCGAGATCGCGCACATCGGGCCGTTGAGTGAGGTGAGCGCGTAGCGATCGGTTGTCTTTCCGTGGCCATTCGCCGCGCCCCGCGTACCTTTCCTTCTTATGCAGCATTTCGATGTCATTGTAATCGGCGGCGGCCACGCCGGGACCGAGGCCGCGATGGCTGCAGCCCGGATGGGTGCGCGCACGCTGCTGCTGACCCAAAACCTCGAAACCATCGGGCAGATGTCGTGCAACCCGGCAATCGGAGGGATTGCCAAGGGAACCGTGGTGCGCGAGGTGGACGCGTTGGGCGGGGTGATGGGCCGAGCCACTGACCGAGCGCGAATCCAGTTCCGGATGCTCAACCGATCCAAGGGACCAGCGGTGTGGTCGCCGCGCGCGCAGTGCGATCGCGGGCTATATCGGCGGGCAGTGCGGTCGATTCTCGAGCGACAACCACGGCTTCTGGCGGTGCAGGGCACTGTGGTAGGCCTCGGCCTCTCAGCCGATCGAGTTACCAGTGTGACCACTGCCGACGGGAGGCGATTCGGCGCGCCGGCGGTCGTCTTGACGGCAGGGACATTTCTGCGGGGACAGATCCACATGGGGCTGTCGACCCGGATTGCGGCGGGGCGCGCCGGGGATGCACCGGCTATCGAAATCGCTCAAGCAGTTGCGGCACTTGGACTTAGCATTCACCGCTTCAAGACAGGGACGCCGCCAAGAGTCGATGGTCGCACGGTGGTATTCGACGGCCTGAGCCGACAGGATGGAGACCCCGAGCCTTACTGGTTTTCGAGCTTCGAGCAGCCCCAACATCCGCTGCAAGTGCCTTGCTATCTCACCTGGACGAACGAGCGCCTTCGCGAGGTCGTGACTGCCCGGCTCAAAGAGTCTGCCCTGTATGGAGGCGAGATCAGCGGTCGCGGACCACGCTATTGCCCGTCCATCGAAGACAAGATCGTGAAGTTTCCGGACGCTCCCCGGCATCAGATTTTTCTCGAGCCGGAGGGCCTGGATACTTCAGAGATCTACGTCAACGGCCTATCGACCTCGCTGCCTTCCGACGTTCAGCTGACCATGCTCCGGACGATTCCCGGGCTCGAGCGGGCGGAAATGACACGGCCTGGGTATGCGATCGAGTACGACTACTTCCCACCGACGCAACTCCGGCCGACGCTGGAGGTGCGGGAGGTCGAGGGCTTGTTCCTGGCGGGTCAGGTAAATGGAACGACCGGCTATGAGGAGGCGGCTGGCCAGGGGGTCGTTGCTGGGATCAATGCGGCGGCCCGGGCACTGGAGCGCCCTCCCGTCGTGTTCCGTCGGGATGAAGCTTTTATCGGACTGCTGGTGGATGATCTTGTGACTCGGGGTGTCGACGAACCGTACCGGCTTTTCACCTCGCGAGCTGAGTATCGGCTGGTGCTGCGGCAGGACAATGCGCTCCGCCGGCTGCTGCCCCTGGCAGAGCAACTTGATCTTCTTGCGCCCGACGAGTTGACGCTGGCGCATAGCCGGCTTGGTGCCGAGGATCGAATTCTCGGCCTGGCACGGGAGACTTCCGTTCAACCATCGGCGGCGAATCCCGTTCTCGAGGCGGCCGGCTCGACGCCGATTCAGGAGCCGGAGCGAGTGGCTGCGCTGGTGAAGCGACCGGGAGTGGCGCTGGCCGACTTGCTCCGAGCCGGAGGCGTGGAGTCCGAGGATTTGATCTTTTGCCAGTCCCCTGAGGTGGAGCTCAAGTACGCCGGCTACCTGTCACGTGAGCGGGAGGCAGCGCTGCGCCTGGCTGAGCTGGAGACGTTCACGTTGCCGGCCAATCTTCCCTACGGAGAGCTGTCGGGGCTTTCCTTCGAAGCGCGAGAGAAGCTGGCGAGAGTACGGCCAGAGACTCTCGGACAGGCAGGCCGAATTCCGGGCGTGTCCCCCAGCGATCTTCAGGGGTTGGTCCTGGCCGTTGTTCGTCGGCGAGCTTCGGCGTCGGCCGTTTCACGTGAAACAGCGCCAGCCGCGGGAGGCACCGAGCCACTGAGCAAGTAGGGAAGCTCCGCCGACCTCTAGTCTCGTCGCTACGTCTTCAGTCTGATGGATGCCCGCGGTGACCGCTCCCTTCCGAACCTGCGCCTTCCGGTCAGCCCCGCCGCGAACGACGTGCTCACCAAGTACGGCGAGCGCAGACGACCCAGCGCTGTACGGATAGCCCGGCCCGCCAGGTTCGGATCCCCGAGGTGGCGAAATGAGGTCGCGTCCCTTGACGGCCAGAAGCGTTGATTCAAGACGCCGCCTTAGGTCTACGGAGCGCCGTTTCACGTGAAACGCTCGAGCAACTCTTCCCCGAAACGATCTGGCTAGGTCCTTTCGCATTGAGTGGCGTTAGTTCAGCAGACCGCCCGTTGTGACCCAGCCGGCGTTCTCCTGGAGCCAAACCTGGATCGACTTGCGATCGCTGCATTGCCTATCAGCGTGCAATTCTTATATTTGCTTCCCTAGCTGAATCGCCAGCCCGCGAGCCCCAGTCAGCACCGGGGTCCAAGTATCTAAGTCGCTACATAACAAAGGCTTACAGAGCAGCCGATGGCTCGCATCATATCAATTGCCAACCAAAAGGGTGGCGTAGGAAAAACCACCACAGCCGTCAACCTCGCGGCTTCGCTCGCCATTGCGGAGCGCCGGACCCTCCTTGTCGACGCCGATCCGCAGGGAAATGCGACAAGCGGAATCGGCATTACGAAACAGACCGTCGGCCTCTCGCTCTACGACGCCCTGGTCGACGGTCGCCGGGCTGCCGATACCATCGTTCACCACGAAAGCCTTCCCCACCTCGATGTCCTGCCGGCCACTCAGGATCTAGTTGCCGCCGAGCTCGAGTTGGTTGAACGACAGGGCCGAGAGCGGGCGTTGCGTGATGTTCTCGAGACGATTGAAGGCGACTACGACTTCTTGCTGGTCGACTGTCCTCCATCGCTCGGCCTCATCACGCTCAACGTGCTCACTGCCTCGAACGGCGTGCTGATTCCCATCCAGTGCGAGTACTACGCGCTCGAAGGAATCTCCCAGCTGCTCAATACGGTCCGGCTGGTGCAGCAGAATTTCAATCCAGCGTTGGCAATCGACGGCGTGCTGCTCACCATGTACGACTCGCGCCTCAACCTCTGCCGCCAAGTCGCGGAAGACGCAAAGGAGTACTTCGGGGGCAAGGTGTTTCGAACCGCCGTCCCCCGGAACGTCCGCCTGGCTGAGGCGCCAAGCTTCGGAAAGCCCATCCTGTTGTACGACGTTCAGTCGGTGGGAGCAAAAAGTTATCTCTCCGTCGCACAGGAGTTGTTGCACCGAATCGAAAACGTGCCCCTCGCCCAGCAGGCAGAGCTCGAGGCCGCGCCCGAGCCTGAACCTCCACTTCCCGAGGTGACGCGATGACCGAGACGAAGCGACTGGGGCGTGGGCTCGAGGCGTTGCTGGGTCCGATCACTCGGGAGCAAGCAGAGGCTGCTGGCGCACTCAAGGACCTCCCGATCAGTTCGGTGCGCCCCAACCCGTTTCAGCCCAGGAGCGGAATCGACGAGACCGCGCTGGCCGAGCTCGGTGCTTCCATTGAATCCTCGGGATTACTCCAGCCGATCGTGGTGCGACCTCGCGGGAGCGGCTACGAGCTCATCGCGGGCGAACGACGCTGGCGCGCAGTTCAGCGTTTGGGATGGGCGACCATTCCTGCCGTAGTTCGAGATGCCGACGATCAAACCCTTCTGACGCTGGCCCTCATAGAGAACCTGCAGCGGAATGATCTCTCGCCCATCGATGAGGCGCAGGGGTACCGACGGTTGATGGAGGAATTCGAGGTCCCTCAAGCAGAAGTGGCGCGTCTGGTAGGCCGAAACCGCGCGACCGTAGCCAACCTGCTGCGCTTGCTCAAACTTCCGCCCGAAGTTCAGGCCTTTGTGCACGATGGAAAGCTGTCGGAAGGCCACGCTCGCGCACTGCTCGCTCTGGAGCATCCCGACGCAATTGTCCGGCTCGCTCGACGCGCGGCTTCGGACGGGTGGTCGGTTCGCGAAGTCGAATCCCGCGTCAGAGTCGATGGTCGACCCGCCCGGCGCCGCGAAGCGCGCCCACTCACGCCCGAAGGACGCCGCGTCGAAGAAGCGCTTCGGCGGAGGCTGGGAACGGATGTCCGCATCCACCCGGGCCGGAAGGGTCGTGGCGTGCTCGCCATCAATTACTACTCGAACGACGATCTCGCCCGGCTCTTGGAGACGATCCTGGGCGAACCCTTCTCTGGATGAGTTCTAGGCGGCGAGCCTATACCATCGTGGTCCAGCGCGACGGTTCGCTCGAGTCGCGGACCATGCGGGTTCCCGTTTGGGCGTTGCGCACAGGTGTAAGCGCGGCGATCACGATCGGGCTTCTGCTGATTGCCGCGGCGGTTCTTTACGGACCGACGGTGCGGGCGGCCGCGCGAGTGCCCGGGTTGGAGCGCGACGTCAGCCGCCTCCGGTCGGAAAATGCGAAAATCGTCGAGCTGAGTGCCGCAGTCGACAGCCTGGAGCAGCGTTACGCTCAAGTCCGAAAGATGATCGGGGCCGATATCGTCCCTGATCCGCTTCGGCATGCGGCTACCCTCCCGGTAGCACCGGCGATACGGGCGTGGGCTGCTTCCAATACTCCCAGATTCTTTACTGGCGCTAAGGTACCGCAATACTGGCCGCTTGATGACACTGGGTTTCTGACCCGTGGTCAAGTCGGGGGCACGGGAACCGAAGCGCATCCGGGTATCGACATTGCAGTCCCAACAGGGAGCATTGTCCGAGCGGCAGCCGGCGGCCAGGTCGCGGAAGCAGGTCAGGACCCGGAGTACGGGTGGTTCGTCCTGCTGCAACACGCTGATGGCTATCAGACCATGTACGGCCATCTCTCGCGCCGGCTGGTGGTGACTGGCGATTCGGTGGTGCCCGGACAGGTGATCGGTTTGAGCGGCAGCACTGGTCGGTCGACTGCTCCGCATCTTCACTTCGAGATCCGGCGCCAGGGGGCGTCGCTCGATCCCCTTACCATGGTGAAGGAAGGTCGCCAATGAGTCTGTTCTCCAGCCCAGCTCGGGACGAGCATGGTAACGAGCTGCGCCGCCGCCGGACCGATCAGATGCCCTTCTCGATCGTGGGGAAGGACATGACCATTGTCGGCGACTTGGAGACTGAAGGAGTGGTGAGAATCGAGGGCCGGGTACGGGGTACAGTGCGGGCGGCGAGCCAGGTACTGGTCGGGCAGGGCGCCCAGGTTGAAGGCGATCTGCATACCCGGGAAGCTGTGGTGGGCGGCGATGTCATCGGCTCGATTCACGCCAGCGAGCGGGTCGAGCTGCAGCCTTCCGCCTCGGTAACGGGCAACATTACGACTCCTCGAATTGCCGTTCTGGAGGGTGGGAGGGTCACCGGAGAGGTCAAAATTCAGGATCAAGCAGTCCCCGTCGGAGCCTGAAG
>Ga0066388_100002889_pt1 | contig 10800 bp, 9 predicted proteins | sample PanSoiMetaGPlot6_FD_64539 | JGI IMG/M metagenome (GOLD analysis project Ga0066388, IMG submission 64539) | Tropical forest soil microbial communities from Panama analyzed to predict greenhouse gas emissions - Panama Soil - Plot 6 (Hybrid Assembly) | ecosystem: Environmental > Terrestrial > Soil... | reverse complement strand
CGGCGTGACGCCGGGCACGGCGCAACAGATTGGGATGCCGTCATGCACGACATCAAATGGATTCGCGAGAATCCCGAGGCTTTCGATCGCGGTCTCGCGCGGCGCGGGCTGCCGGGCGAGGCGAAAAGGCTGATCGCGCTCGACGAGCGCCGCCGCAGCGCCATCCAGAAGGCGGAAGCGGCACTCGCCCGACGCAATGCTGCATCGAAAGAAATCGGCGCAGCCAAGAAGAGCAACGAGGAGGAGGTCGCGCAGAAACTTCTGGCCGAGGTGGCGCGGCTCAAGGACGAAATCCCGAAGCTTGAGGCGGAGTCGAAAGCCGCATCCGCAGCGCTCGACAAGGCGCTCGCCGAAATTCCCAACCTGCCGCTCGACGAGGTGCCGGACGGCAAGGACGAGACCGGCAACGTCGAGCACCACCATTTCGGCGCCAAGCGCAATTACGGCTTCGATCCGAAGCAGCACTTCGATCTAGGCGAAGGGCTTGGTCAGATGGACTTCGAGACCGCGGCCAAGCTTTCAGGCGCGCGCTTCGTGGTGCTCAAGAAAGGCCTCGCACGCATGGAGCGCGCGCTCGGGCAGTTCATGCTCGACCTGCACACGACCGAGCACGGCTATACGGAGGTCGCCCCGCCACTGCTTGTACGTGATGAGGTGATGTACGGCACCGCCCAATTGCCGAAGTTTGAAGACGATCAGTTTTGGGCGGTCAGAGGAGAGCTGCTGAGAGGTGTTGACGAAGATACTGTCGCAACGGCTGATCGGTTAGAAGTACAGGCAGCTTACTTGGGGCGTGTCGCCCAGCTTAGGAATGAGCGTCTTGGGCTTATCCCCACCGCCGAAGTCCCACTCACCAACCTTGTACGCGAATCGATCGTAGACGAGGTCGTGCTGCCGCTGCGGTTCACGGCATTGACGCCGTGCTTCCGTGCGGAGGCCGGCGCCGCCGGCAAGGACACCCGCGGCATGATCCGCCAGCACCAGTTCGACAAGGTCGAACTCGTCTCGATCGCGACGCCGGAGCAGAGCCGCGATGAGCACGAACGCATGCTCGCTAGCGCCGAGGAAGTGTTGCGCCGGCTCGACCTGCACTACCGCGTGGTGACGCTGTGCGCTGGCGACATGGGCTTTCCGTCACAAAAAACCTACGACATCGAAGTATGGCTGCCCGGGCAGAACACCTATCGGGAAATTTCCTCGTGCTCGATCTGCGGCGACTTCCAGGCGCGGCGCATGAACGCGCGCTTCCGCGGCAAGGACCGCCAGGTGCGGCTCGTCCACACGCTCAACGGCTCGGGCATCGCGGTCGGCCGCGCTCTGATCGCGGTCATGGAAACCTACCAGCAGCAAGGCGGCTCGATCGCGGTGCCGGACGCGCTGCAGGGCTACATGGGCGGGCTCAAGACCATCGAGCGGGCCGCATGAGCGTGTGACGATGCGCATCCTGGTCACCAACGACGACGGCATCCATTCGGAGGGACTCGACGCCTGCGCCGAGATCGCCCGCGCGCTCTCCGACGACGTGTGGATCGTCGCGCCGGAATACGATCAGTCCGGCGTGTCGCATTCACTGTCGCTCAACGATCCGCTGCGGCTGCGTCCGATCGAGGAGCGCCGTTTCGCGGTCAAGGGCACGCCGACCGACTGCGTGATCATGGGCTCGCGCCACATCCTCAAGGACCGCCAGCCCGATCTCGTCCTTGCTGGCGTCAATCGCGGCCGCAACGCCGGCGAGGACGTGATCTATTCCGGCACGGTCGCCGGCGCGGTCGAGGGCACCGTCTTGGGCATTCCCTCGTTCGCGCTGTCGCAGTCCTACCAGTCGCGCAGCGGTGAGCCGCCGCATTGGGACACGGCAGTACGTTACGCGCCGGACATCATCCGCCGTTCGCTTAAGGCCGGCATCCCGCACGACGTGCTGATCAACGTCAACTTCCCGAACTGTAGCCCCAATGAAGTGAGGGGTATCGCGGTGGCCTCGCAGGGACGCAACCGGCAGGAGCGGCTGCAGATCGACGCGCGCCAGGACGGACGCGGCAATGCCTACTATTGGATCGCCTATGTGCGCGGGCGCGGTCTGCCGCCGCAGGACGGCACCGACATTTCGGGCCTTGCGGACAATCGCATCACGGTCACGCCGCTGCGCCTCGACATGACGGATGAGCCGTTCATGGCGAAACTGACTGAGGTCTTCGGCGACACGCTGTAGGGCGTGCTCACGAGCTCCAAGCGTGCACGTGGGGAGGGGCGGCAGGGAAAGCGCCTTAGGCCGCGCGGCCAAGCGCAATCTGCAGCGATCGATTGAGACCTTCCACCTGGAACGGCTTCTTGAGCATCGGCCGGTCGCGAAAGGCCTCGGGCAGGACGACATCGGCGTAGCCGGTGGCGAAGACGAACGGCATACCGCGTGCATCGAGCGCCTCTGCCACTGGAACGATGGTCTGACCATTGAGGTTGACATCGAGAATCGCGACGTCGAAGGCGGCATTGTTCGCCGCGTCGAGGGCTTCGTCGATCCGTGCCGCCTGCGCAGCGATGGTGTAGCCGAGCTCGCCCAGCATGTCCTCGAGCAACATGCGAATCATGAGTTCGTCCTCGACCACGAGGACGCGCTTGGACGCCGAGGCGCCATGTCCAGGGACGGTGCTCATGCTCCGCCATCCCGCAGCAGGAATGGGGCGAAAATGCCGCCGCCGTTCGGAAAATGGGGTCGTTCGGCCGCCGCGCAGGCATGCGGGCGATGGGCGCAGGCGGCGGAACTCTATCCACATGATGGGATTGCCACGCTAGCGGCGGCCCATTATCGGAAACCAGAAGAACACCCGCACTCGAAATGGCAGAAAGGGGAGCGGGACGTGCGCAAACAGCCGGCTGGCGATGATGGCGTCGGTCGCATGCAATTCCTGCTCGACCTGCGTCAGCGGGGCATCACCGATGTGGCGGTGCTGCGCGCGCTCGATGAAGTACCACGCGAGCACTTTGTCGAGAGCCGATTCGCCGATGCCGCCTACGCAGATCGGGCGCTGCCGATCGCGTGCGGCCAGACCATCAGCCAGCCCTTTGTCGTCGCCTACATGACCGAACAGCTCGGTGTGCAGTCCGAGCATCGCGTCCTCGAAGTCGGCACCGGATCAGGCTACCAGGCAGCAGTCCTGTCGCGGCTCGCACGGGAGGTGGTTACGGTTGAGCGCTATCGCACGCTTGCAGACATGGCGCGGAAACGGCTTGCGACGCTCGGCTATCGGAATGTCGAAGTAAGAGTTGGCGACGGTTTTGCCGGCGTTCCAGAGCAGGCGCCGTTCGACCGCATCATGGTCACTGCAGCAGCCGAGACGGTTCCTGATGTCCTGGTCAACCAACTGGCAGAGGGCGGCGTCCTGCTGTTACCGCTCGGCCCGCACGGCGGAACGCAGCATCTCGTTAAATTAACCAAGACCGCAGACGCGCTCGAGCGCGAGAATCTGATTGCGGTTCGGTTCGTGCCGCTGCTCGCCGGCCAAGCGCGTGAATTGTAACGGTTTTGGCAGGATTGCGGTAGGGTTTAGCCATCGTGATCGGTTAAAGCCTTATTTACCTCAAAGCTGTTAATTCGCTGAGTCGTTTGTATGAGTGGGCTCAGCCATGGCTTCGGGGGTCAAGTTGGGTCGCGCGCGACCGCGCGCGGTTCTGCTGGCGGCGATCGCGATCAGCGTTGCCGGATGCAGCGCCGAGGTCACCCGCTTCGATGAGCATCTCTACCCCTCGCGATCTGGCGCCAGTGACGCAACTGGTTCGGTTGCAGCAGTGTCCCCAGGTCGGATTGAGCAAGCGCAGTTGCCGCCGCCGCCCGGCGCGGGCCGGCCGGCCGCCGCGATTCCCGCATCGGAGGGAGTAGCCGGCGGCGGCACGGGGATGGCGAGCTATCAGCCAGCCATCACGCCGGCTCCCGAAAGCACCGCTTCAGTCCAGGCGCCACGTGGGCCGGCCGCGACCGGACAGTGGAGCTGGGATGGCGGCACCCCGGTGACGGTCGCTCCGGGCGAGACCATCGAAAAGATCGCGCAGCGCCGTGGTGTGCCGGCTTTGGTGATCCTGCAGGCCAACGGGCTTACGGCGGCAAGCGTGATTCGGCCCGGCCAGCGCCTGGTAATCCCGCGCTACAACGCAACCGCATCGGCGAGCACCTCAGCGTCCCGAGCCTCAATGCCGGCGCCGCATGCCCCCGCCGCAACGGCCGGTGTGCACGTTGTCGAGCCGGGCGAAACGCTGTCAAAGATCTCGCGCCGCTATGGCAAGTCGATTCCCGATATCGCCAGGGCCAACAACATCGAACCGCATGCAACGCTGAGGATCGGCGACCGCATCGCCATTCCCGGAACGCGCACGTCGAACACCGTGGGCAAGGCTGGCCAGCCGCTCGCGACCCAGACCCCGAAAGCACCACCCGCTCCCAAGCAGATCACGACCGAACCGCCGGTGCAGCAGGCGTCCGTGGTCACGCCGACGCGCGAATTGCCGACGCCTGTGACCGCTGCGGTAAAGCCAACCGATGCAACGCCGTTGTTCCGCTGGCCGGTCAAGGGTCGCGTAATCGCCGGTTTCGGTCCCAAGCCCAATGGGCAACAGAACGACGGTATCAACCTCGCGGTGCCTGAGGACACGCCGATCAAGGCCGCCGAAGACGGCGTGGTCGCCTATGCGGGCAACGAGCTCAAGGGCTACGGCAACCTCGTGCTGATCCGCCACCCCAACGGCTACGTCACTGCCTACGCCCACGCGAAGGAACTGACGGTCAAGCGCGGCGACCCGATCAAGCGCGGACAGGTCATCGGCAAGTCCGGCCAGACCGGCAATGTCGATACACCGCAGTTGCACTTCGAAGTGCGCAAGGGTCCGACGCCGCTCGACCCGATGCCGCTTCTCTCCGGCGGCTAGGCGGACCGTACAGGTTGTCGGCCGCTACCCTGTGTCTTCCGATAATCTGACGCCAAGCCGCCCAGCCAAGTCCTGCACGTATTGCCAAGCCACACGACCCGAACGCGCGCCGCGCGTCGTCGCCCATTCGAGCGCCTCCTGCTCGAGCTTCTCGCCACCGAAGGGTAAGCGGTAGTGGCTCACGTAGCCGGTGACCATGGCCAGATATTCGTCCTGGCTGCAGCGATGGAATCCGAGCCAGAGGCCGAAGCGGTCCGACAATGACACCTTCTCCTCGACCGCCTCGCCGGGGTTGATCGCGGTTGCGCGCTCGTTCTCGACCATGTCTCGCGCCATCAGATGGCGTCGGTTGGAAGTCGCATAGAACACCACGTTGTCGGGCCGGCCTTCGATGCCGCCTTCCAGCACCGCCTTGAGCGACTTGTAGCTCGTATCCTCGGCCTCGAACGAGAGGTCGTCGCAGAACAGGATGAAACGATAGGGCACGGCCCGCATAAGCGCCATCAGATCAGGCAGGCTCTCGATGTCCTCGCGGTGGATTTCGACGAGCTTGAGGTGCCCGCCCTTGCCGCGTGCGTGCGCAGCGTTGATTGCCGCGTGCACGGCCTTGACCAGAGACGACTTGCCCATGCCGCGTGCGCCCCAGAGCAGCGCGTTGTTGGCCGGCAGGCCGCGGGCAAAGCGCTCGGTATTCTCGACCAGGAGATCGCGCACCCGATCGATGCCTTTGAGCAGGCCCATCTCGACCCGGTTGACGCGGGCAACCGGAGCAAGCCGACGACCGGCGGGATGCCAGGCGAACGCATCGGCCGAGCCGAAGTCGGGCGTCTCCGGAACGGCCGGTGCGAGTCGCTCGAGCGCCTCGGCGATGCGCGCGAGCGTGGCCGGGTCTGCCTGTTCCTGCGGCGATTTGCCCTTCGAGGGAGGCTCTTGGGCGCTTTTGGCCATGGTTCGGATCGTCGGTGCGTTGCACCCTTACCGGGGCGCAGGCAGCCCTGCAAGCATCAGGCCCCTCACCCCCCGCGCCAGCCGTCGGCGCGGGGACGAGCAGCCGTTGCAATTGGGCCCCCGACCGCTATAGTCCGCGCCGATTTCGACCCGCAGGATCGCGGCAGAGCAAAAAAAGCCGGCGTATTCCGACACTTACCGAGGACTCAAGATGTTCGTGACGCCCGCATTTGCGCAAGGCGGCCCGCTCGGGGACAGCCCGCTGACGTCGATGCTGATCCCGATGGTGGCGATCCTGGTGATGATGTACTTCCTGCTCATCCGGCCACAGCAGAAGCGGGTGCGCGAGCACCAGGACCTGGTCAAGAACTTGCGCCGCGGCGACACCGTAGTTACTTCGGGAGGGCTGGTGGGCAAGGTTACCAAGGTCGTCGATGACGAGCAGATCGAAGTCGAGATCGCCGACGGCGTGCGTGTACGCCAGGTGCGCTCGATGGTGTCGGGTGTCCGGGCCAAGGGCGAGCCGGTGAGGGACGAGAGCGCGAAGAGCTAGCTCCATCGACCAACGAACCGGGACGGTCGTCATTCATGCTCTACATTTCGCGTTGGAAGGCATTGGCCATCCTGCTCACGGCATTCGTCATCTGCGCGCTCGCAGTGCCGAACTTCCTCCCCGACAAGATGGTCCAGAGCTGGCCGAAATGGGCGCAGCGGCACGTCGTGCTCGGCCTCGACCTGCAGGGCGGGTCGCACATCCTGCTTGAGATCGACCAGGGCGCAGTACGCAAGGAGAAGCTTGAGCAGCTTCGCGACGATGTGCGCCGGGTTCTGCGCGAAGCGCGGGTCGGACTGTCAAGTCCCCCCGTGGTGCGCGGCACGAGCGTCGAAGTCGGCGTGCGCGAAAGCGATCTGCAGACCGCGCTGACCAAGCTGCGCGAGCTGTCGCAGCCGCTTGGCGGCGTTCTGGGTGCCACCGGCCAGCGCTCGCTCGAAATCACTCATCTCGGCGGCGGGCGCATCCAGCTTACGGTGACCGAACCGGCGATCGTTGAGCGCGTCCGTCAGGCGGTCGACCAGTCGGTCCAGATCATCGAGCGGCGCATCAACGAGCTCGGTCTGGTCGAGCCGCTGATTCAGCGGGAAGGCACTGGCCGCATCCTGGTCCAGGTGCCCGGGCTCGACGATCCCCAGCGTCTCATCGAGCTGATAGGAAAGACCGCAAAGCTCGACTTCCGGATGGTCGACCAGAGCATGACTCCGGAACAGGCCCTGGCGACGCGACCGCCGCCAGAATCCGAAATCCTCTACGGCACGCGCGGCGAGGGGCGCATACCCTATCTGATCGAAAAGCGGGTCCTGGTTTCGGGCGCCGACCTGACCGATGCGCAGCCCGGCTTCGACCCGAGAACGCGCGAGCCGATCGTCAACTTCCGCTTCAATACTTCAGGCGCGCGTAAGTTCGCGCAAGCAACGAGCGAGAACGTCGGCAAACCATTCGCGATCGTGCTCGACAACGAGGTGATCTCGGCGCCGGTTATCCGCGAGCCGATACTCCAGGGTCAGGGGCAGATCTCCGGGCAATTCACGGTCGAATCGGCGAACGACCTCGCTATCCTCTTGCGCGCCGGCGCGCTGCCTGCGCCGTTGACGATCATCGAGCAAAGAGTGGTTGGCGCCGGCCTCGGGCAGGACTCGATCAAGAAGGGCAAGGATGCCTCCTATTTCGGCGCGACCCTGGTGGTCGTTTTCATGATTATCACCTACGGACTGTTCGGTGTGTTCGCGAGCATCGCGGTCGCCATCAACGTTGCGATGATCTTTGGCGTGCTTTCGCTGCTCAACGCGACGCTGACGCTGCCGGGTATTATCGGCATCGTGCTGACCATTGGCATCGCGGTGGACAGCAACGTGCTGATCTACGAGCGCATCCGGGAGGAGGTTCGATCGGGACGCACCCCGATCAGCGCCATCGATCATGGCTTCACGCGAGCGCTCGCGACCATTCTCGACTCCAACATCACGACCTTCATCGCGGCGGCGGTACTTTTCTTCATCGGTACTGGTCCCGTGCGCGGATTCGCCGTAACGCTCGGCATCGGCATCATCACCACCGTATTCACAGCCTTCACATTGACGCGGCTGATGGTGGCCTGGTGGATCCGGTGGCTACGTCCGCAACGGCTTGCGATTTCATAGGGCCGTAACCGTGCGTCTGCATCCCTCCATCCCGCTGCTGCGGATCGTTCCGGACGACACCAAGTTCGACTTCATGCGCTTCCGGCGCATCAGTTTCCCTGCGTCGGCAGTGCTGTCGATCGTCGCGATTTGCCTTTATTTTTTCGTCGGGCTCAACTTCGGCATCGACTTCGTCGGCGGCACGCTGCTCGAAGTGAAGACCAAGACCGGTGCGCCGGTTGACCTCGCAAAGCTGCGCACGACGCTCGGCGGGCTCGGGCTGGGCGACATACAGCTGCAGCAGTTTGGCACCCCCGATACGGTACTGATCCGGATTGCGCAGCAGCCTGGCGGGGAGGCCGCGCAGGGCGCGGCGAAGGACAAGGTCAAGGCGGCGCTCGGCGACGACATGCTGGTCCAGCGCGAAGAGGTGGTCGGGCCGCGGGTATCGACCGAGATGCTGGCGAAGAGCACGGTTGGGCTGATGGCCGCGATCCTGGCGATCCTGGTCTATCTATGGTTCCGATTCGAATGGCAATTCGCGCTCGGCGCCATGATCGCGAACGTGCACGATCTGGTGCTTACGGTCGGCTACATGTCGCTGATGCAGATCGACTTCGACCTGTCGAGTATCGCGGCGCTGCTCACCATCCTCGGCTATTCGCTCAACGACACGGTGGTCATCTACGACCGCATCCGTGAAATGCTCCGTCGCTACAAGCGCATGTCGATGGCCGACCTGCTCAACATCTCGGTCAATTCGACGCTGTCGCGTTCGATCATCACCCATTTGACGGTGACCCTCTCCCTGCTGGCGCTGTTGTTCTTCGGCGGACACGCGATTCACAGCTTCGTATCGACGATGATCTTCGGTGTCGTGCTGGTCGGCACCTATACCTCGGTGTTCATTGCGGCGCCGATCCTGATCTACCTCGGCGTTGGCACTACCCGGACGGCGGCCGACGAGGCGCCGGAGCGGCCTGAGCGCTCGGAGCGGCCGCAGCGACAGGAACGGCCACAGCGCACGCAGCGCCCCTGACGCCTGATCGCGGCCGTTGCTGGGCCGCGCTAAGTTGCGCGTCCATGAACGATGCTTTCGCCCATTGCGAGGCGCTGGTGCGGTCGACGGACAGGGACCGGTTCCTGTCGGCACTGTTCGCGCCGGCCGAGCACCGCAGCGCCCTCCATGCGCTATACGCGTTCAATATCGAGGTGGCCCGCGTCCGCGCGCTTGTGCGGGAGCCGCTTGCCGGCGAGATCCGGCTGCAATGGTGGCGCGAGGCCCTGGCCGGTGAGCGGCCGGCTGAGGTGCGGGCGCACCCCGTCGCTGCTGCGCTCACCGAGGTCATCGCGCGATATGAGCTGCCGCTGCATCGGTTCGAGGAACTGATCGAGGCGCGCCGGCTCGACCTCGGTGGCGAACTCCTGGGAAGCCTCGACCAGCTCGAACTCTATGCCAGGCACACGCGGTCGAACCTGATCGAACTGGCCGCGCGGGTGCTCGGCGCCAGCGCGGCGGGCTTTGCGGCGCCCGCGGGCATCAGCATGACTGTCACCACGCTGCTGCGCCGGTTCGCGGCGGACGCGGCGCGCGGGCGGCTGTTCGTGCCGGCCGATATGCTGGTGCACCATGCGGTCGTGCCGCAGGACATTCTGGCCGGAAGATCGAGCGACGGATTGATCGCAGCGCTCGCGCGCCTGCGCGAAGTCGCCGCCGAGCGGTACGACGAGGCGCGCGCGCTCATCGCGGCGCCGGCTCCTGTCGCAAGCTGGCTGCCGATCGCGGTCGTGCCGCTCGATCTCCGCGGCCTCGAACGGCACGCGCGAGATCCGTTCCGCCCGGTAGAGGTGGCGCAGTGGCGCAGGCAATGGGCGCTGTGGCGCGCCGCGCGCGCCGGCCGCCCCGGTGCGCTGTGAGCCTCACTCGGCTGCGATCGGCGTGGCGCCGCCAATCCACCGGTCGAGATCGGCGAGCGCACGACGGGTGAGCGCTTGCTTCTTGGCGAGCGCCTTGGCGGGACCGCGCAGCCGCCGGCCATCTCCGCCAGTCGGCAGCGCCTGCCTGACGGGCGGGAAAAGCCCAAAGTTGACGTTCATGGGCTGATAGGACCGCGGGCCGGCGTCGATCGTCTCGAGATGACCGCCGGTGATGTGATTGAGCAGCGCGCCGTGCGCCGTGGTTGGCGGCGGCGGCGGCAAGGTCTCGCGGCGTCGTTCGGCGGCGGCGAAACGCCCCGCCAGCAGACCGACCGCAGCCGATTCAACATAGCCCTCGCAGCCGGTGATCTGGCCGGCGAAACGCAACCGCGACATGGCGTTGAGACGCAGAGTCGCGTCGAGAAGCTTCGGCGCGTTGAGGAAGGTGTTGCGGTGCAGCCCTCCGAGCCGCGCGAACTCGGCCCTGTCGAGACCGGGGATGCTGCGGAAGATACGGGTCTGCTCGCCGTGCTTGAGCTTGGTCTGAAAGCCCACGATGTTGAACAAAGTGCCAAGGCGGTTGTCCTGGCGCAGCTGCACCACGGCGTAAGGCTTCGTCGTGCCCGGATGCGGGTTGGTGAGGCCAAACGGCTTCATCGGTCCGTGGCGCAGCGTCTCGCGCCCGCGCTCGGCCATCACCTCGATCGGCAGGCAGCCGTCGAAATACGGCGTCGCCTCCCACTCGTGGAAGGCGACCTTGTCGCCGGCGAGAAGCGCATCGACGAACGCATCGTATTGCTCGCGCGTGAGCGGGCAGTTGATGTAGTCGACACCCGAGCCGCCCGG
>Ga0066388_100002888_pt1 | contig 10801 bp, 3 predicted proteins | sample PanSoiMetaGPlot6_FD_64539 | JGI IMG/M metagenome (GOLD analysis project Ga0066388, IMG submission 64539) | Tropical forest soil microbial communities from Panama analyzed to predict greenhouse gas emissions - Panama Soil - Plot 6 (Hybrid Assembly) | ecosystem: Environmental > Terrestrial > Soil... | reverse complement strand
TGTGGCTGAGGTTCCGTTCAGGCCTCAGCTCTTCGACGAGTTTTTCGAAAGGCAGATCCTGGTGCGCGTACGCCCCAAGAGCGGTCTCCTTGGCGCGTGAAATGATTTCCGCAAAGGTGGGATCGCCGGAAAGCTTGGTGCGCAGCGGCAGCGTGTTCAGGAAGAATCCAATCACATTTTCCAATTCGGGCTGACTGCGATTAGCAATGGCGGTTCCGACCACGACGTCGTTCTGGCCGCTATATCGCGAAAGCAGCGCCTGGAATGCCCCGAGCAGTGTCATGAAAAGTGTCACTCCCTGACGCTGGCTCAACTCGTTCAATCGCTTCGCAAGGTTGGCGGGCAGGGAAATGTCTGCGACCTCTCCCCGGAAGCTCTCGGTTGCCTGGCGCGGCCGGTCTGTGGGCAGTTCGAGCAAAGGAGGCGCATCTCGCAGCTTGGTTTTCCAGTAGGCAAGATGTCCTTCGAGCACGTCGCCTTTTAGCCACTCGCGCTGCCAAACCGCGTAGTCGGCATACTGCAGCGGCAATTCGGACAGCTCTGCAAGCCGGCCCTCAAGTGTTCGCTCGTACACATTGCCCAGTTCGCGAGACAAAATACCCATCGACCAGCGATCGCTGACGATGTGATGGATATTGATCAGCAAATAGTGTTCGTCTTCGCTGAGACGCAAGAGCATCGCACGTAGAAGTGGCGCCTGCGTAAGATCGATAGCGCGGTTCGCATCCTCGGCAATCAGCCGCCGGGCCTCGGCCTCCCGAACGCTTGCGTCAAGCGAGGACAGATCGACATTGCGGAAGGGAACCCGAACCGTGTCATGAATGATTTGCACCGGCTGCCCGCCGTCGGAAGCAAAAGATGTGCGCAGGGATTCATGCCGCGTGGCCACCACATTCAAGCTGCTCTCGATGGCGTCGGCGTTGATCGGCCCCGTGATCTTGAGGGTGTAGGCAATGTTATAGACGGGACTGTTTGGGTCAAGCTGGTCAAGAAACCAGAGTCGCTGCTGCGCGAACGAAGGCGGTAGCGGCACCTGACGCGATACACGCCGGATTGGCGGAATTTCAAGCCCCGGCCTCGCCGACTGGATACGGGAGGCGAGCACGTCCAGTCTTGGCGATTCGAAGATTGCCCGCACCGGTATCTCTACATCGAAGGTCAGTCGCAGGCGCGAAATTACTTGCGCTGCTAGCAGAGAGTGCCCACCCGAAGCGAAGAAGTCAGCTTCCGCGCTGATGTCTTCCCGGTGCAAAACCTCGCCCCAGATCGCAGCGATTTTCTTTTCCACCGAATTGCGCGGCGCGATGTAATGCTGCTGCTCGTCTGGAATGTATTCAGGGACTGGAAGACCCCGGCGATCGATCTTGCCGTTGAAGGTCAAGGGCAGCGATGCCATGATCACGAATGCCGAAGGTACCATGAATTCAGGTAAGCATTGGCTCACGTGAGCCAGTAACTCTTCTGTCGCGGGAGGATCGTCCGATGCGACGTAGGCGACGAGGCGCTTGAGCCCCGGCTGGTCTTCGCGCGCCATCACGGTGCACTGACGAATCTTCGGGTGACGGCCAAGGACGCCCTCAATCTCTCCCAGTTCAATGCGGAATCCACGCAGCTTGACCTGGTTGTCAATGCGCCCGAGGTACTCGATTTCGCCCGACTCCAACCACCGGCAAAGATCGCCGGTGCGGTACATGCGGCGATCTCGGTCCGCCGCGAAGGGATTGGCAACGAACCTTTCCGCCGTGAGGTCGGGACGTCCCAAGTAACCTCGCGCCAAGCCTTCGCCGGCCAGGTACAGTTCGCCCGGAGTTCCGACGGGCGCCGGGTTCAGCCGGCGATCGAGGATATAGCACTGCTCGTTCGCGATCGGCCTGCCGATCGTTACGGGACCGCTGCGCGGAACAAGAGTCCACGTGGAGTATCCACTTTCCGTGGGGCCGTACAGGTTGTAAACCTTCGCCACCGTGTCTGTGCGGTAGAGCTCCTCCGCCAACCGATTGGGGAGAACTTCGCCCGCCAGCGCTACCGTTCTCACCGACCCAGGAAGCGCGCCGAGTTGCAGCAGCTCCGCGATCACCGAGGGCACGGTGTTAATCAGGGTAACTTCGTTTTTGGCAGGAAGGGCCGGAAGGTAAAGCGCGTTTTCCGCCAGAATTATCTTGCCGCCGGCGGCCACGGTGAGGAACATTTCGAACGTCGACATGTCAAAGCCGACCGATGTGCAGAACAGAACACCGCTGAGTTCATCAGGCGTGAAGACCGTTTGCGCCCATTGCACAAAAGTCACGTTGTTGTGATGTTCCAGCGCGACGCCCTTGGGCCGTCCGGTCGAGCCAGAGGTGAACAGTACATACGCCAGATCGTTCGGACTGACGGAAACATTTGCATTGCTGCCCAGCTCGCCGTTGATCGTTCCCCATTCCGAATCAAGACATACGAATTTGGTTCCGTCGTTCTCGAGCTGCCCGGCGAGCGACTGTTGGGTGAGGACGATTTTTGCTTGGGAGTCTTGCAGAATCCCTTTGAGCCGCTCACGTGGATAAGACGAATCCAGAGGAACGTAGGCGGATCCGGCTTTCAGCACACCAAAGATCGCAGGCACCAGATCCGCGGTTCTCTCCATAAAAACCCCGACCAGACTCTCTCGACCCGCGCCGAGTTTTACAAGGTAACGCGCGATCTTGTTCGCCCGCTCGTTGAGTTCGCGATAAGTGAACTGCTCGCTTCCGGATATCAGCGCAGTCCCCTCGGGATGCTGCTTCGCGGTCTGTTCCAGCAGGTGGTGAATGCATAACGGGGGAAAGTCCGCCTGCGTGTCGTTGAACTCCGCCAGCACCTTGCGCTTTTCGTCTTCGCCGAGCAGTGGCAGTTGCCAGAGCGTCCACTCCGGATGTTCCACCGCCGCCTCGAGCAGATTCTCGAAATGTTGTAACGCGCGTGTGATCGTCGATTCGTCGAACAAGTCGGTGCTGTACTCCGCACGCACCATCAGGCCATCCGGCACTTCAATCACGAACCACGACATATCAAACATGGACGTGCCGGTATGGACCGGGACCCGTTCCACCTGCAAGCCTTGGAGCGGCAGAAGCTGCCAAGGAGCGTTTTGCAGCGCAAACATCGCCTGGAAAATCGGGTTGTGGCTCAGGCTGCGTTCGGACTGCAGTTCCTCGACCAGTTTTTCGAACGGCAGGTCCTGGTGTGCATAAGCCTGAAGCGCCGTTTCCTTCAACCGCGCAAGAAGCGTGCGGAACGTCGGATCGCCCGCCAGGTCCGTACGCAGCGCGAGCGTATTCACAAAGAAGCCGATCAGCGGCTCGATTTCCGCATGGTTGCGGTTCGCAATCGGCGATCCCACGACGATGTCTTCCTGACCGGAGTAACGCGAAAGCAAGGTCTGAAATGCGGCCAGCAACGTCATGAAGACTGTGACGCCTTCACTCCGGCTCAGCTCCGTAAGCCTTGCAACCAGTTGCTGCGGCAGAACGCGCGACGCGGTTGCGCCCCGGAAGCTCTGTACTGCCGGCCGGGTGCGGTCGCTGGGAAGTTCAAGAACAGCAGGCGCGTGTGTGAGTTGTCTCTTCCAATAGGAAAGATGTTGGTCGAGCGCCGCGCCATGCAGCCACGAGCGCTGCCAGACGGCAAAGTCGGCGTATTGAATCGCGAGCTCCGGCAATGGTGAAGGCTTGCCTGCCGCGAATGCGCTATAGAGAGCGGCCATTTCTTCGGCCATCACGCCCATCGACCATCGGTCGCTCACCACGTGGTGTATGCAGAGCACGAGGAGGTGCTCTTCCGGGCCCAAGCGAAACAATCGGGCGCGGAACAACGGGCCCTGCGACAGGTCAAAGGGCAAGGCTGCTTCTTCCGCGATCAGTCGCTGAGTTTCGCGATCCCGTTCGTCGCCGGCAAGCGCGCGCAAGTCCGTCGTAGGCAGTTGCACATTGCCTCTTTCGGAAATGACTTGCGCCGGCTGGTTTTCGACCAGCTCAAATCTCGTGCGAAGAGCTTCGTGACGGTGTACGATTTCTGCGAGGCTCTGCTCCAGCGCCCCCACGTCGAGCGCGCCGCGAATCCTCAGCGCCTGGGGAATGTTGTAGAGCGGATTTCCGGGCTCAAGCTGATCGAGAAACCACAGCCGCTGTTGCGCGAAGGAGAGCGGAAGCGGCCCTTCACGCGCGGTCTTGATCAGGGGCGGAAGCTCGTGCCCCGACCGTTCCTGGCGCGCCTTCTCAACTCGCTCGGAAAGTTGCGCCACCGTAGGCGCTTCGAACAGCGCGCGCAGCGGCAGTTCCACGTCGAACGATTGTCGGATCCGCGACATTGCCTGCGTTCCCAGCAGCGAGTTCCCGCCAGACTCGAAGAAATTGTCGTGAATGCCGACCTTGTCGAGGTGAAGCAAGCGCGTCCACTGGCCGGCAACGATTTCTTCCACCGGATTTCGCGGAGCTACGTACGCGCGAGCCGAGTCCTCGCGCTTGGCCTTTTGCGCGTCGATGGCTTTCGACACCTGGCCAACGTTAGCCAGTTGCGAGGCGATGCGGGATAGGACCGAGGGTTTCACGATGCTGCCTTCCCGCTCGTGGCCGTTTCAAGACTGTCTTGGCGCACAAGATCGCCGCTAGGGTGAACACCGGCCTGGGCTGCGTTTCCAGCCGGCAGGCGATAGAGGATGCCTTTTTTGGTCACTTGCTTATGTTGAGCGCCGATACTTTCAAGGAACTCCAATGCCGGTTTGTTCCGTTCCGTCTCGAGAAACGCAATATCGACGCGACTCAGCCCGCGTCGGCAGGCAAGTTCACCGAGGTACGAGACCATCTTGTGCTCGACCCTCCGGCCCAGCACGCGGCAGCTTAATAGCATCGTGTTCACGCGAAGGACATCGGCTTGCGTTTCGTAGATGAGTACGCCGACCAAGCCATATTCTCCGAAGCGGTCGCTCACCTCGACGACCAGACATCCCACCCCAGCGCTCTGACTGAGTGCCTCGATCTCATTTTCCGTGTGCCGCAACGTCGTGCAATTGAATTGATTGGTACGCTGCGTCAGTTGAGCTACCCGGGTGATCTGCTCTCTCTGCATGGGAGAGATCCGGATCTTGAGGTCGAGGCCGGCCAGAAAGTCCTCAAGGCTGAGAGAACTCTGCCGTAACTGTTCGCGCTGAAGATTTTCCTTGTACAACGAACTGCGCTTCTGGTCTTCCGCCGTCACCTTGAGGTGATCAAAAGCCCATACGTGGGACAGGAACTGGGGTAGGTGCACGGTATCTTCCGGCAGCTGCAAAACAAGAACGCTCGGGCACCGGCTTTCCACTTCGGCGCATTCCATAGGGCTGTCGTCGAGGAAAATAAAACTGTCCAATCCGAGTTTCAGCTCCTCGGCCAGCGATCGCAGGTTGTCCGATTTCTGCTGCCAGTTGATCCGCCACGACGAAATGTGTTCGCGGCGCAGAACCATTCCCGGGTTTCGGTCGAACACTTCGAACGCGTCCGTCTCGTTGTTCTTGCTGCACAGAGCCAACAGCATTCCGGATTCGCGCTGCGTCAGCAGAAATTTCTGCAGCGCCGTCCGCGGCGGGTCTACCTCGACTCCCAGTGGGCCGTCTTCCCCGCAGACTCCCTTCCACAACGTGTTATCGCAGTCGAGCGCAATCACTTTGTGGGGCGGGTTCTGAATCCGGTACATGCGGCGCGCGATCATTGTGCCCAGCGCATTGAAAAACGCCTGGCTATAGGGCACATGCCCGAGTTCGTCGGCGTAGCGATCTTCGTAATCCGCCACTGGATAGAGCTTCGCCAGTTCGGCGCTTGTCACCACGTAGACGCCCGGTTCGCGCTCCAGTTCGACGCGCAGGTTTTCCTCCACCTTTGCCAGCAACTCACCGGTATCGGCCAGCGCAGATCGCGAGGAAGGACACAGGCAAGTCAGGTAAGGAACGGTCGGCCGCCGTGCCGCCACGTTCAGCGCAGCCGCCAGATCCTTCGAGTTCTTTTCTAGACGTTGCGAAACATCCGCAGGGAGATGATCGGCGGTATTGGTAGACCTGGCCCAATCTTCCAGCCGGATTAGGACCAAGTTGATGCCGTGCTGGTTCCTGGACAGGCCGCTCGATGGATCGAGCAACTCCTGGAACACCTGGTTGTAAGGCGCGAAGTCGATTTCGGCAGGGACGCCCAGTTCGTTCATCCAGAAAGCCAGCGACTCGTGCAGCGGCTCCGCCGTGAAATTCGCGCATACGAAGATCGTTTGTTTCTTCTCCGCCTTCTTCTCAGTGCCCGCCTTGGCGGCCAGAGTTTCCACCAGGGGAAAATCCAGGACCGGAGTGTCAGGAGCCATGGCCAGCTTTTCGAGGATCAAGGCGAAGTTTTTGAGCAGCGCGTCGATCGTCGATTCCACGAATAGGTCGGTGTTGTACTCGCACTCGAGAAGCAGCCCGCCGGAAGTTTCCGTCGCTAGGAAGCGCAGATCGAGGAATGCCACTTCCGTCGCAAGGTTCAAAAACCGCGCCTCCAGCGACTCGGAGCGGAAGGCAAACTCCGGGTAGTTCTGTACCAAGAGCGCAACGTTATATAGAGGATTTACATTGAGCAGCCGCTGCGGGTTCACGGCTTCGATGATCTTCTCGAACGGGCAATCCTGATGCGAGAAGCCCGCCAGCACGGACTGCTTCACCTTCTCCAGAACCTGGACCGCTTTCTCACTTGCCGGGTTCAGCTGCACACGCAGCGGAAGAAAGTTCACGAAGCAGCCGATCAGGTTCTCGACCTCTGCCTGGCTCCGGTTCGCGCTGACCGTTCCTATTACCAGGTCATTGCTGCCGCTCCAGCGTGTGAGCAAAAGGTTCAGCGCCGTCAACAAAGCTGTAAATAAGGTGACACCCTGGCGCTGGCTGAGTGCCTTCACCTCGTCAGAAGCTGCCTTTGAAAGAAGAAAGGAGGAACTCTTTCCCCGGTACGCTCGTGTAGCGGGACGGGGCAGATCGGTGGGCAAATCGAGAATCGCAGGCGATCCCGCCAGATGCTTTCGCCAATACCCTAACTTGTCCTCGAGCACCGGGTCGGTAAGCCACTCCCGCTCCCATTGCGCAAAGTCGGCGTACTGCAGTGGCAGATTCGGCAGGGAAGAGCTCCTGCCCGCGATGAAGGATCCATAAATCGATCCCAGTTCCCCGAACAGGAGACCGCCGGTAATTCCGTCGCTGACGATGTGATGCATTACGACGACTAAAACATGATCGCGCTCGCTCAACCGCATCAGGCATGCGCGGATTAAAGGTCCCTGCTTGAGATCGAACGGGCAACGGTAAAACTCGAGCGCGACCCGCTGCACTTCTCCATCTCGTGCGTCCTCGGGCACTGCCGTCAGATCGGTGACCGGCAGCGGCACATGGAAGGACGGAAGAATTCTCTGGACCGGCTGCTCGGCTTGGGACGGAAATAGCGTGCGCAGAACTTCGTGACGCCGGACTACCTCGTTGAGGCTTCTCTCCAAAACGTCCGCGTCGAGTACGCCTTGCATGCGCAAGGCTCGCGGGACGTTGTACAAAAAACCTTCCGGGTCCATCTGGTGGATGAGCCAGAGTCTCTGCTGTGCGAAGGAAAGTGGCGCGTCGGAATCGCGCCTGGCTCGCGGCAGAATGGCGGGCGGAGCGGTCCCCTTTTCCCGCTGCCGCATGCGCTCGAGCAGGGCGCGCTTGGCGGGGCTGAGGCCGGATATTTGTTTGTTCAGATCGTTCCCTGCTGCCATCTCCCTCGTGCCATCTCTGTCAGGAATGCGTGGGCGCGCCCGTCCGCACGCCAAAAACCGGTTGTCATTTGCCGAATCTGCGTCGATACTTTGGCCCATTGATCGACGCGATTTTCCCAACAGGCTCGGCCTAACTTGGATAGCCGGTACTCGGGAACTCTCGGTGGCTCGGACTCTCCCCGGAGCGGAAAACAGTATCGGTAGTTTTAAAAACTTTCCCGTAACGAAAGGCGGGTCGCCTGGATATCTCCTCCAAAGTGAGTGAAAGTTGAGGCCGGCGAGGGAGGAAGCACCAGCTCAGGCCGTACTCGTTGCGCGCAACCTAAGTGCCTGATAAACGAAGCTTTGCATAAAAGATGGAAGTTGTCCAGATTACCCGTGTATTACCTCCGGGGAGGCGCCACCTGTCCCATTTTGGCACCTCCGTAAACCGCTTCGGATCTGCAGGCTTCCTCCTTCCAGTGAAGTCCGCCGCGGCGTCTTAAAGCACTGCGGGATGGGACTAAGCGCCAAAACACGCTACGCCTCGGTCGCACCCCATTTCCGACCGTTGAGAATTTCAGCGATCGCGATCCGACCGTCGCGCTTTGGAAAACCTGCTATACTTCGACTCCGCATTTGAACTGTTCGCCCGTCCGAGCACGAGACGCCCCGGCTTCTTTGTGGTACCCGCCGCGTTCCGCCGAAGACAGCTACATTCAAATAGCTCAACTACCGAGGCGATCGCGTGAAGAACATATTCGTGGGCAATTTGAATTTCAACACCGGGGAAGACGAACTCCGCCAAATGTTCGAACAGTACGGCCAGGTCGATCGCGTAGCCATTGTCACGGATCGTGACACGGGTCGTTCCCGCGGGTTCGCTTTCGTCGAGATGAGCAGCTCCGAGGACGGCGAAAAAGCCATCGCTGCTCTCAACGGATCCCAGATCGGCGGACGGACGCTCAACGTGAACGAAGCCCGGCCTAAAGGGGAGCGCAGCGGTGGCGGCGGGGGCGGTGGTCGAGGACGCGACCGCTCCGGACGCGGCAACTGGTAAGCTGCGCCGCCCGACTTATGGTTCGACCAGCCGAACGCTTGCCTTGCGGCCCCCAAACTTGAAGCGCCGCTACATGCTCCTGCAACCGCGATGGCCCAATTCTGGCTCATTCGCAGCACTATCCAAACGGTCGATGTCCGGCCTCTGACCTTAACGACGTACTCTCCGTAATCGTCCCGCAAATAGCCGCCGAGTGTGAATTCGACTTTCTCGACACTTTCGCCACTTTTTGCAGCCCCCTTGAAAATTCAGTGACTTGCGCGTTCCAGGTTTGGCCTTTTCCATGCATATCCATCCGTAAAGGATGGACGCATGCTCAAGTTCACAGCAGGCAATGATGTTCTTACTGCGGCCCTAAAGGCATTTGCGGGGATAGTCCTGTTGGCAGGCATCCTGCCGGCGCAAGAGCGAGTGACGGCAGCGGGTGTTCTTCCACGCTCCGATATCCAGGGTGAGACCGCGTGCGAAACAGAGATGCTGACTGAAATCGGCGCGCGCGAAGTTTTATCTGGGAAGGCCTACGAGGTCCTGACCGAGGTGGCGCGGGCGTATGATCGGGCAGTTCCCCATATCTATATCTTCCCCGGGGCTCTGAATATGTTCTATATCGCGGCCAGTGTTGCGGTAGATGGCCGAGGCAAGATTGTTGCCGGGCAGCAGGCGATCGAGCTGTTCGATGCTTTTTCACTCAAGGGCTTTCTTGGTCACGAGATGGCGCATCTTGTGAGCGATGGCGTGGCGCAGGGATGCAACGATTACATCCTTCGCGATCCGCAGATGGAAGCCGATGCAGACGCATTGGCGGCGCAAACGCTCGGCATCGGACCGGTCAAGGCATTCCTGCAGCGGGTGGTGGCAATCACACAAGGCCAGAATCGGGATGCCAAACACCGACTCGAAGTGTTGCATAAATTTGCCGGGAAGGAAGGATTTGAATCTCCATCACTGATCACTTCAGAAGCGGTCAACGCTTATCGGTTCAAAGTCGGGCAATGAAAAAAGCCACGGCACTCAACTCTGATAGCGGCTGGTTCGAGGCGGCATTTTTAGACTGGGTGGGACAATCATGGCGATGCTGAATTGCGGCCACGTAGCGGGGAAAAGCGGCAAACCGTGTAGCTTCCGTGGCTGTATCTTCCGTGGCTGTATAATGACCGAAACCGCGCCCGTAGCTCAGCTGGATAGAGCGATTGCCTCCGGAGCAATAGGTCGGGAGTTCGAATCTCTCCGGGCGCGCCAGAATCCCTCTTTGTTTTCTGTGGCTTCCCCAGCCTCGCTTTTCTCAGCCAATTCCTGTCTTTCAACATAAAAACATCGGCGGTATCGTCTACAATGCCCGGGACATAACTGAGTGAAAATGTGCTCAAGACGAATTAGCTTTTAACGCCACTCACGATGTGCCCATGGTCATCGTTATAGCGCGGTACGTGCACGGATAGTCGCCGGCGAAAGCCTCGGTGAGCGCGGGCGACTTCAGAACTGATATCGGAGATCAGCTTCTCGACCTCGTCTCGATTGTCCTTAACCCAGGCCCATAACTTTTTGACTCCAGCTCTCGGTGATACGGTCGGCTCCCAGTTCAGAGCCCTCCGGAGATCAGACACATCTGAGACATAGACGGGCTGATCACTAGGCCGCTCCGGTCCAAATTCCCACGAAGTGGATGAGAGCTTGTGCGGTGCGAGTTCCTGCAGTATGTCCAACAGCTCGAGAGGAGAGAGCGTGTTCTGCGGACCCCCGCCGATATTGAAGATCTCCCCTGAGATCCCAGAGCGCCATGCGCTCCAGTAAGCATCCAGCAGGTCATCAATCCAGAGAAGGTCGCGAAGCTGCTTTCCAGTGCCGTAAATGGTGATCTTTCGATTCAGCAGGGAAGCGATGACAAACCACGAAACCCAGCCCTGATCCTCCTGGCCGAACTGACGTGTCCCATAAATACAGGACTGGCGAAATACGAGCGTGCGCATCCCATAGATGCGCGCATAGTCCCGCACATACTGATCAGCCGCACCCTTA
>Ga0066388_100002887_pt1 | contig 10801 bp, 10 predicted proteins | sample PanSoiMetaGPlot6_FD_64539 | JGI IMG/M metagenome (GOLD analysis project Ga0066388, IMG submission 64539) | Tropical forest soil microbial communities from Panama analyzed to predict greenhouse gas emissions - Panama Soil - Plot 6 (Hybrid Assembly) | ecosystem: Environmental > Terrestrial >... | reverse complement strand
CCGTCGGCGTGGATGCCGGACTCGTGGGCGAAGGCATTCCGGCCGACACCCGGCTGGTTCAGCGGCAATGGCTGGCCAAAGGCGTAGCTCGCCCACCAGCCGAGCCTGCGTGCCCAGGACAGATCGATGGGATCGCCAATCTCGGTCTCGCCGGTGAGGCCGAAGCCATGCGTGAGCGCGAGAACGCAGGAGAGCAGGTCCGCGTTGCCCGCCCGCTCACCGATCCCGTTGACACATGTGTTGATCCAGGCGTCCAGTCCCGCGTCCAGATCACCTAGCGCGCCCGATAGCGAGTTTGCGACGGCCAGCCCGAGGTCGTTGTGGCAATGGGTTTCGATGGGCAGACCCACAGCGGCGGCGAGCTTGGCAAAGCGTTCCCTGATCCGCTCGGGCGTGTCTCCGCCGATCGTGTCGCAATAACGCACCCGGTCGGCGCCTGCCTCCTTGGCGGCGAGCGCGAAGTCGGTGAGGAAGACGTCATCCGTACGCGAACCGTCTTCAGCGTTCACGCCGACGGTCTCGACGCCTCCGTCCTTTGCCGCGTGGACCGCAGCGACCATCTCGCGGATGACCGCATCTCGATCCAGGCGGCCGCGGAACTTGTTCTGGATCATCTGGTCCGAGGTCGAGATGGACAGGTTGTAATGATGCAGCCCGTGCGGTAGTGCGGACTCCACGTCATCGGTAACCGCGCGGCACCAGCCCGAGAGCAGCATCGGACCGAACGCGCCGGCCTCGGCCAAGGCGACGTTCGCTCGTACGTACGGGACCTCGTGGAAGAGGAACGGGAACCCTATTTCTGACTGCGCGACCCCGAGCCGTGCAAGGTAGAAGTTGACCATCGTCTTGCCGAATTTCGACAAGCCCGTGCGGGCCGTCTGCACGCCGTCGCGGTTGGTCACGTCAAGGAAGTGGATCGATGGCACTTGGCTGTCCTCGGGATGTCCGCTGCGCCCTGGGGTTCGCAGGTCGTCGCTTGTGGCTCGCTGGATTGGCGAACGCATTCCGCCGTTCTGTCTTCGTGAGTAGGTCTCGTGCTCTCACCCGACCTTGACATGTACTAGCGCACTTATCAATATTGATTTTCATCAATCTGAAGTCTTCGCCGAATGCCGGAGCGACGTGGCATGGCCGGACGGCCCGACGCCAGAGACGAACCAGCGTGGGTGGAGGGGGAGCGGTGACGGCGTGCGCGGGAGAGGCGGGTGATGACGGCGTGAGTGGGGCTGACTGGATCGGTGCGAACGAGGCGGCGCGCCGGCTGGGGGTCAAGCCCGCGACGCTGTACGCCTATGTGAGCCGAGGAGTCCTCCGCCGCAGGCGAGCGCCTGACGGCAGAAGCAGCCTGTTCGACCCGGCCGAGGTCGACGCGCTCGCCCGTCGCGGCCGTCCGCGCCGGCCCCGTAATCCGACGGAGCTGATCCTCGAGTCGGCGCTGACGACGTTCGTCGACGAGGAGCCGTTTTACCGCGGCACGCCTGTCCTCCAGTTGGCCCGTGACCGCGACTTCGAGGACGTCGCCGCTCTGCTGTGGACCGGCGAGCTGCCCGCCGGCGGCAACGACCCGCCCGTGCGCACGCCGCCATCGCCCATCGTGTCCGCCGAAGACTCCGGCCGCCGGGGGAGTCAGCTCATCGCCACCGGAGCTCTCGGCTGGCAGGCCACCCCCGATGCCATCGCCGCGGGGGTTGCCGCCCAGTCCGGACTACCGGCGGACACACTCCCGCTCGAGCGACTTCAGGTCATCGTGCCCGCACTTGCGGCAACGGATCAGGTCCGGCTCCACCTCGACCCGCCGGCGGTCGTGACCGCCGCGCAAAGCCTCATCGCCGGCATGGTGGACTGCTTGCCCGACGCGACGCGCGCCGCTGGTCGGCCGGATTGGATCGAGCGCGGATCGATCACTGCTCGGCTGTGGCCAAAGCTCAGCCCGGCTGATCCCCAGCCCGCGATTCTCGATGTTCTGCGTGCCGCGCTGGTGCTGCTTGCCGATCACGAGCTCGCGGCATCCACTCTGGCCGCGAGGGTCGCGGCGTCAGTACGCGCCGATCCGTACGCAGTGGTCGCCACCGGGCTTGGTGCGGTCGGCGGAGCGCTGCATGGCGGCGCGTCGCTCGGCGCGGAGGTGATGCTCGCCGAAGTCCACGAGCCTGGCCAAGCGCCGCGCGTCATCGGAGATCGGCTTCGACGCGGCGAGCGCATTCCCGGCCTCGGTCACTTCGTCTATCGAAAGGGCGATCCGCGCGGGACATTTCTGCTGGCTCTGCTGCGCGACGCAGTATCTGCTCACCACCCAGGCGTGCCTCACGGACCAAGGGCGCTGGCAGCGGCCGACGCGGTGCTCGCCGAAGCGCGCAGGCGCCGGCTTCCTGAGCCCAACATCGACTTCGCTCTCGCCGCCCTCGTCGCCGCGGCAGGCATGATCAAAGGTGCTGGTGAGGCCATCTTCGCGGTTGCCCGTACCGCCGGATGGATTGCGCATGCCTTGGAGGAGTACGCGCGCCGCACCCCGCTGCGCCCGCGCGCCGTCTACGTCGGCCCTTCACCCGTGCGCGACGGGCGCGATCACCACTAGGAGGACCGGCGGCGCTCTTCGGCGACTCGATTGCGGACCGCAGGGACGATCTCCTCGGCAAACCGAGGCAGCTGGTCCTCCCCTTCCGCCCACAGAACGAATGTGTCGAAGCCGTAGCCGACGGCAAGGTCTGTGAGCTCGTCGACCCACTGACTGACCGGTCCCCGCAGCATCCCGTCCGAGCCGCCTCCCGCGGTGATCTGGCCCGCGACGTTGAGGATCCGGCGGATCTCGGCAGGATCCCGGCCGGCGGCTGCTGCGGCATCATCGAGCCGATTCGACATGTCGACCAGCTGCTTAACCTCGCCGCGGAACGATGGGACCCAGCCGTCAGCTTTCGCGCCGGTAAGCCGCAGGGTGCGGGGCCGATAGACGCCAAGCCAGATGCCGATCGGATGAGCTGGCAGTGGCCCGGAGTGGGCCCCGCGGAGATGGTAGTAGGTGCCGTCGAAACGAAGATTGCGTTCCCCGCTCCATACCTTCCTGATCACGTCGACCGCCTCGTCGAGAGCCGCATAGGCTTCTCCAGGGCTGCGGCGCGGTCCGCCGTACGCTTCGATCGCCTCCCAGAAGCCTCCGGCACCCAGCCCAAGCTCAAATCGCCCGCCGGACAGCAGGTCGAGGCTCGCCGCGGATTTGGCGAGAACGGCGGGCGGCCGCAGGGGCAGGTTGACGACGTCGGGAAAGATCGTCACCCGTGATGTGACGGCTGCGATCATGCTCATCAGGGTCCACGTGTCGACGAATCGACGCTGGTAGGGATGATCCTGGATGCCGATGGAGTCCAACCCGCGTCGCTCCACATCGCGCGCGATGTCGAGCAGCGGGTCGGCGGCGTTCGGTATCAGGAAGTACCCGAACGTGACTTCTCGCCCGTAGTCCACCGAGGCCGCCTCTCTCGCGCTCGTGCACCTCCTCGGTGGCGCACGATTCTGCAAAGCTGATAAGCCCGCCTGCCACTGCCCGATTCCACGGCGGCGCCCATCAGGCCATGACTATCCCGTTTCTGGACTCCTGGCGGGAGGACGGGCGGCTGTCTTCGGCGTTCTCACGGGTCGAGGTCAGACGAGTCGGAGCGGGCGTGCAGCTGACCAGCCCAGTCGTCGAGACTGTGGACCGGGGACGTACCCCGGTGCGGTGATCGAGTACTCCTCAGGGCAGTATCCACGCATGCGCCTGGACCACGTCTCCTATGCCGTAGCGGCGGACGATCTCGCCCAAACCGTCCAGCGGCTCGGTGCGCAGCTCGGCGCCGGCTTCAGCGATGGGGGATTACACCCACGCTTCGGGACGAGGAACTTCGTCCTTCCGCTCGAGGGCGGCTGTTATGTGGAGGTGGTCAGCCCACTCGACCATCCGGCGGTGGACCGGGTGCCGTTCGGACAAGCCGTGAAGCGCCGGGCCGCGGGCGGCGGCGGCTGGCTCGGCTGGGTCGTGGCTGTCCCCGACATCACGCCGGTGGAACGGCGTCTAGGCCGGTCCGCGGTGGACGGCCATCGTCACCGTCCAGACGGTATCGAGCTGCGCTGGAAGCAGATCGGCGTCATGGACCTCATGGATGACCCGCAGCTGCCCTTCTTCGTCCAGTGGCTCGTCAGCAGCGACCAGCATCCGGGTGCGTACGGGAGCCCGGTGCGCCTGGAGAGCATCGAGCTCGCCGGCGAGGCGGAGACGATCTCGGCCTGGCTCGGAGAGCCGGGCGATCACCCGCTCGATGAGGTCTCGGTCCAATGGCTGGATCCCGGCGCTGGGGATGGCGAATCGGGGATCGTTGCGGTGATGTTCGCGACACCGCACGGCCTGGTCCGAGTGGACTAAAGGCGACTCCTTCTGACCGTGCGAGCCCGGGGACTCCTTCTGACTGAGCGCCGCCCGGGGTCCCTGTCGCCATATCCCCTGCCGATGCCACCCGCGGTGTGACCGGTCGAACTAACCCCTTGCGATTCGTACTCGCGTACGTATACTCGTGTACGGATATACGAACGCGAATACACGAATCCGGAAACGGCACACGACGGAGGCGAGGTGTACTGATGGCGAAGCGACGCAAGGTCGGAAACCTGCTGGCGATGGCCGTCCTCGCGACCCTCGCTGAGCGGCCGATGCATCCGTACGAGATCGCTTCCGTGCTGCGCAGGCGCGGCAAGGAACAGAGCATCCAGATCAACTGGGGGTCCCTTTACACCGTGGTCCAGAACCTCGAGAAGCACGGGTTCATCGAAGTGTCGGGCACTGATCGGCATGGAAACCGGCCCGAGCGCCGGATCTACAGCATCACCAAGGCTGGGCGCGCGGAGGTCGAGGACTGGATGCGGGAACTCATCGGAGTGCCGGAGAAGGAGTACCCGCGCTTCGAGGCCGCGCTCTCGATGGCCGGCCTGCTACCGCCCGACGAGGTCCTGCGCTTGCTGGAGCAGCGCCTTCTCGTGCTCGACAAGACCGCTGCCGAGGAGCAGCAGATGCTCACGGAGCTCAGCGAAACCCTTCCCCGGGTCTTCCTGGTCGAGGGTGAGTACCACGTCGCCATGGTCAAGGCGGAGGCCGACTGGATCCGGTCGCTGATCAAGGAGATCCAGGACGGCACGCTCTCCGGCCTGTCCGGATGGCGCTCATATCACGAGACCGGAAAGGTACCGGCCGAGTTCGCCGCCCTCGAGTCCGAGGACGACGAGCTTGACCACCACTAGCGCGCCGACCAATAGCACCTCATATCCCAAGAAAACGATCAAGGAAGGGAAGAGACCACGAAAGTGAGCCCGTAACCAACGACCCCGGCGTGGCGCGGCAACGCCACAACCGGGGTCATGCACCTCAGAACCGATCCCGCAACGGAATCCGGCCACCGAGGCTGGCATCCAAAGGGTAGCCGGAATTCCTCCGCGGACGGTTCGACAGAGCCCCTGATCCGACTGAACATGATCCGCAACGGAGGACTTCGCTGTGACTTTCACTTCGATAGCGTCCGCAGTCGAGGCGTATGACCTCGTCAAGACGTATCCCAAGGACGTCAAGGCCCTGGATGGTCTGACGATCACCGTAGAAACCGGCAAGATCTTCGGCCTGCTCGGCCCGAACGGCGCCGGCAAATCCACCGCCGTCAAGATCCTCACGACGTTGGCGAGGCCCGACTCGGGCTCCGCGAGCGTCGCGGGCCACGATGTGCTGCGCCATCCTCAGCGGGTCAGGCGCGCCATCGGCGTCGTGTCCCAGCGCTCGAGCTCGGATCCGGTTGCGACCGGGCGGGACAACCTGGTCCTGCAGGGGCGGCTGTACGGGCTGCGCGGGCGAGCGCTCGAGCAGCGCGTGCGTGAGCTGCTCGAGCGGTTCGATCTCGTCGAGGCGGCCAGCCGGCAGGTCCGCACCTACTCCGGTGGCATGCAGCGGCGGTTGGATGTCGCACTGGGCCTGATCCACCGGCCCGAGGTGCTCTTCCTCGACGAGCCGACCACGGGTCTGGACCCGGAGGCACGCTCGGCGATGTGGGAGGAGATCGCCAGGCTGGCAGGTGCCGAGGGCCTGACGATCTTGCTCACGACCCACTATCTCGAGGAGGCGGATCGCCTGGCCTCACGGCTGGCGATCGTAGACAAGGGCAGGGTCGTCGCGCAGGGCACGCCAGACGAGCTCAAGGGCGAACTGCGCGGTGATGCCGTACATATCGAGCTCGGGTCGTCGATCGCGGAGGAAGCACACATGGTCCGGATAGCGCTCGAGCGTGTCGGCGGCGTTCGGGAGGTCGCTATCGACGGCCACCGGCTAAGTGCTCGGGCCGACGATGGGGCGTCCGTGGTTCCCAGCGCGCTGGCCGCGCTCGACCAGGCAGGTGTACGCGTGGCCGCGGTGACCGTCGCTCGGCCGTCGCTGGACGACGTCTATCTCCGCTACGCGGGCCGCCGGTTTGACGAGGCAGACGGCGCCTCGTCTGAAGACACTCTCGCTTTGGTCGGAGGTGCCCGATGAGTACTGCTGTCGTACAGACCTGGTGGATGACACAACGCCGACTCAAGGCGTTCGTCAGGCAACCCGCCTTCTTGATCATCACGTTGATCCAGCCGGCGATCTGGCTGTTCCTCTTCGGCAGTCTGTTCAGGAAGGTCGTCGAGTTGCCGGGCTTCGGCTCCACGTCATACCTCGACTACCTGATCCCGGGCGTCGTGGTCATGAATGCCATCTCCACCAACATGTGGGCGGGCATGGGGACGCTGGAGGAGATCGAGCGTGGAACGCTCAACCGATTCCTCACGACCCCGGTGCGGCGGTCGGCCATCATGAACGCCAATGTCGTCGAGCAAGCGGTCAGCACGGCCGTCCAGTCGCTGATCATCGTGTTGCTCGGCTGGCTCGCCGGCGCTCACTATCCAGGCGGCCCTGCCGGTGTGGCGGTGCTGATCATTGCCTCTGTGCTGCTGGGGACGGTCTTCGGTGCGCTGTCGAACACCGTCGGCATGTTGGTGCGGCAGCGCGAGACGATCATCGCGCTCAACATCTTCCTCCTGCTTCCACTGACCTTCCTGTCCTCGGCGTTCATGGCCAAGGGCCTGATGCCGCCGTGGATGCAGAACGTGGCCGCCGCCAACCCGGTCAACTGGGCGCTGTCGGCAAGCCGCGGCGCTCTCGCTGCGGATCGCGACTGGGGGGCCGTCGTCAGCCACGGCGGGTGGCTGCTTGCTCTCGCCGCAGGCGTCGTGCTGCTCTCGGTCAGAACCTTCCGGTCGTACCAGAAATCGGTCTGAGCAGCGATCGGCTGTGAGGTATGGGGCGGCATAGCGTGCGCTCGGCCGCCCCCATATCTCCTTATCCGATCTTGATCGATGCGGTCGGCCAGCGAGCTGCCAGAGGCCGCTTAATCAGCGCTCAGTCAGCGGGAATCAGATTTCTAGGGCCGACGTTCGAACGTGTATCCTCGATCCCTGCCCGCCCCAATAGCTCAGTCGGCAGAGCGTCTCCATGGTAAGGAGAAGGTCTACGGTTCGATTCCGTATTGGGGCTCGACCAGGTCGCAACCACTCCGGCCGCGTCGGTGGCATCGAGAGGTGTTGTGGCAGGGCCCGCGGCGGTGTAGCTCAGATGGCAGAGCAAGCGGCTCATAATCGCTGTGTCGCCGGTTCGATTCCGGCCACCGCTACCAGGAGCACCACCAGCGAGCCCGACCACCGCATCTCCACCGTCCAGGCAGCTCGACAAGCCCAGCTCGACAACAACAGCTCGACAGCACAGATCACCCAAATGAATCACCCGGTAGGAAGGCACTTCCGTGGCAGCCAAGAGCGCTGACGTCCGCCCAAAGATCACGATGGCTTGCACGGTGTGCAAGGAGCGGAACTACATCACCCGCAAGAACCGCCGCAACGACCCGGACCGCATGGAGCTCAAGAAGTACTGTCCGCGTTGCCGTCACCACACACCGCACCGCGAGACTCGCTGACCCGCGCGCGTAGCCCGCGATGCCGCTCGATCAAGCGCTCGTTGGCCGCACCTTCCCAGCGACCGATCCGTACGAGGTCGGCAGGGAGAAGATCAGGGAGTTCGCGGAGGCGATCGGAGATCCGAATCCCCTTTACCGCGATCCCGAGGCTGCCAAGCACGTCGGCCACCCGGATGTGATCGCGCCACCGACCTTTCCTGTCGTCATTTCCATGGATGCATCTGAGCGACTGTGGGGGAATCCTGAACTCGGCATCGACTACAGCCGGGTCGTCCACGGCGACCAGCGCTTCGTGTACACCCGGCCGATCATTCCCGGCGATCGGCTTGTCGCTGTGCTCACCATCGAGTCAGTGCAAAGCCGCGGAGGCAACGACATCGTGGGGACGCGCGCCGATATTCGTACAGCGGCGGGCGAACCGGTTGTGACCGCCTACAGCACGATCGTCGTACGCGGGCCAGAGGCCTGACGTGCCGACCGCCGCAGGCTCCTCGCCCGCCTACGACGACGTTGACGTCGGGACTGAGCTACCCAGCCGGTCCTTCCCGGTACGGCGGGTCGACCTGGTTCGCTATGCCGGCGCCTCTGGAGACTTCAACCCCATTCACTGGAACGAGCGCTTCGCCAAGTCTGTCGGCCTACCGGACGTGATCGCGCACGGAATGTTCACGATGGCGACGGCGATCCGCGTCGTCACAGACTGGGCGGGCGACCCCGCATCCGTCCTCGACTACGGGGTCCGCTTCACCAAGCCTGTGGTCGTCCCGGACGACGGCGAGGGTGCCGAGATCGCAGTAGCTGCACGGGTCAGCGAGAAACTGCCCGATAAACAGGTCGCGATAGAGATCCAGGCGGTCTGCGGCGGGCAGAAGGTTCTGGGGCGAGCCCGCGCCACCGTCCGCTTGTCCTGACCCCGCAGGGCCGCGGAGATATGCGGCGAATTTCTGGAGAGGGACACTCGATGCCCGCTTCTGATTCCCCCGCCCCCGCGGAGGTACGAGCGCTCGCGCAGCAGCGTGCCGCCGCCAGAGTGGAGCGTGACTTTGCCGCCGCGGACTCCCTGCGGGAGGCGATTTCGGCAGCGGGCTGGCAGGTCGTTGATACCCCGACGGGATTCGAGCTTGCGCCAAAGCCTCCGTATGACCTGCTCGGCTCGCTCAAGGACATCCAGGACGCGGCCGGCGAGCGGCCCGCTCGTCGAGTGACGGCGGGACTGGTCGTCGAGGGCTGGCCGGACGACGTACGCAGCTGCGTCAACAGCTTGATCGAGTACGCACCGCGGGACCTGACGGTGTCGATCATCGAAGCCGGCGATGTCGACGGTGCCGGCGCAGCAGTTCACGACCTTGTCGCCGCGCACCCGAATCGAGTTGAGGCATGGCACCTCGCCGGCTCGGTCGGCTGGGGCGCGGCCAGGCGCGCACTCCTCCTCGCCGATCCGGCTGACGTCCATGTCCTCATGGATGTGTCGACGGTCCTCGACGGCGATGCGATCAGTCCGCTGCTCGACGCACTCGCTGAGCCGGGCGTGGCCGCTGCTGGATGGCGCGGCGCGAACGTTGACACCGACGACGCATGGCGGTCCGTCCACGACGCCGGCCCAGGGGAGGTCGACGTCCTGCTCGGCTACCTGATGGCGGTACGCAAGGACGCCGCAGCGGCCGTCGGCGGTCCCGATGCCAAGGCGCGCTACTACCGCAACGCGGACCTCGAATTCTCCCTGATGTTGCGGGAGGCGGGTGGACGGCTGGTGGTGCCGAGCGCCGACTTGCCTTGCCATCAGGGCCGGCACCACGGTTATCACGACGCGGATCCCGACTATGGCGAGCGCGAGTCGCGCCGCAACTACGAGCGGCTCCTGCGCCGCTTTCGTGGCCGTACCGAGCTGCTCGCACCGCGGTAGCGCTTCCCCACGCGAAACTGTCGGTGCTGAGGTCGACGATCGCTGCCGCGTAACCTTGGGGCCCGTGCGGGAGCTGTCCGGCGTGGTGTTGGCCGACCACACGACCTTGCGGGTCGGTGGCCCAGCCGCCCGTTTCGTCGAGGTCGAGAAGCCAGACGAGGTAGTTGAGGTCGTCGCCGCGGCGGACCGTGAGGGCGAGCCGGTGCTCATCCTCGGCGGCGGGTCAAATCTTGTCGTGTCCGATGACGGCTTCAGCGGCACCGTGGTACGGATGACCACGCACGGTTTGCATGTCGAGACAACGTCCGACGTGGTCCTAGTCAGCGCGCAGGCCGGCGAGGACTGGGATGAGCTTGTCGCGCTCTCCGTGGCGGAGGGCTGGTCCGGACTCGAGACGATGTCCGGAATTCCTGGGCTGGTCGGCGCAACGCCGATCCAAAACGTGGGTGCTTATGGCGGCGAGGTTGCCGAGACCATCACGAACGTCACTGTGTATGACCGCCGGTCCGGGGCTACCAGGTCGATGATGCCGCCTGAGTGTGGCTTCACCTATAGGAACAGTGTGTTCAAGGGATCGGACCGCTACGTCGTCCTCGACGTGACGTACACGCTGGAGACCTCCTCGTTGGCCCGGCCGATCCGTTACGACGAGCTGCGCCGCGCGCTGGGGGCGGAGGCCGGCGGCCGCCACCCGCTGACTGCTGTACGGGAAGCGGTGCTCGGGCTGCGCCGGCGTAAGGGGATGGTTCTCGATCCCGCCGACCCGGACACGGCGAGCGCGGGGAGCTTCTTCATCAACCCGATCGTGCCGCTCGCGCAGGTCGCAGATCTGCCGGCCGAGGTGCCGCGCTGGCCTCAATCTGACGGCAACGTCAAGATCTCGGCCGCCTGGCTTATT
>Ga0066388_100002886_pt1 | contig 10802 bp, 10 predicted proteins | sample PanSoiMetaGPlot6_FD_64539 | JGI IMG/M metagenome (GOLD analysis project Ga0066388, IMG submission 64539) | Tropical forest soil microbial communities from Panama analyzed to predict greenhouse gas emissions - Panama Soil - Plot 6 (Hybrid Assembly) | ecosystem: Environmental > Terrestrial >... | reverse complement strand
CGGCCTCGACCCCGGGGCGTTACGACCGCCGTTCCATGATGACGGCGTCTTCTCCGGGTCCGTAATAGTTGCGCCGCATGCCGGCCCGATCGAAGCCCATCGAGCCGTACAGCGCCAAGGCAGCGGCGTTGTCGTGCCGCACTTCGAGGGTGACGCTGGCGGCGCGGTGCCGCGCGGCATCGTCGAGCACGCGCTGAATCAGTGCGCGGCCGACGCCGGCGCGACGGCCCTCGGGATGCACAGCGAGGTTGAGGATGTGCACCTCCTCGCCCACCAACCACCAGCAGACGTAGCCGAGCAGGCGCTGCGGTTGATCGATCGCGCGCACCAGCTGCAAGCGCGAGAACGACAGCTTGAGCTCGTGCAGAAAGAGCCCGGGCGTCCACGGTCGATCGAACGCCAGCCGCTCGAGCTCCATCACCTCGGACAGGTCGGCCGTGACCATCTGCGCGAAGACCAGTCGCGACGACGGCGGCGCGGTCACCAGCGGATCAGCAGAGAAGCCCATGTGAAACCGGCCCCGAAGGCCGCCAGGCAGAGCAAGCTGCCGTCGCGCACCCGCCCGGTCTCGATCGCCTCGTACAGCGCCAAGCCGATCGATGCGGCAGTCGTGTTGCCGTAGCGCTGGATGTTGTTGAGCACCTTCTCCTCGGGCAGATCGAAGCCGAGCGCCACCAGCTGACTGATGCGCAGGTTGGCCTGGTGCGGAATCAGCAAGTCGAGATCGGCGGCCGTGCAGCCGGCGGCCGCCAGGGCTTCGTTGATCACTTCGGTGAAGCGCTGCACGGCGTGTTTGAAGACGTAGCGGCCCTCCATGCGCGGAAACACGCGCGGCGCCGCGCCGGCCACCATCGCCTCCGTCAGGCGGGGGCGCTCGCGCGCCGCGGCGCATTCCAGCCACAGCTTCTCCGCGTATTTTCCCTCCGCATGCAGGTGGGTGGTGAGAATGCCCTTGCGCGGATCGTCGACCGGCTCGACCAGCGCGGCCGCCGCCCCGTCGCCGAAGATCACCGCCACGTCGCGCCCACGCGTCGTCAGATCGATTCCGGTCGAATGGACCTCGCCGCCCACCACCAAAACGCGCGCGAACCGGCCGGCCTTGATGAAGGCATTGGCCGTCGCCAGCGAATAGAGAAATCCCGAGCACTGGTTGCGCACGTCGAAGGCCGGCACGCCGCCGATGTTCAGCTGCGCCTGCAACAAGCAGGCGCTGGACGGCATATCGACGTCGGGGCTCAACGTCGCGAAGATGATGCAATCGACCTGATCGGCCCGCACGCCGGCGCGCTCGAGCGCCTCGCGTGCCGCAAGCACTCCCATGTCGGCCGCGCCGACCGAATCCTCGCTGTAGTAGCGTTGCTGGATGCCGGTGCGCTGCTGGATCCACTCGTCGCTGGTGTCCATGCAGGCGGTGAGGTCCCGGTTGGTCACCAGCTTCGGCGGCACATAGCGGCCGACACCGGTGATGTGAGCGTTGCGCATCGGGCTCACCTCCTCAGACCGTCAGCACCGCCGCGCCCCAGGCGTATCCGGCGCCGCACGCGGCCAGGCACACGCGCGCGCCGGTTCCGATGCGCCCGGCGGTGCGCGCTTCGCTCAGTGCCACCGGCAGCGCCGCGGCGGTGAGATGACCGTGCCTCGCCCCGGCGGCGATCCAGCGCGCCGGCGGGATCGCCAGCGCCGCAGCGCTGCGTTCGACGACCTCTGGCAGCACGTGGCTGAGAATGAAGCAATCGATCTGCTCGGCCGACGCGCCGGCGGCGCGCAATGCCTCGCGCACCACCTCGGGCAGGCGCTCGACGCCGAAGCGTTCGACGTGCTCGCGGTCGATGCGCGGGAAGTGCTTTCCTTCTCGCAGATCGTCGACGGTGACGCGCAGCGGATGCTGACGGCTGGACGGGTATTCGATCCAGAAGCGCTGATAGTGCCGGCCGTCGCTGTGGCAGACCACCGCCTCGAGCCCGCTGTCGGGACGCGCCCCGAGCAGCGTTACCGCGGCGCCGTCGCCGTACAAGCGGGCGACCGGCTCACCGGCTTCCGAGTAGTCCAGTCCCGCCGAATGCACTTCGCCGGCGGCGAGCAGCACCGTGCCGTAGATGCCGGCGCGCAGATAGTCGTCGGCGATCATCAGGCCCATCAGGAACCCGGCGCACTGACCGCGGACGTCCAACGCGCCGACCGTCCCCAAGCCGAACTTGTCCTGGAAGTAGCAGGCGGCACCCGGGAAGGTGACGTCCGGCGTCATGGTCGCGAAGATCACGAACTCGACCTGCTCCGGAGTGAGCCCCGCTTCGCGCACTGCTTGGCGCGCCGCCGGGACGGCCAGATCGGACGGCCCGCCGGGGTCGCGGAAGATCGGGCGCTGGGCCGATCCGACGCGCTGCGACGCCGGCAGATGGTGAGCGAGACCGAGAAGGGCGGTTGGCATTTGGCGGATTGCTTATCGTTGATCGCTTATCGCGGATCGCCGAGCGAAGCGAGACGAGGGGCGACAGCCGATGTGTGATCAGCGACACGCGATGGCGTCGCCCACACGCCGCCGCTCAGAGCTTGCGCGGCAACGCCACTTCCAGCGTCTTGTCGACGAAGCGATGGCGGAATCCGGCCACCCGGCCAGGCAGCTTGATGTTCTGCGTGAAGTCGGGCGGAAACGCCGACGACACCGCTGCGACCTTGCGCACGTTCGGGTCGGTGACCTTGCCCTTCACCACCAGGAAGCCGTTTTGCAAGGCGATGTCGTAGTCGTAGTCCGGCATCTCGTCGCCGATGCCGAGCTCGACCTTGGCACCCGACGGCGGCACGGTGCGCGGGAATTCGAGCTGCAGCAGGTAACCGTTGTCCTCTTCCAGCAAACGATAGATCTCACCGTACCGCCGCCCGCGCTCGAGCTTGTCTTCGAAGCGCGCGTCGGTGAAGCCGTCCTGTCCGACGCTGCCGCGCTGCTGGCGCGTCTCGACCATCCGCACCACCGGCGATGCCAGCGGCCCGAGCGGCAGCCCGTACACGGCGGCGCGGTAGACGATCCGGTCCGGCGGTTGCGCCCGGAATCCCTCGCGCATGCGCCAGATGGTCTCCACCGCCGCCAGCACCATACCGAGTGCGATCACGTATTTCAGGTGTTCGGTGAACACCGAGTGGTCGAGCAGCACCGCACCGACCACCAACAAGACGATCGGATAGATGATGAAATTGTGCAGAGCGTTGAGCCCGGTGGCGCCGGCAGTGGTGAAGAAGCGGCGGTCCGCGACGGCTTGCTCGATCGCCCACTTCTGTCGGTGCGGCAACGCACCGAGCAGCGGCTGGGCGAGAGCGACCAGGAATTTGGACGGCGAAGCCTTGCCGCCACGTCCGGTGCGCAGCAACGCCGCCGCCTGTTCGAAGCTCATCGGCAGCTCGCCGCTGAACTGCTTCTCCTGCCGGGGCGGACGCGGAACGGCTTGGGGCGGCGCCAGCGGGCGTTCGACCCGCCCGCCCGGGGCCGCGGCCTTCACCGCTGGCGTGGGGGCGGCTACCGGAGCGGCGGCGGCAACCGGAGCCGCGGCGGCAGCCGGGGCTGCGGCGGCAGCCGCGGCTGAGGCGGCTGGCGCGGCGGCCCCACCGCCGGCGGACGCCGCGTCGGCACCGCGGCCGGGGTGAAACCGCGACGGGAAATCGGGCGCGAATTGCACGTCCGGGTGCATCTCCTTGGCGCGCGCGATCAGGACCTCTTCGGTCTCGGGAATCTCCGGATTGGGAATGCAGACGTCGACCGGGCAGACGGCCGCGCACGCCTCCTGATCGAAGAAGCCGACGCACTCGGTGCACTTCTGCGGAACGATGTAAAAGACGTCGTTGGAGATCGGGGCGTGCTTGACGCCGTTCTGCTCCCACTCGACGCCGCCCTGGTAGATGGCCGTGTTCGGGCACTCGGGCTCACACGCGCCGCAGTTGATGCACTCGGCAGTGATCATCGTAGCCATCGATCAGCGTCTCCTCCTCATTCGGCTCAAACGAAGGTTTCGTAGCCAATTCGGCCAGCTGTTTCAAATCCATTTGGAGTGCGGGTGGTGGTCACCTTCATGGCTGACCGTAGCGGTAACGGCCCTTCAACGCAGAGGACGCCGAGAACACAGAGGAACGCAGAGGGCGGAGGCGTTGGGCCGGTGAGGCCGGCCGGGCATTTGGAGAGGTTGCGGTCCTACTCATTGACGTGCCGGCCGGCCTCACCGGCTCAACGCCTCCTCTGCGTTCCTCGGCGTGCTCCGCGCTCTCTGCGTTGAAAAGCCCGTTACCGCCCACCGTCAACCATGGAAGTGCGCCCGTCCACGGCATTGCGAGCGGCGACTATTGCTCGGCCAGCGCGCGCGCTTCTTCGACCAGCCGTCGCAGCGCCGCCAGGCCGCGCTGCCAGAACGACGGTTCCCGAATGTCGATGTCGAGCCGCGACAACAACGCCTCCGGCGCGTCGCTCCCGCCGGCGGCCAGCAGGTCCAGATACTGCGGCACGAAGGCGTCGCCGCGCTCGCGATAGAGCTCGTACAGCGCCAGCACGAGCAGCTCGCCGAAGCCGTAGGCGTAGCAGTAGAAGGGCGAGTGGATGAAGTGCGGGATGTAGGACCACCACCAGCGGTAGTCGTCGGTGAGGACGACGGAATCGCCGTACAGCGCCGCGTTCACCGCCTGCCAGAGCTCGCCGATGCGTTCGCTCGACAGCTCGCCCTCGAGCCGGCGTGCGGCGTGCAGGCGTTGCTCGAAGCGGGTCAGCGCGATCTGGCGGAAGGCCGTGCCGAAGGCTTCTTCGATGAAGCCGCAGAGCAGCGCCAGCCGGGCGCGCGGCGCCCCGCCCTGTCGGCGCAGGCGATCGAACACCAGCATCTCGCCGAAGACGCTGGCGGTCTCGGCCATGGTCAGCGGCGTGTCGCCTTGTAGGTAGCCGCGCGGGCGCGCCAGGTACTGGTGCGCCCCGTGGCCGAGCTCGTGCGCCAGCGTCTGCACGTCGCGTGGGTGGCCGAGGTAGTTGAGCAGGACATAGGGATGCGCGCTCGACACCGTGCTGGAGCTGAACGCCCCGCCGCGCTTGCCGTCGCGGACCTCGGCGTCGATCCAGCGCTCGGCGAAGAACTGCGCGGCGATCTCGCGCAGGCGGGGCGAGAAGTCGCCGTACGCCTCGAGCACCTGATCGCGCGCGGCGGCCCACGGCACCGGCTCGGCGTCCGCGCCGACCGGCGCATAGCGGTCGTAGTCGTGGAGGCCATCCAGGCCGAGCAGGCGGCGCTTCAGATGGTAGTAGTCGCGCACGATGTCGGCGTTGTCCTCGCACGCCGTCATCAGCACCTCGACCGTGGCGGGCTCGATCTCGTTGGCCAGGTGGCGGGCGGCCATCGGGTCCGGATAGCGGCGCAGACGATCGGTCTGCGCGTGATCCTGGGCGATGACGTTGAAGATGAACGTGAGCAGCAGCGACTGCTCGCGCAACCCGTCGGTCAATGCCCGCGCGGCGCGCTGGCGCAGCGCGCGATCGGGCTCGTAGAGCAGCGCCAGCACCGCGCTCTCGTTGAGCGTCCGGCGCTCGCCGTCGACCTCGACCGCGAAGGTCATCTTCGACAGCGACTCGTCGAACAGCCGGCTGAACGCGCGCCGCCCGGTGTTGGCGGTGTCCTCGAGCAGCTTCTCCTCCGGCTCGCTCAGGGTGTGCGGTCGGTAGCGGCGCATCGAGGCCAGGAAGTGGCGGTAGCGCGCGCACGCCGGGGCGTCGATGATCGGGGCGGCCAGCCCATCGTCGAGCGCGATCCACTCGAGGTCGAAGAACAGCAACTGGTTGCGAATCTCGCTGCCGCGTTCCTGCGTCATCGCGACCAGCGCGCCGTGCGCCGGCGGGCGCGAATCGGCGGCGTGCAGCAGCCCGGCAAAGGCCGCCGGCTTGTCGGCCTGTTCGAGGATCGATTCGAGCTCGACCACCGCGTCGGCGATCCATTGCGGCGCGGGGCCGCCCGCGACGTTGATCGTGCCGCGGTAGCGCGCCGCGAATGCCGTGGCACGCGCCAGCGCTTCGCTGAGGTCGCGCTGCAGCGCCGCATCGTCCGGACCGGCATACAGATCCGCCAGGTTCCACGTCACGCCGCTGACGCCGAGGTCGGTTGTCGTCATCTGCACTCCCATGGGTTCAACACCAAGACACCAAGACACGCACGCTCTGTCGAGCCGGGGTGTCGTGGTGTCTTGGCGTTCAACGGTCCGGTCAACCGTCGCCGCGCGCGCCGCCGTTCATCCGAATTTGAAGCCCAGGGCGAAGCCGGCGACGAAGCCGCCGCCGAACGGCAGGTTGGCGCTCACCACCTGCCAGGCGCGCTGCGCCAGCGTGACGCCCTGGGCATCCTTCCAGACGTGCTCCGCGGTGTGCTGGACGGCGCCCCAGTCGACCGAGACGAATTTGAAATACACCAGTGTCTGGATGAGCAAGAACACCAGGCCGAGCGCCAACGCCATCAGCTTGGTGAGCTTCTTCGCCGTGTAGCCGACGATCGCACCCGCGACGCCGCCGAAACCCAGCTCCCCGACCGGGCCGCTGAGGAGCGGACCGAGCTCGTTCATCGGATCCGATCACACGGCGAGAAATTCGAGCACGACACGGTTGAACTCGTGCGGGCGCTCCATGTTGCTGATGTGCCCCGCGCCGGCAATGCGCGCAAGACGGGCGCCGCGGATCAGCGCCGCCGGCCGCTCCATCCAGGCGAGCGGGAAGGTGCGGTCGCCGTCGCCCACCACGACCAGCGTCGGCGCTGCGATTTCCTCCAGACGGTCGCACGTCGAGAAGCCAAAGGCGGCGCGGGCGGCGCGCTCATACGCCGACTTGTCGCTGAGCGCCACCGCCTCGATCAGGTGACGGCACATGACCGGATCGACGGCGTCGGTGAACGCGGTGGTGATGCGCGTCTTCGCGACCTCGGCCATCGAGTGCGTTTCGATGAAACGCAGCGCCTCGACCGCGATCGCCCGGCCGTCGGCGGGAATGCCGCACACCGTGTCCACCAGCACCAGCGAGGCCGCCGCGTACGGATAGTCGAGCGCCAGCTGCTGGGCGACCATGCCGCCGAGCGACAGGCCGACCAGATGGGCGCGCTCGGCGCCGAGATGGCGCAGCAGCCGCACCACATCGCGCGCCAGGTCGCCAATCGTCCACTCCCCGGCCGGCGCGCTCGATCGTCCGTGGCCGCGCAGGTCGACGAGCAGCACCGGGGCGCGCGCACAGAATGCCGGCACCTGATAGAGCCAGATGCGCCGGTCGGTTCCGAGGCCGTGCAGGAACACGATCGGCGGTGGGCCGGAATGCCAGGGTTCAGTGCAGTCGATGAGCTCATGGTAGAGCTCGACATCCCCCACCCGTACGTGCGGCATCCCGGTTCCTTCGCCGGCGGATGAGAACACACCGCGGCGCCGGGGACAAGGAAGGCGCCGGCGCTCGCGCCGCGCCGTTCGACGTTCAGCGTTGAGCGTTCAGCGTCTGGGCGGCGATCGCCGAACCCGGGGGTTGGAGTTGTCCTGCCCTGCCGCTGCTGGTCGGTTGTCGGCCTACACAACCCCGTCTAAGATTATTGCTCAGGTGCCCCACGATCAATGCAACGCACACTGAACGCTGAACGCTCAACGCTGAACGAACCTCCCGACAAACTCGCAGCCGCGGTCAAGCAGCACGCCCGCGATCTCGGCTTCGATGCGGTCGGGATCTGCGATCTGCGTCCCATCGAGCGCACCGCCTTGCGCGACTGGTTGGCGGACGGCTGCGCTGGAACGATGCAGTACATGCACCAGCAGGCCGTTAAGCGGCAGGAGCCCGCGCGCATCGCGCCCGGCAGCGCGCGCGCCGTAGTGGTGCTCAAGAGCTACCTGCCGTCCGCTCCTCCTCCGCCGGACGCGTCAATCCGCGTGGCGCGCTACGCGTGGGGCGAGGACTATCACCGCGTGCTGGGCGAGCAGCTGGCGCGCCTGGCGGAGATGCTGGTCGCCCGCGGCGCCAGCCCAGCGGCGACGCGCTGGTACGTCGACGCCGGGCCGGTGCCGGAACGCGAGCTCGCGCAGCGCGCCGGCCTCGGTTGGATCGCCAAGAACACCCTGCTCATCCACCCGCGGCTCGGTTCGTTCACCTTCATCGGCACGCTGTTCACCGATCTGCCGCTGGCAACTGACGCGCCCTTTGTCGCCGATCACTGCGGCAGCTGCCGCGCCTGCCTCGACGCCTGCCCGACCGACGCGTTTCCGCAGCCGCGCCGACTCGAAGCGCGGCGCTGTATCTCGTACCTCACGATCGAGCACCGCGGCCCCTTCACGCCCGCCGAGGGCGCCATGATCGGCGCGTGGCTGTTCGGCTGCGACGCCTGCCAGGACGTCTGTCCGTGGAACGACAAGTTCGCCGCGCCGACCGACGAACCGCGCTTCGCGCCGCGACCCGAGCTGGTCGAGCCCTCTCCGACCGAGCTGGCGGTACTCGACGGCGCCGCGTTCGCGCAGCGCTATCGACACACCGCGTTCGAGCGCGCCGGCGCGAGCGGCATGGCGCGGAATGCGCGGCAGGTGATCATCAACGGACAGGCGGTTACGCGGTTAGGCGGTTAGCGGTTGGAGGAGTGCCGAGCTCCCAGCATTGCGCTTGACCACTAACCGCGTAACCGCCTAACCGCTCAATCGCCTGCTTGCCCCATCCCGCGCTCCGGCGTCGCGTACACCGTTTTGTAGCGCGCCAGTAGGACCTTTCCGGGCTCGAAGCCGCGCGGCTTGCTGACGTCGGCGCGCTGCGCTACGTGCACGGCGACGCGCCCGCCGCGGCGCGCCTTCGAGTAGCCGGCGGCGAGCGCGGCAGCGAACTGCAGCGTCGTGCGCGGCAGCACGTCCAGCCGTTCGGGATTGCGGATCACCACATGGGAACCCGATTCGGCGGCGACGTGCATCCAGAAGTCGCGCGGCGCGGCCAGCTTGAGCGTCAGCACGTCGTTGTCCTCGGCGGTCTTGCCGACCAGCACGATGAACCCGTCGGGCGACACGAAGCGCCGCGCGATCTTGCGGCCGGCCCACACGCCGTGGTCGGGATCGCCGGGAGACGCGTCGCCCTTCATGAGCGCGCCGACCGCTTTTTCGCTCGATCGCACCGCACATCTTTCCCCGTTGGCAAAATCATGGCATAGGCACGCGCATGCACAGAATCGCGGTCGGGCTGTGGATCATCGTGCTGGCAGGCGGCATCACTGGTTGCACGTACTTCCGCAAGGAAGACGCCGACAAGACCGAGGCGACGCTCGCCGCGGCGGGATTCAGGATGAAGCCGGCGGACACGCCGAAGCGCGTGGCGAACCTGGCAGAGTTCCCGGTTCGCAAGATCGTCTCGCGCACGCATGAGGGCCACGTCGTGTACTTCTACGCCGACCCCGACTTCTGCAAGTGCCTCTACACCGGTACGCAACCGGAGTACTCGCGCTACCGGCAGCTCGCCATTCAACAGCAGGTCGCGCAGGAGCAGGTGGAAGCAGCGGAGATGAACGAGAACGCGGCGATGGATTGGGGGCTGTGGGGACCCTTCTGGTGATTTGTTGATTTGATGAGTGGTTGAGTCGTTGATTGGGTGCACCTCAGCAGCGATCAAGACGCGCCCAATCAACAATTCAACAACTCATCAAATCAACAAATTCCCTCACGGTCCGCCGATTCCGTCTGCCGAGACCACCACGCCGGGCGGCGGGGCGGCCTCCAGGAAGGGCTCGAAGCGCTGGTCGCCCTTGAGGTAGCGCAGCACGAACGGCACGACCCAGCGCTGCACCAGCGCGTGCGCCTCGTCCTGCGTCAGGGTCGTGGGCGGGTTGCAGTCCGGCGACGGGAAGCAGCCGTCGGAGTACGCGAAGTGCCCGGCGTGCTCGACCTCGACCTTCATCTTGGGTGCGCTCGCCTTGCCGTAGGCGGTGTCGATCGCGGGGTTGTTCACGTAGCTGTCGAGCTCCGACATCATCGTCAGCGACGGGACTGTCAGCGTGGACTGGTTGGCCGGTACCGCCGGGGCCATCGGCACCGCGATGCGATAGCGGTTGTCGCGGGTGGCGACCGCGTACGTGGTGAAGCCGCCGAACGAATGGCCGGACATGCCGATGCGCTGGGCATCGACGGCGCCGAAGAACGGCGAGGTATTGTCGGCCGCCGCGGCGAGCAGCTGATCGGTGGCGAAGATGATGTCGGCCGGTCGCTCCAGGGCTGAATTGACCAGCACGGTGGGCGTCGAGCAGGTCTGGATTTCGAAAATCGTATTGCCCGGATGCGGCGGCGCGGCGACGATGAGGCCGTACGAGGCCAGCAAAGGGGTGAGGAACGTCGACTGATACGGGTAGGCGCACGAGCCGTGCGAGAACATCAGCAGCGGGTACGGTCCGCCCGAATTGTCGAGCGGCGCGTCGACGACCCCCTTCAGCTTGCTGTCGACCGGACCCGATCCGGCGGCGATCGGGTACCACACGATGGTGTCGAGCACGCGCTCAGTTCCCGGCGCGGCGACCGAGTCCTTGGTCATCCGCACCGTCCGCACGCCGACGCCGTAGGGACCGTACTGCCGCGGATCGATGCAGGTTCCAACGGTGGCGTCGATGACGTCGCCGCAATGGGTCAGCGCGCTGCACGCGTTCTCGCCGGCGCCGTCGCAGACGTTGCGGCCGCTCGGCGCGGCCCGCCGGCAGGTCGCGCTCTCACCGGCGGGCGGAGGGCTGCCGCAGGGAACGCGATTGGTTCCGCACGTCGCACCGCGGTAGATGGCGCGCGCCGCGCTCACGCACTCGCGGCGCAACTTGGCGGCC
>Ga0066388_100002885_pt1 | contig 10804 bp, 7 predicted proteins | sample PanSoiMetaGPlot6_FD_64539 | JGI IMG/M metagenome (GOLD analysis project Ga0066388, IMG submission 64539) | Tropical forest soil microbial communities from Panama analyzed to predict greenhouse gas emissions - Panama Soil - Plot 6 (Hybrid Assembly) | ecosystem: Environmental > Terrestrial > Soil... | reverse complement strand
TTTGATTGCCATCTGCTTTATTCGGATATCACGATTCGAGCTTTTTAGCGGACTGCCGCTGGCCTTTCTGGCGGCGGGCGGAAAGATGCAGCGCGATCCATCGCGTCACCACGTAGAACACGGGGGTAAAGATCAGACCGAATGTAGTGACGCCGATCATGCCGGAAAATACCGCGGTGCCCAATGTCTGGCGCAGCTCCGCGCCGGCGCCTACCGCCCAGACGAGCGGCGTGACGCCGAGAATGAACGCGAAAGACGTCATCAGGATCGGACGCAGCCGCAAGTGCGCCGCTTCGACGGCGGCATCGAAACGGTCACGGCCCCCGTCCTCAAGCTGCTTGGCGAACTCGACAATCAGAATGGCGTTTTTGGCTGCAAGGCCGATCAGCACAACAAAGCCCACTTGGGTGAGAATATTGTTGTCCTGCCCGCGCAGTACGACGCCGACGATTGACGCGATCAAGCACATGGGCACGATCAGGATGACGGCAAGCGGCAGCGTCAGGCTTTCAAATTGCGCCGCCAGCACCAGGAAAACGAAAACGACGGCCAGCACGAATGCAAATGTCGCAGTATTGCCGGCGCGGATTTGCTGGAAGGCGAGCGTCGTCCACTCATAAGACAAGCCCTGCGGCAGGGTCTGCGCCGCGAGCTGCTCCATGGTCTTGATCGCCTCTCCCTGGCTGTAACCCGGTGCCGCCAAGCCATCGAGTTCGGCGGCGGGATAAAGATTGTAGCGCGGCACGCGGTAAGGTGCGGTTATGGTGCGCACTGTGGTGAACGCGCCGAGTGGCACCGTCTCACCGAGGCTATTGCGGACACGAATTTTCAGAACATCGCTGGGCTCGCTGCGGTTCTCGCTCTGCGCTTGCGCTATCACGCGGTAGGTCCGGCCGAACAGATTGAAGTCATTGACATAGATCGAGCCGAGATACGTCTGTAGCGCGCCGAATACGTCTGGCACATTGATGCCAAGCATCTGCGCTTTGGTGCGGTCGATATCGAGATAAAGTTGCGGCGTTGAATTCTCGAACAACGAAAAGACCTGCTGCACGCCGGGCGTCTGCGCGGCCTTTCCCATCATCGTATAGACCGCAGCCTGCAGGGCCTGCGAGCCATAGCCGGCGCGGTCCTCGATCATCATGCGGAAGCCACCTGCATTGCCGATACCGGAAACCGGCGGCGGGACGGCGACGAAGATCAGACCGTCGTGAATTGCAGACAGCCTCTGAAACAGCTGTCCTTGGATCGCAGCCGCCGATTGGCGCGGGTCTTCCGCCCGCTTTTCGAACGGATCCAGCGTCACGAAAATGGCGCCGGAATTGGGCGCGTTGGTGAAAGTGGCGCCGGAAAAGCCGACGATGTTCACGGCATGAGCAATCCCCGGCACCGACAGCGCGATCTCGACCGCCTTGCGGTTGACCTCGTCCGTCCGTGCGAGCGAGGCGGCCGGCGGCAATTGTGTGATGATGATGAGATAGCCACGGTCAAGTTGGGGGATGAATCCAACCGGGGTCTTGCGGAATTCGTTCAAGCCAAAGGCAATGACTCCGGCGTAGACGACCAGCATCAGCACAGCGATCCGGACAAGCTTTGCCGACAGCCGGCCGTAGCCGTGCGTGAGCATCTCGAAGTAGTGGTTGAACATCCTGAAGAAGCCGCGGATCGGCTTGCTCCACCAATGCCCGTCGCCGATTTCGTGATGTGGCTTCAGCAACAATGCGCAGAGCGCCGGCGACAGCGTCAGCGACACAATCAGCGATATAATTGTGGCCCCCGCGATGGTAAGGGCGAACTGCCGATAGAATTGACCGGATATTCCGGTGATGAAGGCGGACGGAATGAAGACAGAGGACAGCACAAGCGCAATGGCAATCAGTGCGCCCCCCACCTCGTTCATGCTTTTGACGGCCGCGTCGTGCGGGCTGAGACCTGCCTCGATATTGCGCTCGACGTTCTCCACCACGACGATGGCATCGTCCACCACAATGCCGATCGCCAGCACGAGGCCGAACAGCGACAGGTTGTTGAGCGTGAATCCGAATATCGCCATGAAAAAGAAGGTGCCGACCAGCGACACGGGTATAGCCACGACCGGAATAATCGCCGCGCGCCAGGTCTGCAGAAACAGGACAACCACCAGCACAACAAGGATGATCGCCTCGCCAATTGTGGATTCCACCGCGTCGACTGATTGCTGGATGAATTCTGTCGGATTGTACACGATGTCGTATTTCAACCCCGGCGGGAAACGCTTCGACAGCTCATCCATCGTCTTCTTGATGTTCGTGGCGGTCGCGAGCGCATTCGATCCGGGGCGCTGGAAAATGCCGATCGCAATGGCGGGATCGCGATCGAGATACGAGTTGGTCGAATAGTCCTGCGCGGCGAGTTCAATCGTCGAAATATCTTTCATCCGCACAACAGCGGTCGCTGTCTGCTTGATGACGATGTTCCCGAACTCCTCCGTGCTGGTCAGACGGCCGAGCGTCTGCACCGAAATCTGGAATGCGCCCGGCTTATCCATTGGCGGCTGATCAAGCACGCCTGAGGCGACCTGGACATTTTGACCCGCCAAGGCGGCCACCACGTCGTTCGCAGTGAGACCGACTGATTGCAACCGATCTGGATCGAGCCACGCGCGCATGGCGTAGTCGCGTGCGCCAAACACGATCAGCGAGCCGACACCGTCAACACGGGTCAGCGTGTCGGTGATCTCGATCGTGGCATAGTTCGAGATAAACAGCGTATCGCGAGATTTGTCTGGCGAATAAAGGTGCACGACCATCATCAGGTCGGGCGAACTTTTCTGCACGGTAACACCGATGTTGCGCACATCAGCGGGCAGCCGGGGCTGCGCGATGGCGACGCGGTTCTGTACCTGCACCTGCGCAATATCGAGATTGGTGCCGAGCTCGAAACTGACCGAAATCGTGAAACGGCCGTCGCCCGTCGAATTCGACGATAAATAGATCATATTCTCGACGCCGTTGATCTGCTGCTCGATCGGCGTGACCACGGTGGCGGCCACGACGTCCGCGCTGGCGCCGGGATACTGACCCGTTACGGTGATCGTTGGCGGCGCAATCTCCGGATATTGCGCGACCGGCAGGCGGAAAAATGCGACGCCGCCGAGGATCACGAAAATGATTGAGACGACAGAGGCGAAAATCGGCCGGTCAATGAAGAAATGCGAAATACGCATGCGCGACCGTTGTCCGCTATTTCGACTGTTGCAGCGGGCTTCCCGCCGAAGCTGATGGTCCGGCAGGCTTGGCGCCCTGCTCCTCCGGCCGCACTTTCTGGCCCGGGCGCGCCTGTATCAAACCGCTGACGACGATCCGGTCGTCAGGTCCGATGCCCTCCTTGATGACCCGCTGATTGTCGGAGGTCAGCTGTCCAAGCGTGACATATTTTATCCGCGCAATGTCTTGTTCATCGATCGCGATGACAAACCGGCGCGCCTGCTCGGTGGCGATTGCGGCGTCGGGAACCAGCAGAGCCTCGTAAGGCGACGACCCCGGCACCCGCACGCGCGCGAACATGCCCGGCGTGAATACCCCATCGGGATTCGCGAGAACTGCCCGGCCGCGGATCGTACCTGTCGCGCGATCAATCACGTTGTCGACGAAATCCATCCGGCCCTTGTGGTCAAATTCGCGTTCGTCGATCAGCTTGAGCGCAATCGGAACGCTGGCGTTGCGGCTGGCAACGTCCTGGCCTCCTTTATTTGCTAGCCGCTCGTAGCGCAGGTAGGAGGTCTCATCGAAGGTGAACTCGAAATAGACCGGATCGGTCGACACAATGACGGCAAGGAGTGTCGTGTTGCCCCCCGTACCGCCGGTGACGAGATTGCCAGGCGAAACACGGCGGTCGCCGATGCGGCCGTTCACGGGTGCGCGCAACTCGGTGAACTCGAGATCGAGCTCGGCCTGGCGAACGGCCGCTTCATTGTTGCTTACCGAGGCCTTGGCGTTGCGGAACGCCTGTGCGCGCTGCTCGAATGTCTGATCCGTAATTGTCTTGTCACGCACGAGCTGCTGGCCGCGCGTGTAGTCCGATTCGGTGAAGGCCAAATTGGATTGCGCCTGCACGAGATTGGCGCGCGCCTGATCGAGCGTGTTCTGGAATGGCCGTTTGTCGATGGTGAACAGGAGATCACCCTGTTTCACTAGCTGTCCGTCCTTGAAATGCAAGCTCTCAAGATAGCCCGAAACACGCGCACGGATTTCGACCGAATTTATAGCGGTAAAGCGCCCGACATATTCGTCGTAGTCGAAAACGGTCCGCTTGACTGGTTTCGCGACAGTCACTGCCGGCGGTGGCGGTGCGGCTTGTTTTTGACTTTCGCCGCAGCTTGCGACCAAAGTTGCAAGAGCCAACGCCCATGCAAGCCTGGGCGCGCCGCGCATCAACGAAACTGATGAAACCAAGCGTGTGGGATTCATGAATTCCTGCAGCAAAATGTACAGCTAATCCCCGTACCGACAATCACCTATGCCCACCGAGCCCGTTCGGCAATAGGACGAAGAGAGCAGTTTTAACGGCGTGATTTGGCGCGAAAAGCCGCGACCCAACCGCGCCCGAACAGGGCCATAACGGTCCCGCCATATACGGCGGCACCGACCGCTGCAATGACCGCGAGCGCGGCAAGATCACGCGGACCTTGCCAACTGCCAAGCCATCGGGTGACGGGCGCGCTGCATAGCCACAGTACGGCCGCAAGAACAATTCCTGCAACCGCGAGCCTTAGCATTGACTGGAGCAATCGTTGATCGCGGGAAAGGTGGCCCAGGCGTGCCGCAAACCACACGACGAGACCGAGGTTGATCCAGGCGCCGATCGAGGTCGCAAGCGCAAGCCCCACCTGCGCGAGCGGACCCATTAGCAGGACCTTGAAGGCAATATTAACTGCGGCCGCAATCAGCGCGGCCTTGACCGGCGTGGCCGTATCGCCGCGCGCAAAGAAGGTTGCAACTGCACTGCGGATCAAGACGAACGGCAGAAGCCCAAAAGCATACGCCATCAGGGTACGGCCCGCGGCGTCGGCATCGGCGGCGGTGAAAGCGCCGCGCACGAAGAGCGCCCGCATGATCAGATCGGGAATCACGAAAAAAGCTGCGACACAGGGGATCGACAGCAACAAAGTGAATTCGATCGCGCGGCTTTGCGCGTGGGCAGCGCCGCCATGGTCGCCGCCGGCAATACGGCGCGACATCTCCGGAAGGATGACGGTGCCGGCGGCGATACCGATCACTCCAATGGGCAACTGATTGAGGCGATCGGCGTAGTAAAGCGCAGACAGCGCACCGGCCGGCAGAAAGCTTGCAATAATCGTGTCCGCAAACAGCGCGAGTTGGACTCCGGCCGAACCGATGATCGCCGGGCCGAGCGCTCGGAAGAACCTCCGCACGTCGGCATCAAGCTCCGGCCAGCGCAATTTGGTCAGCACGCCGGCAAGACTGGCGTCGCCGGCAACCAGCAGGAATTCCAGAATACCCGCAACGAGAACACCCCATGCGGCGGCATAACCGGCGCTCGGAAAGAAGCCGGCAAGCCCGAGTGCCAGCATGAGCGAGACGTTGAGCAGAATCGGAGCGGCGGCAGCCGCAGCAAAGCGCTGCAACGCGTTGAGAATGCCGCCGTAGAGCGTCACCAGCGTGATCAGCAAAAGATACGGAAAAGTGATTCGCGTGAGCTCGACCGCGAGCGAAAACCGCCCAGGGTCGCGCGCAAAGCCCGGCGCCAGCACGTCAATGACCGCCGGTGTGAATACCAGCGCTATCGCCAGCAACACGATCTGGCTTGCCAGCAGCAGCGTGAAGATTCGGTCGGCGAACAGGCCTGCACGCGCTGCACCGCCCTGCTCACGGATACTCGCATAAGCCGGCACGAACGCCGCGTTAAAAGCGCCCTCGGCAAATATGGCGCGGAAGTGGTTCGGCAGTCGCAGCGCAACGAAAAATGCGTCGGCCACCGGACCGGCGCCAAGGACTGCCGCCAATATTATGTCGCGGATGAAGCCACTGACGCGCGAGAGCAGCGTGAAGCCGCCGACCGTGAGAATACGTTCAATCATCCAAAAAACGCCCCTGCCGTCGGGCAAAAACGCTGCGGGTCAAACGGCCTTAAGGTTGACGCTACGATAGCGATAGTCAGACAGACTGAACTGCCTTAAGACAATTCCTCCCCGGAACAAAGAGCTCCGAGCAGTCTCTGCCCATGTCATCACCAATCATCCCCATCTTGCTCGCAGGTGGCGCGGGCACCAGGCTTTGGCCTGTGTCGCGCGATGCCCTGCCCAAGCAGTTCCTGCCTTTGATGGGAGACCGGTCGACTTACCAGGAGACATTACTGCGCGTGCAGGATCCATTGTTCGCACCCCCGATCGTGATCACCGGGCCGAACTTTCATTTTTTTGCGCGCCGCCAGGCCGAAGAGGTCGGCGTCGAAGCAACAGTCGTTATCGAGCCGATCCGGCGTGATTCCGGTCCGGCCATCGCGGCGGCGACCGCGGTTGCCGCCAAGCGCGATCCGCACGCTGTCGTGCTGGCGCTTGCCGCCGACCACATCATCCTGGACGTCGACGCGTTCCGCGCCACCTGCCTTGCCGGCCGCGCGGCCGCCGACTCGGGACGCATCGTTACATTCGGCATCAAACCCACCGAGCCAAAGACCAGCTACGGCTATATTTTCCCCGGCGAGTCGATCGGCGACGGCGTTCACGTGGTGAAAAGCTTCGTCGAGAAACCGGATGCGGCGACGGCTGCCCGCTACCTGCGCGAAGGCTACCTGTGGAATTCCGGCAACTTCCTTTTTCGCGCCGACGTGCTGTTGTCAGAGCTTGAGCGGCTGGAGCCGGATATGACGGCAGCGATCAGGGCGGCCGTTGCAAATGCCGGCACAGACCTCGATTTCCTTCGCCTGCAACCGGAAGCCTTTGCTCGTGCGCCGCAAAAATCGATCGACTATGCAGTCATGGAAAGAACCGACCGCGCCGCAGTGGTGGTTGGCAATTTCCCTTGGTCCGATATCGGAAGCTGGGACGCCCTATTCGACATCACTAAGCCCGACCGGCAAGGCAATGTCGTGCAAGGAGAAGTCGTGACCATGGACGCGACCGGCTGCGTGGTGCATTCCGACGAGCGGCTGACTGCCTTGGTCGGGGTCAAGGACCTGGTGGTGGTCAGCACCTCTGACGCCGTGATGGTGGTGCCGCGATCGCGTGCGCAGGACGTGCGCGAATTGGTCACGAAGCTCAAGGCAGCCAACCGGGCGGAGGCGACCGATCATAAACGCGTGCACCGCCCCTGGGGCTATTATGAATCAATTGACGTGGGCGAGCGCTTCCAGGTCAAGCGCATTGTCGTCGTCCCCGGCGGTATTCTGTCCTTGCAGAAACACCGGCATCGCTCCGAACATTGGGTCGTAGTGCGGGGAACCGCGGAGGTCACCATCGGTGAGCAAGTCCGTGCGGTGCATGAAAATGAATCGATCTACATCCCGATCGGTAGCGTGCACCGGATGGCCAACAAGGGAAAAATCCCGCTTGAACTGATCGAGGTGCAGACCGGCAGCTATCTGGGCGAGGACGATATCGAGCGACTCGAAGATGTTTACAAGCGCACTTGAGCGTCAAAGAGGCTGCTCATTTCTTGAGTGCGCGGCGTATCGCATCGATGATGCGGTCCTGCGTTGGTGCATCGAGATAGGCGTGCATCGGCAGGCTGATGACCTCCGCCGCGAGCCGGTCGCTCACGGCAACCCCTTTCTTGCCAACCGGAAAATGCTTGTAGGCGTGCTGCCGATGCAGCGGGATCGGGTAATAGATTCCGGTTGGAATTCCCTCTGATTTGAGTGCCGCCGCAAGCTCGCTACGCCGACCGCCGGCGACGCGAATGGTGTATTGCGCCCAAACGGAAATTGAACCGGCGGCTACAGCCGGGACGGTCACGATGTCGGCGAGCGCCTCGCTGTAGCGCCGGGCGATTGTGTTGCGGGCATCGATTTCTTCCGGGAAAATCTTGAGTTTTTCACTCAAAATCGCCGCCTGGACGGTGTCGAGACGCGAGGCCAGTCCGATCCGCACATTGTCATACTTATCGCTGCCCTGGCCGTGTACGCGCAGGCTCCTGAGGGTATCGGCGAACTCGTCGTCGTCGGTGATGACCGCACCGCCATCGCCATAGCAACCGAGCGGCTTGGCCGGAAAAAAGCTGGTCGCCGTAGCATGGCCGAAGGTTCCAAGTCTGCGGTTGTCGTAGACTGCGCCAAAACCCTGCGCAGCGTCATCAAGCACGAGGAGATTTTCGGCCTTTGCCGTAGCAGCGATAGCTGCGTGATCGGCCGGCAAGCCGAAAAGGTCGACAGGAATGATTGCCTTCGGCTTTAGCCCCGCGTCTTTTGCGGTCGCCACGGCACCCTCGACGCCATTCACGTCAATATTGAAGGTCGCGGCATCGACATCAACAAATATCGGCGTCGCGCCCACCAAAACCGCCACTTCGGCGGTCGCACAGAATGTAAACGATGGGCACAACACGGCATCGCCGGACCCGATCTCCATCGCCCGTAAGGCCAGGACGAGGGCATCGGTTCCGCTTGCGCAGCTGACCACATGGCTGGCGCCGCAAAACGTCGCGAGCTCCGTTTCGAAAGCGGTCACTTCCGGGCCCAGAATGAACTGGCAATGGTTGAGGACGCGCGCAACCGCAGCGTCGATGGCAGGTCCAAGCCGGCGGCGCTGCGCGGCGACGTCGATAAACGGGATCGGTGGCAGGTTTGTGCGCAAATTCATGAAAGCGTCGGCGTAAGCACCACCCGTCAGGCAACGACGGCGCGCGGGCCTTTGCGTTGCGCGGGAGCAATCGCGGGCGAGCGTGTGGCAAGACAGCGTGTTGCGATCTCAAGGCTTGCCACGGCCTCTTCGCCAGTAACGGCTGGCGCGGCTCCCGAACGAACTGCGCGCACGAACGCGAGCAATTCAGAGCGCAGCGGCTCGGCGTGGCCAACCGACAGATGTCGCATGGAATAGCTCCCATCAGGCTGGAAGCCGAAACATTCCGTGACCTGCCGGGTCAAAAGATCGCCGGTCACATACTTGCCGCGCGTCGCAACGGTAACGTTGCGTGCCTTGAACGGCGTCAACCAGTTTGTGTTGATATGCGCGAGAACGCCGGACGCGGTTCGAAACTGCAGGAGGGCAATGTCTTCGCGCTCGGCAACCGCGCTCGAGAGTTGCGGCTGCACCTCGACGATGTCGGAGTCGGTGAACCAGCGAATCAAGTCGATATCATGCACCGCAAGGTCGATCACCACTCCGACGTTGGACATGCGCGGGGGAAATGGTCCAACGCGGGTGATGGCAATTGAAAGAATATCTTCGCCACGAATCGCATCCTTGATTGCCTCGACCGCGGGATTGAAACGTTCGACGTGACCGACCATTAGGGTCACTCTTGCGCGACGCGCTGCGTTGATGATTTCACGGCCCTCTTCCACCGAAGAGGCAATTGGCTTTTCCACCATGACGTGGACACCGCGCGCAATGCAGGCCAGTGCAATTTCGCGATGAAGATGGGTTGGCGCCGCAATGGTGATTGCGTCTACATCGCGCTTGAGCAATTCGCCGACATTGGCGACGGCGCCGCAGCTCAATGTGCGCGCGACAAACTCGGCCTGCTTGCGATCAGGATCGGCAACTCCGACCAACTCGGCGCCGGGCAAGCCGGCAAACACACGAGCATGATTGCTGCCCATGACGCCGACACCGACAACCCCGACACGCAACGGACGCTCTGCGCTCGCTACTGCCGCCTGCATCATCTCTCGATGTATCCCCATACCCCAACGCTTCCGTTACACCACCTAGCACGGCATCGCGCGGCTGGCGACCTCCCCGCCAAAACAAACACGAACACGTTTTGATTCAATGCGTTACAATCATCTGCGGTGCGCAGCCACCGTCGCTTAAATCCGCGCCTATTCAGCGGCACGCGAAGCGGGAAGGGCCAAGCGCAAGCCGGCCGCGAGCGCGTCGTCGCGAAATGATTTTACGGCCGCGAGCGACAATTCTGCTGCTGTCATGGTTGCAAGTGCGGGAAGTTTTTTGAGGATGTCGGCTGGCGCAGTAATGATGTGACAACCCATTGAATCCGCCTCCACCACATTGAAAACTTCACGTGTCGACGCCCAGATGATTTCGATATTGCGTGTCGCTCGCGCGCGCGCGATCGCATCTCTCATAATCGGTCTGTAATCGATGCCAAAATCGGCCAGACGGCCCGCAAACACTGAAACGCAGGCTGGCGCCCCTCCGTTCAGCGCCTCGACAGCACGGGCGACCTGGTCACTTGTGAAAATGGCGGTCATATTGATTTTTACGCCCTCACGCGACAGTGTTCGAACTGCCTCGAAGAGCGCCTCGCCCCGGGTGGTCGTCACGGGCAATTTTACGTAGACGTTCCTGCCCCACCCCGAGATGACTCGTGCCTGTGCGACCATTTCTGTCACGTCGTCGGAAAACACCTCGAAAGAGACGTGCTTGTCCGGAATCGCCGCAACAAGGTCGCGTGCGTAGGCCGCATAATCGCTCACCCCGGCCTTCTTGAGCAGAGAAGGATTCGTGGTGAATCCAGCTATCCATGGCTGTTTTGCCATCTCGACGATTTGTGCCTTGTCGGCACCGTCAGTGAATAGCTTGACCCTCAATTGTGCCAATGTCGGAGCTGTCATTGCCGTCTTTGCCTTTTCTCCCTGGCCGCGGTGCTTGTGATTATATGGCGATCGTCAGCGTGGTCCAACT
>Ga0066388_100002884_pt1 | contig 10806 bp, 9 predicted proteins | sample PanSoiMetaGPlot6_FD_64539 | JGI IMG/M metagenome (GOLD analysis project Ga0066388, IMG submission 64539) | Tropical forest soil microbial communities from Panama analyzed to predict greenhouse gas emissions - Panama Soil - Plot 6 (Hybrid Assembly) | ecosystem: Environmental > Terrestrial > Soil... | reverse complement strand
AGGGCTGTCACGAATATTTGTAAATTAGCGCTCGATGACGATCGGGCCGTCGAGTGGGACAGCGTCCCCGCGGACAGGCGTGATGAAAACCCGGACGGTCCAAATTCCGGGTTCCGTCAACAAGATATCATTAACCACCCATGACCCATCGGCCTGCTCGACGGCGGGCTGTTGGAGCGGTTGGCCGGTTCGCTCAGGCGGCTCGAGGGCCAGGCGCACGTCTTTTGCCGGGAAAGTGGAGAGGTCCTCCCGCATTAGGCGAATTGTAATTTCGGCCGGTCCGGGATGTCCGGGGTTGATCATGACATCGGCCATGGCCTCCGGGCTATGAATATGCACGAACGCGGCTTCGGGCGGGATGCCTGCACCCGCGGCATGCTGATGCGCGGCAGGCGGCAAGGTACCCAGCATGCCGACAAGCAGGAGCACGCAAAGACCAAGGCAGACTTCGGCAAGACTATTCCGCTGAAGTGCGCGAACGGCGGTGGTGTCGCGCAGTCGTGGTGTCAGGTAGAAGCGGTTGACGGCCGCGATCCCGACCATTGCGGCGAATAGGCCGATCTTCAAGGCAACGAGCCGTCCATAATCGGTGGTGAGGAGATCGCGGGGACCGCTCAACAGAAACCAGCTGTTGGCGAGGCCGCTGGCCAGCAGGACGCCGACGCCGAAAATTCCGACCATGGAAAAACGGCTGGTCGCGTCGGCCGCGAATTCGGACCAGGTGGGTTTCCCAGCCCGGCGCGTCCACCATAGTAGCCAGACGAAGGCCGGCAAGCCGCCAAGCCACGCTCCGGCTGCCAGCAGATGCGCCAGGTCGGAAATAAGGTGGACGTCACCGGCCAACCCTGGCGTTGCGCCCGCGTGACCTATCAGCGCGGGCAAGACCAGGAGAACGGCCGCCACTGCAACCAGCAGGCTGCGCATCGCCGGCCGAATGACAAGGACGGCGAGCAGCAAAGCGAGCCCCAGCCGCACGCACCAAACCAAGCCGAAGCGGGTGTTAAACAAGACTGGCCAGGCGCCGCCGTGCAGGCAAACATCAGCGAGTGACGCGCCAAGAATGTCGGACGCGAGCAGCACCAGCCAGGCTGCCCCGGACAGGATCGCGACGGCGAGCGCGATCCAGATCAGAACCGTGAGCTGACGGCGAAGCCCCGCGAGGTCGGTCTGAATCTTGCTGCCGGCCGGCTCGGCCACGAGCACCAAAAAAGCCGCCGTTCCACACGCGAGCAACGTCGCGCCAATGTGAACGGCGCGCACATAGATAAGCGGATCGGCAATCACGTAGTGCTCCGGCTCGCGGCCGTCACCGGCCGACGCGGAAAGTAAAGTCACCCTGGGTCCGATGGGTGTCCACGGACAGCACCCGCCAGATCACACGATAGGTTCCGGGCGGCAAGGATTTAAGTGGTACGCGCAACTGCGTACGGTCGCCGGCAACCGCAGCCTTGCCGGCATTGACAACCGAACCTTGCTCGTTGCGGACTTCGATCAGACTGAAGGCGGGCTCGAGCTTCTCGGTGAACCAGAGCACGACCTCCTTGGGCGACTGGGCGACCGTGCTGCCGACTTTCGGGTCCGCATGGTCAAGATGGGCATGGGCAAAGGCAGCGCCTGCCGTCACGAGTATAAAAGTGATGGTCGTGATGATGCGCATGACTATCGACCGAAGGCCGGCCTCCCTGAGCTGATGTTGCTGGCAAAAATGGGTCGCCCCAGCGAGTTGGGGAAGATATCGTCGAGGAAGAAGTGCAGTTGTGCAATGACGCCTACATTGCCGCCGCTTTGCCGGTTGACCGGGATCATCGCTTCGATTGCGACCTGATACTTGTCGCCGGCATAGATGATGCCCGGGTTGATCGTTCCGGTAGTCACCGTTCCAGACGTCGCCGTGTTTGAGACCGGCGTCTGGAGCGAGACTTCGACGATGGGGATCAGCCGGTTCACAAAATCGGGCAGTCCCAGATCGACAACTGCGGACTTGAGATAAGGCATGCTGTACTGGAGCGTGGCGCCCCAGTTGAGCACGCGCGGGTTGAATTCTATGTCGAGGCCAATGTCGCCGGCGTCGGAGTCAAACGTTGCGCTGGTGATCTTCGACGCCCCGGGTATGGAGTAGCCGATCTGCCCCGTGATCGCGAAAGGCCGCGCCCAATTCAGGCTGGTCGGCAGATCGCCGAAACCTTTGCCGAAATAGAGCGTCGGCGTGTAGACGGTGAAGCGTTCGGCGCCCACGCCCTGCGCACCGCTGCCGCCCCATTCGATCTCCAGACCGGCCGACAACACGAATTCGTGCTCGGGGCTTTTGAACAGGCGGTACTTGAGCGTCGTCTCCAGATTCTGGAAGCCGCGGGACCCGGTCATGTTTGGTCCACCGGGCGCATAGAGCCGAGACCAGGTGGGCGCAAACGAAACTCCGAAATCCTCGGTAATGCGTTTTGCGAACTCGCCTGAGACATCAAGCTGTTTGAACGAGGGAGTGTCGCCCGTCTTCTGCATTGAAATGGTCGGTAGCGCGAGCTCGTCGTTGACACCGGGATCGTCGATGGCGAGCGTCGCCGGGAAGAAGCGATTGCCGACAATCTCATGCGCTTGTGCAGCTGTCGCTGAAAGTGCCGCTGATGCCGTGAGGATGGCGGCGAGCGTGGCCAGTGGCCACGAATTTCCAAACATTGGAGTCTCCGGTATCGCGATGACGGATGAACAGGGGCCCGCGGGGCCACACGTTGCGTCAGGCGACGGCCGGGGGACCTCGGGCAAGTTTGGGATCGGTGGCGACATCACCATGCCGCGCGGTTTCGGCCGGGTTCAGGCCTCGCAGGATCAGGACCGGCTTGAAACGGACCAGGCGTGCGGTATCCGGCGGCAATGGCGGTGTCGCGGCGCTGCACAGATTGCAGTGATCGCAGGCGTGCGTCGGTGCTAGGGGGCCTGGCGTAGACGTCTCATCGGCAGTCCCGGATGTTTCACTGTGGCAGATGATGGTGAAAGGATCGACCACAGGGCTCGCGGCGTGCGGCGCAAGTGCAGCCCAGAGCACGGTGTGCACGGTGAGCGAAAAAGCCGCCACCATGCTCAAGTATCGGGTACCCCCTCGCATGTCGTCTTTCCGCCCTTCTGAAACAGTCTAACACGATATAGATGCCCTATCGCGCGATAAATTCCCGAAAAAGCAGCCCGGCTCTTGTGTTTTTGCAGCCGATCCGCATTCTCTGACCGTGCCATTGACGAACCCTCCACGAAATCCATGCGCTTATCCCGGTTTTTTCTGCCCATCCTGCGCGAGACACCGAAAGAAGCCGAGATCGTCTCGCATCGCCTGATGTTGCGTGCCGGGATGATGCGACAGGAGGCCGCGGGCATTTATGCATTCCTGCCGCTTGGCTTTCGCGTGCTGCAGAGGATTTGCCAGATCGTGCGCGAGGAGCAGAATCGGTCCGGCGCGATCGAGCTTTTGATGCCGACGATCCAGTCCGCTGAGCTGTGGCGCGAAAGCGGGCGCTACGAGGCCTACGGCAAGGAGATGCTCAGAATTAAAGATCGGCACGAGCGCGAGATGCTCTACGGGCCGACCAATGAAGAGATGATTACGGAGATCTTCCGTGCCTATGTGCGATCTTACAAGGACGTGCCGCTCAACCTCTATCATATCCAGTGGAAATTCCGCGACGAAGTGCGCCCGCGTTTCGGACTGATGCGCGGACGCGAATTTTTGATGAAGGACGCCTATTCCTTCGATCTCGACCAAGCCGGTGCGACACATTCCTACAACAAGATGTTTGTCGCCTATCTGCGCACCTTCGCGCGCATGGGATTGAAATCGATACCAATGCGTGCGGAGTCGGGCCCGATCGGCGGGAATCTTTCGCATGAATTCATCATTCTTGCGCAGACGGGTGAATCGGAGGTCTTCTGCCACAAGGACTACCTGGACATGCCGGTGCCGCCTGCCGACGTGAATTTTGATGACGTCGCGGGGTTGCAAACCATTGTCGACAAATGGACTTCGCAATATGCCGCGACCTCGGAAATGCATGATGCTGCGACTTTCGCCAAGGTGCCTTCGGACAAACAGATGTCGGCGCGCGGCATCGAGGTTGGTCACGTATTTTATTTCGGCACCAAGTACTCGGATCCGATGAGGGCGGTTGTCACGACGCAGGATGGCAAGGACGTGCCAGTACATATGGGATCGTACGGCATCGGGCCGAGTCGGCTGGTCGCTGCGATCATCGAAGCCTCGCACGATGATGCCGGCATCATCTGGCCGGAACCAGTCGCGCCTTTCAAGGTCGCCATCCTCAACCTGAAGCAGGGTGCGGCGGAGACCGATGGAGCCTGCGAACAGCTCTACCGCAATCTCACCGCCAAGGGCGTCGAGGTGCTCTACGATGATCTCGACGAGCGTCCCGGTGCCAAATTTGCAATGGCTGACTTGATTGGAATTCCCTATCAAGTGCTGATCGGTCCGCGCGGACTGGCAGAGGGCAAGGTCGAAATCAAAAAACGTGCCGACGGCAGTCGTGAGAACCTGAGTGCGGCGGCCGCGCTCGACTTGTTGTCCCGATAGGTCAACGCTCCAGCCAAGAAAACTGTGTGTTGACAAGGGTTTGGTCTCGCGCCTTCGGCACGAATCCGCCAGAATCACTGTGAACAGTCGAGCGTGGGGAACCAATTGTCGATGACTAAGCCCAACGGCACGCGGGCATTCTCTCCGTTCGAATGGATGTTGTCGCTGCGCTACCTGCGCGCTCGACGAAAGGAAGGATTCATCTCGGTCATCGCCGGGTTTTCCTTCCTGGGCATCATGCTTGGCGTTGCCACCCTTATCATCGTCATGGCGGTGATGAACGGGTTCCGGAAAGAACTGCTCGACAAGATTCTCGGCCTCAACGGCCATTTGCTGATTCAGCCGCTGGAAAAGCCTCTCACGGACTGGGAGGAGGTTGCTGCGCGCGTTGCAGGCGTCCAGGGCATACGGCTCGCTGCGCCGATCGTCGAGGGCCAGGCGCTGGCATCTTCGCCGTTCAACGCCGGCGGCGTTCTGATCCGCGGCATTAGGCTGATGGATCTCGAAAAGCTTCCTTCGGTCGCCAACAACATCAAGCAAGGATCGCTGAAGGGGTTCGACGAAGAGCAGGGTGTTGCGATCGGCCGACGTCTTGCCGATCAACTCTCATTGCGCACCGGCGACAACATTACGCTGGTGGCGCCGCGCGGTGCGGTGACTCCGATGGGGACGACGCCGCGCATCAAGGTCTACAAGATCGCCGCGGTTTTCGAGATCGGCATGTCGGAATACGACAATGCCATGGTGTTTATGCCGCTGAAGGAGGCGCAGGCCTATTTCAATCGCGCCGGCGACGTCACCGCTATCGAAGTTTACACGGATAACCCGGATCGCGTGGATCGCTACCGCAAGGCCGTGCAGGACGCTGCCGCGCGGCCGATTTTCATGATCGACTGGCGCCAGCGCAATGCTACGTTCTTCAATGCCCTGCAGGTTGAGCGCAACGTCATGTTCCTGATCCTGACGCTGATCGTCCTGGTTGCTGCGCTCAACATCGTCTCCGGTCTGATCATGCTGGTGAAGGACAAGGGCCAGGATATCGCCATCTTGCGCACGATGGGCGCGACCCAGGGTGCAATCATGCGTGTGTTTCTGATCACCGGCGCCTCCATCGGGGTTGTGGGCACGATCGTGGGATTGATGCTCGGCGTGGTCGTGTGTCTCAATATCGAGAGCATCCGGCAATTCCTGTCCTGGCTAACGAACACCGAACTGTTTTCGCCCGAACTTTACTTCCTGTCACATCTTCCGGCCGATATGGATTCGGGCGAAACAACTGCAGTGGTGGTGATGGCGCTTGTGCTTTCACTGCTGGCCACGCTCTATCCGTCTTGGCGCGCGGCACGCCTCGATCCGGTGGAGGCACTGCGTTATGAGTGAGGCCTATTCCATCGCCAGGGTCGAAATGGCCGAGCAGCAAGAGCAGTCGCCGCAGGTGAAACAGGAACAGGGTGTCCCCGCCCTGTTCATGCGCGACGTCGAGCGACACTACCGGCAGGGTGAGGAGACCCTGCACGTACTCAATGGCATCGACCTCGTGCTTTGGGGCGGGCAGTCGGTCGCGCTGGTGGCGCCCTCCGGCGCCGGCAAGTCAACGCTGCTCCATATTGCCGGTCTGCTTGAGCATCCGGACCATGGCGATGTCTATATCGACGGCCGCTCCACAGCGGTCCTAGCCGATCACGAGCGTACGCGCATTCGCCGCAACGAGATCGGCTTTGTCTACCAGTCGCACCATCTGCTGCCGGAATTTTCGGCACTCGAGAATGTGGTGTTGCCGCAGATGATCCGAGGACTTGGCCGTGGCGAAGCCAAGTCGCGAGCAACCGAGTTGTTGCGATATCTGGGGCTCGGCGAACGCCTCAACCATCGGCCTGCCGAGCTTTCGGGCGGTGAGCAGCAGCGCGTGGCCATCGCGCGCGCCGTCGCCAATGCGCCGCGGATTCTCCTCGCGGACGAACCGACCGGAAACCTTGATCTGCATACGGCGGAGCACGTATTTCGCGCGCTCACTCAGCTGGTGAAGGCTTCTGGTCTCGCCGCCGTCGTAGCCACCCACAACATGGACCTTGCGGCTCGCATGGACCGGCGGGTGACGTTGCGGGACGGGAAAATCGTCGAGATGGACTAACCACTTATCCCGGCGTCACGCCGAGATGATCCGCAAGCTATTGAATTTCAGTAAGAAACAAGCTCATTCGCAGCCGCTTGACTTTAGAACAAAAGATGAACTATGTTCCTTTTCTGTTCCGGGAGGGACGCATGCTCAAAGCTATGATCCAGGAAGCCGCCGCCTTGGCCTCGTTGTCGCTGTTCGTCGGAATGATCGCCGTCTGGACCCAGGTGCTGGGCAACCTTTGAGGCGATCGCGTCGCGCCGCCGTCATGCCCGGCGCCCGGCCGAAAGCCGGTCCCACTCTCCCCCGCCGGGCATCCACGTCTAAGCCGTCCCCCGAGAGGCGTGGATGGCCGGGCCAACACCTCCCGGCCATGACGAGTGCGGTGCGAGAAAAACGGGCATAGCTCCAGTTGACGTCAGCCTGTTGGGTGGACAGCAGGAGATCATGACCCCACTGTGGGTCCAGCTAGGAATCACCAACTTTCACTCAAGTCCCACTCAAGTCTCGCTGATATGGCCGCTCTCGATTTCGTGCACTTACACGTGCATTCGTCCTATTCGCTGCTCGAAGGCGCACTTACCATCGCGCGCCTCGCCGAATTGGCCAAAGCCGACCACCAGCCGGCGCTCGCACTAACAGACACGGACAACATGTTCGGTGCGCTGGAGTTCTCCGAAAAGCTAGCCGGCTACGGTATTCAGCCAATTGTTGGCTGCGCACTGGCTGTTGATTTTGCGGATACAGATCACGGCCCGCGCGCCGGGATCGCCGAGCCGGAGCTGGCGCGCATCGTGCTGCTGGCCGCGCGGCCCGAGGGCTACCGCCGCCTGATGCACCTCAATTCGCGAGCCTTTCTTGATACGCCGGCGAATGAGCCGCCGCGGCTCAAGCTGGAATGGCTGGAAGGAGAAACGGCAGGCATCATCGCGCTCACCGGCGGTCCTGGCGGGCCGCTCGATACGGCGATTGCCGCTGGACAAACTCATCTTGCCGCCACACGTCTTGACGCATTGATGCGCATGTTCGGCGACCGCCTCTACATTGAACTGCAACGCCATGGCACGCCCGCCGAGCGCCGCACCGAGCCGGTGCTAGTCGACCTTGCTTATGCGAAAAGCGTGCCGTTGGTTGCCACCAACGAGCCATATTTTGCAACCGCCCATGATTACGATGCGCATGATGCTTTGATTTGCATCGCCGAGGGCAAGCTGGTCGCCGAAAGCGACCGCCGCCAGCTGACATCGGAGCACCGTTTCAGGAGCCGTGCCGAGATGGTCGAGCTGTTTCGCGACCTGCCGGAAGCGCTCGTGCATACCGTTGAAATTGCGCAGCGCTGCGCCTTCCGGCCGCGCACGCATCAACCGATCCTTCCGCGGTTCTCGACAGGCGAGCACGGCAAGGTGCTCGATGAAGCGAGCGAGCTGCGCAAACGCGCGGAGGAGGGGCTGGAGCGTCGCCTTGAAACGGCCGGTGTCGCGCCCGCTCATACTGTCGATGAATATCGCGAGCGGCTGGATTTCGAGCTCGGCGTGATCGCGGGCATGAGGTATCCGGGCTATTTCCTGATCGTTTCCGACTTCATCCAGTGGGCGAAGAAACAGGGCATCCCCGTTGGTCCCGGCCGCGGATCGGGCGCTGGCTCGCTCGTCTCTTATGCGCTGACCATCACCGATCTCGATCCGATCCGCTTCGGGCTGCTCTTCGAGCGCTTTCTTAATCCTGAACGGGTATCGATGCCCGACTTCGATATCGACTTCTGCCAGGATCGCCGCGATGAGGTGATCCGTTATGTGCAGGAGCGCTACGGCCGCGACCAGGTGGCGCAGATCATCACCTTCGGCACGCTGCAAGCGCGCGGCGTGCTGCGCGATGTCGGGCGTGTTCTGCAGATGCCGTACGGTCAGGTCGACAAACTCTGCAAACTGGTGCCGCAGAACCCTGCGGCGCCGATATCGCTCAAACAGGCGATAGAAGGCGAGCCCCGTCTGCAGGCCGAACGCGATGGCGATGCGGTGGTCAAGCGCGCCTTCGACATCGCGCAGAAGCTTGAAGGGCTCAATCGCCATGCTTCGACGCATGCTGCCGGCATCGTGATCGGCGACAGGCCTCTCTCCGAACTCGTGCCGCTTTACCGCGACCCAAAGTCCGACATGCCGGTCACCCAGTTCAACATGAAGTGGGTCGAGCAGGCGGGTCTGGTGAAGTTCGACTTCCTCGGTCTCAAAACACTGACGGTCTTGCAGACAGCGGTCGCGCTGGTACGGCGGCGCGGCATCAAAATCGATCTTGCTGCAATCCCGCTCGACGACAAGGCGACCTACGATCTGCTGGCGCGTGCCGAAGCGGTCGGCATCTTCCAATTGGAAAGCACTGGCATGCGTCGGGCGCTGCTCGACATGCGACCTGACCGCTTCGAGGATATTATCGCGCTGGTCGCGCTCTATCGTCCCGGTCCAATGGCGAACATTCCGACCTATTGTGCGCGCAAGCATGGCGTTGAGAAGCCGGAATACATCCACCCTAAGCTCGAAGCGATCCTGAAGGAAACTTTCGGTGTTATCGTCTATCAGGAACAGGTGATGCAGGCCGCGCAGATCCTTGCCGGTTACTCGCTTGGACAGGCGGACCTGCTCCGCCGAGCCATGGGCAAGAAAATTCGAAAGGAGATGCAGGAGCAGCGCGCCCACTTTGTCAAAGGCGCAACCGAGCGGGGCATCGAGCGCAATCAGGCCGACGCGATCTTCGACCTTCTCGAGCGCTTTGCGGAATATGGCTTCAACAAAAGCCACGCCGCCGCTTACGCGCTCGTTGCCTATCAGACCGCCTACATGAAGGCGAACTTTCCGGTCGAGTTCCTCGCTGCAACCATGACGCTCGACACTAGCAACACCGACAAGCTCGCGGAATTCCGCGCGGAAGCCGAAAGACTTGGCCTCAAGGTCGATCCGCCGTCCGTCAACCGGTCGGCGGTCGATTTTGAAGTAGAAGGCAACACCATCATTTATGCGCTCGCTGCGCTCAAAGGCGTCGGCAAGCAGGCGGTTGAAGCGATCATCACCGCGCGCGCGAGCCGTGCGTTTGACGACATTGCCGACTTCGCCGATCGCGTCAATCCACGCGCAGTCAACAAACGCGTGCTTGAAAGCCTTGCCGCTGCGGGAGCGTTCGACGCGTTCGAAAAAAACCGGGCGCGTGTCTTCGCCGCGGTGGATTCCATGCTCGCGCGCGCACAACGCGCTCACGACACCGCGGCGATCGGCCAACGCGAGTTGTTCGGCGGCAGGGGAGCACGTGAGCCGATCACGCTTCCGTCGGTCGAACCATGGCTTCCGGCCGAGCGGCTCCGCCGAGAATATGAGTCGGTCGGCTTCTTCCTATCGGGTCACCCGCTCGACGATTACGCCACCGTGCTCAAGAAGCTCCGCGTACAGCCTTGGGCGGAGTTTGCCCGCGCAGTGAAGGCCGGAGCGACCGCTGGCCGCATTGCCGCAACGGTCGTGTCTCGCCTTGAACGTCGCACGCGCACCGGCAGCAAGATGGGAATTATCGGGCTGTCGGATCCGACCGGCCATTTTGAAGCAGTGATTTTCTCGGAAGGCCTGGCCGAGTATCGCGACCTTCTTGAACCCGGCAACGCGGTTCTCTTGTTTCTCTCTGCGGAAATGCAGGGGGACGAAGTGCGGGCCCGCATCCAGTCCGCGGAGCCTCTCGATGACGCTGCCGCGACCTTGCAGAAGGGCTTGCGCGTGTTTCTGCGCGATGACGGCCCGCTTGAGGGCGTCGCCAAGCGGCTCGAACCAGCACCGCGTGCGACTCACGCGAATGGGGATGGAGAGGTCAGCGTGGTGCTTCTGCTGAGGCGCGGCGCAGAGGTCGAGGTGAAACTGCCCGGCCGTTTCAAGGTCTCGCCGCAGATCGCCAGCGCTATCAAGGCAGTCCCGGGGGTCGTGCAGGTTGAGGCGCTATAGCGTCCAGTCATAATCGGGCTTGTGGCGGCGACCTCGCTCAGGTGAGCATGGTGCGTCCCCAAGCGAAATGGCTGGGACGAGCCCGGCCAGGACGGATACATCCACCATGTCCGGCCGCTCACCTTCCCGCCGCGACGTTCTCAAAGCTG
>Ga0066388_100002883_pt1 | contig 10807 bp, 11 predicted proteins | sample PanSoiMetaGPlot6_FD_64539 | JGI IMG/M metagenome (GOLD analysis project Ga0066388, IMG submission 64539) | Tropical forest soil microbial communities from Panama analyzed to predict greenhouse gas emissions - Panama Soil - Plot 6 (Hybrid Assembly) | ecosystem: Environmental > Terrestrial >... | reverse complement strand
CTCCCGTGACGGCCTGAGCTGGCAGCGCCTGACGGCGGCGCAACTCGGGCTGCTGGAGTCCGGCACCGCCCCGCAGGCCATCGACTTCGCCACCTCGCACGGGACCGCGACGGTCATCACCGACCGCGGGTCCGGCATCTGGCTGAGCACCGACAGCGGCGCCCACTGGACGGCGGTGACCGTCCCCGTCGATCACGGCGCCCAGGATGCGATCAGCGGCGTGTCGTTCGACGGGGCCGGGTTCGTCCTGGTCCGGCCCGGCCGGACGGCGAGGGGTGCCAGCGACGGGGTCGCCTACTTCTCCGCGGACGGCCAGACATGGCAGTACGCGGCCACCATCGCCGCGCCGGGCGGCTGGACCCCGGACGTGGTCAAGGGCAGCGACTACGGCTTCGTGGTGACCGGCCAAACCGCCGGGCACTACGTGGCCTTTACCAGCCCGGGCACCGGCACCAAGTGGCTGCCGACCGGGCAGCTCGGCCGCATCTCGGACGGCGGCCCCCTCACCCCGGCGGTCGGACCGAACGGCAACGTCATCGCGGCCGGAAGCACGAACTCCGCCAAGACCGGCCAGGAGGCCCTGCTCATCAAGGCGGACACAGCCGGAGACCTGCAGCAGGTCTCGCTGAGCGCCATCCCGGGCGGCCTCATCCCCCAGGAGGCGGTGCGGAGTCTCGCCGCGACGGGGAGCGAGCAGGTCGCCGTGGGCAGCGCGGACGGCTATCCCGCGGTGTGGCGGCGGGTGTCCGAAGGGCCCTGGTCCCTGGTGTCCTCGCTGGATCGGGTGTCCGCCGCCCCCGGGCTGGCCGGGCTGTCCGCCGTGACCCACGGGCCGCGCGGCTGGCTCGCCGTCGGCCCCGGTCCCTTCGTGCTTACCTCGGCCGACGGCAAGAACTGGCAGCCCGCCGAGACCATCACGCGCGACCTGGCGGGCGTGTCCGCCGTGCACGCCGCCGCCGGCCCGCGCGGCTACGTGATCGCCGGCACGATGGCCCAGCCGGGCGGCGGGTACTCGCGCGACGTCTGGTGGTCACCGGATCTGGTCCGCTGGACCAGGGCGCACGACGTGAACGAGACGAGCGGTTCGAGCCGGGTGCTCGCCGTGGCCGCGGGCCCGTCCGGCTTCGTGTCGGCCGGCGCACACGACCATCTCCCCGCGGCGTGGACCAGCCCGGACGGGCAAACCTGGACGGCCGTCATCATGCCGCTGCCTGCCGGGGCCTCGGCCGGGGTGATCCAGCAGGTGGCCGTGAACGGCAGCCACGCTGTCGCCCTCGGCCAGCAGACCACCGGGCACGGCGTCCTGCCCCTCGCCGAGCAAACCGACGACGGCGGGCAGACCTGGCATCCGGTCCCGTTCGGCGTGCCTGGGCCCGGGGTCAGCTTTACCGCGCTGACCGCCAGCGCGGCGGGCTTCACCGCCGCGGCCCGGTTCAGTTCGCCCAGCGGGACGATGAGCGCCGCCGTCTGGACCTCGGCGGAAGGGAAGAGCTGGACGCAAGCACAGATCAGCGGCCTGACCGGCGGCGGCAGCCACAACCTCGCCGCCATGGCCGCGTCCGGCGCCTCGGTAACCGGCATCGACACGGTCCAGGCCCAGGCCAGCCAGCAGTTCGTCGTCCGCCGTCTTCCGGCCGGCTGACCTCCCGGCACGCTCCCCGCCGATACGGTAGGAAAATAGCAAGCGGACCACTGGCTGCCTGGATGCCTGGACACCGCCATGACCCCCGGGAGGAGAACCTCGGTGGCGCGCACGCCTCTTCGGCCTGATGACCCGATACGGATCGGGCACTACCGGCTGACCGCGAGGCTGGGCTCGGGCGGCATGGGCGTGGTGTACCTGGGCGTGGCCTGGGACGGTACCCCGGTCGCGGTCAAGGTGCTGCGCCCGGACATGGCGGGAGACCAGGAGTACCGCCACAGGTTCGGCCGTGAGGTAGCGGCGCTGCTCCAGGTCAAGGGCGTATGCACGGTCCGGGTTATCGAGGCGGATTCTCAGTCGGCCACGCCGTTCGTGGTGACCGAGTTCGCCGACGGCCCTTCGCTGTCCGAGTACATCGACAAGCACGGGTCGGTCTCAGGTGACATGCTGTTCGGCCTGGCCACCGGGCTAGCCGAGGCGCTGACCGTGATCCACGCGGCCGGCATCATGCACCGGGACCTCAAGCCGTCCAACATCATCCTGACGGAGGCCGGCCCGAAGGTCATCGACTTCGGCATCGCCCGGCACCAGGACAGCGCCGGCGTGACCAAGACGGGCATGATGATCGGCTCGATGGGCTTCATGGCACCCGAGCAGATCAGCGGGCACCCCGGTCCGGAGGCCGACGTCTTCGCCTGGGGCGTGACCGTGGCCTACGCTGCCACCGGCCGGTCCCCGTTCGGCGGCGGGAACACCCACTCGATCCTGTACCGGATCATGTACGGCGATCCCGACATCGCCAGGGTGCCCGATCCGCTCCTCCCGCTGGTCGAAGCCGCCCTGACCAAGGACCCGAAGAGCCGGCCGACGGCACAGCAGTTGCTGGACCGGCTGACGAGTGCCTCCAGCCGCCACGGGAACGCCGACGACACGACCCAGGTAATCCTGGCGCGGATCTGGCAGAGCGGAGCCCACACCACCAACCCGACCCCGGCCGGCCGGCCCGCCCCGGCGGCGGCCACCAACGATCCCCGCCAGCCCACATCGCCCTCGCCCTGGCTGGCCGGGGCTTCCGCCGCCGCCGAGCCACCCCTGGCCGAGCCGCCCCTGGCCGAACCGCCCACGGCCGAACCGCCCATCGCCGAGGCGATCCCCGAGCCGTCTACCGAGCCGCCCACCACCGACGCCCCGATCCCGTCCATGCTGGTGCCCACGACGCCGCCCGCCGAGGCCACGGCGACCGGGAGGCAACCGGTCGGCCGCCGCATGGCCACCATCGCCACCTCGGCCATGGCCGCGCTGCGGCTGCGCCGCCCGAACCGCGGCGCGTCCGATCCCGGCCAGCGCGACTGACCGCCGCTATCTGCGCGGGAGGGCAGGCGTGAGTTTCACCGGATTCCAGGACGCGGCCTTTGCCTTCTATGCCGGCCTGGCCGCCGATAACTCCAGGTCCTACTGGGCGGCTCACCGTGACGTCTACGAGGACTCGGTCCGGGCGCCGCTCGCGGCGCTGCTGGATGATCTGGCGGGCGAGTTCGGCGGCCAGGTGTCGGTGTTCCGGCCGTTCCGTGACGTCAGGTTCTCCCGGGACAAGTCGCCGTACAAGACGCAGCAGGGCGGCTTCCTCGAGGTCGCCCCGGGGGTGGGGTACCACCTGCAGGTCGATGCCGGCGGCCTGCTGGCCGGCGGCGGGTTCCATGCCCGGGACGTCGCGCAGACGGGCAGGTACCGGGCCGCGGTCACCGAACCAGGCTCGGGGGAGCAGCTAGCCGCGCTGGCGACGTCGCTGGCCAGAGCGGGCTTCGCCATCGAAGGAGACCAGGTCGCTACCCGCCCGCGCGGAGTCTCCCCGGATCATCCGCGGCTTGACCTGGTGCGCAGGAAATGGCTCACCGCCTCCCGTCGCCATCCGCCCTCGCCGCAGCTGGCCGGCGCGTCGGCCGCGGCTCTGGTCAGCTCGGACTGGACCCGGCTGCGCCCGCTCATCGACTGGATCACCGCCTACTGCCCTCCCGGCCCGGAGATGCCGCGACCCTGACCGGACGGGCGCCAGGAATCGGTCATGAGGAACCGGCTCATCCCTCGGGAAGCGGTTGCGACACGATCCCGGGCATGCCCTGACGGCTGCCGAACTCGTATGCGCCGCGGTCGCCGGACAGGGCGAGTTCGCGCTGGCCCGGGCGGTGCCAGGTCAGTTCGACGGCGGCCAGCGCGGCGTGCCTGACCGTGCGGGTGCCTCCGCGCGGGTCAGCGTAGGTCACGGCCACCGGGTCGCCGTCATCGGTGGTCACCGACAGCCGAAGCCGGCCTCCCGGCGAGGGGACGTCGGCGGTGAGCCGGCCGGGGCGGGCATCAACCCTGGGGCGCCGGCCAAGGCCGCCCAGGAAGATCCGCACTCCGCCCAGGCCAAGCGCCCCCATCGCGGTCCACGGCGACCGGGCCGGGCCGACCCTGATCCGGGCGAGCGCCAGCTCCAGCCACGCCTCCGGGGCGGTGCCGAACCCCGCGGCGTGCAGCCATACCCACGAATCGGCGTGCTCGGATCCCCAGTTGTGGCCGACCGTCCCGCGCCACCCGGACACCGCGATCTCACGGCCGTCCAGCTCGAGCGTGCCGGTGACCTCGCCGTCGGGGACAGTCGCCTCCAGCTTGGTACGCGGCAGCGGCGCACGGTACAGGACCGGCGGCCGCAACGGCCGCAGCGGCGGCTGCCCGCCGGCGATAGCCAGGTCCCAGCGTGCGGTCTGCGCTCCCATCGCGGCCTGCCCCCGGAACCGCTCCGGCCCGGCGGCCGCGCCCGCCGGGAAGGCACCGAAGACCTCCTTGACCAAGGCCGGCGGCGCACCAAGGTCCCGATCGACGACGGTGCACCACAAGGCGGCCGACTCCCGTCCCTGGCGCGGGCGATGACGAGTGTGCCGGATCCACAGCGCCCGCGGGGACGAAGGGTCACGCGCGCTGACGAACCACGACTCGTACCCGCTGGCACCCATGTGCTCATCATGCCCTGGTCTACCGGCCGTCGCGGTGCTACCGGCCCGCCGCCCAGGCCGCACCGGGTCGCCGAGGCCCGTCGGGTCGCCCAGGCCGCACCGGGTCGCCGAGGCCGCACCGGGTCGCCCAGGCCGCACCGGGCCGGCCGCTCGTACCAGCGCCGTTCCAGCGCCGTTCCAGGCCGGCCGACACGATGGAGACAAGATCGGCGGCCGGATTCCGCCGGCCCCCCACCAGAAGGAGCGAACGAAGTGCCGCGATTCATGGATTTCCATGACGACCTGAAGCTGCCCGCCGAGGCGATCGCGCAGATCGCCGACGATACCCGCCACCAGCGGTCCGATGACTTCGGCGTGCGCCAGGTCGAGCTGTACCACAACGCCGAGGGCAAGGTCTACTGCCTGCTCGAAGGCCCGGACGAGGAGGCCATCCGCAAGCACCATGCCGCGCTCGGAGTGCCGTGTGGCGACGTGCACGAGGTCGACGGCCTGACCTGACCGCGGCTGCCCGGCGGCGGCGCCACGGTCGAAGTGGCCCGCCGCCAGCCGGACGGCAGCTGGCGGTGGGTGATCGATCACCCGGCCCTGCTGTCCTGACTCGGCGCCCAGGGAAAGGGCAGCAGGTCCGGCTCAACCCAGCCGCGCCGCGCGGCCGCGCTGGCCAGGGTCGACGACTGGTAGTGCCTGCCGAGCAGGCGCTTATCGAGCAGCGCGGGGTAGCGTGCGGCGAACGTGTCGAAGTCAGCGCAGTCCGGGTCGGCCCCGGCGTGGTGGGCGACGATCTCCACCCAGGCCCGGGAGACCGTGTGGTGGTACTTCTGCGGCGCTCGTTCGTACGCCGCGATGCGCCGGATCCAGCCGCAGATCCTGGCCGTGGCCTCCGGCATGCCGAACCTCCGCACGGCCAGGAAGGCCAGGTTGACGTGCTGCCGGTGACGGAACTGCCCGCCGGGTCCGGTGATCGTGGGGAGGATCGCGGCGAGTTCGTCGTCGTCCGGGCGGTGCGGGCCGCCCGCGGTGGCATGGCGGGGGAGCGGCGCCTCATGGTGCGGCATCAGCAGGCCTCCTGGAGGGCATTGATCACGGCGTGGTAGCCGGCCAGCTGGGCGGCGTCCAGACGAGCGAGCGCCTCGCGCTCCAGGTCCGCGATCGCGGCGAGCACGCGCGCGGCCGCCGCCTGGCCCGCCTCGGTCAGCGGCAGCCGGAACGAACGGCGATCGGCCGGGTCCAGCTCCCTGGTGACGTAACCGCGGTTCTCCAGCCGGTCGAGCAGGCCGGTCAGCGTGCTGGCCCGGGTGCCGGTCCGCTCGCTGAGCTGGCGGACGCTGACCATGCCCCCCTCGCCGAGGTTGGCGAGCACGTTGATCTCGGCCGCCGACAGGCTCAGGTCGGCCAGCGAGGAGCTCAGCGCCTGCAGCGTGCGGTGCGTGGCCCGCTGCAGCGCCAGCACCGGGCCAGGTAGTCCACTTTCGGATATCACGAAAATGGATTATACGGAAATGAACTATCTCTCGCAACCTCGGGCCGATACGTTGCCCGGCGTGCCCAGGTATAGCTGGCCTGCCGAGCCACAGCGCGCCCCAGCCAACCCCACAGCCCGGGCTGCGAGCCACCCTTCAGGATCGTGGATATTTACCCCCCATATTCCGCAGGTAGCGATCCACGATCAGCTTCGGTTCCCGTCACCCCGGTGCGCATGTGACCAGCGAGTCCCGTGAGGCGGCCCGCCGGTCGCGCTCTCGCCAACGTGTGTACTTACCCACAAAACGGGGTGTTGTCGCGGGGGTAAATGCACACGATCACGAGACCAAGCGCCGACCGCGTCAGAGCTGGCACCCCCGCGGGCGGCCAGTCATCGCGGGACCAGAACCCAGGCACCACGAGCCCCGGCTGTCCCGCGCAACCCGAGGAAAGCAGTTGCCGGGGCGGGGACAATGGGCTCGTGGCGGAATCCTGGATGATCGATGAACTCGCCTATGCGGGTCCCGAACACCTCGACGCGGCCTTCGTGGCCGGCTTCGACCGGAAGCAGGGCTACCCGGATCCGGCCGAGGACCTGGACGCCCTGGCGGCGCAGGGCCTGGACGGGAAGTCCCGGGTGGTGGACCTAGGGGCAGGCTCGGGGCAGTTCGCGCTCGCGGCGGCCCGCCGGTTCGGGCACGTGACGGCGGTGGACATCTCGCCGGCCATGCTGGCCTTCCTGCGCGAACGGGCCGTCGGCGCGGGGCTGGACAACGTGGGCTGCGTGCGTGCGGGCTTCCTGAGCTATCAGCACGCCGGGCCGCCGGCCGACGGCGTCTACACCCGGCACGCCCTGCACCAGCTGCCCGACTTCTGGAAGGCGCTGGCCCTGGACCGGATCGCGCGGGTGCTGCGGCCAGGCGGCGTGCTCCGGCTGCGCGACCTGATCTACGACTTCCGGCCCGACGAGACCGAGGAGGTCTTCCGGAACTGGTTCGCGCACGCCGCGGCGGATCCCGCCGAGGGGTACACCAGCGAGGACTACGCCGAACACATCCGCACCGAGCACAGCACCTTCCGCTGGCTGCTCGAGCCGATGATAAGGACGGCCGGATTCGACATCGTCAGCGCCGAGTACCAGGGCCGCCTCTACGGCGCCTATACCTGCGTCAGGACCTGACGCCGGCCGCTAGGTGAGCCGGGTGGCCAGGAACGCGGCCGCCGCGGCCAGGGCCAGGCCGGGCAGGACGAGCCAGGCGGCCGCGCCGCCGACCGGCGTGGCCAGCGTGGCCGGATGGGTGCTGAGCCGCAGCAGCGGTGCCATCGGCGTGGTCCGGGCCACGAACAGGACCAGGAACACCGCCACCGCGGCCAGCAGCCGCCAGCCGGCCCGCTCGATCAGCGCGAGCAGCGAGCCAAGGCCGGCCCCGAACACCGCCGCGGCCAGGTGCAACCCCACGATCTTCAGGTCCGCCGTGAGCGGGTGGGCGTGTTCGCCCTGGCTGATCAGCGGCGCCACCAGGGCGGCCAGCGCCAGCAGCACCGCGAACGGCAGCAGGCCCAGGTCGGTCGCCAGGTGGGCCCGGGCTCTGCCGCCCACGTGGGCGGCGAACGCCCGGGCGAGCTCACGCCCTTCGACGCGGTGCGCCAGCACGGCCAGCCAGGTCAGCACGGGGATCAGGGTGACGGCGGTGAGCGCCGCGGCCTGCAGCGGCGGGCCGGCGTCGGTCGCGTACACCACCCCCAGGACGACCAGGAACACCATGACCGGGGCCAGGAACCACTGCGCCGACAGGAGCAGGCGGGCCCGGTGGACCGCGCCGTGCAGCACCCGGTAGAGGCCGCCCGCCCGCCGCGGCGCACCGACATCCCCGGTCGACCCGACACCGGCCACCGCACCAGCACCAGCACCGGCGACCTCAGCAGCACCAATAACCTCAACAGCACCAGCGACCTCAGCAGCACCGGCGAACCCGGCCGTGACCTCGCCGTCCGCGCCCGGTACCGGCTGTACCCGCCTGACCGCCACGCCGGCGTCCAGGGCGGCGCGCAGCACGTCCGGCAGCCCGGCCTCGTCCACCCGCCGGATGGTGCCGTCGCCGGTCTCCACCTCCATCAACCCGGCGGCGGCCGGCGTGCTGTCGCCGTCCCGGGGCAGCGAATCGACCCCGCCGTCGCGCAGCCGCCAGGTCAGACCGGAGGGCAGCGGCAGCGGCGCGGTCGGGTGCCGCGCGACCAGCACCACGGCCCGGCGCCCCGCGGCCCTGCGTATCTCCCCGGCCACCCGGGTCACCCCGTCGGCGTCCATGCCGCCGGACGGCTCGTCGAGGACCAGCAGGTCCGGGTCGGCCAGCAGGGCCTGGGCCACCAGCGCGCGCTGGGCGTTGCCGCGGGACAGCGCGTGCACCGGCATGCGCGACGCGTGGGCCAGGCCGAGCCGGCCCAGGACATCCCCGGAGCGCCGCGCCGACTCCTCGTATCCCAGTCCCGAGGTGCGCGCCAGACCCACCATCCAGCGATGCAGCGGTACCCGGGGCATCAGGCCGGCTCGTTCGGGAGAATAACCGACCGAACCGGGCCGGACGTTCGCGCTGTCCGCCGGCAGCAGCCCGGCCGCCGCCGCCAGCAGCGTGCTCTTTCCCGAGCCGTTCGGGCCCTCGACCGCGACCACGTCGCCGGGCGCGGCGGTCAGCGCCACGTCCCTGGCCACCACGACGCCGCGGGCCGCCCGCAGCCGGCGGGCGCGCACCACCAGCGCGGGCTCACTCACGGCCGGTCAGCCTGGTAAAGAGCTCCTGGTAGCGCGCCTGGGTCGCGGCTACCACGTCGTCCGGGATGGCCGGGCCCGGCGGCTTGCGGTCCCAGTCCAGGCCGGCCGACCAGTCCCGCAGGAACTGCTTGTCCAGCGAGGGCCGTGGCCGGCCCGGCGTCCACTGCGACGCCGGCCAGAACCGCGAGGAATCGGGCGTGAGCACCTCGTCGGCCAGCATCAGCGTGCCGTCGCCGGCCAGCCCGAACTCCAGCTTGGTGTCCGCGATGACGATGCCGCGCGCCGCGGCCAGCTCCGAACCCCGCCGGTAGACCTCGAGCGTCGCCCGGCGGATCGAGGCCGCCACGGACCCGCCGACCAGCGCCGACATCTCGCCGAACGTCATCGGCTCGTCGTGGCCCACGGCCGCCTTGGTGGTGGGGGTGAAGACGGGTTCGGGCAGCCGGGACCCCTCGCCGAGGCCGGGCGGCAGCCGCACGCCCGAGATCGTGCCCGTCTGGAGGTAGGAGGCCAGGCCCAGCCCGGCCAGGTAGCCGCGGGCGATGCACTCCACCGGCAGCATCCGCAGCCGGCGGCACCGGATCGCGCGCCCCTCCCACTCCGCGGGCACGTCGGTGCCGGAGATCACGTGGTTCGGGATCACGTTCCCGAGCTGGCCGAACCACCACAGCGACAGCTGCGTCAGGATCCGGCCCTTGCCCGGGATCGGCGTGGGCAGGACCACGTCGTAGACGCTCACCCGGTCCGAGGCGACCATGATGAGGTCGTCGCCGTCGGCGTAGAGCTCCCGGACCTTCCCGGAATGCACCAGTTCCAACCCGCGCTCCTCCCAGTCCAGCAAGGACGGGGACAGCGTACCGGCGGCGGGTGAGCGTACGATCATGTGCCATGACGGACCTCGAGGTTCAGTACCTCCAGGTGCAGACGACGACCGATTCGCGCGCCGAGGCGATGGAGCTCTCCCGCGCCGCGGTCGAGTCCCGGCTGGCCGCGTGCGCCCAGGTGGCCGGCCCGGTGGCGTCCATGTACTGGTGGGACGGCGCGCTGGAGCGGGCCGAGGAGTGGCTCGTCCTGCTCAAGCTCCCGGCCGACCGCTACGACGAGCTCGCCGCCTTCATCACCGAACGGCACAGCTACGACGAGCCCGAGATCATCGCGCTGCCCATCGTGGCGGGCTCGGCCGCGTACCTGGCCTGGATGCGCGAGGAGACCCGGCCCGTCGGCCCCGCCCCGGCGCCATAACTGGCCGCCATAACTGGCCGCGCTCGAACTGGCCGCTAGGGCATCGGCGGCACGTTCCAGGACAGCAGCGCCGGCTCGGCGTGCTCGGTGCCGAGGGTGCTGATCGTCCCGGTGTCGAGCCGCAACAGCCGTCCGTCGGCTGGCTCGAGCCCCAGGTAGCGGGCGGTGAGCACGCGCAGCGCGTGGCCGTGGCCGACCAGTGCCACATCGCCCTCGGCCAGCACCGGGGCGACCCGGGCCAGCACCCGGTCGGCGCGCTGGCCCACCTGCTCGAGGGTCTCGCCGGGGTGTTCGGCGTCGCCGGGGATCACGCCGTCGCGCCACAGGTACCAGCCCGGCCTGGTCTGCCTGATCTGCGGCGTGGTCAGCCCCTCGTAGCCGCCGTAGTCCCACTCCCACAGGTCGGGGTCGAGCGTGGCGTTGCTCAGGCCGGCCAGCTCCGCGGTCCTGGCCGCGCGCTGGGCCGGGCTGGTGAACACGGCCACGAAATGGCGCCGGGCCAGGATCGGGGCCATCGCCACGGCGGCCTGCTCACCGCGCGGGGTGAGCGGGACGTCGGTCCGCCCGGTGTGCTTCCCGGACCGGCTCCACTCGGTCTCGCCGTGCCTGAGCAGGATCAAGTCGCCCATGGATCGCTAACCTATCGGCAACGGGACCCCGATGCCGCGTTACCCGCGTTACAGGAGTTTCCCCGTCACA
>Ga0066388_100002882_pt1 | contig 10807 bp, 8 predicted proteins | sample PanSoiMetaGPlot6_FD_64539 | JGI IMG/M metagenome (GOLD analysis project Ga0066388, IMG submission 64539) | Tropical forest soil microbial communities from Panama analyzed to predict greenhouse gas emissions - Panama Soil - Plot 6 (Hybrid Assembly) | ecosystem: Environmental > Terrestrial > Soil... | reverse complement strand
GCGCCGCGCATTGTCACGATCGGGCTCGCGCTGGCGATCACGCCGATGGTCTTGTTCATCAGCGCCTCGGTGAACCCGAGCGCGCCCGAGATCGCCTCCGCCATCGCGGTGTGGGTCTGCGGCTTCCTCCTCGTTCGGGGTGCCGCCGAACGCGTCGACGATCGCCTCGTCACCACCGTAGGCATCGCCGGCTGCGCGCTCGCCCTGAGTCGCCAGCTCGGCCCGTTCTGGGTGGGCCTCATCGGCCTCACCCTTCTGGGGGTGAGCAATCGAGCGGGTCTGCGCAACATCGCACGATCGAACCGGGCCAGGGTGTGGGCGGCGTTGATCGTCGTGTCGTCCCTCTTCCAGGTGGGATGGGACGTCATCGTGAAGCCCCTGGACGTGACGCGGTCCGGGCACGACACCAAGACCGTCGCGGCGTCCGACATCCTGCGCACCACGGTGGGACGCACGTTCCCCCGCTACCTCGAGATGATCGGCAGGTTCGGCTGGCTCGACACGCCCGCGCCCGCGCTCACGTGGGTGCCGTGGACGATCGCGCTCGGGGCGCTCGTCTTCGCGGCGGTGCTGTGGTCGACCCGGCGCGAAGTCGCGGTCCTGCTCGGCCTGCTGGCGGCGACGATCGTCGTGCCCGTCGCCATCGAGGCTCCGACGTACGCCGACGCGGCCAACCTGACCTGGCAGGGCCGGTACACCCTCCCGTTCGCGGTCGGCGTGCCCATCCTCGCCGGTGCGCTGCTCTGGACGACGGAGCGGGGCCGCCGGCTCGTCACCTCGAGGCTGCTGTGGGCGATCGGCATCGTCCTGGCCGGCGCGCAGATCCTGGCGTTCGGTCAGAACCTCCGGCGCTACACGGTCGGCGCACGCGGGCCGATCTCGTTCTGGGGCTCGGCGGCGTGGTCACCGCCGCTTCCGCGGCTCTTGCTGATCGTCGCCTTCGCCGTCGTGGTCGTCGCGTTCGTCTGGTGGCTGCTCGCAGCCGTTCCCCCGGCCCCGGATGCGCCGGCCGCGGCGTCGGTCGAGGGCGACACGCCTGAGATCCGTCGCGGGCAGGCCGCTGTCACGGCATCGCCGCGGGCATGAGGCGCCGCGCCGCCGTCCTCGTCGCGCTGTGCGTGCTCGTCGTCGTGGGGTTCTATGCCCGCTCGGCCGTGTCGTACGGGAAGCCCCTCGCACCCAACCACGTCCCGCGCTACGGCAACTTCCAGAACCCCATCGCCGACGCGCTGCTCGATCACCAGCTCAGCCTGAAGATCGCGCCGCCGCCGGGGCTGCTGGCGTTGCCCGACCCGTACGACCCGATCGCGAACGACCCATACCGCGCGGCAGGACTCCACGACCTGAGCCTCTACAAGGGCAAGCTGTACGCGTACTTCGGCCCCGCCCCCGCGATCGTCCTGTACATCCCGTTCCGGATCTTCCGGGTGGGCGACCTCTCACCCACGATCGCGACGCTCGTCTTCGCCACCCTCGGCTTCCTCTTCTCCCTCGGCTTGTTCCGGCGGCTCGTCCGGTGGTGGGACGTCGACCTCCCGGCGTGGATGCAATGCGTCGCCGTGCTCACGCTCGGGCTGGGCATGCCGATGGCATGGCTCGTGTACATCGGGCGCGACTACGAGTCGTCCATTGCGTGCGGCTACATGCTGCTGTTCGCAGGTCTGTACTTCCTCGCGCGCGGTGCTCTCGGGATGTCGCACGCGGCGTTCCTCGCTCTCGGCAGCCTCTCTCTCGGACTCGCGGTCGCCGCCCGCCCGACCATGATCGTCGGCGGCGTGTTCGTCGCGACCGCGCTCGTGATCGTCCTTCGCGCCGGAGACGACACGCGCCGTCGCATCACCCTCGTGGCCGCGTTGGTGGCGCCGTACGTCGTCATGGGCGTGCTCGTCGCGCTCTTCAACTACGCCCGCTTCGGCTCCGTCACCGAGTTCGGTCAGGCGTACCAGCTCACCTTGATCAACTACCGCACGTATCCGTTCGGGCGGTTGTCGTACCTGCCGAAGGGCGTCTTCTACTACCTGTTCTCACCGGGTCGGTGGCTGGCGCACTTCCCGTATCTGTTCCTCCGCGAGAACGCGTTCGACCCCGTGTACATCGCACGCGCGCCTCGGGGTGCGAACCTGTACCTCAACGAGCCGGTGGCCGGGCTCGTGACGAACATGCCGGTCACCGGCGTCGGCTTCGTGCTCCTCGCGGCAGGTGTCCGGGGAGTCGCGCGCAAGCTCCCGCGCGTGATCCCGACGGTCCTCGTCCTCGTCGTCCCCGCGGTGTTGGTGCTCCTGCTCACCTCGTACCAGCTGCGCGGTACGACCATGAGGTACCTGCTCGACTTCGCTCCGCTCATCTGCCTCGGCAGCCTGCTCGGATGGGTGGCCTGGAGCCGGATCCCGCACCGGGGAGCGTGGGTCACGTGGCTCGGCCACGCCGTCTGGCTCGCCGCGCTCGTCGCGAGCATCGCGTTCAGCCTGGCGATCACGTTCACCCCGTGCGCCGGCACCGGGAGCTGCTGACGATCGGCCGCGCTGCGATGCCGCCGTTCTGCCGCATCCTGTGGTATACGAACGGCTTCGGCATCTCCGAAGTCGTGCCCGCCCCCGGCGACCAGGGAGCTCTGCATGCGACGACGGCGCCGACGAGCGTCACGTCTTCCCAAGCTCGCAACGCCGGTGAGGCTGAGCGTCATCGTCCCCGTCTTCAACGAGGCGGAGACCGTCGTCGAGGCGCTGACGGCGGTGCTCGGCGTGCAGATCCCGGGGGTGGAGCTCGAGGTGATCGTCGTCGAGAGCAACTCGTCGGACGACTCCCGGCAACGCGTCCGGGGCTTCGCGTCGGACCCCCGGGTCGAGCTCGTGCTCCAGGACCGGCCGCGCGGGAAGGGCAACGCCGTCCGAGAGGGGCTCCGTCACGTCACCGGCGACGTGATCCTGATCCAGGACGCCGATCTCGAGTACTCCGTCGACGACTATCCGCGGCTGATCGAACCGATCGTGTCCGGCACGACCGACTTCGTGCTCGGATGCCGGCACGTCCCGGGGCAGCCCATCCGCGTGATGGACGGGGCGGCGCGCACGAGCCGGATCCTGAACGTCGCCCACTGGATCTTCACCGGGTTGTTCGACGTCGTCTACGGCGTGCGGCTCCGTGACCCGTTCACGATGTACAAGGTGTTCCGGTCGGCGTGCCTCGACGGTGTGCGGCTGACCTCGGACCGGTTCGACTTCGACTGGGAGCTCGTCGGCAAGCTGGTGCGGTCGGGGTACCTCCCCGTCGAGGTGCCCGTTGCCTACGCCGCCCGGTCGTTCGCCCGCGGCAAGAAGATCCGCTTCTTCCGCGACCCTCCGACGTGGATCGCGGCCTGCATCCGTTTTCGATTCGCGCGCCTCCGCGAGCATCCGACGCGTACGGATCGCGGAAGCCCTCGTCCCGACCAGGACGACGCCGTCGGAGCGGGACGCTGACCTGCCCCGTGTGCGGCGGACCGGCCGCCGTGGGCGCGTCCGTGCCGTCGTCCTTCAGCAAGCGCACGTTCCGGCTCGCGCACTGCTCGCACTGCCACTACTCCTTCGTCGTCGACCCGCGAACCGACTTCGAGACGCTGTACGACGCGGCGTACTACCGCGGTCAAGGCGCCGATCCCACGGTGGACTTCGAGACGGAGCTCGACGACCCGCGCACGATCCGCACCTACGAGTGGCAGGGGATCGTCACGATCGTCGAGCACCTCCGCGGCTCGCTCGACGGCGTTCGCTGGCTCGACTTCGGCTGTGGCCTCGGCGGCCTCGTCCAGTACGCCCGGGGCCGGGGACTGGACGTCGTCGGCTTCGAGGACGGATACGCCGCGAGCCGGCTGCGCGAGCGTGGGATCCCGGTGCTCGAGACCTCGGCGCTTCCCGCCGCGGGCGGCTCGTTCGACGTGGTGACGGCGATCGAGGTGCTGGAGCATCTCGTCGACCCGATGGAGACGCTGCGCCGGATCTCGGCGCTTCTGCGACCCGGTGGGCTGCTCTTCGTGACGACCGGCAACGCGGCGCCGTTCCGGGGTCGCCTCGAGCGATGGAGCTACGTGCAGCCCGACGTGCACGTCGGCTACTTCGAGCCGGTCACGCTCGAGTCGGCGTTCCGCCGCGCCGGGATCGAACCGTCCGCGCCCGGCTTCGTGCCCGGGTTCGCCGACGTCATCCGCTACAAGGTGCTCAAGGGCACCCGCATGAAGCGCCGCAACGCGGTCGAACGGCTCGTCCCGTGGTCGGTCGCATCACGCGCGGTCGACCGCCGGTACCACGTGAGCGCGCACCCGGTGGGCCGGCGACGCTGACCTCGCGGAGCTGACCTTGTCCGGGCTGATCGAAGCCGTTCTCCTCACCGTCGCGTTGGTCGTCGCGTGCGGCGGTGTCGGCGGGTCGATCCTGCGGTGGGCGAAGCTCGACGAGCCCGGCGAGCGACGCGCGGCTCGACCGCTGTCGTTCGGGGTCGGCGCCGTGTTCGGCCTCGCGGTGCTGATCGCGCTGGGCGGGTTCGGCGTCCTGCTCCGCATCCCCCTCCTCGTGACCGTCGCGGTGTTCTCGCTCGCGGGCATCGTCCTGCAGGCCGTCCACGTCGCGCGGCACCGGCCCCGCTGGACCGCGGCGTGGATCGTGGTCCTCGTCGTCGAAGGCGTCGCGCTCGGGCTCGTGCTGTTGACCCAGGCCGGGGTGGGCATCGCGTTTCGCCTGAACGTCTGCGACGACGTCCTCGCCTACCTCCCCGAGGCCCGCCGCCTGCTCTCGACGCACACCCTCCTCGAACCGTGGAGCACGCGCCGGCTGCAGAACTACGGCGGGCAGACCTTCCTCCAAGCCGCCTACATCCGCTTCCTCGGGAACACGGCGCTCGGGCTGACCGAGACGCTCCTTCCCGTCGCGTTCCTCTGGATGCTGCTCTCGACTGCGCTCCGGCGTCCGCTGACGCGGGTCCTCTGCGTCGTCCCCCTGCTGTTCCTGCCGTTCTTCGACGTCGCCCGTGCGAACACCGCCGGCACGCTCTCGCTCGTCCCGTTGCTCGTCGTGCTCGGGGCGCTCGTCCTCGTCGTCCGGCGCGCCGCGCAGGAAGGGAACCAGCGGGGCACGCTTGTCGCCGCCGCTGCGATCGGGGTCACCGCAGCCTCGGTCGTCGCGATCCGGACCAATGCGACGCCGGCAGCGGCGCTCATCGCCGTCATCGGCGTCGGCTCCATCGCCGGCGCCGTCCGGGACAAGCTCCGGGCCGGCGGCGTCTGCGTGGCGGCCGCGATCGTCGCGTTCGCGCCGTGGTCGATCGCGATGTGGGAGTCGTCGGAGACGCCGCTCTATCCGCTGATCCCCGGGAACGAGAACCCGCGTGTGCCCTCGGTGGGTGGGTCGAACGCGCTCGACTTCGGCGATCTTCTGCACACCGCCCGGCACTTCTTCACCGGCGGCGTGTACCCGGCGGCGCTCGTCGTGATCCTCGTGCTCGCGTTGGCCGGATGGCGGGTCTTCCCGAAGACCGCGCCCGTCGCCGCGCTCATGGCCGGCGCCGGGTTGGCCAACATGGTCCTGCTCGTCCCGAACATCGCGCTCGTCGCGATTCGCGACTTCGACCGCTACACCTTCCCTCTGGCCGCGGGCGTCCTCTTCTTCGTGCTGCGCGGCGCGTTCGTCCGCCTCGACGAGGAGCGGCCGCTGCTGCGACGGCCGGTGGTGGCGCCGGCGATCCTGACGGCCGCGGCCGTCGCCGTGTTCTTCTGGGTCGGCACGAGAGGCCCCGATCAGATCGTGCGGGTCTCGAACCTCGACGCCGCCCGGGGATACGTCGAGCGGGCCGCCGACGTCCGGGATCCCGACGCGCAGGTCACGACGGCGGACGCGGTCGCGAACGCCCGGGCCGCGTTGGCCGTCGTTCCGCGCGGCGCGAAGACCATGCTCGCCGTCTCCCAGCCCGACGCGTTCCTGACGCTCGGAACCGACCTGCAGAGCATCGACCAGCCCGGGTTCGCGGCGCCCGGCGGCAAGTTCCCGTTCTTCTCCGGTCCAGAGGCCAAGGTTCGGGCCCTGCGCAACGACGACAACGTGTTCCTCGTCGCCTCGGTGGGCCCGACCTACCGGTGCTTCGAGCGCGCGCGCATGGAGATGTTCCTGCACGATCCCGTTCTCGGCTTGCGACTCCAGGCTCCGTACGTGCTGGACTTCGTCGATGACCTGGACAAGCTCGCGCAGCGTTACCCGCAGGCGACGCAGACGGTCAACGGCTTCTACGTCATCGACCTGCGCGCCATCCCCGGCACTGCACCGAAGGGCGCCGGCACATGACCACCGGTGACGTGACCGCCGGTGCCGCGGGATCCTGGTTCGTCGTCGGCGGCGCCGGCTTCATCGGCAGCCACCTGGTGGACCGGTTGCTGTCAGCGCCGGCCGTGGAGCGCATCCGCGTCTACGACAACTTCACGTCCGGGCGGGAGTGGCATCTCGCGCAACACGCGCAGGAACCGCGGCTGACGACCGTCCGCGGCGACGCGAACGACCTCCCCTCGATGCGCGCTGCGATGGCTGGCCACGACGTCGTCGTGCACCTGGCGTCGAATCCCGACATCGCCAAGGCGATGACCGAGCCGCGAGTGGACTTCGACGAGGGAACGCAGCTCACGTTCAACGTTCTCGAGGCGATGCGAACCGCCGGCGTGGGACGGATCCTGTACGCATCGGGCAGCGGGGTGTACGGCGATGTGGGCGACCTCGAGGTCGACGAGGACCACGGCCCGCTGGTCCCGATCTCGACGTACGGGGCCAGCAAGCTCGCCGGAGAGGCGATGATCTCCTCGTACTGCGCGATGTTCGACCTGTCGGGCCGCGTGTTCAGGTTCGGCAACGTCGTGGGCCCGCGCCAGACGCACGGCGTGGGCTTCGACTTCCTGCGCAAGCTGATCGAGAACCCGCGGCGACTCGAGATCCTCGGTGACGGCAAGCAGAGCAAGTCGTACATCCACGTGGACGACGTCCTCGACGCCATGCTCCTGGCCGATGCGGCGACACCGGACCGGTTCGGCGTGTACAACGTCGCGACCGGCGACTACATCACCGTCAGCGAGATCGCCGATCTCGCCGTCGACTGCGCCGGCCTCGCTCGAGACGACGTCGAGTACGCGTTCGTCGGCGGCGACCGCGGATGGCGAGGAGACGTCCCGGTCGTCCGACTGAGCACCGACCGCATCCGGGGTCTGGGCTGGGCGTGCCGCCGGTCGAGCGCGCGCGCGTTGCAGGCCGCGCTGGCGCGTATGCTGGACGAGTCCGATCGACTGTTCGGCCCGAAGAACGACTGACTCGGACCCGCCACCCGACCTCCCCGAACAGGTGTGCGATGGTCCCGAACGCGCTCGACGTCAAGCTCTTCGCCGACGGAGCGGACCGCGACGGCATCATCGAGCTCGCCGGGAACCCCCTCATCAGGGGGTTCACGACCAACCCGACGCTCATGAGGAAGGCCGGGATCGAGGACTACGAGTGGTTCGCCCGCGACATCCTCCAGGCCGTGCCCGACCGCCCGTTCTCGTTCGAGGTGTTCGCCGACGACCACAAGGAGATGGAGCGGCAGGCGCTCAAGATCACGGCCTGGGGCGACAACGTGTACGTCAAGATCCCCGTGACGAACACGCGGGGCGAGCCGACCGGAGAGCTGCTCCGACGGCTGAGCGGCTCCGGCGTGAAGGTCAACGTCACCGCGCTCATGACCAGCCGGCAGGTCGCCGAAGTGGCGACGTCCCTCGGAGACGCACCGGCGGCGTACGTCTCGGTGTTCGCCGGCCGCGTCGCCGACAGTGGGCGCGACCCCCTGCCGATCATGCGCGAGTCGCTCGACACCCTGCGCGACCTCCCGCGCGTCGAGCTGATCTGGGCGAGCCCCCGGGAGCTGCTCAACATCGTCCAGGCCCACGAGATCGGGTGCGACATCATCACGGTGACGCACGATCTCCTCGCCAAGCTGGCGACGCTCGACAAGGACCTCGACGAGTTCTCCCTCGACACGGTGCGGATGTTCCACCGCGATGCCGGCAGCGCGGGCTACGCGCTGTAGCCGGCGCTTCGCGGTCGCCCAGTAGGATCCGTCGCTGCCGTGGGAGGTCATCTTCGATGAAGACGGCGCGCACGGGCATCATCGGCGCCGGGGTCAGCGGGCTGAGCCTCGCCCTGCTCGTCGACGGCGATTTCGAGGTCTTCGAGGCGGCACCCGACGTCGGCGGTCATGCCCGGTCGATCATCGAGGACGGATGGACCTTCGACCGCGGCCCGCACATCATGTTCTCGAAGCGCGCCGACGTCCTCGACTTCATGGTTCGGAGCCTCCGCGGGAACGTCCACCAGTCGCGGCGGAACAGCAAGGTCTGCATCGACGGTCACTTCGCGAAGTACCCGATCGAGAACGACCTCGCCGCTCTCCCGACCGACCTCCGCAACCGCTGCCTTCTCGACTTCCTCTTCAACGAGCACAGCGAGATCTCGCAGCCGCGGAACCTGCACGAGTGGTTCCTGAAGACGTTCGGCGCCGGTCTCACCGACGCCTACTTCGTCCCGTACAACGAGAAGGTGTGGAAGGTCCCGATCGCCGAGCTGTCGATGCTGTGGTCCGAGCGGATCCCGCAGCCTCCGCCGATCGACGTGGTTCGGGGGGCGCTCGGAGTCGAGACCGAGGGGTACGTGCACCAGCTCCACTTCCACTACCCGCGTCGGGGCGGCTACCACGCGCTCCCCCTGGCCTTCGGCGAGCTCCTGCCGGCCGATCGCATCCACTGCTCGACCCCCGTCGACCGGATCCTCCCGACCGCCGAAGGGCCTCGGGTCGTGGCGGACGGCGAGGAGCACACGTTCGACCGCGTGGTCTCGACCGCTCCGCTGCCGATCCTGCTGGGGCTGCTCGACGACGTGCCCGACCGGGTCCGGGACGCGGTGGCGGAGTTGCGCGTCCATCCGATGCTCGTCGTCAGCCTCGGCTTCCGCGGCGTCGATCCGCACCAGTTCTCGTCGGTGTACTTCCCGGCCGACGACTTCCTCGTCAACCGCATCAGCTCGCCGTGCACGTTCTCGCCGGAGAACGGCCCGCCGGGTTGCTACAGCATCCAGGCCGAGATCACGTCGACCCCGGGCGGCCCGGAGCTCGCCATGAGCGACGGCGCGGTCGTGGAGCACGTCGTCGAGGGCCTCCGACGGAATCGGGTGCTCCGCCCGGACGAGGAGCCGATCTACGCGCGCGTCGAGCGGTACGAGTACGCGTACGTCGTCTACCGGCAGGGATACGAGCGGCACCTCGCGCTGGTTCGCCAGTGGCTCGAGGACCAAGGCATCTACCCGCACGGGCGATTCGGAGGCTTCGAGTACCTCAACGTCGACGGTTGCGTGATCCGTTCGATCGAGCTCGCCGAGCGTCTGAACCGTCGTCCCACGTCGATCGCCGAGATCGAGATCGCCGAGGACGACGAGAGTGTCGCGGCTTCGCCTTCGGCGGGATGACTGATCCCGCCGCCGCCCGATCCGGGCTCTCGGCTTCCTTCCCCGACGCGGCCGTGGTCATGATCACGCGCAACGAGGAGGACGCGATCGCCAAGGTGGTCGACGACGTGGGGCGCGCCGTGCCGGGCGCGGAGGTCGTCGTGGTGGACGGCTCATCGGACCGCACGCCGCAGATCGCCGCCGAGCACGGCGCGCGCGTGGTTCGTGAGCCGGGAGGGGGTCCGGGCCCCGCGCTCCTCGCCGCCCTGCGCGCCAGTGACCGCCCCGTCGTCGCCACGATCGACGCGGACAACACGTACCCGACCGAGCTGCTCCCTTCGCTCATCGAGCTGGCACGCGGCGGCTTCGACGTCGTGGGCACGGACCGGCTCGGGTTCGGCCGGCCGCCGGCGATGCCGCTCCCGAACTACCTCGCCAACCGGGTGTTCGGTGCGATCGCTTCGATTCGAGCACGTCGACGCGTGCGCGACGTGCACAGCGGGATGCGCGCCTACCGGCGAACGGCGATCGACCGCTTCCGGTGGGATACGAACGGGCTCGCGCTGCCCGTCGACCTCGTGTTGTGGCCGGTGGTGACGGGGCTCCGGGTCCTCGAGGTCCCGATCGAGTACCGCGAGCGCATCGGGACCACGACCCTCGTCCGCCTTCCCGGTTCGCTCTGGACGCTACGTCGCCTGGTCCGGCCGTTCCCGGACGGCTGGCAGTCGGGGGACCGAGCCCCGCGCACTCGCTGAACGCGCCCCTCGGGTACGGTCCGGCCATGTCGTCGCTCCGACCCGTCCCGAGCGAAGGGCAGCCGCGTCGCCTGGAGCTCGGGTGCGGGGAGCGCCCCACGCCCGGTTATCTCCACAACGACAAGAACGCGTTCCCCGGTGTCGACGTCGTCGGCAACCCGTGGGAGCTCGACCTCGCGAACGGCGCCCTCGACGAGGTGCTGGCCCTCGGCGTCGTCGAGCACCTGACGTACCGGGAGGCTCGAGAAACCTTCGAGAACGTCTACCGCATGCTCACCGGCGGGGGCGTGTTCGTGTTCGACGTCCCCGACCTGCCCGTGTGGTGCGGCTATGTCGTCGACTACTTCGACGGGAAGCCGACGCCGTTCCCCATCCAGCACCTCCTCGCGACCCTCTACGGCTGGCAGCGGTGGAACGGCGACGAGCACCGTTCCGGCTGGTACAAGGAGCTCGTCGAGGAGGAGCTCGTCCGCGTCGGGTTCTCGGCCATCGAGTACGGCGTCGAGCAGTTCCTCGAGCGTGGACACGTGCGCAACCGGATGCTCCGCCCCGCCGACGCGCACATCTACTGCGTGGCGC
>Ga0066388_100002881_pt1 | contig 10808 bp, 10 predicted proteins | sample PanSoiMetaGPlot6_FD_64539 | JGI IMG/M metagenome (GOLD analysis project Ga0066388, IMG submission 64539) | Tropical forest soil microbial communities from Panama analyzed to predict greenhouse gas emissions - Panama Soil - Plot 6 (Hybrid Assembly) | ecosystem: Environmental > Terrestrial >... | reverse complement strand
AAGCCCACCTGAGCCCCGGCATAATACGCGAGCGCCACCAGGAGCGCCCAGGCTGCCTCACGGGAGCGGGACAAGGGGGCGGCGGGTGTGGAATCCGACTGGGGTTCCGCTATTTGGGGACCCATGGGTGGGACGGTCACCGCGACCGCCGACGGCGTGCCGTCAGCCATTCTCCAGTGCGCCTCCGTTCACGTTTTCCGCCCGAGACGAGCGTATCGAGCGAAGGGCCGCTGGTCGTGGTGGTAGCCCCGAATATCAGTGTACTCCGCGCCAACCGGGGGCTCAAGCTCACGGTGGTCAGACCCATAGGCTCAAACTGTCAGTAGTTACAGTTTCGACCTGTTCCTCCGGCTGGTATCATCCTCGATACGTCGGCCTTATGTTCATCGGCGCTCTCAAGGCGCATTCACGGCGACCGCCGCCGCTGACAGGCGCGCGCAGTCCGCTACTACGTCGAGCATCCAGACCTCGGACCCGAGCTTGCGGCGCTTCATGATCTCGTTGTTGTATCCCACGACAAGCCTGGCGAAGCAGCCACCGAAGGCACCCTGAGATCCCGGGCGAGCGTTCGATGCGTGGCGGCGCTGGCACTGCTGAGCTTCCTCCCAGCGGTGGCCGGTGCGCAGCAGCCCGAGGGACAGACGGACACGGTCCCCCAGCGCGATCTGATGGACGTCATCAGCCGGGTGCTGAAGGGCAAGCCCAAGCTTTCCGATACGCTGCGAGCCCCACCAAAAGTCGTGCTCACGGTGTTGCCGTCCTTCGGGGTCAATCCGACAAACGGCCTGTCCCTCGGTGTATCCGGAAATGCGGTGACCCGGCTTGGTCCCGCTGAAACAACTAATCTGTCAACCGTTTCCACTTCTGTGAGTTATACGACAAAAAAGCAGTTCAACGTTCTGCTCCGGTCGAACATTTTCACCCGCGGCAACCAAGCGAAGTTCGAGGGCGACTGGCGCTATCTCGACACCAATCAGCCAACGTATGGCCTAGGTCCGGCGCTTCCCTCGGAGTTCGAGGCGCCGATGGATTTCAGGCTGATCCGTCTCTACGAGACGGTGTACTTCCAGACAGCGCGTAACGTACTCATCGGTCTCGGCTACCATCTGGATTACTACTTCGACATCGTAGACAAGAACTTCGTGGAGGCGGGGCTCCCGACACCCTTTCTGCAATACAACAATGGTCGGACTATCAAGAGTACCGTCGCCTCTGGACTCTCACTCAATCTGTTGACCGATACGCGCGATAATCCTATCAACGCGAGCCGCGGGCTCTACGGACGGGCCAGCCTCCGAATGTTCCCCAAGTGGCTCGGCAGCGACGACGATTGGCAGTCGCTCGAGGCCGAGCTGCGACTCTACCCCGCCCTGGGCAAGACCGGCCGCAGCAGGCTTGCTCTGTGGGAGTACGCGTGGCTCACACTGGGGCGGCCACCGTATCTGAACCTGCCGGCCATCGGGTGGGATTACAATAACCGTACCGGACGGGCCTATCCGCAGGGCCGCATCCGGGCGACCAACCTCATCTACAGTGAGGTCGAGTATCGAGTCACGTTATCCCGGAACGGGATGTGGGGGGCTGTCGGCTTCCTGAACCTCACGTCGGTGAGCGATAGCAATACAACTGCCCTTCAGTCTCCTAACGTGGGCGCCGGCATCGGCCTTCGAGTCAAGCTCAACAAGCACTCCAACACCAACATCACGCTCGACTTCGCAGTCGGCGCACGCGACTCCAAGGGCTTTTTTCTCGGCACCAGCGAAGCGTTCTGATCTTTCGGCTAGCGTTACTTCACCGTGTAACCCTTTCCCTCCAGACAGGCGCTCATCCCCTTCTTGAAGGTGTCGATCTTTCCCGCGGCCTCAGCATTCGCTTGTTGGGCTCCCTGCTGCTCCGCTTGCTTCTTGGCCTGCTTTTTCGCTCGGCGGCCGGCGGCTGCCCCGGTAACCGCGCCGACGCCGGCGCCCGTGCCGGCGTCACCGGCGATGGCGCCAACGATCGCGCCGCCGGCGGCTCCTCTAGCCGCTCCCTTGACGGCGGCTCCAGTCGCAGCCGAATCAACCGCGTTGCCAGCGGCCTCCCGGGCTGAGTCGGTGTTGGCTGTTACGGTCGCCGGATCGATGCCGGACTGCTCCTTGGCCCAGCCGTAGCACGCCTGCTCATCCTGCTTTTGCTGATCAGCCGTTTGCCCCTTGGCGGGAAACACGTATAAGCCGAGTGCCGAAGACAGGCTGGCCGGCTTGGCAGCAGGAGCTCCGGCAGGGGCGGCTGAGGCCGTGGCGCCAGGAGCTGCCGCCGGCTGATTGGCCGCCGGGGCAGCCGCTGGCGTGGATTCGGGAGGTCCCTTAGCCGGCTCCTGAGCGTTTGCCCAGGAGATCGGCCCCAGCGCAAACCCGAGTGATAAGAGAGATACGATGCGCATAGATCCTCCGATGGAAATGCCGATCGAGCGCGGCTTGTCGGGTCAATGCCGGAGGGCACGTCTCGCAGCGCGCGATTACTCCCTGAGGTACACAGCAACGAATGCGAGTAGTCCCAAACCTGCAATCAGGGATGCGACGATCGTGGCGAGCGAGGTCGGTGCCTGACCGTATCGTGCTTCGAGCGCTCTAACATTGCGCCGGTGCTCGATCGCCGCCACCACGAGCGCCAGCAGGCCCATCCCGATCATCACGAGCCCGAATCTCCGCGGCGTCAGGGTGCCCAGGTGGAGCGGAGCTCCGCCCTGCTGCTGCATGTATTGCATGAACTTGTAAATCGTAAACCCGAACGAGATGAGGGAGGTCGAGGTGCGGACCCACGCCATCATGGTCCGTTCGTGGGCCAGGTGGGTTCGCTCCACCGCGAGCTGGGTCGCGTCGGGCAGGTCCGGTCTCGATGGGACGCTCACCGCTGACATGTCTGCCTGGCTCACCGAAGCAGCTTTCCCACCAGCTCGAGTACCCGCTGGAACGGGAGCGCGATCAATATGACCGGAACGAACGGAAGAACGGTTGCGAGTGCCAGCGGTATCAGGCTTCGGAGATCCAGCGGAACTATTCTCATGTGGTACACGTTCGACGCGATCGAGTACAGGTCAGTGGTTGCCGAGAAGTCTTGCACGGATAGCGATTCGGGATTGACCGTGCCGGGCTGCAGCCAGCGACGCTCGAACTCCTGGCCCAGTGCGGTCGCCAGAGCGCCATACTGAAGGCGACCGCGCGGCTGGGCCCGCAACAACGGAAAGGCGAGAAACAGGAGTGGGCCGGCGAACAGCGCCAGCACAAGGGCGACGAACCCACCCACCGGAATTCGAAAAGCCTGCAGGGGCTCGCCCCGATGCAGGACATTCTCTGCGACGGTCCCGGCTACAGACACTGCGAGCCCGAGCGCGACCATCGAGAAGGCGCGAAGCGACGCCACGGTGAAGCCGAGCCCGCCGGCCAGGTCCGGATGAGAGGGCACCAGGCGCAGCTCCATGTGGGAGATTCCCCAGAGAAGGCGGGCCCAGAGCAGGGTCCGCCACAACCAGGCGAGTTGAACTACCAGAAACAGCGGCTGGCTGACGAGGGCGCGCCACCAGCCCGCCCACGAGAGGCGCCCTACCCCGTTCGTGATCGGAACAACCCAGGTGGAGACCGTTTCCGGGTACAGAAACGATCCGAGGGCGAGCGTTCCCACGTACGCCAAGGCGACGAGAACCAGCTCAGCACCCGGTGATCTAACCAACTGGCGGGTCGACTGAACCAGGGCGTCGAATCGCGGGAGGCTCGTCTCGGCTACCAACCCCGAATCGCGGAAATGGCGGAGAATCCGGGCCAGGGCGGGAAGGCATACCGGGTCGGCTGCGATGAGCAGCGGGAGCGCCAGCAGATAGCGGGAGGCGATCGAGACGTCGAGAAGGAGGGATTCCCTCGGGTCGGGTCGGAGCGCCAGCCCCTGGATTGCCGCCAGCGCCACCAAGGGAAGCCAGGCGATCAGTGCAGCAAGCACGGCGCGCCGGGCGACGTGATTTGCCTCGGCGCCACCCAAGCCCGACAACTGGAGATAGTGAATGAATGGTCCGGCATCGAGCGGCCCGGTGGCTGTGGGCCGATCTTCCGACTCTCCCGGAGGCTGGTTCATCACGCGGGCGGTACCGCTGTGCATCATGAGACTCGCGCGATGCAGCGGAAGCCGACGTGGCAGGTTGAGGTATCTACCGGCTCGGGAAACCGCGCAGCCGGCCGATACCTCCGGCAGTAATTCGGCGCACAGAGGTGAGAGCCTCCCTTGAGCACTTTGCGGGGGATACGGATCTCCGGCTGCCGAGGGTCATAGCTCTCCGCTTCGCGGCCACCCCGCGGGTTACGCGGAATGCAGCATGCCTTCTGTTCCTCGGCTGGATGGCGGGGCTCGTACCAGTCGGTGGTCCACTCCCAGACGTTCCCGATCATGTCGTGGGCGCCGTAGCCATTCGGTGGAAAGGCGTCCACCGGCGAGGTGCCCTCGTAGCCGTCAGTCCGTAGATTCTGCCAGGGGAACTCTCCCTGCCAGGTGTTGGCCATTGGGCTCCCGCCGGGAATGAACTCGTTGCCCCAGGCGTAGGGGGCGCTATCGAGGCCTCCACGGGCCGCGAACTCCCACTCCGCTTCGGTCGGAAGCTTCTTACCCTCCCACTGAGCGAACGCCTGCGCATCACCGAAGGTCACGTGCACTGCCGGATGATGGTCGAGCCCGTCAATGCTGCTCCCGGGTCCATAGGGATGCCGCCAATCCGCGCCGCGGCGGTACTGCCACCAGTTGCCGATGTCGCGCCGGTCAACTGGGCCGGGGGGCTTCACGAACACCAGTGAGCCGGCGTAGAGCATCTCCGGCTTGGCACCGGGGTAATCATCCGCTCGCGGGGGGATCTCTGCGAACGTGATGTGGCCGGTGGCTTCGACGAACTTTCTAAAGCGCAGGTTCGTGACCGGGTAACGGTCCATCCAGAACCCGTCGACTGTCACCCGATGAACCGGCCGTTCTTCGGGATAGTGTGCGTCGGAGCCCATGGCAAAGGTACCGCCCGGGATCCAAACCATGTCCGGAAAGGGGGCGTGCGCAGTCGAGGGGACAAAGGCTGCGCCCGGCTCGAGCGCAGCGAGTCCGCGGGAATCGTGGTCAGCCATCAGGTGCGTGCGCGGGACGAGGCCCGTTGAGGAGGTCGGTCAGTTCATCATATCGGGCCGGATGGCGGACGCAACTGTCACTTGTGACAGCTTCCTAGAACTGGAAGACAAGCCCTCCGCGTAGCCCGTTTACCACGTACTTGATCTTGCCGGTCACTCCGATGCCCAAGAATCCGCTATTGTCTGGCGTTCTTTCGAGTGTCACGTGGTACCACCCGAGCCCGTACCCCAGCTCCGCGCCTATGGTGTTGGAGAAGAAGTAGCGCGTGGCCAACCCGCCCTCGATCACACCCGCTTTGAGATTGCTGATCTTCACATATATGAACCGCAGATCCGGTTCCAGATACCACCGGTTACCGATCCGAAAGCGGCCATAGGCCCCAACCGATCCGGTAGGAGCCGTGAAACTCGCCGAGTCGCCGAACTGGGTGATGGCGGTGTCCGCTCCGCCCGCCGTCGCGCCGGCGACCGCATTCAATTCGGATTTAAGGAAGAGCGCTCCAAGGCCGAGAGCGAAGCCGATCTGGGTATTCTCCTTCCGCGTGAACGCCCACCGCCAGTTCAGGAAGAGCTGGCTGGTGCGAAGGTTGGAGTTGAGCCGCAGCCCAGCGGCGAAGGTCTTGTCTCGGTACACGACAGTATCGGTCAGGACTTTTTCGGCAGAACGTACCGCCCTTTGGAAGCCGACCTCGAACTCGTGCCGGTGCCAGGGCCGCCAGCGGAATGCTGCCCGTGGCTGAAGAGTCGTCCGGGAAACGCCGAGAACGTCCTCGACGTTGATCTCGGTACCTTCCCCGCCGCCGTCAGGATCGATCCGGATGTTCTCGCTCATCCGGAGCAGCGTGCCATCCACACCGAGCTCGAACTTGGGATACAGGTTATTCCGAAGTCCTTGAGTCTGGGCACTGTCTTGAGCCTGGGCAGCGTCGGCGCAGATCAAGGCAAGGCCGACCGCGAGCGAGAGACAACCGACGTGGCGCATGGAGACTCCTTCTGGGAGAAGGGCCTACGACTGCTCCATGATATTCGGTGCCGGCAGCACCGGAAAGTCTGTCAAACCTGACAGACGGGGCGACCGTCGGCTCGGCTTGCGCCCTACATCCGCGAGTGGCACCTTGCCGACGACTGAGTCGTTCGCCTGCCGTGCCAAAGTACAATGATCTAGGCTACCCCGACACTGGGGTCATCAATGCCGTTTTCGCGGCTGCTGTCGCGGGCCTTTGGTCTTCGAGCCCTCACGATTGGAGGGCTCTTCTGCGCCGCCTTGGCCGGCGCTGCCTTCGGCCAGGAGATTCCGAAGCCGGACTACATAACCTACATGCCTGGCGGCCTTCCGCTCCCGGGCGGGCAGCATCCCGCAACGGCGTTATTCCAGCTCTACGGCGACACTGCCGCTCCCGGTTATGTCGATCGGAATCCGCAGGACGGCATCGATGACCGCCGCGGCGAGTGGCTCAACCAGATCTCGGTCCGGTTCGCCCCCTGGATGGTTCGCAACACCATCGACTTTCCGATGGACTGGCGGCGCTTCGTCGACCATGGCCCGGCCTTTCCGCTGTACATCGACGTCTTCGACTTGTCGATGGAGCGTCCGCGACTCGAAAGCACCTCGACGATCGACTTCAGACAACTGGAAGGTCGCCCCTGCAGAGTTCCGGCTGCCCAGGCTGCGAATGACACGACACCTGATTGCAAGCTGCTGGCGCTGATCAACCGCTTTGGGCCGGAGGTCCGCCAACCGCCCAGACCGGTTGAACCTGGCCAGGCCTCGGCGACAGTACTCTACTTCGATTTTCCCGGCGAGGGCCCCGAATCGTGGAACCGCGAGTTCGAGGGGCCGGTGCATGGAGCGCTGGCGCGTCAGTATATCGGCTGGGCCAAGACGTTCGTTCATCCCTTCATCTCCGATGTGCCCGGTCGACCCACGACGGATCCGCGGTATCAGCTCGTGTTGCAGTACTGGTTCTTCTATCCCTACAACGACGCCGGCAACATCCACGAGGGCGATTGGGAGCATATCAACGTCGTCGTGACGACGAGAAGCCAGGGAGCCGAACCCCTCACAGCCGAGCAGATGCGCGCGTGGCTCGCCCATCCCCCAGCGGCGGAGGATCTGGTCATCCGCGAGATTCAGTACTACTTCCATCACTGGGTCTTCCGACTCGACTACTTTGAGCCAAACGTCTACCTGCCGCGGAACGAGTGGGAGAAGCAGCGAAACGCTCTCACTATAGATCGCTTTGGCGAACGGGGTATTTGGGACCAGACCCGCAAGCAGGCCTACCTGGACGACGCGGAGACCAAGCTCAACACCCACCCAGTGATTTTCATCGGGGGTGACAACCGGGGGTTACAGCAGCTCATTGCGGCCCCGACCCGACTGGGTCGAGCCAGTCACGGGAGCTACCCATTCGTCGCCCTGTACAAGGACGTAGGGCCGCAGGGCACAGGCGAGCTGGTCGAGCACCGCTGGGATCGCTTCCGGGATCCACCCGACTCCAATGCGCCCGAGACCGAAGAGGTCGTACGATATGACAACCCGGACCGGATCGAGTTGATCGCGGACTGGGAGCGGGTGATGCCACTGGTCGAGACCGATCCCGTGGCGCGCCAGCGCTGGGCCTGGCTGGTTCTTCCAGTGCGCTTCGGGTATCCGGCTACGAAGTCGCCTTTCGCCGGCATTGTGAAGTTCGCAGAAACCGGGAACCTGTCCATCCCCGCCCCGCCGTTCAACACGGGGTGGAACCGCTCGGGCGAGGCCTCCGGGTACGACGTCTATCAGCCGCATCGGCTTGCCTCGACCTTTCCTGCCAGCCTCCAGGACAACTTCCAGACCGGATGGGGCTACTTCAACCTCACGCTTCCAACCTTAGCGACGTTGCCCGGCTTCGATATCATCTTCCGGCTGGTCAGCCTGCCGTTCCGTGGAGTAAGCAAGAGCGCTGGTCCGGCGTTCTTCATCAGCGAGACCGTGCCCTTCCGCTTCATCGGAGCGACCGGCGGGGTTTCTGAATTTCAGCCTTCGGACAAATGGATATCGCTGTTCGGCTTCCCGGAGCTTTTCAATCCGCTGATCGATGAGATCCGGCGCTTGTCCGGCAGTGACACGGTGAGTGCTCTAGCTGTCCAGACGGACAATGAGCGGGCGGTCCAGTGGGTCGCCGGCATTAGTCTCTACCTAGGCCGCAAGTTCGTGAGCGAGAGTAGTATCCGGCACTCCAACAGCCAGCTGCACCAGTCGTTGTCCATCATGAACGTCCCAGGCTTGGTACCGCTCACAGCCGACCTCGACTTCTGGGAGTTCGTTGGAAGCCTGCGGTATAACCTTGCAACTGAAGGTTTCCAGCCTTTTGTGAAAGGGGGCTACGGTCTGAGCTGGTACCGGCTCGAAAACGCAAAGTTGGGCTCCACGACTCTAGGGGACGGCACGTCGCGCTGGGTGCGGCAGCCCTCGTTGTTCGACAACCTGCTCCCGAATACCTGGCATCTCGGTGCCGGCCTGGAGTATATCCCCGTGCGATCGGTGGGCAGGCCGGACTTCGGGGTGAAGGCCGAGGCGGTTTGGTTCACCCACAATCTTGGCGTACAGCCAGCGTCCGGCGAGTTCCTGTTTGTCAGCGATGAGAGGATCAATCGAGTGAGTCTTTCGTTGAGCGCCAACGTCAGCTTCTGACGAGGCCGTGAATCATGCAGTTCGGGCTCTCCGTAGTCGTGCTGTATGCCGAGGGCGCTCGAGCGGCCGGCAGCGATTTTCGCGACGCTGGTTCTCCTGGCTCTCGGGTGCTCGGTGCTGGTTGGATACGGGATGGCTGGGGGACGGCGCCGCAGCTTGCTTCATATGGTGGGCTTCACAGCCGCCATAAGCATCGCCGCCTATATCATTCTCGCTCTCGAGTTCCCCCGGCTGGGCCTGATCCAGGTGAGCGAATTCGATCAGGCCCTGGTGGAGCTTCGGAACAGTATGAAATGACTCAGGCGGAATTCCGCCTGTCACAAATGACAGTTTCGCCAGGGCACCGGCCGGGGTATGGTGCCTCTGACCCCACTCGCACCGCCGGGCTCTCTCATCTAGGAGGAGTCGTGTATGCACGTGCTAGCCTCGTCCGCTCGGCTCGCCTCTACGCTCACCCTGCTCAGCGCACTTGCCGCCTGCAGCAGCACCACGACCGAGCTCACCAACGTCTGGAAGGACCCTAATGCCAATGCGGTCCGTTTCAACAAGGTCCTTGTCGTCTGTATGAGCAAGGACCTGGCCTTCCGTCGCTCGGTGGAAGACCGCATTGTCTCACAGATCAACCATGGCGTTGCCTCGTACACGATCCTTTCGGAAGACGAGCTCCGGGATCGGGACAAGGCCAAAGCCAAGGTCAAGGCGGAGGGATTCGACGGCGCGATCCTCGTCCGACTCGCATCGGTCGAAAAAGAGCAGCAGTATGTCCCGGGAACCGTGTACTCTACCGGCCCCTACGCCCCGATGTGGGGCGCGTATGGGTACGGCTGGGGTGCCGCCTACACCCCGGGCTACATGGTCGAAAGCAAGCTGGTGCAGGTGACCACCAACGTCTATTCGGTCAAGGACGAAAAACTGCTCTGGGCGAGTCGGAGCAAGACGACCGATCCCAGCTCAGTGGAGAACCTGATCGATGAAGTGGTCGATGCGAACGCCAGGGAGATGGAAAAACAGGGTCTAATAGCACCAGCACCGAAGAAAGAGGGGTGAGCGTCATGCGGACATCATGTATTACGGTTACGCTGGCAGGAATCCTTGTCCTAGCCGTTGGCACTACTCCGGTCGAGGCGCAGGGACGAGCCCGACCCCGCCCGAAGGCGACCCGCTTCGAGCTCACTCCTTTCGCGGGGTACTCGTGGGGCGGCTCTTTCGACACGCAGGCATCCGGCGTTATACCGGCGGGCGAGCTGAAGGAGAGCGACGGCTTTTCCTACGGTGTGATCCTGAGCTTCACGCCGCAGCCTCAGACCGCCGTGGAGCTCACCTACCTTCGGCAGGATAACAATCTGACCTTCCGAAGGCTCAGCGGAGCCACTGTCGCCGGTCCCGCCGATTTCGCCAACAACTACATCCAGATCGGCGGACGCTGGAGTTTCGTCCGCCCCAAGGCCGATGGGAGCGGAATAAGCCCGTTCATCACCGCGTCACTAGGCGTCAACGTCATAGACCTGAAGGTCGAGGGATTCGGCAGCGACACGAGGTTCGCGTGGTCCCTGGGCACGGGTGCGAAGTACATGTTCGCTGGCAAGCCCATCGGCATCCGGGCTGATATTCGGTGGTGGATCATGCCGGTGTCGTCGGGCACGTACGGAACCTACTGCGACTTCTATGGCTGCTTTGTCGTGGAAGGGACTGCGTGGGTCAACCAGGGGCAGGTGAGCGGCGGGCTGGTCTTCGCCTTCTGATCGGTGGCCACTCCGGCTGGCATAATGCAGCTCGATGAACGCCTCGACCCCTTGGTCGGGGCGTTTTCCTTCCCAATCCGGTCCCGCAATTCTGGCTGTCACAACTGACAGTTTCCAACCTCTGGACCGCGGGCTAATGTGGCAGGCGCAGGACGCCCCTTGCGTTGACTCGACTCATACCTAAGGAGACGAGCTGTGACGCGTTCCGCAATCGTGGCATACGCGCTCATCGGAGCCGCGTCGCTCGCGGCCTGCCACAAGTCA
>Ga0066388_100002880_pt1 | contig 10809 bp, 9 predicted proteins | sample PanSoiMetaGPlot6_FD_64539 | JGI IMG/M metagenome (GOLD analysis project Ga0066388, IMG submission 64539) | Tropical forest soil microbial communities from Panama analyzed to predict greenhouse gas emissions - Panama Soil - Plot 6 (Hybrid Assembly) | ecosystem: Environmental > Terrestrial > Soil... | reverse complement strand
CAGAAGTGCGCCCAGCCCGGCAGCCGCCGCCAGCCCCACAGGTAGATCCCGGCGAAGATGGCCTCCAGGAAGAAGAACAGCCCCTCCACGCCGAACGGGAACCCCAGCACCGCCCCGTACCGGCGCATCAGCCCCGGCCACAACAGGCCCATCTCGAACGACAGCACCGTCCCGGTCACCGCGCCGACCGCGAGCAGTACTCCCATGGCCTGCGACCAGTGCCGCGCCAGCCGCAGCGCCGTCTCGTCCCGCCGCCGCAGACCGACAAACTCGGCCAGCAGCACGATCGACGGCAGCGCGATGCCCAGGCAGGCCAAGATGATGTGGAACCCCAGCGTCGTCGCCATCTGCCCGCGCGCCGGGACCACCTGCGCGCCGCCCTGCGCCGCGGCGAGCAGGGCCATTCCGCTTGCGGTGTTCGTTGCCGACATAGCCCACATCCTCCAGCCGTGCCCGGGGTTCAGCTCCACCATCGTCGGACTCTGTCAAGTCTCCCAGCGGGCCTGGTGAGCCGGCAGCACAAGGACCGTGTGAGGCCGGGCAAGTCACCAGATGTGGATGATGCCGGCTCACCAGACCAGGCGAAACACTCATTACCTGGTATTCGCCGTGGCGCTGAACTTCGTGCTCGGGTACTCGCTGCCGCTGTAACCGCGCGGCGTAAGGTCGGTTTATCAGCCACCGGCTGGAGGAGAAATGGCGGATCGCACGTGGATTGGATGGCCGGTCTTCCGGCAGCTGACCAGCGGTGACCACCTGGGCCGCGGGGCCGCCACCAGGAGCCGGCGCACCGACAGGCTCGAGCCGAGAATCCGGAACGCCGACCGGGTGGCCAAGTCGGTCTGCCCCTACTGCGCGGTTGGCTGCGGCCAGGACGTGTACGTCAAGGAAGAGAAGGTCATCCAGATCGAGGGTGACCCGGACTCGCCCGTGAGCCGGGGCCGGCTGTGCCCCAAGGGCTCGGCGTCCCTCCAGCTCACCACCGGCGACGCCCGCGAGTACAAGATCAAGTACCGGCGGCCGTCCGGGACGGACTGGGAAGAGCTCGACCTGGACACGGCGATGGACATGATCGCCGACCGAGTGATCGAGACCCGCCGCCAAGGCTGGCAGCAGGAGGTCGACGGCAAGCCGACCCGCCGCACCATGGGATTCGCCAGCCTGGGCGGGGCGACCCTGGACAACGAAGAGAACTACCTGATCAAGAAGTTGTTCACCGCGCTGGGCGCGATCCAGATCGAGAACCAGGCGCGTATTTGACACTCCGCCACCGTCCCCGGTCTGGGGACTTCGTTCGGCCGCGGCGGCGCCACCAACTTCCAGCAGGACCTGGCCAACGCCGACTGCATCCTCATCGAGGGCTCGAACATGGCCGAGGCGCACCCGGTCGGGTTCCAGTGGGTGATGGAGGCCAAGCGGCGCGGCGCCAAGGTCATCCACGTCGACCCGCGGTTCACCCGCACCAGCGCGGTCGCCGACCTGCACGTGCCGATCCGGGCCGGAGCCGACATAGCGTTCGTCGGCGGGCTCATCAACCATGTCCTCACCAACGAGAAGTACTTCCGCGATTACGTGCTCGCCTACACCAACGCGGCCACGATCCTGACCGAGGACTACGCGGACACCGAGGACCTGGACGGCGTTTTCTCCGGCCTGGACCGCGAGAACCGCGTGTACGAGTGGGATACCTGGCAGTACCGGCACGAAACGATCCGGCCGGCCGTCGGCGAACGCAGCCCCGCGCTGACGCACGGCGAGTTGCGCCAGCTGCGGCGGGCGGGCCGCGGGGAGAGGCACGGGGGCGGCGGGGCCGCCGCGGAGTCCGACGAGACGCTGCAGCACCCGCGGTGCGTGTTCCAGGTCCTGAAGCGCCACTTCGCGCGGTACACACCGCAGATGGTCGCCGACGTGGCCGGCGTGCCCGAGGAGGCCTTCCGGCAGGTCTGCGAGCAGATCACGCTGAACTCGGGCCCGGACCGGACCACCGCGTTCGTCTACAGCCTGGGCTGGACCCAGCACACGGTCGGCGTCCAGTACATCCGGACGGCGGCGATCCTGCAGCTGCTCCTGGGCAACATGGGCCGGCCAGGCGGCGGGATCATGGCGTTGCGCGGGCACGCGTCGATTCAGGGCTCGACCGACATCCCGACCCTGTTCGACATGCTGCCCGGCTACCTGCCCATGCCGCACGTGCACGGAAACGACGACCTGGACACCTACATCGCCGCCGAGACCGTCACCGGCGGATTCTGGGCCAACACCAGGGACTACATGGTCAGCCTGCTCAAGGCCTGGTGGGGCGATGCCGCCACCGCGGACAACGACTTCTGCTACGGCTACCTGCCCCGGCTCACCGGCAGCCACAGCACGTACGAGACCGTCCTCGAGCAGCTGAACGGCGTGTGCCGCGGATACTTCCTGTTCGGCCAGAACCCGGCCGTGGGCTCCGCGAACGCCCGGATGCAGCGGCTGGGGATGGCGAACCTGGACTGGCTCGTGGTCCGGGACCTCTCCCTCATCGAGTCCGCCACCTGGTGGAAAGACGGTCCGGAGCTGGAAACCGGGGAGCTGCGCACCGAGGACATCAAGACCGAGGTGTTCTTCCTGCCGGCCGCCGCGCACACGGAGAAGGACGGCAGCTTCACCAACACCCAGCGGATGCTGCAGTGGCATCACACCGCGGTCGAGCCGTCCGGGGACGTCCGCAGCGACCTGTGGTTCACGTTCCATCTGGGACGACGGATCCGGCAGAAGCTGGCCGCCTCCACCGACGAGATCGACCGGCCCGTGCAGGACCTCACCTGGGACTACCCCGTCAGCGGGCGGCTGGACGAGCCCGCCGCGGAGGCCGTGCTCGCCGAGGTCAACGGGCGGGCGGCCGACGGCACCCCGCTGTCCGGCTATACCGAACTGAAGCACGACGGCTCGACCACGTGCGGCTGCTGGATCTACTGCGGGGTGTACGCCGACGGGGTGAACCAGGCCGCCCGCCGCAAGCCAGGTCCCGAGCAGGACTGGGTCGCGAAGGAATGGGGCTGGGCCTGGCCCGCCAACCGGCGCGTCCTGTACAACCGGGCCTCCGCGGACCCGCAAGGCCGGCCCTGGAGCGAACGCAAGGCGCTGGTCTGGTGGGATGCCGCCAGCCAGCGCTGGACCGGGCACGACGTCCCCGACTTCATCGCGGACCGGCCCCCGGACTACCGGCCCCCCGACGGAGCGACCGGGGTGGCCGTGATCTCCGGGACCGACCCGTTCATCATGCAGACGGACGGCAAGGGATGGCTGTTCGCGCCGGCCGGGCTGGTCGACGGCCCGCTGCCGGCCCACTACGAGCCCCAGGAATCCCCGTTCAGCAACCTTTTCTACGGCCAGCAGCACAACCCGGTCCGGGAGATCATCACCCACCCGGAGAACCGGTACCAGCCGAGCGGGAACGAGCCGGGCTCGGAGGCGTTCCCGTACGTGGCGACGACCTACCGGCTGACCGAGCATCACACCGCCGGGGGCATGTCCCGGTTCCTGCCCTACCTGTCCGAGCTGCAGCCGGCGTTCTTCTGCGAAGTGTCGCCCGAGCTGGCCGCCGAGCGCGGCCTGGAGCACGCCGGCTGGGCGACGATCATCACCGCGCGCAACGCGATCGAGGCCCGGGTGCTGGTCACCGAGCGGATACGGCCGCTAAGGATGCGGAACCGGGTGGTGCATCAGATCGGCTTGCCCTGGCACTGGGGCCCGAACGGGCTCACGACCGGGGACGCCGCCAACGAGCTGGTGCACCTGTCCCTCGACCCGAACGTGCACATCCAGGAGGACAAGGCCATCACCTGCGACATCCGCCCGGGCCGCCGGCCGCGCGGGCCCGCGCTGCGCGACCTGGTCCGCCAGTACCAGGAGCGCGCCGGGATCACCGGCAAGACCGGAACAGAGGAGTGAGCGTGAGCACACACGTCGGAGCGGCCTTCGCGAGCGGCCCGGCCGACGCCGCGGGCGGGCTTGACCCCGCGGCCCGCTCCGGGTACGCCGATCACCCGCCCCGGATGGGGTTCTTCACCGACACATCGGTGTGCATCGGGTGCAAGGCGTGCGAGGTCGCGTGCAAGGAGTGGAACGCGGTCCCGGAGGACGGCCTCGAGCTGACCGGCATGTCGTACGACAACACCGGGAGCCTGAGCGCCTCCACCTGGCGGCACGTCGCGTTCGTGGAGCAGATATCCCGCCCGGGGGAGGCCCGCTGGCTGATGTCCAGCGACGTGTGCAAGCACTGCACCGAGGCCGGCTGCCTGGACGTCTGCCCCACGGGCGCGCTGATGCGCACCGAGTTCGGCACCGTGGTGGTCCAGGACGACGTCTGCAACGGCTGCGGCTACTGCGTCTCCGCCTGCCCGTTCGGCGTGATCGGGCGGCGGGAAACCGACGGCGGCGCGCACAAGTGCACACTGTGCTACGACCGGATCGGCGACGGCCTGACCCCGGCCTGCGCCAAGGCCTGCCCGACCGAGTCGATCCAGTTCGGCCCGCTGGACGAACTGCGGGAACGAGCCCAGGCCCGGCTGGATGACCTGCACGAGGCGGGCGTGGACGACGCCCGGCTGTACCTCAACGACCCGGCCGACGGCGTCGGCGGGGCCGGCGCGTTCTTCCTGCTGCTCGACGAGCCGGAGGTCTACGGCCTGCCGCCCGACCCCGTGGTCACCACCCGCGACCTGCCCCGGATGTGGCGGCACGTCGCCGCCGCGGCCGGCGCCCTGGCCGCGGCCGCGCTCCTGTCCGGCCTCGGGAGGCGACCATGACTGCCACCGAGAACCGCCGTCACCAGGCCCGCGGCGAGGAACTCATGGTGCCGCAGGCGGAGTTCCGGTCCTATTACGGCCTGCCGGTCATCAAGGAACCGGTGTGGGGGGTGCGGGACGTGGCCGGCTACCTGTTCTTCGGCGGGCTGGCCGGGGCCTCCTCCGCGCTCGCGGCCAGCGCGGAGCTGTCCGGCCGTCACGAGCTGGCCCGGGTGGCCAAGACCGCGGCCGCGGGCGCGATCGGCCTGTCCGCGCTCGCGCTCGTGCACGACCTGGGCCGCCCGGCCCGGTTCCACCACATGCTGCGGGTGTTCAAGCCCACCTCCCCGATGTCCGTCGGCAGCTGGCTGCTCACCGCCTACGGCCCGGCCGCGGGCGTGGCCGCGGCGTCCGCGGTCACCGGCCTGCTGCCCGGGGTCGGGCGGGCGGCCACCGTCGCCGCCGCGGTCACCGGCCCGGGCGTGGCCGCCTACACGGCCGCGCTGTTGGCGGACACCGCGGTGCCCGCCTGGCACGACGCCCACCCGGAGCTGCCGTACCTGTTCGTCAGCTCGGCCGCCACCGCGGCCGGCGGGCTCGGCCTGATGCTGGCCCGCACCGAGCAGGCCGCCCCCGCCCGCAACCTGGCCATGGCCGGCGCGGCCGCCGAGATCACCGTGAGGAGCCGGATGTTCCAGCGCCTCGGCCCCGGCGCCGAGCCGTACCAGTCCGGCCGGGCCGGGCGCCTGCTGGACGCGGCCGAGATGCTGACGGTCGGCGGCCTGACCGCGGCCGCGATCGGCGGCCGGAACCGCGTGCTCGCCGCCGTGGCCGGCGCGGCCCTGGTGGCCTCGTCCGCGCTCACCCGGTTCGGCGTCTTCTACGCCGGCCGCGCCTCCGCCCGCGACCCCAAGTACACCATCACCCCCCAGAAGGACCGTATCCGCGCCGCTAGTCCCCCGCGGGCGCAGGACTTACCCGCCGGGCGGCACGGCGCCGGGCTCTCGCCGCTGCCGCCCCCGCGAGACCGCGCCCAGGATCACCCTGGCCCCCAGCCCGAGAATGACCAGATCGACGATCATCTGCCCGGTGACCACCAGCCGGGCCACGTCGGCGGTCGCGGTGATGTCACCGAACCCGACGGTGGCGAACACGGTGACGGTGAAGTACAGCGCGTCGGTGTGGTTCATCGGCTGGCTGAAGTTGCGGGCCGAGACGCCGGCCAGCACGAGATACGTGCTGGCGAACAACAGCAGGAACAACGGGACCGTGACGCCTAGGGCCTCCAGCGCCCGCAGCCCAGGGAACCGTGAGCGGCCGATCGCGCGGATCTGGAGGGCCACCAGCCCGAGGAGCGCCACCAGCCCGATCACCAGCGTCACGACGGCGACCCACCGGACCGAGTGATCCAGCGGCAGCAGATAGTAGACGGTCATCAGGACAGCGGTAGAACCGGCCGCCCGCAGCAAGGACCGCGCGATCCTGCCCAGCGGGGGCCTCGCCACCTGCGGGCCGTCAGGCGGTGCGCCCATGCTCTCAGTCATGGAGAGAGGCTAGGCCAACGGGGCCAGCCCGGTCAGGACACCGGGTCTGCTTCGCCCAGTTCTTCGGCGGGCAGGCCAACTCCAGCCCGTACGCGCGGATGTGGCAGTGGTCCGGCGGCGGCGGAGCCACCAACGGCATCGGCGGCTTCAACGGCGACCTGGACACGATCGACGCCATCAGGCTCCCCTGAGGCGCCCGTCGGGCCGGCGCCACGGCGCCGGCGCGACCATGCGAATCACTCAGATCTTGTGATGCGGTCTCACCAACCCGGCTGCGAGGCTGGGCACCGCTGACGCCGCCGTGAGGAGGAAGCCGCGATGACCATGGGCACGAACTGGCGGGACGACGCCGCCTGCCTCAACGCCGACCCCGACCTGTTCTTCCCGGTCGGCACGGCCGGGCTCGCGCTGGACGAGATCGCCAGGGCCAAGCGGATCTGCCGGGCCTGCCCGGTGCAGACGCCATGCCTGGCGTGGGCGCTGGACCTGGGTGTCGCCTCTGGCGTCTGGGGCGGCACCACCGAGGACGAGCGGCGCGCGATGCGCGCGGCGGCCGCCCGCCATCGCCGGCGCGCGGCCACCATAAGGAAACACGATGAGGAAACCTGCGACCCGGCTGGGCCGCGCGGTCCTGGCCACTGACGCCACCGGTACCGCCACCGCCGGGCCGGCTTCGCCTGCCGACCGTCACCCCGGCGGCAAGTCGTACCGGGCCGGCCCGGTACGGTCGTATTGATGCCGAACGGGCTGGCGGTCCCGCCCCGGCCAACCGTCCGCCGCCTTGCCCGGATCGGCGGGGAAGGCGGTCTCATGTCACAGGACAGGCAGTGGCTCGTCGACACGCTGCGTCGCCTCGGTTACCCGCAGGCAGCCGATGAGGCGGAGCGAGAGCTGCCGGACAAGGTGTCCATGGAGGAGCTCGAGAAGTTCGCCGACCGGTTCGGCATCTCCCGCGACGAGGTGATCAGCCGGATGGGCGGCAGTCCCTGAGGCGAGGTGGAATTGATCACAGGTCGAGGAAATTGATCGAGGAGTTTGATAGCCAGTCATGAACGCCGGGACCGTGGAGCGCTGTAGCCCGGAGCAACTCCGCGCGCTGTTCCTGTTCGAGAAGCTGACCGACGCCCAGCTCGACTGGCTGTGCCAGCGGGGCCGGGTGGAGGCCACCCCGGCCGGGCCGGTGTACGCGGAGGGCGACCCGGCCAGGTGTTTCTACGTCCTGCTCGAGGGCAGCGTGGTGCTGTCGCGGCGGATCGGCGACGATGACGTCGACATGAGCACGACCTCGCAGCCCGGCGTGTACGCCGGCGCGTGGCGGGCCCACCTCGGCGACCAGGTGCCGCAGGTCTACGACCAGTCGATGCGGGTGACCGTGCCCTCGCGCTTCTTCGTGCTCGACGCCGACGTGTTCGCGCAGCTCATGCGCGACTGGTTCCCGCTGGCCGTGCACCTGCTGGACGGCGGGTTCCTCTACCGTAAGAACGTCCAGGAGCTGACCGGCCAGCGCGAGCGGCTGCTCGCGCTCGGTACGCTCTCGGCCGGCCTGACCCACGAGCTGAACACCCCGGCCGCGGCCGCCGTCCTGGCCACCGCCTCGCTGCGCGACCGGATCTCGAAAATGCGCCGCGGACTGGGCGCGATGGCGGCCAACGCGTGGGACAGGGCCACGCTGGAAACCCTGATCCGGCTGCAGGACGAGGCGGCCGAACGAGTGCCGAAGGCCCCGCACCTGCCCCCGCTCGAGGCCTCGGACCAGGAGGACGCCGTCGCGGACTGGCTGGACAGGCACGGGGTCAGCGACGCCCGGCAGGCGGCACCGATCTTCGTGACCGGCGGTCTTGACGTCGCCTGGCTGGAGCACGTCGCCGTGACCGTCGACGCCGCGACGCTGGAGCCGGCCCTGAAGTGGCTGAACTGCACCGTCGAGACCGAACTGCTGATGAACGAGATCGACGACGCCACCACCGGGATCTCCGCCCTGGTCAGCGCGGCCAAGCAGTACTCCCAGCTGGACCGCGCCCCGTTCCAGGTCATCGACGTGCACGAGCTGCTGGACAGCACGCTGCTGATCCTGGGCGGGACGTTCCCGGCGGGCATCCGGGTGGTCAAGGATTACGACCGGTCGCTGCCGGCCATCCCGGCGTACCCGGCCGAGCTGAACCAGGCGTGGACCAACCTGATCGACAACGCGGTGTCGGCGATGGGCGACGAAGGCGTGCTGACGGTGCGGACCGGCCGTGACCGGGCCCACGTCGTCGTGGATTTCCGCGACACCGGCCCGGGCGTGCCGCCGCAGATCAGGGAGCGGATATTCGAGCCGTTCTTCACCACCAAGCCGGTCGGCCAGGGCACCGGGCTCGGCCTCGACATCACCAGGCGGATCGTGGTGAAAAAGCACCACGGCGACATCACGGTGGAGTCGGTCCCCGGCGACACCAGGTTCCGGATCCTGCTGCCGCTGGCCACGCCAGGCACGGAGCGCAGCACTCAGCCAGGCAGCTGACCTGACTATTCCCCGGCGTCCGGCGGGGTCGGGGCCAGGCCCAGCTCGGCGCGCCTGCGCACCGCGTGGCTGGCGCTGGCCAGCATCATGGCGGCCGCGCCCAGCCGCATGGCCGCGTAGTGCATATCCTCGGCCATCGCCTCCTTCGCCCCGGTGATGTGCTCCATGCACTGATTCAGAGTCCGATGAACGTCCTGCGGAGTGCTCATCCCGCCTCCTTGCCGCCGTACCTGACCCAGCTCCATCTTCCCTAGCGCGCCCCGCCCCGCCCCGTCAACCGTGTCAGGCCCGGCCACAATGATGAGGGCACCGCCTGCCGCCGCCCCCAGGACGAAATAGCCTGTCACGTGCCGCTGTTAGGGGTACGGAGCGACATGAATTCACCAAACGATACTCAATCATCGCAGGTCAGGCGGTGGCGTGAGCTGCTGGCCAGCGAGCGGGACGCCGCGGCGCTGTACTCGCGGCTGGCCGAGGCGGAGACCGGCGAGCGGCAGCAGATCTTCCGCGAGCTGGCCACGATCGAGCTCAGGCACGCGGCGCACTGGGAGTCCCGGCTGCGGTCGGCCGGCGCTGAGGTCCCGGCGGCCGGCCGGCCGGGCCTGCGGACCAGGCTCCTCGGGGCGGCCGCGGGCCGGCTGTCCGTGCAGACCGTACTTCCGCTCATCGAGAGGGCCGAACGGGCCGACGCGGGTGTCTACGATAACGAGCCGGATGCCCTGCCGGGTATGGCCGCGGACGAGCGCGCGCACGCGCGTACGCTCGCGCACCTGATGGACGGCGGCAAGCCCGACCCGAAGAAGCAGATCGCCCGGCGGGAGCCCTGGCACCGCGGCGACAGGTCCGGCGCGCTGCGGGCCGGGGTGTTCGGCGTCAGCGACGGGCTGGTGTCCAACGCCGCGCTGGTCATGGGCTTCGCCGGCTCGGGGGCGTCGCGCGCGGTGACCTTGCTGGCCGGGATCGCGGGCCTGCTGGCCGGGTCGTTCTCGATGGCCGCGGGCGAGTACATCTCCATGTCCAGCCAGCGGGAGATGTACCAGCGGGAGATCGCGCTCGAGCAGGCCGAGCTCGAGGAAAAGCCCGACGAGGAACGCGCCGAGCTGGTGCTGATCTACCGGGCCAAGGGCCTGTCCCGCCCGGACGCCGAACGGCTGGCCGACAAGATCATGGCCGACCGGGAGGTGGCGCTGGACACGCTGGCCCGGGAGGAACTCGGCCTGGACCCGGACCAGCTCGGCTCGCCGTGGGGCGCGGCCTTCTCCAGCCTGATCGCGTTCGCCATCGGCGCGTTCGTCGTCGTGGTGCCCTACCTGATCGGCAGCGGCACCGCCGCGCTGGTGGCCGCGATCATCCTGGCGCTGGCCGCCATGTTCGCCGTGGGCGCGACCATCGGCGCGCTGAACGGCCGCTCGGCCCTGCGGACCGGGCTGCGCCAGATGCTCGTCGGCGCGCTGGCGGCCGCGGTGACCTACGGCGTCGGCCACCTCATCGGCACGAACGTCTCCTGAGCCTTACCCGATGCGGCCGGTGACGTAGGCCTCGGTGCGGCTGTCCTTGGGACTCTCGAAGATCTGCGCGGTCGGGCCGTATTCGACCAGCACGCCGGTCCGGGTGTCGCTCTTGGAGTCGACCAGCACGGAGAAGAACGCGGTACGGTCGCTGACCCGGGTGGCCTGCTGCATGTTGTGCGTGACGATGACGATCGTGTAGCGCGACCTGAGCTCGCGCATCAGGTCCTCGATCTTGCTGGTGGCGATCGGGTCGAGCGCCGAGGCCGGCTCGTCCATCAGCACCACGTCCGGCTCGACCGCGATGGTCCGGGCGATGCACAGCCGCTGCGCCTGCCCGCCGGACAGCCCCAGGCCGGACGCGCCCAGCCGGTCCTTGACCTCGTCCCACAGCGCGGCCTGGCGCAGCGAGCGCTCGACGATCTCGTCGAGCGTGCTCTTGTGCCTGATGCCGTTGATGCGCGGCCCGTAGGCGACGTTGTCGTAGA
>Ga0066388_100002879_pt1 | contig 10809 bp, 6 predicted proteins | sample PanSoiMetaGPlot6_FD_64539 | JGI IMG/M metagenome (GOLD analysis project Ga0066388, IMG submission 64539) | Tropical forest soil microbial communities from Panama analyzed to predict greenhouse gas emissions - Panama Soil - Plot 6 (Hybrid Assembly) | ecosystem: Environmental > Terrestrial > Soil... | reverse complement strand
ACCCGGTCGCCGAGCTGGTTGGCGATGTACCCGCAGTAATCGGCGAACGCCTTTGCCGTGTCTTTGGACCGCCAGCCGCCGTACTTGTCCTGCAGCGCCTGCGGGAGATCCCAGTGATAGAGCGTGGCGAAGGGCTCGATCCCCTTTGCGCGCAACTCGTCGGTCAAGCGCTTGTAGAAGTCGACGCCTTCAGGGTTCGGCGTCCCGTTACCCTGCGGGAAGATGCGCGGCCAGGCGATCGAGAAGCGATAGGCGTTGGCGCCGATGTCCTTCATCAGCGCGACGTCTTCCTTGTAGCGGTGATAGTGATCGTTGGCGACGTCGCCGGTGTCGCCGTTCTTGACCTTCCCGGGTGTGTGCGCGAACGTGTCCCAGATCGACGGACCCTTGCCGTCCTCGTTCCACGCCCCCTCGATCTGGTACGCGGAGGTAGCGACGCCCCAATGGAAACCCTCGGGGAACCGTCGAAGGCGGCTCGATCCTGCTGCGCCCTTGGGCGGTGCCGAGGCCTCTTTCGCCCCGCGCTGGCCGTACTTGCTAACCATGATCTGCGCCTCTATACGATCTCCTCACCAATGCGTGTTGAGCACCCTCTCCTCGGCCGCCTTGACTCCGGCCGTGCTAAGCGTTGCTGTGGCCTGAAGCCCGGGTGATTATCGGGTATCTGGAAGAGGTGCTGGTACGGGCGAGCCAACCAGTGCTCCTGGAACAATGAACGGGACAAGGCCGCGTCTGCCAACCGGGCGAGCGTCCCGGCTGGTGAGCGGCCGTAATTTGGAGACTCAGCGATGCGGCCACCGTCACTAGTTAATGATGGGGCGAGTCCGTCAGTCGCACTTCTGTCCAACAATCGATATAGCGTCATGATCACCGCTGCCGGCGCTGGTTATAGCACGTGGCGCGGCCTCGACGTGACCCGCTGGCGCGAAGATGCGACCCGCGATTGTTGGGGCCAATTCTGTTACGTCCGTGACTTGACCGACGACAGAATCTGGTCGGTTGGCTATCAACCGCTATGTCTCGGCGCCGATGAATACGAAGTTGAATTTCACCCTGATCGGGGCGAGTTTCGACGTCGGGATGGCGACATCGAGACACGCTGGGCGGTTTGTGTCGCCGCAGAGGCAGATTGCGAGTTGCGCGCGGTGACAGTCGTCAATCGCAGCCGACGCACCCGCGAAGTCGAGTTGACGAGTTTTGCGGAGGTATGCTTGAACTACCGCCGCGCCGATCACGCTCATCCGGCCTTCGCCAAGCTGTTCCTCGAGGCGGAATTCGATGCGACGAGCGGCGCGCTCCTGGTGCGCCGTCGACCACGCGGGGCGGACGAGAAGCCGGTCTGGGCGATCCATTTCTTGGCCCCGTACATTGCGGATCCCGTAGAGATGGAATACGAAACCGATCGGGTGCGCTTTCTCGGTCGCGGCCGCACGTCGGCCAACCCCGTTGCCGTGGACTCTGGCGCACGCCTGTCGCAGACGACCGGTCCAGTGCTGGACCCCGTATTCAGCCTCCGACGACGTGTCCGGCTCGACCCGGGAGCGTCGGCGCGAGTCGTGTTCGTGACGGGAGCGGCCGACACCCGGACGGCGGCGATCGGGATAGCCGAGCAATTTCGCGGCCCGGAAGCCATCGACCGGGCGTTCGATAACGCGAAGCTCCGGTGTCTGGATGAGCTACGCGAGATGTCACTCACGCCCGAGAACGTCGTCCTCTTCAATCGCTTGGCAGGCTTGGTCGTCTTCACCAACGCGCAACTCCGTCAGCCAGACTCTATAGCCCGGAACCGTCTGGGACAGCCGGGGCTATGGCCGCATTCCATTTCCGGTGACTTACCGATCGTTCTGGCCCGTGTCGCGGCAGTGGGAGATGAGAGATTGGTTCGCCAGCTTCTCCAATGGCATGCGTATACCCGTCGGCGGGGACTGGAATTGGACCTCGTGATTCTGGACCAACGCGCCGACGAAGCTGCCGAGCGACTTCGTGCGGAACTGCGGACCGATGTCGCAGCGGAGATATTCGGCAAGCCTGGCGGCATATTCTTGTTGGATGCGGCGAACGTCCCGGCCGATGATGCCGTGCTGCTCGCCGCCGCGGCGCGGGTTGTTCTCGGCGGCGGAAGCGGGTCCTTCGCTGCTCAGGACAACCGGACTTCTGCCGCGGCGCCGCTGCCGCCTCGATTGTCTCCCCGCTCGCTTCGAGCATCGTCTTCCGCACAGCCTGCCAAGCAGTCAGATGGGTTGAGCTTCTGGAACGGTGTCGGAGGATTCACTCACGATGGTCGCGAGTACGTGATCGTGGTCGACGGCACCGCCCCTGGGGGACCGGCTTTGCCACCAGCCCCGTGGACCAACGTGCTCGCCAATCCTGAATTCGGATGCTTGGTGACTGAAGCTGGCCTGGGCTACAGCTGGTCGGGCAACAGTCAGATGAACCGCCTCACCCCATGGTCGAACGACCCGACTGCGGACTCACCAGGCGAAGTGATCTACTTGCGCGACGAGGAGACGGGTGAAGCATGGACGCCCACGCCCTTGCCGCGGGGGCCACACGCTGCGGTGACTGTCCGCCATGGTCAAGGTTACACGCGCTACACCCACGTCAGCGAGAACCTGGATCAGGATGTGCTGGTGCTCGTCCCGCGCGGCGATACGGTCAAGCTGGTGTACCTGACGGTAAAGAACGTGGGTGAGCGGCCGCGGAGCTTATCAGCGACGTTTTATGCCGAATGGGTCCTGGGCACCGTCCGCGAGAATGCGCCGCTGCAGGTAGTCTGTGAGCACGATCCGAAAACGGGCGCTGTCTTGGCGCGCAACGCTTGGGCTGGCGACTTCGCGAAGGGGACTGTATTCCTGGCGGCCGACCCACGGCCGCACTCCATGACTGCCGATCGCACGGAATTCCTTGGCCGCAACGGCTCAGTGTCTGCGCCTGCCGCCCTTGGGCGCGTCGGTCTTTCCGGCCGTATCGGACCTGCGCTCGACCCATGCGGGGCGCTGATGACGAAGATTGCGCTCGCTCCCGGCGAGACCCGGGAGATCGCTTTTATCCTGGGTCAGGCTGAAAACCTGGAAGAGATTCGCCGCCTTGTCAGCGCCTACGCCGGCCGGGCCAAGGAGGTGCTGGCCGAGGTGCAGCGACAGTGGGATCACATTTTGAGCGCGGTCCGGGTCACCACACCTGATCCGGGCCTGAACATTATGGTCAACCGCTGGCTCCTCTACCAGGTATTAGCTTGCCGAGTGTGGGCTCGATCAGCCTTTTATCAATCTGGCGGGGCGTACGGCTTCCGAGATCAACTTCAGGATGTGATGGCGCTAGTCAACTGCGCCCCCGAAGAGGCACGGGCGCAGCTCTTGCGCGCGGCGGCCCGGCAATTCGAAGAAGGCGATGTCCAGCACTGGTGGCATCCCCCGTCTGGAGTTGGCGTGCGCACCCGTATCACCGATGATCTCTACTTTTTGCCGTTTGTCGCGCATCACTACGTAAGCACTACGGGTGACACCGCATTGCTCGATGAGGTTGTGCCGTTCGTCAAGTCGGCAGTACTCCGCGAAGGCCAAGAGGAGGATTTCAGCCGGCCCACCGTTAGCGAGCAGACCGCTACGGTATACGAGCATTGCCTGCGTGCCCTTGAGCACGGTTACCGCCTCGGATCGCACGGATTGCCTCTCATGGGCACCGGTGACTGGAACGACGGCATGAACAAGGTGGGCGCGCAGGGCAAGGGCGAGAGCGTCTGGAACGGATGGTTTTTTGTCACGGTGCTGAATGCGTTTGCAAAGCTAGCCGATCGGCGCGGCCAGACGATCGATGCGAGCCGGTGTCGGCAGCGGGCCGAGAACTTGCGGGCTGCGCTCGAGGCGAATGCCTGGGACGGCGCCTGGTACCTCCGGGCATACTTCGACGACGGCATGCCGCTAGGGTCCGCCCAAAACGATGAATGCCAGATCGATGCTATTCCGCAAGCGTGGGCAGTGATCTCCGGTGTCGCGAACGAGACGCGAGCGCACTCGGCAATGGGTGCGGTTGGGCAACGCCTGGTGCGGGTTGCAGATAAACTGATTCAACTCTTCGATCCGCCTTTCGACAAAGGCGCGCTGCAACCGGGATACATCAAAGGGTATGTGCCGGGCATCCGCGAAAACGGCGGTCAGTACACCCACGCCGCGACCTGGGTCGTCCTGGCCGCAGCATTACAGGGCCGCGGAGACCTTGCTCTGAGACTTTGGAACGTGATCAATCCGATTTATCACGCTACGACACGAGCCGAGGTGGATCACTACAAAGTCGAGCCGTACGTGGTTTGCGCCGACGTGTATGGTGCTCCTCCGCACACCGGGCGGGGCGGCTGGACGTGGTATACGGGGTCGGCGAGCTGGCTTTACCGCGTCGCTCTCGAAGCAATTCTCGGCTTCCGCCGGGAGGGCAACACGCTTCGATTCGAGCCGTGCATCCCGCCGAGCTGGCCTGGCTTTGAGATGATCTATCGGCATCGCTCCGCAACCTACCGGATCCGTACCGATAACTCGGCGGGTACTGGCCGTGGCGTCCGATCGATCGAATTGGACGGGCAGCGTATGCCGAACGGCAGCGTACCGTTACTCGACGACGAGAAGACGCATGAGGTCGCTATTCAACTGGGCTGAACGAGGACTTTAGGCGTGGCGGGACCTTCGCTCACCGACGATGACGACTTGAATCGGGCGCCCACTGACGAGGAGTGGGCTCGGCTCCAGTTCACTACGGTGCTGTACTATTTGCACGAAACCAACCCGGACAACGGCCTGGTTCGCGACAAGACTGACCCGCGAGCCCCGGTGAGTATCGCCGCCGTCGGAATGGCTTTGGCGACGATCCCGGTAATGGTCGAACGCGGAGTCATAATCCGCGAATTCGCCGCCAAGATTACCCGCAGAAGACTGCGATACCTACTCGAATGCCCTCAGGGGCCCGAGCCGGATGCTTCCGGCTACAAGGGGTTCTTCTACCATTTTCTGGACATCGAAACCGGTCGCCGTGTCTGGCAATGTGAGCTTTCTACGATCGATTCGGCATTTCTGTTCGCTGGCGCGCTTACTGTCGGCGCCTACTTTGACCGCGACACGGCCGACGAGACGGAGATCCGCAGCCTGGCCGACGCCCTGTACCGGCGGGCCGACTGGAACTGGGCACGCGATGGCGGACCGACGCTGACCCACGGCTGGCGACCGGAGAACGGATTCATCCCCCACCGGTGGCAAGGCTACGACGAGGGATTGCTGCTCTACATCATCGGTCTGGGCTCGCCGACGCATCCGTTGCCGCCGGAGAGCTATCGCGCCTATTGCGCGACCTATCAATGGAGGCGCATCTACGGGCGCGAATTGCTCTACTCGGGCCCACTCTTCACGCATCAGCTTTCGCACATGTGGATCGACTTTCGCGGCATCCGTGACGATTTCATGAAGGAGCGCGGTAGCGACTACTTCGAGAACAGCCGACAGGCGACCTTCGTGCAGCAGGAGTACGCGATTCGAAATCCGATGAATTTTGTTGGCTACGGGAAATGGTGCTGGGGCTTTACGGCGTGCGACGGACCCGGCTGGGTCAAACGAGTAGTCAACGGTGTGGAACGCGAATTCTTCGACTACGTCGCCCGCGGCGCTCCATTCGGTCCGGACGACGGCACGGTCGCCCCGTGGGTCGTGGTCGCCTCCTTGCCTTTTGCTCCGGAGATCGTCATCCCGACGGTGCGGAATCTTGCCCGAATGAATTTGGGGATGGAGGACAGATACGGGTTCAAGCCATCGTTCAATCAATCGTTCGTGGTGGACGACAGTCGGACCGGCTGGTGGGTCACGCCTTATCACTTCGGCATCGATCAGGGGCCGGTGGTGCTGATGACGGAAAATTACCGAACCGGTTTGCTCTGGAACATCATGCGCCGCTGTGAGCCGATATTGTCCGGCCTGCGGCGAGCGGGCTTTACCGGGGGTTGGTTATAGACGTTGGCCGTCTCAGAACCTACTCCGCCTCGTGCAGCTCCATCACGAGCTTCCGGTCGCTAGTCACCCCGAGCAGATAAGCCGCCGTCGACTCTTACGTGAATTATCCAGCTAGGAGCATGCATGGACGCACAAACGGCTCCGCTCAATCGCCAAACCGCGCGGTTGCTCGTGCAAGCGGTGAAAAATCTACTCACCTCCGAAGTGCGTCGAAGGGCGATCGGCCTGCTGCTGTTGCTTTTGCTGTTCGCGCTGGCGGTGAATGGTCTCAACGTCGTTAGCAGCTACGTAGGCCGTGACCTCATGACGGCAATTTCCCAGCGCGAGATGGCGGGATTTTTCAGGCTCGTCACTCTGTACGTTGCGGTTTTCGGAGCAACCACGGTGGTCGCGGTCTTCTACCGATTTTGCGAGGAGCGCATGGGTTTATTGTGGCGCTCCTGGTTGACCAAGCGCGTCATCGAACGCTACCTCGATCAGCGGACCTATCTTCGCCTCAAGGAGGCGGCACAAATTGACAACCCCGATCAGCGCATCACTGAGGACGTCCGGGCGTTCACGACCACGACGTTGTCATTCATGCTCGTCTTCTTAAATTCAACTCTGGCGGCCGTGTCGTTCGCGGGCGTACTGTGGACCATCAGCCCGCTGCTGTTCTTCGTTGCCGTCGGATATGCCGGACTCGGCACTCTGATGACGGTTCTCCTGGGCCGTCCGCTAGTCGGCTTGAACTACGCTCAATCGCGCCGAGAGGCCGACTTCCGCGCGACACTCGTGCATCTCGGTGAGAACGCCGAGTCAGTCGCCCTCTCACGCCAGGAAGGGCGGCTGAGGGCGCGGCTACTGAACCGGATCGACGAGCTGGTCGAGAACTTTCGGAGGATTACATCGGTCAACCGCAATCTCGGCTTTTTCACGACGGGCTACAACTACATGATTCAGATCATCCCCACGCTCATCGTGGCCCCGTACTTCATTCGCGGTGAGGTGGAGTTCGGCGTGATCACGCAGTCGGCGATAGCGTTCAGCCAGCTGCTTGGGGCCCTGTCATTGATTGTCAATCAGTTCGGATCGATCTCCTCCTTCGCTGCCGTCATTGTTCGGCTCAGTGGGCTCGCCGAGGCAGTCGAGACAATGGATGTCGAGCGCCCGACCATCGAGGCAATCGAAGACCGTGATCGAGTGGCGTACGAGCGGCTAACGCTTCGCTCCCTGGGAGATGGCAGGCCGTTGCTCACCGATTTGTCGGCGTCGATCCCTCGCGGGATGCGAGTGCTGGTGGCCGGGCCGAACGAAGTTGCACGCGCTGCCTTGTTCCGCGCAACCGCCGGAGTCTGGCCGAGCGGAGAGGGGCGAACCGTCCGGCCGCCGCTTGACGCAATTTGCTTTCTGCCCCAACAGCCGTACTTGACTCCGGGCACACTCCGACAGCTGCTTGTTGACCCCGCGAGGGAAAAGGAGCTCGCCGACGAGCACATTTGGGCAGCCATCCGCGACGCTGGCCTCGAGTCCGTCGTGACGCGGGCCGGCGGACTGGACAACGAGCACGACTGGCCAACGGTGCTTTCATTGGGAGAGCAGCAGCAACTCGTTATGGTCCGCCTCATTCTGGCGCGGCCGTCGTTCGCGCTGCTGGATCGGATGAGTACTACTCTCGCACCGGGTCAGCTCCAGCAAAGCCGGCGCCGACTCAGCGACAACTCCATCACATACATCGAATTCAGCGAGGCGACCGAGTCAATTGAGCTCTACGATGCAGTGCTGGAGATCGACGCGGGGGGCGCGTGGAGTTGGAGGCAGACTAGAGCGACGGGTGGCAACTGACGGGGATTCTTCGCGTGCCCAAAAAGGGAGACACGCGTCAGCCGTCAGGGGCGCGTGGGTTCAGTTGTGAACGAACCACGTCCGCATCGCTCGGGCGTTAAGACGGCACGGAGGGGAGCCGAATCCCACGGCTGCCCAACCAGAAATAGGGCGCGAGCCCGATCCGCCGCATGGGCAATGGCTGCGCTGGAGTCTTGCGACCTGCGCGAGGCGTGCTGAATCGAGCCGCTTACGGTTCTCAGGAGGCATGCTCAAGTAGCAATAAGGACGCAACGTGTGACCGGCTATCTTACGGAGTCACGTTCCGCTCGGCCTCCTCCCGCGTCTCAAACACACGGGCCGAGACATTGCGCCGTTCCAGCTCCTTGCCGAGTTTCATGCGCAGGAAGCCACTGTTGGTGAAGCGCGAGACCTTCAGGTAGTATTTTTTCTCCACATAGTGGACCGCGTCCATATAGACGTCCATCACCTCGTCGTCGACCGTGAAGCCCTCGTAGTTGACGATCGCGTTGACGCGCCCGCCGAGCGGTGCGAGCAGTCTGTCGACCGCCGCGACGATGGTATCCACGTCGTCGGCGTGCTTCACTCGCATGCCGGCGTAGTTCATGAAGACGGTGTTCGAGCTGGCGTCGTAGGTCAAGCGCTTGTCGATGTGGATGTCGAGCATACGCTCGCGCAAGCCCATCGGTGCGGGCTTGAAGATCGCGCCATCCATTGGCGCTGTGAGGTGCACGCGCGGGCGGAAAGGTAGGTGCGCCAATATGTCGCGTTCGACATCCACCCCGGGAGCGACCTCGGCCAGCATCAGCCCGGCCGGCGTGAGACGGAACACGCAACGCTCGGTGACGTACAGCACCTCCTTGCGTTGCTCGGTCGCGACCATGCCGCTGAACGTCACCTGCGCCACTTTCTCAACGAACTTGCCGGCCTTGCCCTCACGCACGATCTTCAAACGCCCTTCGTCGACCTCGAACTGTGCTCCGCCGGCGTTGAAGTTGCCCATGAACACGACCTTCTTGGCGTTCTGCGTGATGTTAATGAAGCCGCCGCAGCCGGCGATGCGGTCGGCGAAGCGGCTGGCGTTGACGTTGCCCACTGCATCGCATTCGGCGAAGCCGAGGAACGCGCAATCGAGCCCGCCACCGTCGATGAAATCGAACTGCGAGCAATGGTCGATCACCGCTTGACAATTGATCGCAGCGCCGAACTCGGCGCCGGTGGCCGGTATGCCGCCCATCACGCCGGGATCGACGGTGAGCGTCATCAGATCGTAGATCTTCTCCTCGCTGGCGACCCGGCCGACGCTGTCCGGCAGGCCGATGCCGAGGTTGACGACGCTGTTGGGCAGCAGCTCCATTGCGGCGCGCCGCGCGATCACCTTCTTGTCATCGAGGGGCAGCGGAGGCAGCGTGCGGACCGGGATTCGCACCTCGCCGGACAACGCCGGATTGTAGCCGGTGCCGTAGGTCTGTGTGTGGTACTGCGGCTCCGCGATGACCACTGCATCGACCAACACGCCGGGTAGCCGCACCTGGCGCGAATCAAGCGAGCCTTCGGCGGCGATGCGCTCAACCTGGCAGATCACGTAGCCGTGGGAGTTGCGCGCGGCGATCGCGAGCGCAAGGTTCTCGAGGAGCAGCGCCTCCTTCTCCATCGTGATGTTGCCGTCGGGGTCGGCAGTCGTGCCGCGGACGAAGGCGACATTGATCGGCAGTGTCCTGTAGAACAGGTACTCCTTGCCGCCAACGATCATCAGCTCGACGATGTCGTCAGTCGTGACTCGGTTCATCTTTCCGCCTTCGAGCCGCGGATCGACGAAGGTGCCCAGACCGACCCTCGATAGCGTGCCTGGCTTGCCTGCGCCAATGTCGCGGTACAGGTTCGTGATCACGCCTTCTGGCAAGTTGTAGGCTTGGACTTTGTTGTCCTGCACCAACTGCGCGATCTTTGGCGCGAGACCGTAGTAGCCGCCGATCACGCGTTGCAGCAGGCCCTCGTGCGCGAGCAGGTTGAGCCCCTTGTCCTTGGCATCGCCTTGGCCGGTGGCGTGCACCAAGGTTAGACGCTTCGGCGTGCCGGTATCGAGGAAGCGTCGCGCCAGCGCCACCAACAGTTGCTCGGGCATGCCGTGCCCGCCGTAGCCCGAGGTGGCGAGCACGTCCCCGTCCTGTACGACCGACACCGCGTCCTCGACCCGGATGACCTTCTTCAGGACTTGTTCCGAACTCACGATTCACCTCGTGCAGGGCGACCACATGACTTCGAGCCGCATTGTGGCAGCTGGTTGAGGGTGGCTGCTGAACCGTGTGGGCGCAGCGGGATTGTAAACGTGAAAGTCGAGCCCACGCCCACCTGGCTCTTCACCCAAAGCCGCCCACCCTGAAGCTCAACGAACTTCCGGCACAGAGCTCGCCGAACATGCGCTCTGACAGAACTTCGGAGAAGCCGATGATGGCGTTCAGCGGAGTCCGCAGCTCGTGGGACATGTTGGCCAGGAACTCAGGCTTGTAGGCTGGCGATCTGGCGACTCTTCTGGGCAATTTCTCGATTACTGGCCTGGAGTTCTTCAAACAGCTGGACGTTCTCGATCGCGATGACTGCTTGATCCGCGAACGTCTTCAAGAGCTCGACGTGCGTGTCCGTGAAGGCGGCGGGTTCACGATGGGTCCCGTTAATGGGGCCGATCACTTGGCCATGTTGATGCATGGGGACATCAAGCAAGCCTCGCGCGCCCCGCGCAAGTTGCCATCAAGACTTCACCCGGAATCCCGGGAATTTGGCTCCAAGGCCAAGAGCGAGACCACGCTGGGACGCGGGGCTATACAGTGGGCCCGCCGAAAAGGATCGTTAGCACAGATTCGCGCGCGAAATCGAGTGGTGGTGCCGAAGCGGGGACTCGAACCCCGACACCCTTGCGGGCACTAGACCCTGAATCTAGCGCGTCTGCCAATTCCGCCACTTCGGCCCGAAAAGCATGGCCATAATACCTTTCAGCCAT
>Ga0066388_100002878_pt1 | contig 10810 bp, 7 predicted proteins | sample PanSoiMetaGPlot6_FD_64539 | JGI IMG/M metagenome (GOLD analysis project Ga0066388, IMG submission 64539) | Tropical forest soil microbial communities from Panama analyzed to predict greenhouse gas emissions - Panama Soil - Plot 6 (Hybrid Assembly) | ecosystem: Environmental > Terrestrial > Soil... | reverse complement strand
CGTCGCTGGAGATGTTCTCGCCGAAGAAGATGACCCCAGCGGTCTGCCCGGCGGTGATGTCGTCGAACAGGCTCTGCGGCGGTGTCAGCCCGGGATAGGAGGAGATGACCCGCTGACCGGCCAGTTGCAGGTTGGTCAACGTCGACGCCGACGCCGACGCGATTCGTGACACAGGCCCGCTGATTAGGCCGGTCATCCCGGCCAGGCCCAGCCCGGCCATCGAGGAAAGCACCGTCCGGCGGGTTGGCCGCGTAGCGTAGCCTGAGCCGTCGGCTGTCGACTCGCGCATCGTGGGCTCCTTCCGTCGTAGGCGGCGTGCCCAGTCGGTCATCCCAGCAGCCTGCCCGCTGCCCAGTATCCTCCCGGGTGGCAACGGCTCTGGAATCCGTTTTCTTGAATTCCCACACGGCGCCGAGCTTGACCTGCCGTTGGGCGCGGCCGGGCTGCGGCGGAGGCGGATCTGTTTGTGTTGTAGGCGGTCGGCCGCAGCCGCCACAACCGGCCATTCTGGGACCTCAACACGCGACAAGCAGGCGACCCCGCCGCAGTGTCTGGTCGGGTATGGGCCGGCCGGTCGGGCCACAAGCCGGCGGGTGGCTGATCTGCCCGCCGACGTCGACGGCGGGTGCAGACTGTGCGAGGGGCGCCGGTGGTGTCGCGGCGTCGGCCCGGCCGCCGGGGGGAGGAGTTCGGATGCGGATTGCCGCCGCGCAGGCGCACGCTGCTTGGGGTGACCCGGGGACCACCGCGGGGATTGTCACCGACTGGATCGAGGCCGCGGCCGAGGACGGGGTGCAGTTGGTGGCGTTCGGCGAGGCGTTCCTCGGCGGCTATCCGATCTGGGTGGACGTGCCGGGGTCGACCAGCTGGGACGATCCGTTGCAGAAGCGGGCGTTCGCCCGGTACCTCGACGGCGCGGTCGAGTTGGACGGCCCGGAGGTGGCCCGGATCGTCGAGTGCGCCCGCGACCGTCGGGTCTTCACCTACCTGGGGGTTGCCGAACGCGGCGCCGGACCGGCTCGGGGGACGGTCCGCTGCACGCTGCTAGCCATCGACCCGGCCCGCGGCGTGCTCAGCGCGCACCGCAAGCTGATGCCCACCTTCGCCGAGCGGCTGGTCTGGGGCACCGGCGACGGTCACGGGCTGCGGGTGCACCAGGGGCCGGGCGGGATGCGGGTCGGCGGCCTGAACTGCTGGGAGAACTGGATGCCGCTGGCCCGCGCGGCGATGTACGCCGGCGGTGAGGACCTGCACGTCGCGGTCTGGCCCGGCGACGTGGGCACCACGAAGGACCTGACCCGGTTCATCGCCCGGGAGGGCCGGGTCTACGTGCTGTCCGCCTCCACCCTGGTCTCCTTCGCCGATGTCCCAGACGACTTCCCGGTCAAGGACGCGATCGTCGCCGACTACGGCGGCGACCGGCAGCGGCTGTTCTTCGACGGCGGCTCCTGCATCGCCGGACCGGACGGCCAGTGGCTGGTCCCGCCGGTGCCGGGCGAGCAGCGGCTGGTCTGCGCGGACATCGACCTCGCTCGCGTCCGCGAGGAACGGCACAACTTCGACCCCGCCGGCCACTACAGCCGCCCCGACGTACTGCAACTGGTCGTCAACCGCCGACGCCTCGACGCCGCCGACTTCATCGACTGACCAACACCCGACACAACCACTCCCCCGCGACCAACCACCGGTCGTCAGCACCCAATATCCGCGACCGGTCGGCGGCTGGTGCGTTCGGTTGCGTACGACGAACGGCCGGTACGTTACGGGCGGGGCGGGCCCGGTCTCGGCGTGCGAGGGCGCGGTTCGCCGCCCGGTGGCGGCGCTGGGCGCGTGGGCAGGGTCTTCTCGACAAAGCGGGTGACCAACGTGGCCGCGTGGCCCTGGACTAGCGACGTGACGGACGCCGCTGTCAGGTGCGGATTACCCGTCGCGAGGCCCAAGACGACGCCGGCGAGGCGCATGATGCTGACTGTCCTGCCCAGGGGCCGGTCCTGAAGAAGCGGTACCGCAACGGTCGCGATCTCGCCGAGGGCAGCGGCCACGTTGCCCGGCACACCGACGAGCTGAGCGACAGCATCGACCGGCATGCCCAGCAACGCCCGGTGCACCGCCTGGTCGAACTCCATGACGCCCTCGGGGATCTGTCCAGATGCCGCCAGCGCGACGACCTTCCACCGCCCGGAGACGGGCCGCCGCGGGCCTCTCTCCCACGGGACGTCCACCGACTGCGTGACAAAGACGAACAGATCGTCGTCCTGCGCTATACCGATATCCAGCCACGTCTTGGCCGGAGCCAGCAATCTCCCGGGCCGGACGCCGTCGCTCACGTCGCAAGGGTACGAGGTCAGGTCACGGGTTCGGAGGAGACGGTGGCGCCGCCGGTCGTCCACATCAGCACTGCCCGGCCCGGCGCGATCGCCGGGCTGAACTCGCCGTAGTTGCTGCCCACGACGACCGGCGCGCCGAAGCCGCCGCCCGGCGGGCTGGTCGACGCGCGCAGGCTCAGCGCGTTGTCGTCGGTCCACGCCGCGACGAACGTGCCGGCCGGGTCGGCGACCACCTGCGGGGCCGGCGCGTAGTCGTTGAGCGTCGACAGCAGGGCTGGCGGGCCCCAGCCGCCGCCTGCCGGCATCCGGGAGACGTAGACCGGGAAGGTGGCGCCACCGGAGGTGTAAATGACGACCACCGCCGCCGCGTTGCCCGCGCCGTCGATCGCCACGTCGACCGAACCGCTGCCCTGGCTGGCCACCAGCACAGTGGGGGTCGACCAGACCCCGGCCGGGGTGGCGGTGGCGGCCTTCGCCCCGGTGCGGGTGCGCCAGGCCAGCGCGCCCTGGCCGGCGTCGTTGACCGCGGCGTGCACCCCCTTCTGCCGGTACGCCGCGGCGGCCACCGTCGACGGCGGCGCCCAGCCGCCGAGGACGCTGCCGTAGTCGGCCACGATCGAGCCGCCCGAGGCCGTCCACGCGGCCACCGCAGTACCGCCGGCGTTGACCGCCAGGTCGAAGTCCGACAGCCCTGTGGCCAGCGTGCTCGGCGAGGTCCAGGCACCGCCCGCGGGCAGGCTCGCGGTCTGCAAACCGGCCGACGATGACGACCAGGCCGCGATCGCGTCACCGGACTGGTCGACGCCGAGCTTGGGGCTGCCCGCGTTCGGGCTGACCGTCACGCCCGCACTCCAGGACCCACCCGGCGGCCGCACGCTGGCCCGCACGCTGCCCGCGCCGTCCAGGCTCCACCAGACCGCGACCGCCCGGCCGTCGGCAGCCAGCGCCACCGCTGGCGCGATGCCGTGCCCCAACGTGGTCGCCGCGGACCAGGCGCTACCGTCAGCGCTCGTCCGCACGTGGACGAACTGGGTGCCGTCGGCGGCCTGGTCGTACCAGGCGGCCACCTCCGCACCGCTCGCGTTGACCGCTATGGCCGGATTGCCCACCACGTCGGTCGGCGGAATCGGCGTGGACAGTGACACTGGGGCCGACCACCCGCCAGCCGCCGCCACCGGCCCGGCCGCAATACCCGCCCCGACAACCGTGGCCACAGCCACACCCGCATACCAGCGCCGACGCATCGTCATCTCGTCACCCCTGACCAGTTGCCGCCGTCTGCCGGGTCCAGAGTAGCCGCACCGTCCAAGCCCAGCAGACAAACGTCCCAACTGGCCGGTCCCGGGCGACGGCCGGTGGAACTGTCAGCAGACGGACCCGACCAGTTCGAGGCACTCGAATTCTCCGCCTACGACGCGGCCCGTTTCAACGTGCGTGTCGGCTGCAACGGGTCCGCGGCGTGGCGGTCTGCCACCCGACCGGGCTTCGGTAAACACCGGGTAAGTGGATTGGCTTGATTCCATGGGTTTCACGGCCGGCGGTCGGGAGTCGCCATGTGCCGTTCAACCCGGAGACACGGACGGCTCGTTTCGAGCTGGTATTCGTCGGTGCGTTCGCCGATGGACGAGGAGGCCGAGATGCGGATGTCGGTTGCCCGGGCCGTGCCGGTCGTCGCCGTGCTGGTGGCCGCGACCGCGGCGGGTGGACACTCCGCGGCGGCGGCTGGGGTGGCGGTGCCTGGTTACGATCATGTCTTCGTGGTCGTCGAGGAGAACCACGGGTTCACCGACATGATCGGCAACTCGGCGGCGCCGAACCTGAACGCGCTGGCCGGCCAGTTCGGCCTGGCGACCAACTACTTCGGTGTCGGTCACCCGAGCGAGGCCAATTACGTGGCGCTGCTGGGCGGCAGCACGTTCGGTATCGCCACCGACAGTCCGTACTGGATGAACCGGGTGGACGAGCCGAGCCTCATCAGCCAGCTCGACCAGGCCGGGATCGGCTGGAAGGCATACCTGCAGGGCTCGCCGCATCCGGGGTTCCAGGGGATCTGCTACCCGTCGCGGTGCAACGGCGCGCCGGACGCCGACCCACTGTACGTGTCCAAACACGACGGAATCCAGAACTTCGCGTCCTCGCTGAACGAGGCCGACTGGTCCCGCCAGGTCCCGGACGGGCAGTTGTTCGCCGACCTCGCCGCCGGCACCGTGCCCCGGTTCAACTGGGTCATCCCGGACGAGTGCCACGACATGCACGGCGACCCTCCGTACTGCATCGACGGCGGCGACCCGTTCGACCCGCAGGACCAGCGCCTGGTCGCCGACGGCGACCACTACCTCGGCACGCTGGTCGCCGCGATCACGAACGCGTCGTTCTGGGCGCATGGTAACAACGCCATCGCGATCGTCTACGACGAGGGCGACGACGACGCGGGCTGCTGCGGTAGCGGCGGCGGCGGCCAGGTGGCCTCGGTCGTGGTGACCAACCACGGCCCGCGCCAGACCCGCGACGCCACCCCTTACAACCACTACTCGCTGCTGCAGACGATCCAGCGTTCGTTCGGGCTCGGCTGCCTGGAGTCCACCTGCGACACCACGGACATCACCCCGATGGCGCCGCTGTTCGCGGTCACCGGCGCACCGGCAGTGGGGACCTCGGTGCTGCCCGAGCCGAACTTCCCCACCCCCACCCCGACCCCGGCCGAACCGGACACTCTCACCACGAACACCCCGTCGGGCGGCGGTTGGCACGTCGTCCCGGCGGCCGTGCACGGAACGAACGACAACAGCATCGGGGCGGTGTCCGGGTCCTCGCCATCGGACGTGTGGGCGGTGGGCAACTTCCTGCCCGACACCCCGGACAGCAACCCGGACGCGACCCTGACGCTAGCCGAGCACTACGACGGCACCGGCTGGAGCGTGGTGCCGACCCCGAACACCGGACCCAACTTCGCCACTCTCTTCGGGGTCGCCGCCCGGGGCGGGCAGGCCTGGGCCGTCGGGGTGCGCCTGGACCGCAACTACCGCGACCGCGCGCTGGTCGAGAGCTGGGACGGCACCGGGTGGCGGATCGCCGACAACCCGCAGCCCGGAACACAGCGCGACCTGTTCTACGCGGCCTCGGCGACCTCCACTCGCGACGTGTGGGCGGTCGGCGACCGAGAAGGCCCGGACGGCCGCTTCCAGACCCTGGCCGAACACTGGGACGGCACCACCTGGCAGCTCGTGCCCACCCCCGACCCGGGCACGACCGGCGACCACCTCTACGGGGTGAGCGCCGTCAGCGAGAACGACGCGTGGGCCGTCGGTCAGCGGCTGGACGCCTCCGGAGCCGACCGCGCCCTGATCGAGCACTGGGACGGCCGCCGCTGGTCGGTGCTGCCCTCACCGGCCTTCGGCGCCGCATCGGCGATGCTCGACGCGGTCACCGCCAGCAGCGGCGAGGTCTGGGCGGTCGGCGAGACCGACGACGCCACCGCCGGCGCCCGCCCGCTCGTCGAACAGTTCAGCGACGGCGCCTGGCACGCGGTCCCGCTGCCCGCCAACGCCGGCTCGGCGTTCACCGACCTCTGGGGCGTGACCACGGACGGCACGACGACCTGGGCGGTCGGCACCTACTACGACCAGCCCAGCGACACCAACCGCACGCTGATCCTGCGCGGCGGCGGTCCCAACTGGACAGTCGCGAACGGACCCGACCCGGGCTCGGGCGACAACATCCTGGCCGGCGCCACGGCCACCAGCGACCAGATCTGGGCGGTCGGCACCTACGACGACGGCGGCAACAGGCTCCCACTACTAGAACGCCACCCCAGCTGACCCAACGACTGTCGACCGGCACACGGTCAGCCGCGCAGGTGCCTGTCTCGCCTCCGACCACGGCACCGTCCAGCCCGGGGCGTGCACGAAACCCGCCGTGCCGCACTATGAAGGACAGCCGCACCGGCAGCACCAGTAACTGCATGCTGCAGGCAAAGGCGGAGATCCACCTGGCGCCAGAAAAGCAAACACGGTCAAGTGTCTCGGCAAATTTCTGTCGAGCAGGCCCAGAAACGTGGACGATCATGAACCGCTGTGAGCCGCAGCCCGTGCCATCCGGACGGCGGGCGTACACCCGCCAGCCGTCAGCCAAAGGAGGCTAGTCATGCGCTCGACTGTAGCCGCAGGGCTTCTTGCCGGGTTCTTCGTTGTGGCCGGGGCAGCTCCGGCGCTCGCGGCCAGCAATCCGAGCGGCACCGGGCCGCCGAGCCAGTCCTGCCAGGATATCGAGGCGGCCGGAGGTACCGTGCCCGGCCAATCCAACTCCTCGCCGGGTTCCCCGTTCAACGAGCCGGGCATCGACAGCCCCGCCGGTGGCATCGGCGGCCAGCACTACAGCGAAACCTCCCAGTACGACGTGGCCTGCTACCAGGTGTCCCAGCACTAGCCATACGCCCGCCGGCGGCCGGCGCTGACAAGAGCAACTGGTGGCGGCCGCCGGCATACGGGCGTCGAGGAGCAGCGGCGAGCCCGTCAGACCCGCAGCCGACGGCACGGGTTTCCGGTGTCTGCAGGTAGCCGTACGCCGCCAGGTGCAGCGCCGCAGCCACGACGACGGTGGCCTCAGCCGGCGGCACACCTCGCCGGAGGCGGGCCGGGGCCACCCGGCGACCCTTGTTCGGCGGGTTCGCAGGTACTACCTCCATCCCGGGCCGGGCCACGCCGGCACGACCGTAGCCGGGCGACGGACCCACACGCCGGCAGGGGTGGACAGCACCGAGCCGCGTCGAGTCAGCCGGCCGGGTCGGCTGGTGGCGCGGGTGGGCGCAGCTGGGCCGCGCGCAGTGTGAGGTAGCGCTGCTCGGGCAGGCTCGCGGTCATCCTCGCCGCCCGCAGGTAGCACTCGTGTGCGGCGGCGGTATCGCCGGCACGTTCGAGCAGGTGCGCCCGTACGGCGTGCAGACGGTGCGTGTGCGCCATCCGGCCGTCGGCGTCGAGCGTGCCGAGCAGGGCGAGGCCGGCTGTCGGGCCGTGCACCATGGCCAGTGCGACCGCGCGGCTGACGGTGACCACCGGCCCGGGCGCCACTTGGGCGAGCACGTCGTAGAGCGCGAGGATCTGCGGCCAGTCGGTCTGCTCGGCTGTGGGGGCCTCGTCGTGTACCGCGGCGATCGCCGCCTGCAGCTGGTAGGGGCCGACCGGGACGCTGCCCAGCGTGCTGGTGAGCAGAGTGATGCCTTCGGCGATCGCGGCGGTGTCCCACAGTTCCCGGCGCTGCTCGTCGAGCGGCACGATCGCCCCGTCGGCGTCGGTGCGGGCTGCCCGGCGGGCGTCGGTCAGCAGCATCAGCGCCAGCAGCCCGGCGACCTCGCCCTCGCCGGGCAGCAGCCGGTGCAGCAGGCGAGTGAGCCGGATGGCCTCGCCGGTCAGGTCGGCCCGGTGCAGTGCCGGCCCGGAGCTGGTGGTGTACCCCTCGTTGAACATGAGGTAGAGCACGTGCAGGACCACACCGAGCCGCTGCGCTCGTTCTGGTTCCGGCGGCAGCTCGAAGCGGGCGCCGGCGGTCCTGATCCGCTGCTTGGCCCGGCTGATCCGCTGCGCCATCGTGGCCTCGGGCACGAGGAACGCGACGGCGATCTCGGCGGTGGACAAGCCGCCGACCGCCCGCAGCGTGAGCGCCAGCTGCGACGGGGGCGACAGCGCGGGATGGCAGCACAGCAACAGCAGCACGAGCGTGTCGTCCTGGTCGGTGGGCTGGCCGGCGCCGTCGGGACCGGCGGCCGGGTCACCGGCGGCCGGGCCGCGGGCCGCCGGGTCGAGCGCCGTCACGGTCTGCTCCCGGCGGCGGCGCGCACTCTCGCTGTGCCACTGGTCGACCAGCGCCCGGCCCGCCACGGCCAGCAGCCAGGACCGCGGCCGGTCCGGCAGCCCCTCGGCCGGCCACTGCAGCGCCGCGGCGAGCAGCGCCTCTTGCACGGCGTCCTCGCATGCGTCGAACTGCCCGTGCCGGCGCACCAGCGTGCCGAGGACCTGCGGCACGAGTTCACGCAGCAGGTCCTCGACCCGGTGAGCTGCGTTCACCGTCACAGCTGTGCCGGCTCGTCCATGACCTGCCGCACCTCCATGGGCTGTTCGGTGTACGCGACGACCTGGGAGGCGATCTCGACCGCCCGCGCCTCGCTCGCCTCGACGATCCAGTAGCCGGCCAGCGACTCCTTGATCTCCGCGTACGGCCCGTCGGTCGGCACCGGGGCACCGTTGCGGAACCAGACGGTCTTCGCCCGGCTCGGGTCGACCAGCGGCTGCCCGGCGACCAGCTCACCGGCCTCCCTCAGTTCGGCGTCGAGCTTCTGCACGAGATGGTGCAGGCCCGTGATCCACTCCGGCGTCCGCGTCTGCATCGAGGCACCCACGCACCCGAACATCATGATCATATACTTCATGTCGGTCCCTTCCCGGCGCCCGCCGCGGGCGCTCACCCCCCGGTCCGAGCAGCCGCCCGGTTCTCGACATACCCACCGGGAATTTCTCCGACCCGGTAGAGACAGTCCGTGGCTGCGCATCGCGGCGTCGGGCCGGCCAGGTCGGTTAGCCGCCGGCCACGCCGAAACCCGGCCATGATGGTGTCCCGGTCGGCACCGGTGGCGAGGAGGGCCTGCAGGAGCAGTCGGGCCTCGTACTGGTCGAGATAGCCAGCCGAAAGGCGGGTCCGGTGAACCCGGACCCGCCTCCCGCTACCGTACCTAGCTGCTGAGTACCTAGCTGCTCAGCGCGGACAGGAACGCGGCGCCGTTCGGCGTGCCGACGCCAGTAACGTTGTCGTAGCCGGACACCGTGTGGATGGTGAGCTGCGAGTCGAAGCTGAGCGAACGGAAGAAGTACGAGTAGCCGTTCGTCGCATCGACGCCGTTGCGGTAGTTCGAGCGCGCCACGCCGAGCGGGCTGGCCGGCGCCACCACATCGTGGTAAGCGGCCGAGCCGGCCTTGGCGTAGATCGTCGGGTTCATGAAACCGAGCGGGTGCCCGGCGCGCTGCTGCACCAGTGCCATCAACCCTGCGGTCAGTGGCGAGGACAGGCTGGTGCCGCCGATCCGGTACTCGCTGTAGCGGGCGGTGCCGTCGGGGAACGTCTGCGTCTGCCCGACCAGCATGCCGGTGTTCGGGTCGCCGAGCCCCGCGATGTCCGGGACGACCCGCATGGCCGGGCCACCGTACGTCTCGGACATAGCGTCCGGGACCACCCCGGCCTGGTAGGCCGGCTGGCTGAACAGCCGGCTGGTGCCGCCACCCGCGCCGTAGAGGTAGTTTCCGGGCGGGGCCGGGCTCCAGGCGCCGGCGGCCAGCGCGCTGTTGCCGGTCTGCCAGCCGGTCTCGAACTGGTAGTTGTCCGCCGCGCCCACCGCGAGGCTGGTGCCGCCGACCGCGGTCACCCACGGGCTGGAGGCCGGCCAGTCGGGCGTCGGCGTGGCGCCGGGGACGCCGAACGTCTCGTCGCCGCTGTCACCGGAGGAGAAGTAGACGCCGATGCCGGTCGCCACGGCCTGGATGAACGTGTCGTTGTACGGCTTGATGTAGCCCGGGGGCAGCGCCTCGGTGGAGAAGCCGTAGGAGTTCGTCACGATCGTCGCCAGCTGCCGGTCCACCACGTGGTTCAGCGAGGCGTCCAGGTCCTGGTAGTTGTTCGGTGCGCCGACGTAGACGATGTCGGCACCCGGTGCCATCGCGTGCACCGCCTCGACGTCCAGCGTCTCCTCCCCGTACCAGCCCTGCGGGTCCTGGGCCGGGTTCTGTGGGCGGATGAACGTGCCGGGGGCCACCACCTGGCTGAACTGGTCGGCGGCCAGCGTCGGCTGGCCGTGCCGGCTGGCGTACTCGTTCGCGTCGGCCAGGATCGTCGGCGAGGCGTACGCGTCGATGATCGCCACGGTCTGCCCGGTGCCGTCGTTGCCGGCGGCGATCGCCGAGGCGACGCCGTAGCCGCCCTGCAGCTGGTTCGGCAGGTAGCCGCACGGAGCCCACGGCTGCGGCGAGCCGAAGGCGTCCGGGAGCGTGGTGCCGTCGGCGCCGTTGGTGGTGGCGGTGGTCTTCTCGGCCCAGTACGCCGAGCACGGCGGCGCGTTGACGAACACGGGTCCCGGCGGGGCGTCGGCCCGGTCGGTGTGCAGCAGCGCGGCGCTCTCGTCCAGGCCGACGACCGCGGTCACCGTGCCGGCGAGGGAGCCGGGGATGGACAGCGGCTGGTCCGGGGCGCGCAGCGTGTAGCCCTGCACCGAGTAGTTGGTCAGCGTCACGCCGAACGCCTGGTCTGCCTGCCCGACTGTGCCGACGGCGGACACGTAGTGGTTGTTCGCCGGGGTGTAGTCCACCGTGAAGCCGCTGTCCCGCAGCCACTTCTGGACCGCGGCGACGTCGGACCGCGACGGGGCGAACTGCGCGCGGAACTGAGCCGCGGTCAGGAACTGCCGGTACTGCGGTGAGCCCGGCGTCGAGACGGCCGTGGCCAGC
>Ga0066388_100002877_pt1 | contig 10816 bp, 10 predicted proteins | sample PanSoiMetaGPlot6_FD_64539 | JGI IMG/M metagenome (GOLD analysis project Ga0066388, IMG submission 64539) | Tropical forest soil microbial communities from Panama analyzed to predict greenhouse gas emissions - Panama Soil - Plot 6 (Hybrid Assembly) | ecosystem: Environmental > Terrestrial >... | reverse complement strand
TCCGGCTCGGCGACGGCACCGAGGAGTCGCACGCCCGGATGCGGCACGGCCTCGAGACGCTGTGGCCGTTCACCGGCGAGCTGTTCCAGGCCGACGGCGTGGTGCGCCGGCTCGCCGCTGCCGGTGTCGCGGTGGATCCGGCGGCGCTGCGCGCGGACTGGGACGCCGACATCGACGCGGTGCTCGCCGAGGCGACGCTGGCCCGGCCGGAGCCCGGCTGGCAGCACGGCGGCGGGCGGCGCGGCGTGCACACCGAGCACATGGGATACCTGCTCGCCGAGCTGCAGTACCTGCACCGGCTGCACCCCGGAGCCAAGTGGTGACGGCAAACCCGCCGGATGTGGCGCTGGCCGAGATTCGGGAGATCGCCGGCCGGGTCCGGGACCCGGAGCTGCCGATGCTGACGATCGCCGACCTCGGCGTGCTCCGCGGCGTGGCGGTCGGCGAGGATGGCCGGGTCGAGGTGACGGTCACGCCGACGTACTCCGGCTGCCCGGCGATGGACACGATCCGCGCCGATGTCCGGCAGGCGCTGGCCGAGCGCGGGTTCGCCGGCGTGACCGTGCGGACCGTTCTCGCCCCCGCCTGGACCACCGACTGGATCAGCGAGGCCGGCCGCCGCGCGCTGGCCGAGCACGGGATCGCGCCTCCCGGACCGGCCGGCCCGGCGGCGGCGCCCGGCCCGGTGCTCGTCCGGCTCGGCCGGCGGCCGGAGCCGGTCGGCTGCCCCCAGTGTGGGTCGGCCGACACCCGCGAGGTCAGCCGGTTCGGCTCCACCGCGTGCCAGGCGCTGTGGGTGTGTGATTCGTGCGGCGAGCCGTTCGGCCACGTCAAGGCAATCTGATGTCCACCGTGGACATCTCCGTCGCGGACACCGCCACGGGCGCCGCCGGGACGGGGGCCGGGGCGCTGTCCGGGCGCCGGCACGCGGTCTTCCACGACCTGCGGGTCGCCCGGCTGGACCGGCTCACCGACGACGCGGTGGCGATCACCTTCGAGGTGCCGGCGGAGCTGGGCGCGGACTACCGGTTCGTCGCCGGGCAGCACGTCTCGCTGCGCTGCACGATCGCCGGCGACGACGTGCGCCGCAACTACTCGATCTGCACGCCGCCCAGCTCCGGCATCCTCCGGATCGGGGTGAAGCGGCTGCCGGACGGGGTGTTCTCCTCCTACGCGATGGACAAGCTCCGGGTCGGCGACACGATCGAGGTGCTCACCCCGTCCGGCCGGTTCTTCACCCCGCTCGACCCGGCGCAGGCCAGGCACTACGGCGCGGTCGCCGCCGGGTCCGGGATCACCCCGATCCTGTCCATCCTGGCCTCGGCGCTGGAGGTCGAGCCGGCCAGCCGGGCCACGCTGGTCTACGTCAACCAGACCACCCGCAGCATCATGTTCCTGGACGAGGTGGAGGACCTGAAGGACCGCTACCTCGACCGGTTCCACCTCGTCCACGTCCTGGACGGGGAGCGGCGGGAGGTGGACCTGCTGTCCGGGTTCCTCGACCGGGCCCGGTTCAGCGCGATCCTCGACACGCTGGTCGGTCCGGTGCCGGTGGACGAATGGTTCCTGTGCGGCCCGCTCGGGCTGACCGACATGATCCGCGACACGCTCGTCGAGCGGGGCGTTCCCGCCGGGCACGTGCACCGCGAGCTGTTCCACGTCGGGCCGCCGCCGCCCGGGCGGGCCCCGCCGCCGACCGCGGAGTCGACCGCGCTCGCCGGCAGCTCGGTGACCGTGGTGCTGGACGGGCGCACGTCGACCTTCCCGCTCCGCCCGGACGCCGAGCCGATCCTGGACGCGGCGCTGCGGGTGCGCGGCGACGCGCCGTACGCCTGCAAGAACGGCGTCTGCGGCACCTGCCGGGCCAGGCTCGTCGAGGGGCAGGTGGCAATGGACCAGAACTTCGCGCTGGAGCGGGAGGAAGTGGACCGCGGCTACGTGCTGGCCTGCCAGTCGCACCCGACCTCGGACGCGGTCGTCCTCGACTTCGACCAGTGAGGGTGTCGAGCACGGCACCGCCGAGCGAATGGCCGATCATGCTCGTCGCCGGGCGTACGCTGACCGCGTGAACGCCGCGGCGGCGCGTCCGTCCTACATCGAGGAGCTCCGGCTCGAGGAGTTCAAGAGCTTCTCGAGCGCGACGCTGCCGCTGTCGGAGTTCACGCTCCTCATCGGCCGCAACGGCAGCGGAAAGTCGAACGCCCTGGATGCGCTCGTCGCTCTGGCCCGGCTGTCCAGCGGAGACGACGTGCGCGACGCGCTCGAGGGGTCCCGCGGCGACCAGGAACCCGTGCGAGGCGGCGCCGAGGGCTGCGCGCCCTGGGGCCGGGACACGTTCGCCCTCGGCTGTCGGGTACGCACCGGCGAGGAGTCGGTCGACTTCGACGTCGAGGTGCAAGTCCGGCCGGAGATGCGGGTCGTGTCGGAGCGCCTTGTCGCGCACACCGGACTGCGGTTCGGAGGGCGGCGGCTGGACGGCAAGGAACTGCTCGTCACCTATGAGGCGGACCCGGCCAGCGCGGACCTGTGGGCTCGCTACTTCAACGGAAAGCGCGGCGTGAACCCGGCGACCGCCTTCAATGCGAACCGACTGCTCGTCACCCAGGTCCCGTCTCGGGTTCCCGTCCAGTCGGACGCGACCCGGCTCGTTCACCGGGCCGCCGGACAGGTCGTCTCGGCACTCAGAGAAATCTTTGTCCTGGACCCTGTGCCGGCGCTGATGCGTCACTACGTCAACGAGCGAGACAACGACCTCCGGCGCGACGCCAGCAACCTCAGCGCCGTGGTCTCCCGGCTGCGCCGGGAGGACCCGGCCGCGCTGGCCGAGCTCTTGGAAGTCGTCAAAGAGCTGTCGGAGCAGCCGGTTCGCAAGATCGACACCTCTCGGTCGGACCTCGGCGACGTGCTGCTGGTCCTCCACGAAAGAGACTCATCCGACGGCCGGAAGCTGGCAAGAATCCCGGCTCGTCTCGTCAGCGACGGCACGCTCCGTTTCCTGGCCATAGGTACAGCCGTCCTCTCCGCCCCGCCCGTCGGCTCGCCCGGTGCAGCAGCTCGGCGGGGCTCGGACAGCACATTTGGCCAGCGCATGCTCGTCGTCGAGGAGATCGAGAGCGGGCTGCACCCCACGCAGGCGACCCGAGTCCTCGACCTGGTGCGGAACGAAACCAGCTCCCGGCAGATTCGTACGCTCGCCACCACGCACAGCCCAGCAATCCTGAACGCCTTGGCGGGCGACGACCACGACGCGGTGGTCGTGTGCGACCGGGCACCTGCCGGCGGCAGCCGGCTCCGCCGCCTGGTCGACCTGCCCGGATATCCCGAGCTGATGGCGGCCGGCCGCCTCGGTTCGGCCGTGTCACAGGGTCGCCTGGCGGAGGCTGCCGAACCGCGGCGGACGTCATACGCCGAGTTCGACCGGCTCCTCGAGGCGCTCTGAGGTGAAGCGGCGGTGAAGCGGGTCGAGTTCGTCGACACGTCGATCCTGGTCGAGTTCCTCAACGTGCCCGGAAGGAACAAGCACCGGGAGCAGGTCTTGGCCGATTTCAAACGCAAGCGGGCCAGCGGGGTACATTTCGTGCTGCCCACCGCCGCGGTCATCGAGACGGGCAACCATGTGCACCATATCGGCGACGGGAGCAAGCGGCGCAGCTGTGCCCGCGCGTTCGCAGAGCTGCTTCGCCTCACGGCAGCGGGAAAGGCCCCATGGGTGCTGTTCGAGGCTCGGTGGGACGGAGCCCTTCTGACACGGCTCGAGCAGGGCGCGGGCACGAATATGGATATCGTAGAGCATGCCGCGCAACGGGGTCTCTCCTGTGGTGACCTCAGCGTGATCGCGGAGCGCAACGAGTACAGGCAGAGCGTCTCGAAAGGCGCCGAGGTGGTCATCTGGTCCTTTGACCACGCGATGAGCGCATGGTCCTGAGTGGCCACGGCACCGGCTGTGGCGCGAGCGGCCGAAAGAGCTGCGGCCGAGGTACGGCTACATGGACGCCACGTCGGCGGCGGGCCGCATTGGCCTGGATGACTCAGGCGGCTTGCCGAGCGGTGTGGGGCCGATCCCGAGGCCAGCGCGGCTGTCGCTGCGTCGGCGGCTCGACGGTTGCGGGCGGCGTGGTCGGCAGAGCTGCGGGAGGAGGCGCAGGCGCGGTTCCCGGCGCTGGCTCAGCACTTCGACCAACGGTTGGGGAGCCTGCCCATCTGCATGGCGTCGTGACCGCTCCGGTGACGGCCGGTGACGGCGGGGACGGTAAGGTTCGCCTGGTATGTGACCTGGCCTACTGTGCCGAGGAGGGTGCTGCGTGTCCGCTGGGGAGATCGCCGGGCTGATCGCCGCCGTGGCGTTCGTGCTGCTGGTCGGGCTGCTCGCCGTGCCGATCCTCAAGCTGGGGCGCACGCTGGACGAGGCGACGCTGGCGATCCGCAAGACGCACGAGGGGGTGCAGCCGCTGCTCACCGGTGCCGGCACCACCGTCGACCACGTGAACAAGGAGCTGGAGCGGGTAGACAGCATCACGCAGGGTGCGCAGGCGGTCACGTCCAACGTGGCCGCGCTCACCTCGGTGTTCGCCAGCACGCTCGGGGGCGCGGCGGTCAGGATCGCGGCGTTCTCCTACGGCGTACGGCGGGCGGCGCAGCGGCGGCGGCGCTCGGAGGCCGAGCAGGCCGCCCGGCTGGCGGCGCGGGAGGAGCGCCGGCAGCGCCGGGCGGCCCGCCGGGCCCGGGCCGGTCGGCCGGGCGGGTGAGACTTGGCGCCGTTGGCGCCGGGACATGGACGAACCCGGGACATGGACGAACATGGACGTTGACACCAGTGACTCGGGTGACCACGAGGTGAGGAGTGAACGAGCGGTGAGGCGGCTGTTCTGGCTCGCGATGGGCGTGACGGTGGGGGCACTGGTGGTGCGCAAGCTCGCCCGCGCCGCGCAGTCGCTCAGCCCGCGGGGCATGGCCGCGTCGTTCTCCGAGTCGCTGCGGGACTTGGCCGCGGCGGTGCGCGAGTTCGTCAGCGACGTTCGCGACGGGACGGCCGAGCGGGAGGCCGAGCTGCGTGAGGGCGCCGGCCTGGACGGCCGGCTCGGCGCGAGGCCGGAGGACTTCTGACCATGAGATCCGCAGAGATCAGAGACCTGTTCCTGAGCTTCTTCGAGCGCAACGGGCACGTCGTGGTGCCCAGCGCCAGCCTCGTCTCGCAGGACCCGTCGACGCTGTTCAACGTCGCCGGGATGGCGCCGTTCAAGCCGATATTCGAAGGCCGGCAGCCCCCGCCGTACAAGCGGGCGACCAGCGTGCAGAAATGCCTGCGCACGCTCGACATCGACGAGGTCGGCAAGACTACCCGGCACGCCTCGTTCTTCCAGATGGCCGGAAACTTCTCCTTCGGCGACTATTTCAAGGAGGGCGCGATCGCGCTCGCCTGGGAGCTGGCCACGGCGCCGCGGGCCGACGGCGGCTTCGGCTTCGACCCGGGCCGGATCTGGGTCACCGTCTACACCGACGACGACGAGGCGGCGGGCCTGTGGCAGCGGCTGGCCGGCCTGCCGGCCGAGCGGATCCAGCGGCGCGGCAAGGCGGACAACTACTGGGACATGGGCGTGCCCGGCCCGTGTGGCCCGTGCTCGGAGATGTACTACGACCGGGGCCCGGAGTACGGCCCGGACGGTGGGCCGGTCGTCGACGAGGACCGGTTCCTGGAGTTCTGGAACCTCGTGTTCATGCAGTACGAGCGCGGCCCCGGCCCCGGCAAGGAGTACCCGCTCGTCGCCGAGCTTCCGGCGAAGAACATCGACACCGGGATGGGCCAGGAGCGGATGGCCTTCCTGCTGCAGGGCGTGCAGAGCCTCTACGAGATCGACGAGGTGTTCCCGGTCCTGCAGCGGGCGGCCGAGCTGTCCGGCCGGCGGTACGGGGCCGACCACGACGCCGACGTGCGGCTGCGGGTGGTCGCCGACCACGTGCGGTCCGCGCTGATGGTGCTCGGCGACGGCGTCGTCCCGTCCAACGAGGCCCGCGGCTACGTGCTGCGCCGGATGCTGCGGCGGGCGGTCCGCACGATGCGGCTGCTCGGCTACGAGGACCCGGCGCTGCCCGAGCTGCTCCCGGTCGCCCGGGACTGCATGGCCCCGTCCTACCCGGAGCTGGCCACCGACTTCCCCCGCATCGCCGACTACGCCTACGGCGAGGAGGAGGCGTTCGGGCAGACGCTGCGGGCGGGCACGAGCATCTTCGACAACGCCGTGGCTGCGGTGCGGGCCGCCGGCGCCGCGCGGCTGTCCGGGGACCGCGCGTTCCAGCTGCACGACACGTACGGGTTCCCGATCGACCTGACCCTGGAGATGGCCGCCGAGCAGGGGCTGTCGGTGGACGAGGACGGCTTCCGCGCGCTGATGGCCGAGCAGCGGGAGCGGGCGAAGGCCGACGCGCAGGCCCGCAAGACCGGCGGCGCCGACCTGTCGGCGTACCGGTCGGTCCTCGAGACGGCGGGCGGCTCGCAGTTCACCGGGTACGCCGAGGCCGAGCGCGAGGCCCGGGTCACCGGACTGTTCCGGCACGGTGCGCCGGTGCCGGCGGCGGGTGCGGGCGAGGAGGTCGAGGTGGTGCTGGACGCCACCCCCTTCTACGCCGAGAGCGGCGGGCAGCTGCCGGACTTCGGCCGGATCACGGTCGGCTCCGGGTCCAGGGAGGCGGTGCTCGACGTCGTCGACGTCCAGTCGCCGATCCCGGGCCTGATCGTGCACCGGGCCCGGGTGGTCAGCGGGGAGCTGCGGCCCGGCGACGAGGCGCACGCCGCGGTCGACGTGGACCGCCGGCGGGCGGTCTCGCGCAGCCACACCGCGACGCACCTGCTGCACCGCGCGCTGCGCGGCACGCTCGGCGAGTCCGCCGCGCAGGCCGGCTCGCTGAACGCGCCCGGCCGGCTGCGGTTCGACTTCACCACGCCGTCCGCGGTGCCGCCGAGCGTGCTCACCGACGTCGAGGACGAGGTCAACGAGGTGCTGATCCAGGACCTCGAGGTGTCCGCGTTCGTCACCTCGCAGGAGGAGGCGCGGCGGATCGGCGCGCTGGCGATGTTCGGCGAGAAGTACGGCGACGAGGTGCGGGTCGTCGAGGTGGGGGAATACTCGCGGGAGCTGTGCGGCGGCACCCACGTGCCGCGCTCGGCGCACATCGGCCTGGTCAAGGTGCTCGGCGGGGCGTCCATCGGCGCCGGCGTGCGTCGGGTGGAGGCGCTGGTCGGGCTCGACGCGTTCCGCTTCCTGGCCCGCGAGCACGTGCTGGTGTCGGGGCTGGCCGAGACGCTGAAGGTGCCGGCCGACCAGGTCCCGGAACGGGTCCAGTCGCTGGTCGACCGGCTGCTGGCGGCGGAGAAGGAGCTGGACCGGCTGCGCGCCGAGTCGGTGCTGGCCGGCGCAGGCGCGCTGGCGGCCGCCGCCAAGGACGTCCGCGGCGTGGCGGTCGTCGCGGCCGAGGTGCCCGGCGGGCTGACCGGCGCTGACCTGCGCACGCTCGCGCTCGACGTCCGCGGCCGGCTCCAGCCGGGCCGGCCGGGCCTGGTCGCGCTCGCCTCCCGGCGGGAGGGGACGGTCGCGTTCGTGGTGGCCACCAACGAGGCCGCCCGGGCCCACGGCATCTCCGCGAACGACGTGGTCCGGGCGCTCGCGCCGCCGGTGGGCGGCAAGGGCGGCGGCAGGGACGACCTGGCCCAGGGGGGCGGGAACGATCCCGACGGCGTGCCGGAGGCGCTGCTGCTGGTCGAGCACGTGGTGGGGCAGCGCATGGCCGGCTTCGCGTGACCGACCCGACCGGGGCTGGACCTGGCGGGAGTGGGGGGTCCGCGGCGGCGGGGGTGCGGCTGGGCGTCGATGTCGGGACGGTACGGGTGGGCGTGGCGGTCAGCGACCCGGCCGGCGTGCTCGCCTCCCCGCTGGCCACCCTCGCCCGCGACGCCGCAGGAGGGGCCGACCTGGCCGAGCTGGCCCGGCTGGTCGCCGCGCGTGGCGCGGTCGAGGTCGTGGTCGGGCTGCCCCGGTCGCTGTCGGGCCGGCGCGGGCCGGCGGCGCGGGCGGCGGAGGAGTATGCGGCCGCGCTGGCCGCGCGGGTCGCGCCGGTGCCGGTGCGGCTGGCCGACGAGCGGCTCACCACGGTCGCGGCCACCCGGCTGCTCGCCGAACGGGGGGTTTCCAGCCGAGGGCGGCGCCTTGTCGTTGACCAGGAGGCCGCCGTGCTGATACTCCAGGGATGGCTGGACGCAGCCCGGAGGGTGCGGTGAGTCACGGCGGGAGCGACCTCTCGACCTTCTTCGGGCCCGACGACTACGACTACGACGAGGGCCCCACCCGGCGGCGGCGGCGCCGGCGGCGCCGCGGGCCGCTGGGGACGATGCTCGCGGTCTGCGTCATCGCGGGGCTGGTGGCCGGCATCGTCTACGGCGGCCGGGCGGCCCTGGACCGCTTCGGCCACGTCCCGGACTACTCCGGCAACGGCGCCGGCAGCGTCCGGGTCGAGGTGAAGCCCGGAGACACCGCCGCGGACATCGCCGCCACCCTCGCCAAGGCGGGCGTGGTGCGGAGCGAGCGGGCGTTCCGGGAGGCCGCCAAGGCCGACCCGAGCTCCACCAGCATCCAGCCCGGCCACTACCGGCTGCGCAAGCAGATGAGCGCCGCCGCCGCGCTGGCGCTGCTGCTGGACCCGAAGTCGCGGCTGCTGGCAAGGGTCACCGTCCCCGAGGGGCGCACCCAGGCGCAGATCCTCGCGTTGCTGGCCGACAAGTCCGGCCGGCCGCTGGCGGCGTTCCAGGCGGCGGCTCACGACACCGCCCGGCTGGGGCTGCCCGGCTACGCGAAGGGGCGGCTGGAAGGGTTCCTGTTCCCGGCCACCTACGACTTCGACCCGGACACGACGCCGGTGGAGATGCTCCAGCAGATGGTGGCGACCTTCCGGGACAAGGCCGAGGCGGCCTCGCTGGCCCGCGGCGCCAAGGCGGTGGGCCTCACCCCGTACCAGGTCGTCGTGGTGGCATCGATGATCGAGCGGGAGGCACGGGTCGCCGAGGACCAGGGCAAGATCGCCCGGGTCATCTACAACCGGCTCGACCAGGACTACTACCTCGGCGTCGACGCGGTCGTGATGTACGGGCTGGGCCGCAGCCAGGGCAGGCTCAGCGAGGCGGACCTGGCGAAGGTCACCCCGTACAACGTCTACCGGGTCAAGGGCCTCCCGCCGACCCCGATCGCCAGCCCCGGCCTGGCGGCGCTGCGGGCGGCGCTGCACCCGACGCCCGGGGACTGGCTCTACTACGTGCTGCAGGACCGCCATCGGCACTTCTTCACCGCCGACCGCGACGAGTTCAACCAGGCGAAGGCCAGGTGCCAGGCCGCGGGACTGTGTTGACCACGGGCGATGAACGACTCTGACCGGCGGTGAACACTGTCGCGGTCGCCGCCGGGTGCGCGCTGCTCGGCCTGCTGGCCGGGCCGTTCCTGGCCGGGCTCACCCTGCGCATCCCGGCCGGGCAGCCGGTGCTCACCGCGGGCGCCTGGCGGGGCGGGGCGGCCAGCCGGGCTCGTACCGTGACGGTGACCGTGCTGGCCGCCGCGGTCCTCGCCGCCATCGGGGCCGGTGTCGGCGCGGACGCCGCGCTGCCGGCCTACCTCTGGCTCGGCGCCGTCGGGGTCACCCTCGGCGTCATCGACGTCGACTGCCACCGGCTGCCGGACCGGCTCACCCTGCCGTCCTACCCGGTCGGGATCGTCCTGCTCGGTGCCGCCGCGCTGGCCCACCGCGACCTGCCCGCGCTGGGCCGGGCGGTGCTTGCGTCGGCGGCGGTCGCCGGGGTGTTCTTCCTGCTCGCCCTCGCCGGCCCGCGCAGCCTCGGCTTCGGCGACGTCAAGCTGGCCGGGCTGCTCGCGCTGTACCTCGGTTTCCTCGGCTGGGCGGAGGTCCTGCTCGGCCTGCTGGCCGGCTTCTGCGTCGGCGCGGTGGTGGCCCTCGTCCTGCTCGCCGGCCGGCGGGCCGGGTGGCGCAGCGACGTCGCGTTCGGCCCCTCGCTGCTGGCCGGCGCGCTGCTGGCCGTGGTCGCCGGCCAGCAGCTCGTCGACGCCTACCTCACCGCCGCCGGCCTGCCGACCTCATCGGGCCGGTAGGAGGCGGCAGGCGCATGGGAGGATGCGAGCCGTGTTGCGGTGGTTGACGGCGGGCGAGTCGCACGGGCCGGCGCTGGTGGCTGTCCTGGAGGGGCTCCCCGCGGGCGTGCCGGTCTGCACCGGCGCGGTGGCCGCGGAGCTGACGCGCCGGCGAGCCGGGTACGGCCGCGGGGCGCGCATGTCGTTCGAGCAGGACGAGGTCGAGCTGCTGGGCGGGGTCCGGCACGGCCGGACGATGGGCGGCCCGGTCGCGATCCGGGTCGGGAACACCGAGTGGCCGAAGTGGTCGGCGGTGATGAGCGCCGACCCGGTGGACCCCAGCGAGCTGGCCGGGCTGGCCCGCAACGCGCCGCTCACCCGGCCCCGGCCCGGGCACGCGGACCTGGTCGGGATGCAGAAGTACGGCTTCACCGACGCCCGCCCGGTGCTGGAGCGGGCCAGCGCCCGGGAGACCGCGGCCCGGGTGGCGCTCGGCGCGGTGGCGCGGGCGTTCCTGGCCGAGGCCCTGGACGCGACCGTGCTCAGCCATGTGGTCGGGATCGGCTCGGCCGCCGCCCCGGACGGCGCGATCCCCGGCCCGGGTGACCGCGACGCCGTCGAGGCCTCCCCGGTGCGCTGCGTGGACCCGGCGGCGAGCGCGGCGATGGTCGCCGAGATCGACGCCGCCCGCAGGG
>Ga0066388_100002876_pt1 | contig 10816 bp, 11 predicted proteins | sample PanSoiMetaGPlot6_FD_64539 | JGI IMG/M metagenome (GOLD analysis project Ga0066388, IMG submission 64539) | Tropical forest soil microbial communities from Panama analyzed to predict greenhouse gas emissions - Panama Soil - Plot 6 (Hybrid Assembly) | ecosystem: Environmental > Terrestrial >... | reverse complement strand
TCCTGCTCGTGATCGAGGCGAACGACGGCTTGAGCCAGTCGGCGCTGTCGCAGACGCTGGGAATCGAGCGCGCGCGCCTCGTTCGCCTGCTCGACAGTCTCGAGGCGCGCAAATTCGTGCAACGCCGCCGCTCGAGGTCGGACCGGCGCTCGCAGCTCCTGTCGCTCACCGCGCATGGCCGCAGCGCGCTGGCCCGCATCAAGGCCTTGGCGGACGAGCACGAGCGGCACCTCGCGCAGAAGCTCGGGAGCGGCCGCCGCAAGACGCTGCTGCGTCTCCTGTCGGTTTTCGCCCGCGGCTGACATCGGGCATGCCGCCGGCGCAAGCGGCCATCAGCCTGACACTGTTTCGGCGTTCGATGATCGCGAAAACGCGCGCCATCAGAGCGCGAGCCCCGTGGAGGCATCCATGACGTTCAAACCCACCCGCCGTCGTCTGCTCACCGCAAGCGCCGCGGCCGGCGCCGCGCTTGGATTCACGCGCATCGCCGCGGCCGAGGCGCCGCTCACGCCGGCCTGCCATGACGGCGACGAGCCGACCGTCGCCCAGACCGAGGGGCCGTTCTTCAAGCCGCGCTCGCCCGAGCGCGCCGACCTGATCGAACCCGGCATCAAGGGCCGGCCGATCATCCTTTCGGGCCAGGTTCTCGACCGCGCCTGCCGGCCGCTCGCGCATGCGCTGGTCGACCTGTGGCAGGCCGACGACCACGGCGACTACGACAACACCGGCTTTCGTCTGCGCGGCCACGTCTTCACCGACGCGGAGGGACGTTACCGTTTCCGCACCATCGTGCCGGCGCTCTACACCGGCCGCACGCGGCACTTTCACGTCAAGGTGCAGCCGGCCGGCACGCGCGTGCTCACCACGCAGCTCTACTTTCCCAACGAGCCGATGAACCGGCGCGACGGGCTCTTCCGCAGCGAACTCATGATGCGCATGGACCGCGCCGGCGAGGATCTCGAAGGGCGCTACGACTTCGTCGTGGCGACTCGCTGACCTGCGCCAAATCAGGACGCGCGGCACCGGATACCATCGGCCGTAGTCAGGACATTGTGACGAACCGATGGCGGAGCGTGCAAATTTCTCGCTGGTTTTTCACAGAGCGTGATCGCACAATAACGGAGTACAGCCGAATCTTGGGGGTGGCTGTCGCTCGCGGTATCTTCTTCGTCGATGTCCTCCAGCGTCGGTAGCTTCGTCCGGGCAGTGCCCGGACGTCGGCGTGTGAGGGATGCGATCGGCTTTGTTGCGGCGGGGGCCGCGTCGGGCCGGGGATACCGCGAAATGGGGTGGAGCGCGGCATCGTTTCGAGGCGGTGCGCGCTGGGTCGGATGGGGCCATCCAACCGGATGGCCGGGGTGAGGCGCGAAGGTCTTGTCACCTGTGGCTGACACTCGCCGCATTTGCGCGGCGCGGCGGCGCGGCGCGTGGCTTCCCGGAGTGCGGGGAGCGACGGGCTTGGCGCTCGCCGCGTTGTTGGTGCTCGTGCCTGCCGTCGCGGTCGCGAAGAAGGGCGGCGGACACAACAAGGTCACCGCCACCACCAACGACGACAGCACTCCGAGCCCGGGCCCCTCCGCCGGCAACGACAACAATGCGGGGCCGAGCGCGAGCGCGGGCGTCGGCAGCAGCGGCGGGGGCGGCGGAAACGGCGGGCGGGGCGCCGGCGGGATCGAGTCCGGTCCGATCGGCGTCGGCCCGGGCGGCGACCGCCCGAGCGTCGGCCTCGGCTTCAGCAACAACGGCGCGAGCGTCAGCGCCAGCATTCCGCTCGGCGCGCCGCAGCGTTCGTCCGGGTCCGGCAACGACCAGCCGAGCCATCCGAGGGTCACGCTGCCGTTCGCGGGGATTGGCGGCAGCAAAGGCGGCGGCGCGGGCGGCGCACCGACGCGCGCGCTCGCCTACGGCGGTGGCGGGCCCGGCGGGGAGAGCCCCGCGCTGACCAACCGCCTGATCAACAGCGTCGCCAACACTTACTCCAACCGGTTCACCAACCAGCTCGGCAATTCGCTCAGGTCGCACGTCGGCGAGAACGCGACGCTGGCGAACCGCAGCTCGTCGGTCATCGTCAACGACCGCTTCGGCGGGTTCGGCATCGGCGCGTTCGAGCCGCGCGTCTTCACCATCCCGGCGTTCGGCGAGACGCACTACGTGCCGAACGAGATCGTGGTCGGCGTGCCGGCGGGCGTCTCGCCGCAGCGGGTGGCCGAGATCGCGCGCCGCAACGGCATGACGCCGGCCGGCAGCGGCGCGCTGGAGGCGTCGGGCGTCTCGCTGCAGCGCTGGCGGATCGCCGACGGGCGGCCGATCGCCGAGGCGATCGGCGCGCTGCGCGGCGAGGCCGACATCCAGGCGGCGCAGCCGAACTTCCGCTTCAAGCTCGCGCAGGCGGCCGGCGTTTCGCAGGCCGCGGTCGACGGCTTCTCGGTGCAGTACGCGCCGAGCAAGCTGCATCTGGAGCAGGCGCATCGCCTGAGCACCGGGCAGGGCGTGCTGGTGGCGGTGATCGACACCGGCATCGACCGGCTGCATCCGGAGATCGCTGGCGCGGTCGCCGGCGCGTTCGACGCCATCGGGTCGCGCGAGCCGCCCGACGCGCACGGCACCGCGATCGCCGGCGCCATCATCGCGCACGGCCGGCTGACCGGCGCGGCGCCCGGCGCCCGCATCCTCGCCATCCGCGCCTTCACCACCGCCGGCGCCGACGCCGAGGCGACCACCATGACGGTGGTGCGCAGCATCGAGTACGCGATGGCGCAGGGCGCCCGTGTCATCAACATGAGCTTTGCCGGCGCGCGCGATCCGGTGATCGGGCGCAGCCTCGCGCAGGCGCGCCGCAAGGGCATCGTGCTGGTGGCGGCGGCCGGCAACGCCGGGGCGGAGTCGCCGCCGCTCTATCCGGCGGCCGATCCGAACGTGATCGCGGTGTCGGCGACCGACGTCGACGACCACCTGCTCGACGTCGCCAACCGCGGCCGCCAGATCGCGCTCGCGGCGCCCGGCGTCGACGTGCTGCTGCCGGCCCCGGGCGCGCGCTACCAGATCGCGACCGGCACCTCGTTCGCGGCCGCGCACGTCGCCGGCATCACGGCGCTGATGCTGGCGAAGAACCCGCAGCTTTCGCCCGAGCAGGTGCGCACCATCCTCATCACGACCGCGCGCGACCTCGGGCCGAAGGGCCGCGACGACCAGTTCGGCGCCGGCCTCGCCGACGCCTTGAAGGCGGTCACGGCGGCTGTGAACACGAGCGGCCCGACGGTTGCGTCGGCCGCCCCGCCTGTGCCCTGATCCGGCTCGCCTATCCCGCACTGCAAGCCCGATCTGAAGGAGGCGCGGCCATGGCGCCAAAAATGCCGGAGAAGCACTTTCCGGTCTCCTGGGATGAGTTCCACCGCGACGCGCGCGCGCTCGCCTGGCGGCTGTCGGGGGCGGGGCCGTTCGAGGCGATCGTCGCGGTGACGCGCGGCGGGCTGGTGCCGGCCGCGATCGTCGCGCGCGAGCTCGGCATCCGGGTGATCGAGACGGTGTGCGTGGCGAGCTACGACCACATCGCGCAGGGCGAGCTGCGCATGCTCAAGGCGGTGGCCGACAGCATCATCGCGCTCGGCGGCGGCAAGGGGCAGGGCGTGCTGATCGTCGACGACCTGGTCGACACCGGCAAGACCGCCAAGCTGGTGCGCGACATCCTGCCGAAGGCGCATTTCGCCACCGTCTACGCCAAGCCGATGGGCCGGCCGATGGTCGACACGTTCATCACCGAGGTGTCGCAGGACACCTGGATCTTCTTTCCCTGGGACACCGGGCTCGCGTTCCAGCCACCGATCCGCGAGGGCGGGGCGTGAGCCGGCGAGGGAAGGGCGGCGCCGCCGTCAGGGCGGGCACTTGCGATAGCCGAACCGGCTGACCAGGTCGCCGCCGTAGACGGTGTGGAACTTCTCCCACTGGTCCATCACGCGCTGCCCGATCAGGTAGCTGCGCAGGCTCGAATTGTAGTGCCCGAGGGCGAGCCTGGTGTGTTCGTCGTGCCGCCGACGATTTTCGCTTGCCGCACGGAACAGCAGGCGCGCGTTCGGGCCGATGCAGACGTTGCGGATGGCGAGAAACATCGTGCACGCCGCCTGGCACTCGCCATCGATGCGAAACAGCTCGCCGGTCCCGTTGTATTGCTGCACCAGCGCCGCGAAGCGGTAGTACGAGCCGCCGGTCTCGTAGCCGACCGACGAGCCGGCCGCCATGGCCGAGGTGGAGGCCAGCACAAGACCGGCCGCAATGCGCATTCTCATGACAACCCTCCCGTGGGGGCGAACAGCGAAGATTGCGCGGTCTCTACGGCATCGAATGGGGGAGGCGCGTCGTACGTTTGAACGACATCACCGGGACGTGACGTCGCGGTCGGTCCGGCCCGCGCCGCCTGCGCTAGGATTTTTCTCCCAGGCGCCCTGTAAAGTACTGGAAAAATACGGGGGCGCGTGTGCGATCGACGCTCCGCCACCTTCCCGATGTCGGCTCGTCCGTTCGGGTCCCCGCAACGAAAACGCCCGGCGCGGGGAGCGCCGGGCGCAACTGCTCGTGACTAGCAATATCGACATTAATCCGGTGCGCGCGGGCGGGCAAGCCGGAAGAGATTCCATCCCTGTTATCCCTGCGCCGATGCGCTAACATCGCGCCACACCGGCAAGGAGGAACCGCCATGGACGCCGTCACGCCGAAGACCGAGCATTCCCACCACGTGCGCCCGGCCGAGATGCAGTGGCAGAAGACGCGCTTTCCCGGCTGCGAGGCGAAGACGCTGTTGTTCGACAAGTCGACCGGCCTCGTCACCGCGCTGATGCGCTTCGCCCCCGGCGCCGTGCTGCCCGACCACGAGCACGTGAAGATCGAGCAGACCTACGTGCTGGAGGGCCGCCTGGTCGACAAGGAGGGCCCGGCCGAGGGCCTCGAGATCAAGCAGGGCGAGTTCGTCTGGCGCGAGCCCGGCAGCCGCCACGTCGCCTGGTGTCCGGACGGTGGGCTGATGCTGGCGATGTTCCAGATCCCCAACAAGTTCTTCGAGCGCGACGGCCGGGTGACCGACTCGAACGGCCAGGACTGGGAGAGCGTGTGGGGCGAGGTGATGGGCGCGGAGTAAGGGCGACGCGATTGACGCATCTCTCGTAGCCCGGATGAAGCGAAGCGTAATCCGGGACCGCAATCCCCGCATTTCGCAGAGCCTGTCCTCGGGCTCGCCGAAGGCGAGACCCGTGGGCTCAATGCGGGCACCATGCTAGAAGCTGCGCGCGCGGGCGTGGCGGAATGGCAGACGCAAGGGACTTAAAATCCCTCGGCGCGAAAGCGCTGTGCCGGTTCGAGTCCGGCCGCCCGCACAAAATTTATAAGTTGAAACAATATGTTATATTGAACAGATCGCATCAACGCGCTGGCTTTGATTTAAATCTGCGAACCCAGATCTGGGCTAGGGCAACAGCCAGAGCAACATTCTGCAAATTTCGCGGGCTCGTTATGCGCGACCGGAATCACGGGACGGTTGCGCCACGAGCCGGAGTTGCCTGGGTCGGTGATCTTTGTATTCCTCAATTGCGAGCTTGATGGCCGTCTTGGCGCGGTGCAGCCATCGAGCCCCCGCGCAGTCGGTGCTGGAACTGGCGGCGCCGCAGTCGGAGGAGGACGGGCGATGATCGCATCACGCCGTCGCAATCAGGAGTGCGCCGTGTGCGCCCAGCCGTCGCCGCGCGAGCGCGAGCGGCGTACAGGGCGACCTCGCTGGTTCTGCACCGATAGGTGCCAGCGACGTGCCTTTCACCCTTTCAAGCAACCCCCAGCGTCTGTCCTCCAACGGAGCTGCTGCCGCTACGATGCGGCGGCGGCCAAGAAGGCGTAGGAATTGCCGTCCTTGGAGATGGTGCCGACGTTCGGCAAGCCCCAGTGATAGCCGGCGACCATGGCTTTCTCGGCAATCGCGCGATCGAACATCTTCTTGCGCGTCTCCACCGCAAGGTCGGGCACGTGATCGAACACTGTTGTCCACTCGGGGTGCCGGACGGACAATGCCTGGAGGTTCGTGACGTCGGCGGTTGCGATCAGCTGAGCATTGCCCGAGCTGATGAGATGCGCCGTATGGCCCTGAGTGTGACCGTGTGCCGGGATCGCGCGGATGCCCGGCGCAAGCTCGGCCTCGCCATCGACGGGCTTGATGTTCTTCCAGTTCGGGAATGTTGCTTGCAGGCGTTGGGCGAGGCCGCGACGGGGCGCGGCGATCGAGTCGACCGGCTGCAGCCACCACTTGAGTTCGGCGGCTGGGACGATGATCTCCGCCTCGGGGAAGGTCTGCGCACTGGTGTCCTTGGCCATCAGCCCAAGGACGTGATCGCCGTGGAAATGCGAGATGATGATTGTCTTGACCTCCCTCGGGTCGAGCCCGGCTGCGGCCATGCTCTGAGCGAGGACGCCGGCTTTCGGACCTCCGACCTGTCCGCCGCCTGTGCCGGTGTCGATCAGGATCAGGCGGCCGCTCGTCCTGACCGCGAGCGTGGTGAACGGAATCGGTACGAATGCGTCGCTGAGGCCGCTCGCCTTCAGCGCGGCCTTGGTCTCCTCGACGTTGGCGCCTTTGACCAAACCCTCATCATGCGCCTTCTCCCAGACGCCGTCATAGAGCGAGAAAACTTCGATGTCGCCCACCTTGTACTTGCGAAAGCCCGGGCCCGGCGGAATCTGCTGGGCTATGGCCGCATCGATGAAGGCGATCGGCTTCGACAGCCCGAATGCTGCGCAGGCGCCGGCCGCGCCCAGCACTAGATCACGACGTGAAACCTGGAGCATGGGATTTGTCCTTTTATCCAGGAGCGCATTGGAAGGGGACCGGCAGCTCCCATCCGCCAGCCGCCAACAGGTTAACTGCAATCGAGCCTTCCCCGGAAGTCCGGGTCTGGCGCATCTCGTGCCTCTTGCCACGTCCGCTTGATGTCCGCTTTCACGGGATGAAGCGGACTCGATGTACTCGATCTCAACCTTTTCGCTTCTGACCCCCTTTGGTCTTACCTTCGCCATGCTTGAGCGCTGCCATGCGGCTGCTTGCCTAGCGGAGGGGTCGACGATGGGTAAGAAGATTGCGATCGGGTTTGTTGCTGCAACACTTTACGCCGCTCCCCTCGAAGCGGAACCGGCCAATCCGGTGGCGCCAACGATCACCAAGCCTAACAACGACGCGACATTGCGAGCGCCGCACTCACCGCCACTGCGCGCCGCTCCAAAAGTCGAATCCGCTCCAACTGGTGAGCGGCGCCGGTGAGGTGATCGAGTTAGTGCCGTCTGCTGCGGCGAGAAATTTCGCAAGTGGCGCTTAGCCGACATGGCGCGATGTCCGCTTTTCCGGCGGTAGCAGGGGCATGGCGGACATCAGACGCGCCTGATCTGCGCCACTTCTTCAGGTGCTCGCAACTTGCAGCGCCCGATACACGCTGCCACGCCCGATCCCCAGCTCCTTCGCGACGTGCGCGACCCGCTTGCCCCGTCGACAACTGCCGAACTGCACCGACGCTTATGAGAACCGAAGCAGACATCAATGAAGCTTCGAGTCTTCAATCTACGCGTGCGTAGCCGAGAAGTATCTTGTGATGCTAGATTACCACTCCGTATGCGTCTCATTCACAGGGGCTGAACATGGCGTATCACCTGGAAGGCCGCTTACTGGAAGTCTGCGACTGCCGCGTGCTTTGTCCGTGTTGGATCGGCGAGGATCCCGACAATGGCACATGCGATACCATCGTAGCCTACCATTTCGATAAAGGCGTCATCGACGGTATCGACGTCACCGGGCGTACCATCGCAATCGTGGCCCACCTGCCGGGCAACATCCTCGCGGGAAATTGGCGCATTGCCGTCTATCTTGATGAGAAGACGTCGGACCGGCAGATGGACGCACTGCTCAAGGTCTACACCGGCAAGGCGGGCGGCCCGATCGCCGACATAGCAAAGCTCGTCGGCGAGGTCGTGGCCGTCGAGCGGGTGCCCATCGTCTTCAACGTCGACAAGGGGCGCGGCACGATCAAGATCGGCGAGAACCAATATGCCGAGCTTGAGCCTTATCAGGGCGCGACCGGAGTCAACACCACGTTGACCGATACAATCTTTTCGACAGTGCCCGGCGCCCCGGTTTTCGTCGGAAAAGCACCCCGCTACATCTCGAAGCAGCCGGCGCTTGGTATCGATGTCGATCTCAAGGGCCACAACGCGCTGCAAAGCACGTTCGTGTTCGACGCTTAACGATCGTCGCGGCGCGACGAGGCCGGCTTGAGGCTCGACGCATTCGAACGGCGAGATGCACGGCTGCTGGTCATCGGCAGCCTGATTGCGCTTGCTTGGCTTACGCTGGCGCTCTGGGCGCAGAGCCCTTACGGCCGCTACCTCGACCACGACGAGTGGCTGCAGTCCGGGTTGGCCGCCCCCATTTGCCGCGCACTGCCAGCCGGCACTCTCATACTGCCGGCGCTGCTCTACGTCGGCGGATGGGTTTTGATGACCGTGGCAATGATGCTGCCGACGACCTTGCCTCTCATCGCGATCTTCGCACGCATGACCGCGAGCAAGCCCAAGCGCGGGTTGCTCCTCGGATTGCTGATCGTCGGCTACCTGTCGATCTGGACTGTATTTGGACTCTTCGTCCACAGTGCCGACATGGGGCTGCACGCGATGGTCAACGGAAATGCCGCCCTGAGTTCGAACGGCTGGCTCGTCGGAGTGGCCGTGCTGGCGATTGCCGGCCTCTTTCAGTTCAGCGGACTCAAGTATCGCTGCCTCGACAAGTGCCGGACGCCTTTCAGTTTCGTCAATGAGCATTGGTCCGGGCGCGCGGAGCGCCGACAGTCCTTCCTACTCGGCGTCCACCACGGCTTATTCTGCGTCGGATGCTGCTGGGCGATCATGTTGCTGATGTTCATTGTCGGTACCGGCAGCGTCGGCTGGATGCTGGCGATCGGCGCCGTCATGGCGATCGAGAAGAACGTCGTCTGGGGGAGGCGACTGACCACGCCGCTCGGCATCGGTCTTCTACTCGTCTCGGCCGCAATCTTCGCTATGAATACCTAAGGGGGACGGTCGGACCACGCCAATCACTGCTGTCCGTTTCGAGCCAGGCAAATGTCGGTGAAGTGGAAGGGTTGCTCGCAGATGTCCGCTGTCGAGGCAGCGCCCTGCTGGGTTTATTACCTGCCGCGCCTTACCCTGGCACGCGCGAAGGTACCGGTGGTGCCGGTACGCGCTCCATGTACCACCTAATCGTTATTTGATTAGAAAGGCCTCCTTCTTCAGCTTCCCGGCCTTCATCTCGTCGCGCATCCAGCGGGGGGTTGCGCCACGACCGGCCCAGGTCAGCTTCGAGTTCTTTTTGCTCCGGTATTTCGGGGCGACCTTGCGGCCCTTTAACTTCGAACCGCTTCGGCCAGGCGGGCGTCCGCGCCTCTGGCCATTGCGGCCGACATTACCCGTCAAGCTGGCGAGCTGTTTTCTCAGGCCTTCCGCTTGGTCGCTGATAGCTGCGGTAACACTATCCCGGAGTTCGATAAGCGCTTCCAGCGACATCTTCGCAAGGCTCTTGGGGCGGGCCATCTGGTTCTCCTCAAAAATGGGCTCGTCTGTATATACTTGGCCGAAGGTTTTGGCAAAACGATATTAATTGTGCGTGAGAGCGCAATCTCGTCGAGTGTCGCCTTTTGTCGCTACCGCCCCACGCTCGGCGAGTGGCGAGACATCGAGGACGTGGCGGCGCAGACGACATGGCGCGAGTACTACACGAGGTTCGAGGGGGTCGAGCTCGATAGCCAAGCACAGATTGATGACTTGTGCGAGTCCCGCAGCATTTCCGATGATCAACTCGATGAGCCGATCCCGGATCAAAGCTGGCAGGATGCATGGGACTTTTGGTGGAGCCCTCACGCGCGGGCCTACCGACTCCTTCAATCGCTCGACCTCGGGCCGTTGCGCAAGCGGGCCGGGCTCCGCGTGTGGAAGGGCCAGCTCATCTTCGACGAGTTCCTCCGGCCTGGCGACAACTCGCGCGTTGTAAACGCGGAGGACGCGGTCACGCTGTCACTGCTGCAGGCGCGGCTGATCGAGTTGGGATTGCAGTATCGATTGCGGGAGGGCGAATAGGCAGGACAACACTATCAGCTAAGTAGGTTGAGCCGATGCTGGCCCGAGTTGGTCGGCTATCGAAGGTCGTCGGCCTTGACCAGGACCAATCCGTCAAGCTCGGTATGGTGCCAGTCGAATTTGGCGCTTGCGGTGCTTTCGATGCGACTGCGATGGCGCTGAAGGCAGGGGACTTGCGTTGCTTTGCCACGTTGCAAATTCGGTTCCAATGCTTGTAGGGCCTCCAGCGTAACGGCGCACCGAACACGTTGAGAGCCGTGGCGCATGAAAAAGTAGACGTTGTCCGTTCTGAACTCGTAGTAACCGGGGTCGCCAGTGCTGGTCAGGGGCATGCGACAGCCGCGTCTGTCAACGTCATGCAGCAATTTTCTCGGCTACAGGCTCAACAACAAATCGGAGAAGCCTACTTCGGTCGCGAGCCCACCAGCAGTCCCGGTCAACGTCGTAACCGTACTCGTCACTGGCCCGCGCCGCGTCGAACTCAGCCAGCGCCATGGCGTCCTCACGAACCTGAAACAGCGGCTGCGTCTCCCTGCGCGCGATCGCCAGACCCGCTTCATCAACGACAAGCCGAACGATCTGGAACATCACGACAGCCTCATGATTGTGCGGAGCAGACGATAGCGTTAGAGCGTCAATGTGACGTTAAGGCGAAATGCTGACGCGTCGG
>Ga0066388_100002875_pt1 | contig 10817 bp, 13 predicted proteins | sample PanSoiMetaGPlot6_FD_64539 | JGI IMG/M metagenome (GOLD analysis project Ga0066388, IMG submission 64539) | Tropical forest soil microbial communities from Panama analyzed to predict greenhouse gas emissions - Panama Soil - Plot 6 (Hybrid Assembly) | ecosystem: Environmental > Terrestrial >... | reverse complement strand
GGTTGTCGTCACGACGGGGCATCCGGGCGGACAGCACCTTTATAGGGCGCTGGGCGAACGACATTGGGCAGTGCCGGGGAGATCACGGGGCGCCGATTGTGATCACGTCACGCGCCGCGGAAACGGGTAGTGCGGAGTGTAACTTCCAGTCCGTGACACGGCAGGTTGCGAGTCGGTGGCGTGTAACCGCGATGTGCTCCGCCGGGAGAAACTCGTGGAATGCCGATATGCAGCTGAAGCTGACCACGCCGAACCTCACCTGGGACAGGATGCTGGAAACAGCGAAAGAGACGATACACAGCGGCAAACATACGGACATCGAGTACGCAAGATTTACTGATGATCTGGTGATCTCGACTGAGCAAGGCTCGGGTAGGTATGTACGTTGCTCGGAGCCTTGAGGGTTCAAGGACGTGCCTGCCGCTTCTTGGCGGTGGCAAACTCAAGCGACAGGGCGGCAGGCGCACCGGAGCATCGGTTGCGCGTTGTCGGTTATCGAAGGGCGGCTCGATCAGCTATCGAAGAGGGGCTCGAGGACACATCTGTCGAAGCGCGTTGAGCCCGTCGCCTACCAAAAACGATGGGAGACGAAGGTTCTCTGGGTTGGGCCGCGTTGGGTGCTGCCGCAACGGACACTCGCCAAGTCCACGACGTTGCTCAATGGGTGCTAGAGGCTTGCCGTCGGCGCCTGTTTGGAGCGGGCGTGGGCGGATTTTGCTGTATTTGCTGCTTCTTGTCAGTCGATTGTGGAACCTGGTCGGTCGGTTGGGGAACCACAGCAGGCCGCGGGACACCGTTTGCGGTATTGCCCGAGAACAGCACAAATGTAGCCAAACGGCCGTCGAGCGATAGGACCAGCCTTTGCCCTTCAATTTGGCTGACTTTCCAGCCGCCGACGTCGTCACCGATGCCCACGCGGATCTCTTTGTCGGTCGGTTTGGTGCGGATGATGGCGCGCGCGTTTTCGCCATCCATGATGACACCGTACAGCGCCACGTCCGGAGGCGGAGGTGGCGCAGGCGGGGGTGGCGGGGCCGCTTGGACGATCGGGGGCGGAGGCGGCGGACGGCGCGTCGGCGAGAATAACGGGCGCTCGTGCGTGGCCAACAGGCGATCGAGCGGCTGCGCGGCCAACGGGCTCGCAATTGCGGCGTTGGGCTGAACCTGCCCGTGTGGAGCGGGAGGTGCATCGGCCGCCAAAGCCGGCGCTGACGCCAGCCCCACAAGTGCGACGATCGACATTTGTCGAAGCAAGGTCATGCCTTCCCCCGTCGCCAAACGGCGCGTAGTCCAAACGAGGTGCGCAACAGCGGATCCTCCGCGACGCGTTGCGATGTAGCGCCTGAAACTTGCACCGCGAGAGATTCCACAAACACATAGGGCGTCCCGCTTTCGAGCTGATAAAGCAATGTCTGCAGGGCTTGCAGATTGACATCGAGCGTCACCTGCAGTCGGATCGAGTCAGGTGGATCCTCGCGCTTAGCCGGCTCTATGCTGGACGAAATAAGAACCGCGTGATGCGCGGCAGCCATTTGTTCGAGATGAGCTTGGAGTTGGGCGCCGGCGAGGCCTTGGGTCGGTGCGTCCAGAAACGCGGCCGCAGGCGCGACAGCGCCTGAACGTGCGCGTGCATCGTTGCTGGCCTTGGCACGAGCCTCGAGACGAGAGAGGAACTCGCGTCGTTCAGCAAGGTTCTGGACCGCGTCGGATCGCATCTGAAAGGATACCGTCATGGCGATCGCGCAAATGAGGAGCAACGCGGCCAGTGCGCCGGTAGACAACAGTTGTTCGCGGTCGAGCTTGATCATCGTTGGTCGTCCGCGATCCGAAAATGAGGCTCGACACGCGCTTCGATATGAAACCTGAAGAGTGTGCCGTCGGTTCCACGCGTCGTGGGCGCGAAGAAGCGAACGTTGGTCAGGTGCCCAGAATGTTCGAGTGGAGCGATCAGCGACGGCGCATCGCTCGTCAATCCAACCATGCGCAGGGTGGTGTTTTCGAGATGCAGCTCCGTCAGATAGGCCACGTCAGGAAGCGCCCGCGATACGGCCTCAATGACGATCGAAGCGGTCGGCGATGCCTCTTTTTCGTACCACGCCCGTTCGTTCGGATTGAGCAAAGCAATCGACTGCGGTGTTCTGGGACCATCGATTTGACGTTGCAGCGTTTTGGCCTGAGCCGCAAGGTCGTCGCTTTCCTCGCCTATGGAAACCGCCGAGATCACCGCCCACAGGCTCAGACTGAGACTTACCAGGATCGCGGCGGAAATTCCCACACCGATACGCCAGCGTAGCCGCCCGACGTCTTCATGCGAGGCGGCCGCAAGCCGCGACCATAAGGTTACGGACTTCGCCATTTCAGCGTTGCGTTGAACCGTCACGACGCGGTCGACTACCAACCCAATCGCGGCAAGCTTTTCGCGAACAACATCGATAGCAGCTCGGGAGGCGATGAGAACGCGTACATCGAGAACGGTTGGATCCTCAGCGCTTACGTCGGCATCGAAGCCACAGACGGTTTGGTCGGCGCGCCACGGAGAAAGGCGCTCCATCTTATTGTGGACGATTCCCAGGAGAAATTCGCGCGCCTGGGCCGGAACGGAAATGCGGCGCAGCGCCACATCGTCGGCGGGGAGTTCGAAAATGACGAGGCTATCGCGGGCGGCGCGCGTCATCTCCGCGGACATTGGCGCGCCCACCGTGAGCACGGCCCCGTCCAGTTCGTCCGACCGTTCAAACCGAATGTCGGTCGCGGATGTCGGTTGCATTTTATGGACGATGAAATGATCGCCTTTGCACGAAATAATCAAAGGCCGCCGGGCGCGCCACGCCTCGTAACAGGCGAAGTATACGGAGGCTAGAACCTCAATCCATCGTCGCAAGAAGGTGGGAATTTGCATGATTGTAACCGCGATTTCTGAGCTCCTGTCCAGCTAGCGCAGCGTCGAAGGTGGCAGCGGCGTCCAGACCAGGATCCGATAAGGTTGGCTATCTTGCGGCATGAGCACCATTATGGCCCGGGCAGCCGCCGCGTAGCCGTCTGGGAGGGTTTCCGCAAGCTCTACCGCCACGACCTGCTCACGCTTCGTTGCAAGAAAACGTTGTGCTGGCCCCAAGACCGCGCCGATCCGCTCATCGGTCGGAGAGGCGCGGCGAGCGGCGAGGAATGTCTCAAGTTGCCCCCGGTTAACACCCGGCAAAGCCGCAATCACGGCGGCCGGCGCGGTGAGCGGGTTTACGGTTTCAGCGCCGAAGACGGTCGTGAGCGGCGCCATGGCCGCGACCCATTGAGGTGCCACGCCGGGAACCTGGGCGATCTCGAGAACATCAGCGAAAGGCTGGCCCCTATCCGTGCCCAGGCTTTTGGCGATCGCGTTGGTGGCGAGGGTGGGCGCGCCTGGCGAACCGCTGTTGTTGCGATCGCGCCATTGAACGATCCGCTGCGCTGCATCATTCGCCTGCGGTCCGGGCGCACCGACGGAACGCAAGAGCGCCGCCAGGACTTCCGCCGGCGCCCTGCCGACGTCGATACGTCCCCCCTCGTCGCTTAAGCGGGCGCGAACCGCACCGGTGGAAAGATTGACCATGGTCTCGATCTCGGTAAACGGTACTGAGCTGGCAACCATGCTGGCAGCCACTTCGAGGCCCGCGGTGAACAGGGCTTCGCCCTGCACCCGATCTCGTCCGATCGCTGCGATGCCAGCAAATCCGCGGAAGCTCACCGATGCGGCCATTGCCAGCGCCGACAACATGGCAATCGACCACAGCACCATCACCAGGACCACGCCTCGGCGTCGATCAGGACCCGTCACGGCGACTTCCCTCCGGATCCGGGCGCCCCCGCGGCAGCCTGCAGCGCTTGCGTTAGGCAACCGGGATTGGCGTCAGACCGGCCACAGGCGGCGGGCGCATCGGCACGCACGACGAAATCGGTTTCGCCGAGCACATCGACACCGGTCCGACGATCGCGCAGAATCAGCCGGACGAAGCGCGGCAGCGCCGATTTGTCGACCCAGTTTTCACTCCACTCGAGTGCGCCATTGGACAGGATGCGTCCGAACACGAAGGAGATATTGAATTTGCCTTCGATCAGAACGACCTCATCGCGCGGCGAAACATCCTCAGCGTGCATCCGCGACCCGGTCCACGGAGAACGGCGTCGCACCAAGCGCGTCACATCGCCGTCCGGTTCGATCGTCAGGGTGACGACCTCATCACCTTGAGGTCCGGCCATGACGCCGCCATTTCCGACGAAGACGACCTTGGCTGGCGCGTCGGCGCTCGCCCGCGCGGCCGTAAAGGCCACTGCCGGTCCGCTCCCCGTGGTCCACACGACGAAACGGGCCGAGCCCAAATCCTGGGCCAAACGCTCAACGGCGAGCATGAGACGCTCAGCCTCGTTCACGTCACGTGTTCCCCGATCGAACTCTCGAGCGACATTGTGGATGAGCCCGGTTGTGGCGAGGATGATCACAAAGGCGATTGCGAGTGCGGCCAGGACCTCCATCAACGTGAAGCCGTTGCGTCCAGCGTTTGTGCGCTTGCGCATCCCAGTCACTCCGACTTTGCCAGTCGAACGGTCTCGGCCGTGATAGTCTGTCCGTCACTCAAGGACACCTTCGCGATGATGCGAACCGGCGTCCATAGCGGCCGTTCTCGCGACGGGGCGCTATCGATCGTCATCGGCGCGGTAACGATGCGCCAACGAAGCCCATGGATCTCACCGTCCCGTGAGGCATTGAATAGCTGAGACCGATCGAACGGCGCGTCAACAAGCGTGCGCAGCAGCACCTGGGCGGCGACGCGACCTTCCGTGTTGGCTATGATCCTGCGCGCCTGGAACAGGTAAGGACCGAGGACCGCGGCAAACCCAAGAATCAACGCCAAGGCGACGAGTGCCTCAAGCAGCGTGAAGCCGCCACGTCTGTCGTCGGAGTCAGCGCGCTTCGATTGCGACGCCGCCAGTGTACCAGTTGACGCGGATCTCATACGCTGCCTGCTCGCGTGATAATATCAACACCGTTCCCGAGGATGCTCCGTCCGGAAGGAAACGAACAACGGCCTGGCGCCCGGACCATTCCTCGTCCACTCCAAGGATATTGACGACGACGTCGTGCGGAATTGGCACAACGTCGCCGCCGTCGCCGATCAGCGAGCGCAGTTGTCCATCGATCGAAACCCGACGGCTGCGGCCGGTCAAGATCGCGCCGAGACGCTCGCGTCGAAACAGTGCGGCTGTCTCCAGCGCCAGGGCTTTGAGTTGCGCACGGCCGGTACCTGGCGTCATCGTGACGACCAGCGCGGCCACCATGGCGATGATCAGCATCACCGCCATCATTTCGATGAGCGTGAAGCCGCCCACTCGGTCAGCGCTCCACGTTCGAGATGTCCGCCGCATTGCCCGCGCCCCCCTCGCGTCCGTCAGAACCGAACGATACAATCTCATAGGGTGGATTGTGATCCACGGGAGAACGATATTGGTAGAGATGGCCCCAGGGGTCGAGCGGCACGCGGCCACCTTTGATGTAGGGGCCGTTCCAAATGCCGACGTCGGAGGGGCGCTGGGCCAGAGCGTCGAGACCCTCGGAAGTCGTCGGATAGCGTCCAGCATCGAGATAGAACAGATCGAGTGCAGAACTGAGGCTTTCAATTTGCAACTTCGCGGTCTTGGCGCGAGAATCCTCGAGATACCCCAGCACGCGCGGTCCGATCAGGCCCATGATCAGACCGATGATCGTCAAGACGACCAGAAGTTCGATCAATGTAAAACCATCGGCGGCTACGCCATAGATGCGTCGGACGGGTATGAGTGTCCGCAAACAAAGCGATCGTCTCATGTCGCGAGCTCTGTGATGCTGAGGAGGGCGCCCATGATTGACACGATGAGCGCGCCGATGACCATGCTGACCACAATAATCGTCACCGGCCCGACGGCTCCCACCAGGCGATCGAGACCGATGCCAAACTTGTGCTCGTAAAATTGCGCCGCATGCCGCGCGATCAACGCAAGATCGCCCGTCTCGTCGCCGATCCGCAGCATGCGCACGGCCAGCGGTGGTAAGAGATCCGTTTCGGCCAATGCATCGGCGAACCGGCGGCCATTGCGCACCTGCTGGTGCACGCGCTCGGCCGCAGCCGCATGACGCGGTTCGGCGACGATATCGCGGACGATCTTTAGCGCGGTCGGCAGCGGTACGCCGTTCTCGACCAAAAGACCGAGCATTGAGATCACGCGCGCGGCGCGTCGATCGCCCATCAACCCGGAAATTCCCGGGACCGACGCCAGTGCGCCGAAGACAGCTGCCTTCGCCCATCGCCGCGTCCAGACCAACCACGCACCGAGCACGACAACGACGCAGGTCCCGAGAAACAAATCGAGATTTCCGTGCAGCCACGTAGACGCCGCAACCACGAAGGCAGCGCCAGCGTTGAGGCGAGCGCCGAGATCTCTGAATACTGGCTCAAACTGCGGCACGACGTACATCAAGAAGAATAAAAGAATCACGGCCGCCGATCCGACGAGAAACAGCGGATAGCGAACCGCCGCAGTGACCCGTTCCGACATCAGTTGGCGCTGCACGCGATCCTCCACGATCGCGCGCAACACCGTATCGAGCTTTCCTGATGCCTCGCCCGCTCGCACCATGGCGACGTGAGCCGCTTCAATAATGGTGGGATGGCGTTCCAACGCATCCGCAAAGCTGTCGCCTGCCGCAATCGACGAACGCACGGTCGTCGCAAACCACGCCAAGGCCTTCCCGGTATCGTCGCCCAATGCCTGCAACGCAGCCTCGAGCGTCAAGCCGGCTCCAACCAGAACGGCCAGTTGGCGCAAAAAAATCGTCATATCGCGAGGGCGTGGCGTTCGGTTGCGAAACACGCTGCTTCGCGCCAGCATACTGGTCGTCGCGGCCTCGACCTCAATCGTCACATGTCCAAGATATTCAATGCGCCGGATGACCTCCTCACGTGAGGGGGCCTCGACCTCGCCGGCCACGAAGTCTCCCGTCGGGGTGATGGCGCGATAGCGGAAATGCGACATCGGCTCTACCAGCGTGCCTACAAGTTTGCGGTAACGCGAAACACTTCATCGATCGTCGTCAGTCCTGCCCGACATTTGGCAACACCATCCTCAATCATCGTCATCATGCCCTCGCTGCGCGCGACCTGCTCGAGCTCCGTGGCTTCCGTCTTAGGGCCGATCGCCTTTCGCACCAGCGGCGAGACCTTGAGCACCTCAAACACGCCTTGACGTCCGCGGAAGCCGCTAAATCCACACCAGTCGCAGCCCTTGGGATTGTAAACGAGCTCGCCCACTTCGAGCCCCAATGCGGCCCAGCGCTGGTCGAGGGCAAAATCGGCGGTGGAAAGCCGGTGGGGCTCCTTGCAGTGCTCGCACAATACACGCACCAGGCGTTGACCCACGATGATCCGAATACTGGAGGCGATAAGAAAACTCTCCACACCCATGTCGATGAGACGCGGTACGGCGGCGGCGGCGGTATTGGTGTGTAAGGTCGTCAGCACCAAATGGCCGGTGAGCGCCGCGTGGACACCGATATGCGCCGTCTCACCATCTCGCATCTCGCCGACCATGATCACATCGGGATCATGTCGCAAGAATGAGCGCAGCGCCGCAGCAAAAGTCAGGCCGATTGCAGGATGGATCTGTGTCTGATTGACACCGAAAATGTGATACTCGATCGGGTCCTCGATCGTAAGGATTTTGCGCGTGGGCTCGTTGATGGTCGCGAGCGATGCCGCAAGTGTCGTGGTCTTACCAGACCCGGTCGGCCCGGTGACGATGATCATCCCGAACGGTGACTTCAGTGCCTCGCGCAGCGCTTCCTCATCGTGCGCGGAGAGGCCGATGTGGTCAAGGGCGACAACGCCCGAACCTTTGCGCAACAGCCGGACGACCGCGCTCTCCCCATGCATTGTCGGGGTCGTGGCAATGCGTAAGTCAATTTCCGCGCCGCTGACCACAATGTGCGCCCGTCCGTCTTGAGGCAGACGTCGTTCCGTGATGTTCAAGCCGGCCATGATCTTAAGGCGCGACAGGATCGCGCGAGCCATGCTGATTGGTGGCGGGGGCACCGTTTTGAGGAGGCCGTCCACGCGCAGGCGGACCTGGAGTACGCTGCCGAGAGGTTCAATATGAAGGTCGGTGGCGCGCTGCTCGACCGCAAGCCTCAGCAACTCGTCCACCGTTCGGACCACAGGCGCGCCGCGAGCGAGATCGCGCAACTCGTCAAGATCGTCCTCGGCAGTGACGGACTCGGTCGGGGCGACGTCGCCCGACCGCTCAGTTTCCAAGATCGTGGCGAGTGCCGCGTCGATGTCATCGACGGTCGCCACCGCGATCGCCACGGGCTGCCGCAGCGCGATTTCCGCAGCCCTGACTGTGTCGTCCTCAATCGGCCGCGCGATCGCCAGGATCAGCGTTCCTGACGCCTGTTCATACGGAAAGAGATGCTCCTCCTTAAGAAACCCTGCCGAGAGTTCCGTGCCGGCGAAGCGGCTGCCCACCAGCTCCTTGCGCGCCACACGGCCGCAACGATAGAAATCAGCGAGCTCGTCCGCAAAGGCCGAGGGCGTCAGCTTGGTGAGACCCACCCAATCGACCTCGCCCAGCCCATCGCGGCGGCGCGCGCCCAAGCCGCTGGAGAGGGCCTGGCCGTCGCGCAAAACGCCCTTGCGGACGAGATGGGCCACGAAGTCGCTTTGCAGCATCAATAGGAACCGGTGCGTAGTCGCCAATGCTAAGGTACTTTTACGTCTCTTTCATCTCAAAGTTCATCTCGATGCCAGCCCCTGATAGTCCAAGGATGCGAAGCGGCGTTCGCAGCCGGGGTCGGGAGATCTGGCCTGCGGGGACTCTGTTTCGGCGTAAGAAAACGACGGTGGATTTATGGACTCGTGCGCTCGACTGGATCGTTCACCCATCGCCGTCGAGCGCCGGAGGTCGATGTTGGCACTGCAAGTACTAGCGGTTGTATGCGGAGACCCTAGAGGGGTGCGCCGTTGCGGCTGCGACGTGGTCTGTAACGTGCAACCGACCACGAGGCAGGCGGGTATGGCGACGCATCTTCCAGAACGAAATTCACGGTTCAATCTCATGCTTTTTTGTTCGCCTCGCGGAGCATTCTATTTTTACGTCTGAAATGCCGCGCTGCCATCCGCGACGTCACCCCGGCGCACCCGTCCCAATGACCAGCTACACGACCCAACCTCTCGCAGGCGCGTCGGCGCGTGAACCGTGGGACCCGTTAACTTCATCAGGGGTAACGGTGGAGTTTGTGCGGCTAACGGAAGACATTGTGCGGCAAGACAACGACATTTCTGGTGACAGTTAAATAGCCCAGCAAATGACGATCCTCCTTTGCGGTCGACCTCTGGTCTATTCAAGCGCGCATCGCTAACGCACACGAACACTTCTCTTCACAAAGCTGGACTAAAGTCCCAAGCCTTAGGCAGAGTTATTCTCTATATGTTTGCCAATATATCCCTATTACCTACGGGATATCTTGCGCCATGACGGCAGCAATCCGTTATGTTCGGTCGTGCAAGGCTTCATTTTTTAAACTTGTTTTAAACGCGCCGATTCGCGGCATGAGCGGCGTATCGGCGGGTCCACCGAGCGCTTGGCAAATCCGCCAAAAGGAAAAATACCCGGAGTTTGTGGAAAACATTTTTGGGATAAATATCCCGCATGGTCAGGCGGCATCGTCAAATGGCGCTGACGGGTGAAGCCCGACCCGAAAAAGATTGCCTCGAAGCCGGAGGCGCCCAGGAAACCGGATCGCCACCAAGGCCGCGTGCGTTTCGATTTTGGTGTCTTGCTGGCGCTCAACGTCGCGATCGAGCCCCATCGTGGTCCGCTCCCGAAGGACGCAGCGCTCTTGACCTTGATAGGCGGCAGTCGACTCGCCACCTTAGCGCGATGGATAATATATCTGAACCTAGAAGTTGCGCAGATTGTAAGTCGGCACCCAATCCACCAGGTCCCTGCGGCGGGGGCCCGCAATGAGCCCGGGTTTGCGTCGGTCCCACGCGTAGATCCACGACGCTTTCGAGCCGGACGCGAAGCGCGGTCGAAGCGGCGTCGGCCAGGCAATTGGAATGTTTTCAATCCGCACATCGCTTCGCGAGGCTGATTCGCCACAATCCCGCGAAGGTCACATGTTGCGGCGGGACGCGACCGGATTGCCCAGCCCGGTAGATCGAGCCGTGCGAGCTCGCTCGTCGAGAAGAGCCGCGGGCACCGGGGGCGCCATCGTGCTACGCCCATGTGACGCTTGCGCTCCACGCTGAACACTGCCGGCCGCGCGTCGCTTTGTTGGTTCCACGGCAGGGGTCGCTGGCGGGCCTTTGGCACTTCAGACCCGCTAAGGTTCGAGAGGCCCCGACGCCGTCGAGACATCTGGAAAGCAATACTCACTCGGCTCCGTTAACGCTTTTCAGATCGGGCGCAAGAGAAAACAGAAGCTCATCGGCCCCATAGACCGCATATGCCCCGCAAGAGCGACAGTGCAGATGCCAGGTCGTCAGCGCGTCGCCTGTATGCTGGGCGCCACAGACTGTGCAAAACTTCACGTCGCCGGCGACGTTCGCGTTCTCCTCCATCGCCGCCGTTAACCGAGCCAGCGTCACTGATGGATGGAGGATCATTTTGTGTTGTTGCGCGACCTCAAACGCGCGCAGCTCCGCAGATCTATCTTTAAAGGCCGAATGAGGTCTTGGCGGCGGTCTGGTGCGCCTGCTCAAGAAATTTGCCATCAATGAAATCAATCCGCTCATTGACCGCTCTCGCTCATA
>Ga0066388_100002874_pt1 | contig 10817 bp, 7 predicted proteins | sample PanSoiMetaGPlot6_FD_64539 | JGI IMG/M metagenome (GOLD analysis project Ga0066388, IMG submission 64539) | Tropical forest soil microbial communities from Panama analyzed to predict greenhouse gas emissions - Panama Soil - Plot 6 (Hybrid Assembly) | ecosystem: Environmental > Terrestrial > Soil... | reverse complement strand
TCCTTCTACGATCAGTTCGTCGAGAAGGTGGCCGACTCGCGGCACACGACGCCCGAGAAGATCGACGCGATCGCGCAGGGCCGGGTGTGGACCGGGCGGCAGGGGAAGCAGAACGGCCTCGTCGACGAGCTCGGCGGCCTCGACCGCGCCGTCTCGATCGCCAAACAGCGTGCGAAGATTCCCGCGGACACGGAAGTGGAGCTCGTCGTCTACCCGCCGCGAAAGAGCTTCTACGAACTGCTCTCCGAGCAGTTCAGTGGATCGAGCGATTCGGCGGCGGTGAGCGCGTGGCTGAACGCGAACCTGTCGGCAGGCGAGATCGACGCACTGCGCATCATGCGCGGTCCATTTGCCATGTTCCGACGCGGAGAGCCCTTGTTTCTCATGCCGTTTACGTTCCTACGCTGAGTAAACGGCGCGTCGCTGGTGCTGTCGCGTCGGCTGTCGGTGTCATGGCTGATGGCTAATGGCTGATGGCTGATGGCAGACGGAGGATGGTTGATGGATCCATCGACCCTCTGCCATCAGCGATCAGCCATCAGCCATTGGCGGTGACGCGGTCAATCGTCAGCTCACCGCTCGTTGCAGCGATTCCCGATTGACCTCGATCTTCATCTTCTGCTTCGCCTTCCCCATGTAGGCGGAGAAGAAGCGGTTGCGGCGATCGGTGAGGAGTTCCTCGCGGAACTTGTCCTTCGACGTCGTCCACTCCTCGGTCGTCACTTCTTTCTTCTCGAGGACCTTCACCACCGCGGTGCCGTTGTCGGTGGCGATCGGATCGCTGACCGCGCCCTGTGACAGCCTGAACGCGGCGTCGGTGACCGCCGGCGCAGTGCCGAGATCCGGAATCGGAGCGTCCTGCGCGATCAGGTCGGTGGTCTTCGCCTCGACGCCGGCGGCTTTGGCCGCCTTCTCGAAGTCGGAGGCGGACTTCAGCTTCGCCGCGATGTCCGCCGCCTTCTGCTTGCTCGCTTCGCGCGCCTTCTGCTTGACGACCTCGTCGCGCACCTTGTCTTTCACTTCATCGACCTTCGGCACGTACGGATCCTGCTTCGCGACCATCGTCTCGAAGACGAACCCGCGCGAGGCGCGGAGCGGCCCTGCGACGTCGCCCTGCTTGAGGTCGAATGCTTTGCTCGCCGCCTCGGGCGCCGGACCGAGCCCGAGAATCGGTTCGTCGCGCGCGAAGAATCCCGATTCCTGAACCGTGAGCCCCTGCGCCTTCGCCACCTTGTCCAGATCGCTCGCCGACTTGATCTGCTTCTCGAGCGTCTGCGCGAGATCGGCCGCCTGGGCCTGCGCCTTCTGGTAGGCGAGCTGATCGTTGAGCTGCTGCCGCACTTGCGCGAGCGGCCGCGTGGTCGCCGGCTTCTTGTCGATCAGCTTGATGATGTGGTAGCCGTACTGCGTCTTCACCAGATCGCTGATCTGTCCGGGCTGCATCGCGAACACCGCGGCGTCGAACTCCGGAACCATCCGCCCCTTGCCGAAGTAGTCGAGATCGCCGCCGTTCTTCGCGCTCGCCTCGTCTTCGGAGTTCTTCTTCGCCAGCTCCGCGAAATCAGCGCCGGCGCGGGCCTGCTTCAACAGGTCCTCGGCCTTCGCCTTCACCGCCGCGTCGTCCTTGCCTTCGGTCTTGAGCAGGATGTGGCTCGCCCGCACCTGCTCGGGCGTCGAGTACTGCTCTTCGTTGTTCTTGTACTCGCGTTCGATGTCGGCCGGCGGAATCACCACCTTGGCGCGCATCGCGTCGATGTCGATCAGCAGGTAGCGGATTTTCCGCTTCTCGGGGATCTTGAAGTCGGTCTTGTGCGCGTCGAAGTAGCTCGCGACTTCGGCGTCGGTGGCGCTGACCTGCGGGCGGAAGCTGTCGGCGGTGAAGCTGACGACCGCGAGCTTCACCTTGTCGTTGCGCCGGCGATACTCCTTCTCGAGCTCGTTGTCCGGGACCGACAGCCAGTCGGTGAGCGACGCCCGGAGTTTTTCGACCGCCAGGCTGTGGCGGACGTTGTCCTCGAACTCCGCCGGCGTCATCGGCGGCCGCTGCATGCGCAGCAGCTGCTGGTAGCGCACGTCGCCGATGAACGTCCCGTTGTCCTGAAACGCCGGCATCGAGAAGATGCGTTGCCGCACTTCCTCGTCGCTCACCGAGATGCCGAGGCGATCGGCTTCGGCCAGCGCCGCGCGCTCGTCGACCATCTGCTGCAGAATCTGCTGGTCGATCCCGAGCTGCTTCAACAGCTGCTCGCTCATGTTGTTGCCGTACGCGGAGCGGTAGGCCTGAAGCTGAGCTTGATACGTGCGGCGGAATTCGCCGCTGGTAATCTCGCGCCCTTCGACTTTCGCGACCGTGTCGCTCGACGCCGCATCGGCGCCGGTGCCGCGGAGGAAGTCAGGGATGTAGAAGAGGACGAACGCCACGCAGACCAGGCCAAGGCTCCACTTGAGCCAGTCCCGGTGACGGCGCATCCGATCGAGCATTGTCATAAGAACACCGAGCTTTCAGTAACGGGGCTTCGGGGAACATCTATGGTAAGCCATGAACTTAAGACGTGGCAACCATTTAGCGGTGGGCGTGTGCTATATTTGCAGAGTCTAGAACCACTTAGCTGATGTCTCCCGCGACGCGAGCCACGAAGATTCCGGTGGCGCTCTACCAGTCGGTCGGCACGGTTGGCAAAGGCGGGTCGCGGCTTCGTCGGGCGAGCGAGATCTCGTTGACGACGCCGGGACTCGACCTCGCCACCCGCCTGCGTGTGTTTCAGCGCGCGCTGCGCAGCCGCGTCGAACGGCGGGATGCGCTGCTCGACATCGTCCGCGCCGTGAACGCCACGCTCGAGCCACCGAAGATCGCCGATCTGATCGTCGAACGATCGTCGACGTGGGTGCCGGCGCCGTGCTGGGCGGTCGTGTGTTCCGATCAGGCCGGTCAACTCTCGGTGCTCGCCGATCGCGGCCTGCAGCCGGAGATGCGCAACGCCGTGCATGCGATCGCGCGCTGGGTGATGGCACGCGGACAGGAGTTCGTCGCCGCGGATCTGGCGCAGGACAGTCGCCTGACGGCCTCGTCCGCCGGCGCGGTGATTGCGTTTCCGCTGATCTGCCGCGGACGCAAGATCGGCGCGTTGGTGGCGCTCGATCGCGAGGCGTCGGCGCGCGAACCGCGGCTCTCGGCGGCGATGCTGCGTGCGGTGCGCGTGCTCCTCGAACCGGCAGCCGTGGCCCTCGACAACGCGGTGCTGCTGAAGCGCGCCGAGGCGCTGTCGGTCACCGACGATCTCACGCACCTCTACAACTCGCGGTATCTCAATCAGGTCCTCCGTCGTGAAACCAAGCGGGCGTCGCGCAGCGGCCGGCCGTTGTCGCTGCTGTTCATCGATCTCGACGGCTTCAAGGCAGTGAACGACACGCACGGGCATCTCTACGGCAGCCGCGCGCTGGTCGAGGCAGCCGCGGTCATTCGCAGCAGCGCCCGAGAGACCGACATGGTGGCGCGGTTCGGAGGCGACGAGTTCGCGCTGGTGCTGCCCGACACCGGGGGCGAAGGCGCCTTTGCGGTCGGCGAGCGCATTCGCGACCGCATTGCCGAGTTCACGTTCCTGACCGACGACGGTCTCAACATTCACCTCACGGCGTCGGTCGGCGTTGCGACGCTGCCCGACGTGGCGGCGTCGGCGGATGAGCTCGTCGAGGCGGCCGACAAAGCGATGTATCAGGTCAAGGAACGCGGCAAGAACGGCATTCTGGCCGCCCTCGCTCCGGCCGATAACTAACGCAGAACGCCGTGGGAAGTGCTCAGTGACCAGTGGTCAGGATTGCGCGAAACTGCACTGGACCGGCCGCCGACAACTGATCATTTGTGTACTGACCATCGACCACCACAGGAGTTCGTTTGAGTCTTCGTTCGATGCTCTCGCTGTTTTCGAGTGATCTGGCGATCGATCTCGGTACGGCCAACACGTGCGTCTACGCGCGCGGCAAGGGGATCGTCGTCAACGAGCCATCCATCGTCGCCATCAACAAAGTGAACGGCCGGGTCGAGGCCGTCGGCAGGGACGCGAAGGACATGCTCGGCCGCACGCCGGGCAACATCGTCGCGATCAAGCCGATGAAGGACGGCGTCATCGCCGACTTCGAAGTCACCGAGAAGATGCTGACGTACTTCATCAAGAAGGCGCACAACCGGAACGTCTGGGTGCGGCCGCGCATCGTCATCGGCGTGCCGTCGGAGATCACGCAGGTGGAGAAGCGGGCGGTGAAGGACAGCGCCTACCGCGCCAAGGCGAGTGAAGTCCACCTCGTCGAGGAAGCGATGGCCGCGGCCATCGGCGCGGGCATGCCGATCACCGAGCCGTCGGGCAACATGATCGTCGACATCGGCGGCGGCACCACCGACATCGCGGTGATCTCGCTGGCCGGCATCGTCTACAGCAAGGCGGTCCGGGTCGCCGGCAACGAGATGGACGAGGCGATCATCCAGTACATCAAGAAGCAGTACAACCTGCTTATCGGCGAGCGCACCGCCGAGCAGATCAAGATCGAGATCGGCTCCGCCTACCCGCTCGAAGATCGCATGACGATGGAGATCAAGGGGCGCCACCTGATCGAGGGCGTGCCCAAGACGATCACCATCACCGACGAAGAAATCCGCGAAGCGCTCGCCGAGACCGTGAACGTCATCGTCGACGCGGTGCGGGTCGCGCTCGAGCGGACGCCGCCCGAGCTGTCGGCCGACATCGTCGACCGCGGCATTGTCCTGACCGGCGGCGGCTCGATGCTGAAGAACCTCGACAAGCGGCTGCGCGAAGAGACCGGCCTGCCGCTGGCGATGGCCGAAGATCCGTTGTCGTCGGTGGTGCTGGGAGCCGGAAAGATGCTGTCGGACTTCAACCTGTTGAGGAAGATTTCTATCGACTGAGCCGCTGAAAGCCTCGCTCTCCCGCGCGGGAGGAGGAGCGCGAGCCTTTCAGGCGGGCGCGTCACCTGATGGCTATCCTCGATATCCGCCAACGTTCCGGCTATCTCTTTCTCGGGGTCGTCCTCGGGCACATCCTGCTGATTTCGGCTCAGGTGAACTCGAAATCGGGCGTGCCGCTGCTCGAAGTCGTCACCTTCGGGGTTTTTTCCGAGCTGCAGCGCACCCTGTCGGGCGGCGTCGGCGGCATCCGTGGCGTGTGGGGCAATTACGTCGGCCTGCGCCACGTCAAGGCCGAGAACGACGAGCTGAAGCGCCAGCTCGCCGCCGCGCAGATCACGATGCAGGAGCAGCGCGCGCTGGCCGATCAGGCGCGCAATCTGCAGAAGCTGCTCGAGTTGCGCAATCGCGTGGCGCTCACCACCACCGGCGCCGAGATCATCGGCGCGGCGGCGTCGCCCGATTTCCGGACGCTGACGATCGACAAGGGGACGCGCGACGGATTGCGTCCGGACATGGCGGTCATCGCCCCGGCCGGCGTCGTCGGCCGCGTGGTTGTGCCGAGCCCGCGGTCGGCGAAAGTGCAGCTGCTGATCGACCGCAACGCGGCCGCGGGCGTGATCATCGAGCGCACCCGCGCGCAGGGCGTCGTGGTCGGCGGCGGCGACGATCGACTTCAGATGCAGTACGTGTCGGAGGCCTCGGACGTGGCGGTTGGTGATCTCGTCGTCACGTCGGGCATCGACACGATCTATCCGAAGGGGCTGCCGGTCGGGCGGGTCGAGTCGGTCGAGAAGAATGGTCCGGCGTTCAAACGAATCGTGGTGAAGCCGGCGGTCGATTTCACGCAGATCGAGGAGGTCCTCGTCGTCCTGACCCCCACGCCGGCGAAAGAAGCGGCCGCCGGAGTGTCCGAGTGAGGGCCGCCGGGGTTTTCCTGGCCGTGGTCGCGGCGCTGGCTCTGCAAACGACTCTCGCGCGGTATCTGGTGAAGGGCACCGTCGCGATCGATCTGGTACTGGTGGCGGTCGTCTACGTCGCGCTGACCTCGGGCCCGGCCACCGGATTGCTCACCGGGGCTTTTGCCGGGCTGGTTCAGGACGCGCTCTCGAGCCCGCTCATCGGCATTGGCGGGCTGGCGAAAACGACCGTGGGGTTCCTGGCCGGCGTGATCGGCACGCAGTTCATCGTCTCGCAGCCGCTGCCGCGTTTCGTCGTGTTTTTCGCGGCGAGCGCGCTGCACGCGGTGATCTTCATGGGCCTGTACATGCTGCTGGATTTGAGGAATTTCGGCACGCCGTATGCGGCAGTCGCCGCCCAGTCGACGGCCAATGCGCTGGTCGGCGTGATTGCCTTCCAGGTGGTCGAGTTGCTGCCGGGGGCCGTGGAGCGGCGGAGGGCTGCGAAAACCCGCCTTCGGCGGTAGATTGGTTGTGTATGGCTGTGCCGATTGAAGACCGTCGCCGGCTGACGCTGCGGCTGTCACTCCTGCAGTATCTGATTACGGTCTTGTTCTCCGTGCTCGCCGTCAGCTTCTGGGCGCTGCAGGTCGTGCAGCATGCGAAGTTCGAGGAGATGGCGGAGAACAACCATCAGCGGACGTTGGCGCTGCGGGCGCCGCGAGGACTGGTGGTCGATCGCAACGGGAAGATCCTGGTCGAGAATCGGCACGCCTACAGCATCTCGATCGACCGCGAGCGCACGAAAGATGTGAGCCGCACCGTCCGGGTTTTGTCCGCGGTGCTCGGCCTCGACGAGAAGAACGTCCGCACGATCGTCGATCGTCATCGCAAGGAGCCGACTTACCGTCCGATCACGGTCGTGCTCGATGCGACGCTGGCGCAGGTGTCGGCGGTCAAGGCGCGCAAGCTGGAACTGCCGGAAGTGCTGGTCGAAGAGATGCCGACGCGTCAGTACCCGGAGACGATGGGCGCCCATCTGTTCGGCTACGTCGGCGAGGTCAACGATGCGCAGGTCTCATCCGATCCGTCGCTGAAGAGCGGCGACATCGTCGGCCAGTCGGGCATCGAGAAGATCTACAACGCGCAGTTGATGGGCGAGGACGGCGCCAGGCGCGTCGTCGTCAATAGCGTGGGCCGCGAGATCCGCACGCTCGAGGAGGAGGACCCGACCGAAGGCAAGCGGCTGCAACTGACCCTCGACTTCGACGTGCAGCGGGCGATCGAGGAAGGGTTCGATCAGCTCGGCTTCAACGGCGCCGCCGTCGTGCTTGATCCGGCGAGCGGCGACGTCCTCGGATTCACCAGCCGACCGGCCTACGATCCGAACGCGTTCGCCGCCGGCATCGATCGCGACACCTGGGCGACGCTGACCAGCGACGAGGATTTGCCGCTCAGCGATCGCGCGATTCAGGGGCGGTACTCGCCGGGGTCCACCTTCAAGATGGCGGTCGCGACCGCAGCGCTGCAGGAAGGCGTCATCACGCCGGACTTCAAGGTGCACTGCGGCGGCAGCGCGACGTTCTACGGCCGTCCGTTCAAGTGCTGGAAAAAGGGCGGGCACGGCACGATGGACCTTCGCCACGCCATCGAGCAGTCGTGCAACGTGTACTTCTACACGATCGGCAACATGACCGGGATCGACAAGATCCACAAATGGGCGACGCTGCTCGGCCTCGGCGAGAAGAGCGGCATCGATCTGCCGAACGAGCTGGTCGGCATCGTGCCGTCGCCGGAGTGGAAGCAGGCGCGGTTCAAGGAGAAGTGGTACGCCGGCGAGACGGTGTCGGTGTCGATCGGTCAGGGCTCGGTGTCGGTGACACCGGTCTCGATGGCGGTGTACGCCGCGACGCTTGCCAACGGCGGGACGCGCGTCACGCCGCATCTGCTGAAGGCGGTCGACGACGGGAGCGGGTGGAAGCCGGTGCCGCCGCCGCCGCCGCGGTCGAGGGCGCCGCTCGACCCGGACAAGCTGCAGGCGATCCGCGACGGCCTCTTCCTCGTCGTCAACGGCGCGGGCACCGGCCACAACGCCATCCTGAAGGGCTACGACATCTCGGGCAAGACGGGCACGGCGCAGGTCATCTCGAACCAGGGCAAGGAGCGCGCCGGCAAGACCGAGAAGGACCTCCGCGACAACGGGTGGTTCGTCTTCTTTGCCCCGCGCGACAAGCCGGAGATCGCCGGCGTGGTGCTGCTCGAGCATGGCGTGCACGGTTCGAACGCCGCGCTGATCGCGCATCACGTGCTCGAGACGTTCTTCGCGAAGAAAGAAGGGCGGCCGCTGCCGTCAAAGCCGGAGTTCAAGGCGAACCTTGTGCCCTGACCGGCACAACGACGGTGGACGTTAGAAGGTAGAAGTTAAAGGGCGGAAGTCAGACGTCGAGGTTCAGGAAGGTCGAGGATCGCGGACGTTGTTCGAACGAAGGCTGTACTACCACATCGACTGGGCGCTGGTGCTGGCGATTCTGGCGCTTTGTGCCTTGAGCGTCGTCACGATCTACGCGGCGACGTTCGATCCGACGCATGGCGGGTCGCGCCGGTGGGTGATCCAGATGTACGCGATCGGCATCGGGCTGATTGCGATGCTGGTGACGCTCACGGCGGACTACCGCGCATTCACCGACAAGTCGCATCTGATTTACATCGGGATCCTCGGACTGCTGCTCTACGTGCTGCTGTTCGGGCACGAGAGCAAGGGCGCGCGCCGCTGGATTCCGCTCGGCGCCTTCAACCTTCAGCCGTCCGAGTTCGCCAAGATGTGCGTCGCGCTGGTGCTCGCCAAGTTCTTCGGTGAGAATCGCGGCACGCCGACGTGGGGCGATCTCGCCGTCGGCGGCGTCCTCACCGGGATTCCGCTGGCGCTCATCGGCAAGGAGCCGGATCTCGGCACGGCGATGACGCTGGTGCCGATCCTGCTCGCGGTCGGGTATCTCGCCGGCATGCGGATGCGCATCCTCGGCTTCATGCTGCTTGCCGGGCTCCTCGCCGCGCCGATCGCGTGGAAGTTCGTGCTCAAGGATTACCAGAAGTCCCGCATCTCGACCTTCATCGATCCGTCACAGGATGCCAAAGGCGCCGGCTATCAGCAGATCCAGGCGCGCATCACCGTCGGGTCGGGCGGGTTGACGGGCAAGGGATTCAAGCAGGGCACGCAGGGACAGCTGCGCTTCCTGCCGGAAGTGGACAACGATTTCGTCTTCTCGGTGCTTGCCGAGGAGCAGGGGTTTGCCGGCGTCCTGGTGGCGCTCGGCTTGTATTTGTTCGTGATTCTGCGCGCGCTCGAGGCGGCGCGCCTGGCGAAGGATCGCCTGGGCGCCTACCTCGTGCTCGGCGTGCTCGCCAGCTTCACGTTTCAGGTGGTCTACAACATCACCATGTCGGCAGGGCTGGCGCCCGTGAAAGGGTTGACGCTACCGCTCATGAGCTACGGAGGGTCGTCGATGATCGCGACGCTCGCGAGCTTCGGGCTGGTGTTGAACGTACGCATGCGCCGATTCACGAACTAGCAGGGCGGAAGGGCGGGAAGGGGTGGACGGGCAGGAGGGGAAGTCCTCTCCCGCCTTCCCGCCCCTCCTGCCGCTCCCGCCCCGGGAGCTCGTGATGACCAAAGAAATGATCGTCTCGTCGAACGGCCACGAGACGATGGTGGCCATTCTCGAGGACGATCTCGTCGCTGAGATTTTCGTCGAGCGGGAGCGGCAGCGCGGCACGGTCGGCAACGTCTACAAGGGCCGGGTCTCGAAAGTCCTCCCCGGCATGCAGTCCTCCTTCATCGACATCGGGCTCGAGCGCGACGGCTTCCTCTACGTCGCCGACGTCGTCGACACGATCGACGAGTTCGACAAGCTGGCCAGCGACGACGAGGAAGAGAACACCGGCAACCGGAAGGATCGCGAGTCGCGAGCCGAGCGGCCGCAGCCCCGGATCGAGGAACTGCTGCGGGAAGGGCAGGAGATCGTCGTTCAGGTCGTGAAGGAGCCGCTCGGCACCAAGGGCGCGCGCCTGACATCGCACGTCACGATGCCTGGCCGGTTCCTCGTCTTCATGCCGACCGTCGATCACATCGGCGTGTCGCGGAAGATCGAGTCGCGCGAGGAGCGCAGCCGCCTGCGCGGCATCGTCCGCGAATTCCGCGAGTCGCACGGGTTCACCGGCGGCGTCATCATCCGCACCGCGGCCGCGGGCCGGCAGAAAGAGGACATCGTCGGCGACCTCGAGCTGTTCCACCGTATCTGGACCGAGATGCGGCAGCGCAACGAGTCGTCGCGGGCGCCGGCGGTGCTGTACCGCGAGCAGAGCATCGTGAGCCGGCTCCTGCGCGACCTGTTGACCGAGGACTACCAGGCGATCCGTATCGACAACGCGACCGAGTATCAGCGCGTCGTCGAGCTGGTCGAACGGATCATGCCGAACCTCTCGCCCAAGGTGAAGCTCTACGCGAAGCCGTACCCGATCTTCGACGAGTACGGCGTGCAGGGTGAGATCGACAAGGCGCTCAAGAGCAAGGTGTGGCTGAAGTCGGGCGGATCGATCGTCATCAACCAGACCGAGGCGCTGGTCGCGATCGACGTGAACACGGGTCGGTTCGTCGGCAAGAAGAGCACCGGCCGGCTCGAAGACACGATCGTGAAGACGAATCTCGAGGCGGTGAAGGAGATCGTTCGCCAGATCCGCCTGCGCGATCTCGGCGGCATCATCGTCCTCGACCTGATCGACATGGAGGACAAGAAGAACCGGCAGAAGGTCTATCAGGCGGTCGAGCAGGAGCTGAAGAAAGATCGGTCGCCGTCGAAGGCGCTGCAGGTGTCCGACTTCGGTCTGGTGATCATCACCCGCAAGCGCGTCAAGCAAAGCCTCGAGCGGGTGCTGACCGAGCCGTGCCCGTACTGCTCGGGCACCGGCGTGATCAAATCGAGCTCGACGATCTGCTACGAGATCCT
>Ga0066388_100002872_pt1 | contig 10819 bp, 8 predicted proteins | sample PanSoiMetaGPlot6_FD_64539 | JGI IMG/M metagenome (GOLD analysis project Ga0066388, IMG submission 64539) | Tropical forest soil microbial communities from Panama analyzed to predict greenhouse gas emissions - Panama Soil - Plot 6 (Hybrid Assembly) | ecosystem: Environmental > Terrestrial > Soil... | reverse complement strand
CACCTTCACTAGAATCCGCGCGCCATTCGCCGGGGCAATCTTCCGCAACACCACCATGGACGTCCTTCCGACACTCTCCAAGACATTCCTTCGAACACCACTCATGTTTCCCTCATGTCTCGTATCACTCAAGAAATCATCGAGCTACATGATTACACCAATCGTGGCCCGCTTTTCCCACAATCCCTGTATAGCCGATGGTGGCACCTCCATCTATTTTTTCCTCGGGCCAGTCTTTCGCTCAAGGAGGTGTCTGTGCCCCTCATCAACGTCATCATGATTCTGATTGTCGTTGGGGTTTTGCTCTGGCTTGTGAACCGCTTTATTCCCATGCAAGCCACCATCAAGTCCATCCTCAACGGCGTCGTTGTGATCGCTGTGGTGCTTTGGCTGCTGGACGTCTTCGGGCTCTTCAGTTCCTTCTCTCACATCCGCGTGGGCTCATAGCCAGACTCTCAGACAAAAAGGCGAAGCCGCTTCAGTTTCCGCGCGCTTCGCCTCTTTCTCATTGCGCTCTATGTTTTTGGGTTTTGCTCGGCCTGTCGGCCCTTAGCGGCATCTCGCTGATCTCGCCAGGCCGCGCTCATCCAACGACGATTGCCTGCGGTTTGCCCCATGTCTTGGGTTTGACCGTGACTTCACTCTTCAACGCTTGCGCGACCTTCTCCACCAAGGCATCGCGGGAGAACGGCTTTTGCAGGAAGCTTCCCGAATCGATCAGTTTCCCGCTTTCTTTCTGTTCCAAATAGCCGCTCATATACACGACTCTTGCTCCCGGCATCACGCCCTTTAGCTGCACTCCTAATTCCGCCCCACCCAGCCGGGGCATCACCATGTCCGTGACCACCACGTCGATGCACCCGCCGAGCCTGCTCACGGTCTCCAACGCTTCGACCCCGTCTTCGGATGTCAATACGTTGTACCCGGCCGATGTTAGGAACGCGCAGGCTAGGTCGCGGACCTCTCTTTCGTCCTCCACGACCAGTACGGTCTTCCGCTTCGACCCGTTTTGCCCGTTGGTCCCCTGCCCCTGCTCCTTCAGCGCTTCCATTTGCTCCTTGGTGCCTGGCAAATACAGTTCAAACTGCGATCCTTTCCCGAGTTCCGACGTGACGAAGATAAATCCGCCTGTCTGCTTTACTACACCATACACCGTCGCCAGTCCCAGCCCTGTTCCTTTGCCTCGTTCCTTCGTCGTGAAGAATGGCTCGAATATTCTTGCTTGCGTCGTGGCATCCATTCCCTGGCCGGTGTCGGTTACGCTGATCCGCACGTAACTTCCCGGTTCCACGGTTCCTTTCGAATGCGCTTCTTCCTCATTCAACACCACGCTCTCCGTGGCGATGGTCAGTGTTCCGCCCTCTTGCATCGCGTCGCTCGCGTTCACCGCCAGGTTCAGCAGTACCTGCTCCAGTTGCCCTGGGTCGGCCTTCACGCGCACCGGCAATTCGCTCAACTGCAGCTTGAACTCGATATCCTCTCGTACCAGCCGCCTCAGCAGCTTGCCCATTTCCGCGATCAATTCGTTTACATCCACCACTTTCGCCTGCAGCACCTGCGTCCGGCTGAACGCCAGCAACTGCCTGGTCAACGATGCTGCCCGGTCTGCCGTTTTCCGTATCTGTTGCGCGTGGTTGTAGAGCAGGTCTCCCGGCTGCGCCTGGTCCTGCAACAGCTCGCTATGTCCGCGGATGACCGTCAACAAATTATTAAAGTCGTGGGCCACTCCCCCTGCCAGCCGTCCCAATGCCTCCATCTTCTGCGCCTGCCGGAGTTGCCCTTCCAATTGTTCCCGCTGCTCCTCATTTTTCTGAAGCGTCTCGCGCATATTAGTGAAAGCCTTCGTCAGCCCAGACACTTCATTGTCCCTGGCCACCGCCAATGGGTACCGGTAGTCTCCACGTTCCAGCGCACGCACGCCCGACAGCAACTGGCCCAGCGATCGCGTTACCGTATCCGATATGAAGTAGATCAGCGTTCCCCCCACCAGCACTGCGGCCAGCCACAATCCTAGTAACAACCGGTTCAGTCGCTGGAGATACGCTTCCACGTCCTTATACGATTTCAGCACGACCAGGTTTACTCGCGGCCATGCCCCGGGATTCAACTGCACGGCTTGCGCATGATACTGCTGCCCGTTCAGCTCTAGTTCCGCCGCCTCTGCGTCCGCGGCCAATTGGCGTTTGAACTCCAACTCCCGCAGCGGATCGAGCGTACTGATCGGGATCTGGTCTCCGAAGCTGAACACCACATCGCTGGATGCGATCTGCGCCAGGTCGTTCACGGCTCGCTGGTCAATCGACCGCCCCACCACCACATAGCCACGCAAATTCTGCTTCGTCGAAGGGTCTTCGTAGAACGGCGCCAGCACCACCTGGTATAGGTTCCCGCCCCCGTACCACCACCCTGTCGTCTCGCGCCGGTACACGGACCGCCACACCATTTTTTGCGCTTCCTCCGCCGGAAACGCCCATCCCTTCGTGTGCATCGTTTGGATGATTCCCCGCGGATCGGTCACCATGTACAAATTACAGGTGTCCGTCTGCAAGGGATCTTCGCTCGCCGCCTGTACCGCATCCGCATCGCCGTCGTGCGTGAAAGCCACCCACGCCAGCAGGTCCGCTTTGTGCGCCAGCGTCTGCTGCACCTGCTGCTGCACTACCTCAAATGTCAGGATTGCGTTGCTGGTATCTTTCTCGATTCTCTTTTGCGCTTGCGCCATCGCGTCGTGTCTCACCACGAGCAATGTTCCACAAGTCAGCGCAACCGTTAGCAGCACGAACGACAGCAGCAACTTTGTCCGCAGCGGCAGGTTTTCTTCCCACACCCGCAGCAGCCAGGACACAGCTTGGCCGGACGAGCGACGTATCCGATCCAATCTCGCTTTCAAGGTACCCCTGAACTTACGCGCCGCTTACTTCACCAGGAATGGCCAGGTCGTACTATCGGCTCGGTACTACACTACGTCGGGCTCAAAATCTCAAGGAAAAAGCCCGTTTCTGATGCTTTTTTGAACAATTGTTCCGGTAATTCCTGCGTAGTACTAGGGTGTTTCCTTTAGCTTCTTAGGTCCGCCTCGCCGTCGCTGCATCTCAAGAATGTCGCCAATTCCTCTCGAAACTCCTTCCACGCAGGTTCGTTCGCCATCAAAATGTGATTTCCGCTCACCAGTGGCACGAACCGCGCTCCCGGAATCTCCGCCGCGAGAATCCTTCCTTCGTCCATCGGCGCAATCTTGTCTTTGTCGCAGTGAAAAACAATCGTCGGTACGCGCAATTTCGGCAACACATCCCGCACGTTGATCGCGTCGCAGGCCCTCATAAATTCCACCAGATTCGCCGTGGTTACCGACACGGATTGTAGTTGGCGAAACCACTCTTGTTCTTCACTGCTGGAGTGCTCCGGCATGTACATGTTTGTGACGGTATCGAGAAACGCAGGATTTGTTTTCGCCCAATTCAGCTGCACCAGCGTTTCCAGCGCATTCCGGATCTCCACCGCCTCTGCCGATCCCCGGTGATATGCTCCTCGCGCGTAGGCACCGCACAAAACCAGCTGACTCACTCGCTCCGGATGCCGTGCCGCATACTCGATCGAAACCGCTCCCCCCTGCGACTGCCCCAACAGAACAAATCTCTCGAGCCCCGCCGAATCCACCACGGTCTCCAGATCGCGCACCCAAGCCTCGAACGACATGTCTCCCACATCCCATTCGGAAAGTCCGTTTCCTCTTCCGTCGTATCTCAGCAGGCTGTGTTGCGCGGTCAGGTCCCTCACCCAGTGGCGCCAAACCGGCCCTTCCCATTCGAATCCCAGATGATTAAAACATGTCGCCACTTTAACGATTGGCGAACCTTCGCCGATCGTTGCATATGCGAGCCGCACATTGTCCGGTGTCACGCAATATCGAATTTCTTGCCGCGGAGCCGGCATTTCCTCCCGGCCTTCCTCTCCATCAGCACGCTCTCTGGCTCCGTCACCACCCGACTCGATCACCGTCGCCACAAATCGGTATCCCAATCGCGGCACGGTCTCGATAAACACCTCGCCGCTCGCCTGCTCTGCCAACGTCTTCCTCAGAGTCGAGATATTCCTATCGAGATTGTTCTCTTCCACGGCCGTTTCCGGCCAAACCAAACTCATGAGTTCTGCCTTGGGAACCAACCTCCCGTGCCGCTCCACAAGCGCCCGAAGGGTACTAAATGCTTTCCCGGTCAGCGGAATGGCGTTCCCGTCACGCAATAGGCGGTGCTCCGCCACTTCCAATCGGAACCCTCCGAACTCGTACACCGTGTTGGAATTCGCCGTCGTCATGTTTTCCAGAAGGAGCAGCAGAGATCTTTTCGGCTTACCAAACCGCTATCAGGCTAGGAGTCGGTTGATGGCCGCCTGTACGATAACTCAACGAACGCATTCTTGTAAGCCACTACGTTCTTTAGAAGCCACTGTTGCTCGGTACCCGAATCGCCAAAGAGGCTCAGTCCAGTACCCAAGACGACCGGCGCGATCATCAATCTGATCTCATCCACCAAGCCGAGCCCGAGAAAACTCTGGCACACCATCGCCCCTCCCACCACCCAGATGTTTGCATATCGCGGCGCGAGCATCTCATGGAGCAACTTCCTGAGATCACCAGAATAGAACGCAACGCTTTTCCTGGTGGACGGCAGGTCTCTGTTCGTAAGCACTACGGTCGGCGTGTCGCCATAGGGCCACCCGAGCTGGAGCGCATGCTCGTAGGTGCGCGAACCGAGCACAAAGCAGTCGATGGACGTAACGCTGTCGTCAGCATCGCCTTCAGAGGCCCCTTTCTCGTAAACCTCACCAGGACTGTCCATCCACGAAACACTGTTGTCCTTCTTAGCGATGAAGCCATCTAGGCTTGCAACCACATGGAGCGTCACCACCGACCTTCTTGCGTTCACCTCATCGCCTGACATCTCTCCTCCGCGGCGGGCCCTGCCAGTGCGACGGCATTTCTATCAGGCATCCGCCGATGCCTGGCGACTTGTGGCCGAAAACCCACGGAACTCACTCACGGTATTGGGACTTCGCCGTCGTCGCGTCTTTCAGAAAAACAACAGAAATTTTTCAGTTTTGCCAAAGGACTTGCACAACCCTCCGACGGTTTAATCCACCCGTACGGGGCAGCTTTGGCGTGTCCTGATTCTAGACCACTCTCGCCCCAAAGGAGATAACGATGTTCGCTCGGATTACGGCCTTCCTCTACGGTTCCTTATGCTACCTCGTCTTCCTCGCCACTTTCATTTATGCCGTTGGCTTCATCGGGAATTTCGCTGTTCCCTCTTCTCTCGACTCCGCACCGCGCATTCCCTTGGCCCCGGCCATCGCCACGAACCTCGCTCTCCTCACCCTCTTCGCCCTTCAGCACAGCATCATGGCGCGTCGATGGTTCAAGGCCATCTGGACGAGCCTCCTCCCTACCTCCGTCGAACGCAGCACCTACGTCTTGTTGAGCTCCCTGGCTCTTCTCCTGATGTTCTGGAAGTGGCAGCCAATCGGCGGCGTCGTTTGGAACGTCGAAAATCCTGTTGGCCGCATCGCCTTGTTCGCTTCGTTTGCTCTCGGCTGGCTCATCGTGTTGCTCAGCACCGCCCTGATCGATCACTTCGATCTTTTTGGGCTTCGACAGGTCTGGTTCCGGCTCCTCAATCGGCCCTATAGCACTCCTGGCTTCCGGACGCCCTTCTTGTATCGCTACGTGCGCCATCCGCTTTACGTTGGTTGGATCATGGTTTTCTGGTCTGCTCCGCTGATGACTTTCGCGCATCTGCTCTTCGCCGTTGCCACTACCGCCTATATCCTCGTGGCCATTCAGTTCGAAGAGCGCGATCTCCTCCGCCTTCATCGCGAGTACGCCGAGTACCGCCGCCGCGTTCCTATGCTGATTCCACGGGCCAGCTCTTATGAACTGCCCTCCGCGGAGTTGTCTCGTCCGGCCCGTCCGCAATTCGAATAAAAACATGGGCTCGCGCTTTGTGGAACCGCGGGCCCTCTACTTCTTGGTCTGCCTGCCGGTTTTACGGGTGCTTCTGCGTTGTTGCCCTCAACTCCTCGAGTTTCTCTTGCGCAGCCTTCGTCGCCGGGTCGTTTGGGAACTCCGTTACAAACTTGGATAGTGCTTCCTTAGCTTCTTCGAACTTCTTTTGCTTCAACAAAATCTTTACTTCCAGAATCCGCATGGCTGGCAACTGCTGCCGGTTCAGCTCCCCAGTCCTCTCTGCCTCGGCCCACGCCTTGTCCAACTGCCCTGTGCGAGCGTAGGCATTCGCCAGAAGGGAATGCGCCAGCCATTTATCCGGAGCCGCCGACACGGCTCGCTCGAGCAATGGCACCGCCTCCTGCTTCTCACCGGATTCCAACTTGATTTGCCCCAGCATCAGCGCGCTGCCCGGATGTTCTGGATACTTGGCTAGCACCTCCTCTAAATCCTTTCGTGCGGCAGGAATGTTTTTTTCCGTGTATTCCACCACTCACAGTAAATACAGCGCCTCGGCTTTGGATGGTGCCAGTTCCAGCGCCTTCATCAGGTGCTTCCTCGTCTCCTCCAGATTCCGTTCTGCCAGCGCCGACGATGCTTGATCCATTTCCTTCTTCAAGGCGGGCGTCATCACCACCTCGTTCGGGGGTGGATCGCCGTTAACCGGCTTCTTCAGCGGCGTGAGGTAAATGCGCAACTCCACAGTTGCGCCTCCCAGCACCGATGCCTGGGTCGATGCCCTCTGGTATCCCGGTGCGTCCACGTCCACAAGGTATTCCCCGGGCCAAATGTCAAGTAACGCCACTCCCGCGTTCGTCCGCACTTCCCTCCCCCCGATCCCCATACTCTTCGTCCCGCCCGATATCGGCGTGAGCCGCACTGTAGCCTCGTCGCTCAGCACGTTCCCCGAACTTTCCCTCACGGTCACGCGCAATTGCCCGAACGTGACGGCCGGCCCGCAGCACAGCGCCAGTAGAACGACGACTCGCCATGCTCCGCCACTAAGCTTCATGACAACCTCAATTCACCCAATCACACCCCAAACTTCCCATCGACCCGATCGGCGGCCCATCCGGCGCCTCTACCGGCGGACTCACATCCACCTTTTTCGGATCCCTTTCAAACTGTTCGATGATCCTGTTTGCGAAGAACACGTGGGCAGGGTACTGCGTGGGCCCAGGCCCGCTCGCCGGTGAATTCAAATAGTTCTTTAATTCCTGCACCTTCAGGGTTGCGATCTCGCGCACCGCCCAACTGGCCTTCTCATTGGCCGCCAACCCCACCAGGTCATACAGCACTACGTCGTCCACCACATTTTGAATCTGCCCGGCATACCCACTCGGATGCGCGGTTTTCCAAGTCGCGTTCACCACCTCATCCAACACTTCTTCCAGTCCAGGGTTCGCCGTATCCCGCGCATGAAACTCCGCCAACCGCGCCGCTCTTTCCGGACTAAACAGAAACTGTAGCACCTGCTGCGATGCCGCCTCCGCCGGCGCCACTGCGTCAAATGCCGGGCTCGTGTGAATTTTGAACATCTCCCGGTCCCGCGGATACATCGGTGGCCGCGGAGGTATCAGCTTCAACAGCGGCTCCGGCAGCTCCAATGCTTCCGGCTTCACCGTCGCCAGCACAGCCTTCAGGGCTCGCCTCTGCTCTGCCGGAGCAACGATCCTCGTGGCCACTTCCCCATCCCCCTTCAGCGCAAATGTATAGTCCATCCCCCCTACCAGCTTGCTTGCAGCTTCGGCCTGATACCGGTGCAACAGATACACAGGCACAAGCCGCTCTTCCACGGTCGACAGCGGCTCTCCTTCCTTCACATTGTTTCCTCCAAACCTTTTCAACGCCGCGGCCCTCACCAGCATCAACCGGTTCAGTTCGTCCACCGCATTCGATCCGCTGTCCCACAAATGCGCAACCGTGCTCGACGATCCCGCCGGCCGCGCATCCTGATCGGTCAGGTAGCGCAGTCCTTTCCCATATCCGTCCAGCAGGATTTTGTTTAACCCGGCCTTCTCGTCTATTCCTAGAGCAAAATCGCTATAGCCCCACGCAATCGATATCTTGTCCCACTCCCCAATCCCCTTCGCGTACGCGTTCGCCAGCTCCGGTACTCCATCCTTCCCAAGCTCCACCAACGGTGGCGGGTAGTCCATAACCGACGACCGGTTCACGGTACTCGCCGCATAGTTATGCATCAGCCCAAGCGTGTGCCCCACTTCGTGAGCCGACAGCTGCCGCAAACGGGCCAGCGCCATCTCCTTGGCCTCCGGTGAACTCGTCGCACCATTTGAATACGGCGCCAGCAATCCTTCCGCGATCAGATAATCCTGCCGCACGCGCAACGAGCCAAGAATCACATGCCCCTTGATAATCTCTCCCGTTCGCGGGTCAATCACGCTCGAGCCATACGACCATCCTCGCGTCGCTCGATGCACCCACTCGATCACGTTGTAGCGCAGATCCATCAGGTCCGCGCCTTCCGGCATCAGCTCCACGCGAAATGCATTTTGGTATCCCGCCGCTTCAAACGCCTGATTCCACCACCGGGCCCCATCCAGTAACGCGCCGCGAACTGGCTCTGGTGCCCCACGATCCAAGTAGTACACAATCGGCTTCACCGGTTCGCTCATCGCTGCGCTCGAATCCTTCTTCTCCAGTCGATGCCGTGCGGCAAAGCGCTTCATAATCGGCTGGTCCACCGGAGTTGCATAGTCCATATACCCAATTCCAAAAAAGCTGCTTCTCGGGTCGTACGCGCGAGGCTTATATCCCGCCTGCGGCAATTGCAGCAGTGAATGATGCTCCCTCACCGTAATCGCCTCCGGTGTCGGTGTCACGTCCTTCACCCACTGCCCAGGATCGTCGCCCAGAAACGTGAGCGTCGCCTCCACTTCGGTGTTCAGCGGAAAATTCTTCGTCCGCGGCAAGTAGAGTGCGCATCGCGAACCGTCCAACTTGAACGCGCCTTGTTTCGTTCTCTGCAGCGTTGCAGGAATCCCGTGCGCATCGCGCAAGAAAAAATCCGTCGCGTCGACCAGCACCCGCCCGTCTTCTTCCGCTTCCAGCTTGAATCCCCAGATCGTCGATTCCGCAAACGATTCCTTCACCGCCCTCCGCTCATCCTCATCGTTCGTAGTCGCTCGATACTCCACGTTCCCTTGAACCAGCAACACCTTAGGCCCGCTCCTCTCAAACCGCACGATCCTGGTCCGCCCCAGCTGCCCGCGGTCCAATCCAATGTCATTTGATCCCACTCCCGCCGTCAGCGCAGTCTGGTACAGAAATTCTGTCCCAAACTTATCCACCTCCAGCCACAATTTCCCCGCCTTCGCGTCCCAGTACAAATTGAAAAATCCTGCCCACTTCTCCGCTCCCGATGTCTTCTCCCGTATCGTCGCGGTTCCCGTGCTGCCTGACTTGCTCTCCTGCGCCGGCGTAGCGATGCACAATGCCAACCCCACCAACAGTACTCCCGCTGCCGCCCACTTCAGCCGACTTTGTAGTGTCACTTTTACGCCGCCAGTTCTTTCCTCGTTAAGCATTGCACGGCCTCCGCATCCGCCCGTCTCTTGTACACCAATTTGCCGCCAGCGGTGAGCTCTTCTTCTCCTCAGCTCAGCGCGGGCCCTGGCATGGGCGTCTTCCGCCTGGGACAAGCCCTGGAATGCGCCAGCGATTTGTGGATTTTGTAGCTTGGGGCTCTTCAGACCCCTGCCTTCCACGGATTCTTGTCTCCCAATGACAATTCACGTCATCCCGAGCGCAGCAAGGGATCTCACTTCGTCCTGGCCACTTGCTATCGAATGCACATACTCGTCATCCCGACCGAGCACCAGCGCGATATTTGCTCGTGCGAAGTGAAGACATCGCGGCTGCCAACTATCCTCAAGGCGCCCACAAGAGTGATACCGTTGAGCGTTTCCAGGAAAGGACTCCCACCATGAAACCCGCCGCGCTTTTTTTTCCCTTCTATCTCGCTGCCGCGCTCATCTCCGAGCCAACTTTGCCTCCGCAACCGCGCGTCCTCCTCGCCGTCACCGCTCATCCTGACGACGAAGCTTTCATGGGTCCCGTCCTCGCTCGTTACGCGCGTCAGGGCGTCAAGGTCTACCTCGCCATTGCCACCAAGGGCGAAAAAGGCGCCAACGATTTCGCAAACATTCCAGCCGGCGAACCTCTGGCCACCGCCCGCCGCGCCGAAGCCACCTGCGCCTGCAAGGAACTCGGCATCGAGCCTCCCATCTTCTTCAATCTCAACGACGGCGAACTCGGCGCCATCACCGATCCTCTCGCCAAAAACATTCACGCCGTCGCCGATGGCGTTCAGAAACTGATCGACGAACTCCATCCGCAAGTCATCATCACCTGGGGACCCGATGGCGGCTACGGCCATCCCGATCATCGCCTGGTCTCGGACGCCGTTACCCAAGTCGTGCAGTCGCAGCCGTCGCGCATCAAGCTCTACTACCCCGGCCTCTCCCCCGCTCAGGCCAAACCGCTCAACGCGACCTGGCACGCGTCTTTGCAATTTCACACCGTCAATCCCGCCTACTTAACCGTCAACGTCTCGTACACCAAGCAGGATGAAGAAAGATTTCAACGTGCGTTCGAGTGCCACAAATCTCAGTACACTCCCGAAATGTTCCAGCATTTCGAACAAGCCATGGATGAAGGCTGGCACGGCACCGTCTCTTTCCGCGAATGGAACTCGTCTCGGCGCGCCACCGACCTGTTCGACTGAACCTTGCACCTGGAACTTCGCCACGCTATACGTGGGGCTTAGGGGGGTCGGAGCTTTCAGCTCCGACATGT
>Ga0066388_100002871_pt1 | contig 10820 bp, 8 predicted proteins | sample PanSoiMetaGPlot6_FD_64539 | JGI IMG/M metagenome (GOLD analysis project Ga0066388, IMG submission 64539) | Tropical forest soil microbial communities from Panama analyzed to predict greenhouse gas emissions - Panama Soil - Plot 6 (Hybrid Assembly) | ecosystem: Environmental > Terrestrial > Soil... | reverse complement strand
CAATGTCGGCTTCAAGGAAAAGAAGGATCGCCAGTTCGGCGCCATCGTCGAGACCGCGATCAAGCATGGCAAGCCGGTGCGCATCGGCGCCAACTGGGGCTCGCTCGACCAGGAGCTGCTTACGCATCTGATGGATGAGAACGCGCGCTCGAATGCGCCGAAGGACGCCCGCGAGGTCACGCGCGAGGCGATGGTGCAATCGGCGCTCCTCTCGGCGCAGCGCGCCGAGGAGATCGGCCTGCCGAGAAATCGCATTATCCTGTCGGCGAAGGTCTCCGCGGTGCAGGATCTGATCGCGGTCTACATGGATATCGCGCGACGATCCGACTATGCACTCCACCTCGGGCTGACCGAAGCCGGCATGGGCTCGAAGGGCATCGTGGCGTCGTCGGCCGCGCTCGGCATTCTGCTGCAGCAAGGCATCGGCGACACCATCCGCATCTCGCTCACGCCCGAGCCCGGCGGCGACCGCACCCTCGAGGTCAAGGTCGCGCAGGAGCTGTTGCAGACCATGGGCTTCCGCACCTTCGTGCCGCTGGTCGCGGCCTGCCCGGGCTGCGGCCGCACCACGTCGACGACGTTCCAGGAACTCGCGCGCGACATCCAAGGCTTCATCCATGAATCGATGCCGGAATGGAAGAAGCGCTATCCGGGTGTCGAGACGCTCAACGTCGCGGTGATGGGCTGCATCGTCAACGGGCCGGGCGAGAGCAAGCACGCCGACATCGGCATCTCGCTCCCCGGAACCGGCGAGAGTCCGGCGGCGCCGGTCTTCATCGACGGCAAGAAGGCGGTGACGTTGCGCGGCCCGACCGTCGCCGCCGACTTCAAGCAGATGGTGATCGACTATATCGACCGTCGGTTCGGTCACGGCGGCGCGGGAAGGACGGCGGCGGAGTAGGCGCCGATGCGCCGAATCTCGTCGCGCACCACGTTCTGGTACAAGTGGGTTTTTCCGATTGTTTGGTTTGGGGCGCTGGCGGCGTTTGCCGGCACTGCGCTGTTGACGAATGCGCTCCACGATCCAGTACAGTTCCTGCCCGTCATCATCCTTCCGGTCCTGATGGCCGTGGTCGGCTACGTCATCATGAGGAAGCTCGTGTTCGATCTCGTCGACGAGGTCTGGGATGACGGCAGCTCGCTGATCATTCGCAATCGTGGCGAGGAAGATCGCGTGGCTCTCTCCAACATCATGAACGTCAGCTATTCGCCGCTCATCAATCCGCCCCGCGTCACGCTCACGCTGCGCCAGCCGAGCAATTTCGGGAGCGAGATCAGCTTCAGCGCGCCGGTTCGCTTCCTCCCGTTTGCGAAGAGCCCGCTGATCGAGGACTTGATCCTCAGGGTCGATGCCGCGCGCCGGAAATAGGTGGCATTGCGTTTTCCCGCCGCCGCCCTACATCTTCCGGCATGACCAGCTCCGACCAGGGCCCCTCGGACCGCCCGCGTTCCGAGCCCGAGATCATCCCGCCGGACCGAACGGGCGGTAGACGCAGCGATTCTCAGTCGCATATCTGGGTATGGGTCGCCGATCGCGAGGGCATGCGGCGCGCCAATGTGACGCTGCCGGGGCCATTCACAATTTTCCTCGCGTTGGCGCTGGTCGCCATGGTGGCGGGGCTGATCGTGATCCTGGTGCTCGGCGCTGTGATCATATGGGTTCCAATTTTCGTGCTGGCGATCGTTGGGCTGCTCATCGCTGCGGCCGCGCGGCAATACTGGTGGCGCTTCCGGCGTTGGCTGGCGCAGCGCTGAGGCGAGTTTTTGCACTCTTGTAGGGTGGGCAAAGGCGCGGGCACTGCCTCACGACAATTGCAGGACTGTCGTGCGCCGTGCCCACCATCTACATCTGTGCGGACAACGCCGTTGTTGGTGGGCACGACGTACGAGAGGTTCGGTCGTGTCGCGACGCCGTGCCATCGCCTTTGCCCACACAAGATAAGCCGCGTCGCTATTCATTCTCCTCTCTGCACGCGATGCTCGCCTCTTCGAGGTCAAGCTCGCGTTCGATCTTGCGGCGGGTCTCGTCGGTGATCTTGCCTTCGCGCAACAGCCGATTGACGTAGTCGCGCTCGGCGGTGATCAGGTCCATGCGCACGTGCGCGCCGAGCCTGGCCGCGTCCCAGCCTTCATCGACAGTCTTCGGAAACTGCTGGCTGCGGGTCTCATGCCGCGCGCGCGCCAGCGCGAGCAGATCGTCCGATAGGCCGCGGGCGCGCGCGTCCTCTTCGACCTGATGCAGCGCTGCTTCCATCGCCTCGTGCCGGGCGGTGAGCTCGCGCGCGTATTCCTGCTCCTCTTCCGTCTCGCGATCGTGGCCGAGCTTGAGCCAGCGGATCACCAGCGGCAGAAGGAGGCCGAGCCCGACCAGGGTCACGAGGATCACGCCAAAAGTGATGAACAGGATCAGGTCGCGATCCGGGAACGGCGCGCCATTCGCGAGCGTGAGCGGGATCGCGAGCGCAGCTGCGAGCGACACCACGCCGCGCACGCCGGTAAAGGCAATTACGAAAGTCCAGGTCCAGGGCGGCGAGGGATCGCGCTTGCGCAACGCGGGCGACAGCCAGCGCGGCAGATAGGTCGCGGGAAAGACCCACACAAAGCGTGCCACGATGGCGATCGCGGTGACGACTGCGATCGCAATGACGAGCTCGCGCAGCGAGAAGGTCGTCGCCCTCTCGATCACCGTGCGCGCCTGCAGGCCGGTGATCAGGAACACGAAGCCCTCGATCACGTAGATGATAAAACCCCAGAAGAAGACGCCCTGCAGGCGGGTCGCCGACGAGATGAGGCGCGGGCCGTTCCAGCTCACATAGAGCCCAGTCGCGACGGTCGCGAGCACGCCCGAGCCGCCGAGATGTTCCGGCACCCAATAGGCGAGGTAGGGCGTCATCAGCGAGAGCACGATCTCGACCCGCGGATCATGCGCCAGCCGCCGGGCATGCAGGCTGACCCAGCCGATGCCGATGCCCCAGGCGATCTCGCCCACCACGATCGCCGCGAACGTGCCGGCGGCCTGCGGGAACGAGAACACGCCGGTCGAGATCGCGACCACCGCGAAGCGGTAGAGAATGAGCGCGGTCGCATCGTTGGCGAGGCCTTCGCCCTCGAGCACGACCAGCAGCCGCCGTGGCAGGCCAAGCGGCCGCGCGATCGCCAGCGGCGCCACCACGTCGGGCGGCGCCACGATGGCACCGATCAGAAAGCCGACTGCCCAGGGCAGGCCGAGCCCGTAATGCGCGGCTGTCGCGACTGCACAGGTCGTGAATATGACGCAGCCGAAGGCCAGGAGCGAGATCGGCCGCAGGTTGAACCGGAACTCGCGCCAGCTCATCTGGACTCCCGCGGAGTAGATCAGCGGCGGCAGGATCACGAGCAATACGAACTCGGGCGCAAGCTCGATAGGCGGCAGCCCGGGCACGAGCGCGAGCGCCACGCCGGCCAGCACCAGCACGATCGAGGGCGCGGTGTTGAGCCGGCGCGCGATCAGGGCGGCGGCGACGAGCACCGCCAGCAGGACAAGCAGAATCTGGATCGTCTCGGTCATTGGGCGTTCAGGCGTCAATGCAGGCGTCGAAGTCGGATATATCCGACTTCGGGCCAGAGGTTACAAGCGAAGCGGAGGCGGGGACTGCCAGGACTGAGGGCCAATAAGGGGGTCGGGGCGTCAAAGCGGGTGCAATACGGGATTTCCCTTGCATCGTGGGCGGGGCTTGTGGCATGTCGGCAGCCATGCGCAATTTCGCTGACCAGATCGTTTCCCTTTGGTGCCGCTCCTTTTAGGAGCGGCTCGGCCTCATCATGAGATCAACCGTAGCCGCCGTGGTTCGGCTGGCGCGGTTCATCACTTATCGACAGTCTGACGTCACGGCGGCTCTCAGCCTGGAGAAGCCACCATGCGCGTCGACAACAACTCGCGTCCGATTATTCTGACCGGAGATCGAACCACGGGGCCCCTGCATCTTGGGCACTACGTTGGCTCGCTGAAGAACCGGATCGCGTTGCAATCAACGCATCGCCAATTCCTGCTCTTGGCCGATGCGCAAGCCCTGACCGACAATGCGAGCAACCCGGCACGCGTGCGGGAGAATGTGCTGGAGATTGCGCTCGACTACCTTGCCGTCGGCATTGATCCTGCGCAGACGACCATCTGCGTGCAGTCCCACCTGCCGGCGCTCGCCGAATTGACGTTGCTCTACCTGAACTTTGTCACGGTCTCTCGGCTTGAACGCAATCCGACGATCAAGGACGAGATCCAAGCTCGCGGTTTTGATCGCGACATTCCCGCGGGCTTTCTCTGCTACCCCGTCGCTCAGGCCGCTGACATTACCGCCTTCAAGGCAACCGTCGTTCCGGTCGGCGATGATCAAGCGCCGTTGATCGAGCAGACCAACGAGATTGTCCGGCGGATCAATCGTCAGGCTGGCCGCGATGTGTTGGCAGAGACCCAAGCTCTGATCCCGCCGGTCGGGCGGCTGCCCGGTGTTGATGGCAAGTCCAAGATGAGCAAATCGCAAGGAAACGCGATCCCGCTGACCGCATCCCCCCAGGACATCAGCGAGGCGGTACGGCGCATGTTCACGGATCCCAACCACCTGCGAGCGAGCGACCCGGGCAACGTCGACGGCAATGTGGTCTTCACTTTTCTTGACGCCTTTGACGAGGATCGCGCGGCACTCGAAGATCTCAAGGCCCATTACCGGCGCGGCGGTCTCGGCGACATCGCGGTCAAGCGCCGGTTGGATCACATTCTCCAGGCCTTGCTGGCGCCGATCCGCGAGCGCCGGGCGGTCTTGGCGCGCGATCCTGACTATGTCCGCGACGTGCTTCGACAGGGAACGTCGAAGGCGCGACAGCTGACACAGGCAACGCTCGATGAGGTTCGCGACGCTTTGGGGCTCTTCCGGCTAGGCGGTTGAACCCATTGCGCGATAACCGGCGCGCTATCGCCACCTCAACGGTCAGTCGCTGCCGAACTGCGCCGCCAGATAGGCCGCGATGGTGTGGGCCTCTTCTGGGGTCGCCGTTGCGCCGCGCGCCACCATGTTGGCAACGATCGCGGGCCAGTGCTGGCGCGGCCGCTTCACCACGGCGACGCGCTCGAGGTCGTGGCAGGCGACGCAGCGCACTTCGACCAGATCCTTGCCGGCGCCCGCCGGCAGCGTGACCGCGACCTTGGCGGGCGGTGCGTTGCCGGGACCGAAGTTCGCCGCCAGATAGCGGATCACGGTGTCGGCTTCGGACGGCGTGAGCTGCGCGCCGCGCAGCACCATGTTGTGGACGTGGCGCTTCCAGCCGGCCGGCCCTTCGCGGCCGGCGAGGATCGGGGCAAGCGCGTGGCATTGCGTGCAGGCGACTGCGACGAGATCACGGCCTTCGCCTTGCGGCAGGGCGCCCTGTGCGTTGACAGGCGTCGTAGCGATGAGCGCGAACGCTGCCGCGCCAAATAGAACGAAGCGTCTCATCACACCCTCCGTTTGCGCATGTCGGCGACCGAATAGGTCGGGTGCCAGGTCGACGCCGCCCCGATGCCGTCGCGATAGGTGTCGATGTCGAGCAGATAGGGCCGTCCCTCCGCGACCACCTTCTGGGCGCGCGCGATCGCGCCCTTGAGCTGGGACGCTTCCTTGACGGTCTCGGCCTCGACCCCGAAGGCCGCGGAGGCCTTGGCGTAGTCGACGTCCGGATCGCCGAGATAGCAGGTCATGTCGCGGCCGGTCTGGAACTGGCGCCCGCCATAGTGCCAGATGCGGTTGCGCTCGTTGTTGTAGCTCTTGTTGTTGAGCACGATGTTGATGATCGGCGCCCTGTAGCGCGCCTGCGTCCACAACGGCTGGGCGCCGCTGAACAGGAAGCTGCCGTCGCCCACGGCCGCGACCACCGGCTGGTTCGGGCGTGCGAGCTTCACCCCGAAGGCTGCCGCCAGGCCCCAGCCGAGCACATTGGGGCCGGTGCCGAAATATTGCTTGCCGTCGCCGCCGAACGACATGGCCGTTTCCATCACGCGGCCGGAGTCGATATCGCCGACGAAGCAGGCGTCCTTGTCGAGCGCCGCTTCAAGCTCGAGCCCGATGCGCTCGAGACTGACCGGCGAGCGCTCGGCGTTCTCTTTCACGATCTGCGCCCGGAACGCGCGCATCTCCTTGGTGTAGGCAGCGACGCGGGCAAAGCGCTCGGCGGCGATCTCCTTGATCCTCGCTTCACTCGCCATGCTGCGGATCGCCTCGATCAGGTCGGCAATCGCAAGCCGAAGATCAGCCACCATACCGAGATCGACCGGAGCGCTGCGCGCGAGGCTCGCCGGATCCTGGCGGATCGAGATCAGCCGGGTGCCGGCGGAGGCGCGCTCGCCGAACTTGTTGCCGAGGTTGAGCAGCAGATCCGGCTTGCCCGGATAGCGCATGTCGCGCAGGAGCGCGCCGACATAGAGCGGATGCTGGGTCGGGAACGGCCGCGACCAGTAGCCGAGCGTGAGCGCCTGGCCGGCGACCGGCACACCGAGCAGCTCGGCGAGCTTGAGCAGCTCCTTCTCGCCGCGGCACCAGGCGATCTCGTCGCCGACGCTGATCAGCGGATTGCGTGCTTCCAGGAGGGCGCGCGCGGCCTTCTCGATGTCGTCCTTGTCGGGACGGATGCGCATCGGTACGTCGAACTTGGCCTGATCCCAGACCGCGGCCTTGGCTTGTCCGCGCAATATGTTGGTCGGTAGCGACAGGAACACCGGCCCGCAAGGCGCGGTCGAGGCGAATTTCAAGGCGCGCCGAGTGGTTTCCGGGATTCCCTCGGTCGTCTTCGCGGCCCAGTACCACTTGGTGATCGGCTGGGTCATGACTTCGGTGTGGTCGGTCTCCTGCGTCAGATCGCGCCCGAGCTGGTCCTGCTCGACGGAGGCGACCGCGACCAGAACCGGGATCTGGTCCTTCCAGCTGTTGACCATCTGGGTCATGGCGTTCGGCAGGCCGATATTGGCGACGATGACGACGCCGGTCTTGCCGGAGGCGCGCGCATAGCCGTCTGCCATCGCGACCACGGCGCCTTCCTGCACGCCCTTGATCAGCTGGATCGACGGCTCATCGACGAGCGCATCGAAGATCGGAAAGTCGCCGGTCGAGGGATTGAAGAAGATGTACTCGACGCCCGCCGACTTGAGCTGCTGCACGAACAGCGCGCCGCCCGAGCCCTGCACCTCGCGCATGGCCGAAGCCGGCGCCGTGGTCGAGAGCGATTGCGCCATCGCCTTGACCGCGACGGAGCCCATGCCAAGTGCGGAGAGCCCGGTCATGAGCTTGCGGCGCGAGATGCCGTTGTCGAGATATTGCTTGATCAGGTCTTTCATCAGCTTGTCCTCCCAACGTGGCCTCGCCGGCTTTCTTTGCCGTCGTTCCGATTTCCGTCACGATTTCTCAAATTCTGCCATGAATGCCCTCAATCTCTCAATCACCTCTTCGACACTTGGGCCGGAGATTGCGGGTGGCGACGAGCTTTCGCAAAACTCCCGCCAAACATACAACGTGAGCTCGGCCCCGTCGGTTTCGTGCGAAGAGGAGGCTTCGGAGAGACCTTGCAGGACGCGATACCGAGGATCGCTGAAGAAGCTCTCCTTCACCCAGCTGCAGACCGGTATCAGATGGAAGTGAAGGGCAAGTCCCGGGGTGTGACCATATCGGCCGATATACAGATGCTCGGGTTGCAGGACGGCACTCAAGGCATGTTGTGCTCTGGCCAGGAGCGTTCCAAGTTCCGCCAACGCTCCTTTCGGCATTTGCCAAAGCTCGGCCGTCGCGACACGTGCTCCCAGAATGAGATAGCCCGGCAAAGCCGAATCGACACGATGATTGAGCGACCAATTGTCAGTTTGAAGGATGCGCAAGCGTTCAGGGACTTGAGGAATCTCTAAATTGCTTGCCATTGATGGTCGGCCTGCGGCGACGCTCAAATCGCGCTTGCCGCGATGTTCACGGTCAGCGCGAGCAACGCGGCATTGAACACGAACGACACCACGCTGTGGCCGAAGACGGTGCGGCGGATCGGCCTGCAGCTCACGGTGACGTCGGACACCTGCGCGCACATGCCGATCACGAACGAGAAATACATGAAATCCCAGTACTCAGGCTCACATGCCTTGTCGGGAAATTCCATGCCGCCGCCCTTGCCGTCATTCTCATCGTAATACTCATGCGCGTAGTGCAGCGCGAAGATCGTGTGCGTGAACGCCCATGACAGCAGGATCGTGATGGTGGCAAGGAAAAGGTCGGCGGCGCTGCGCATGCCGGCGCTCGAGCTGCCGAGCAGTGCGAAGATGGCGACCAGGCTCGCGAGCGCAGCGACCGCGGTCAGGATCAGGATTCCGAACCGGCCTTCGTCCTGAATTCGCGCCCGTCGACGCACCTGATGGACGTCGGCCTTTGCCATCGTATTGAATGCGAGCGTGAGATAGAGCCCGGCGCAGACATCCCAGCCCACGAGCACCGACGAGGCGGTGCGCCAGCTTGTCAAGGTGGCGAGGGCCAATGCGATCAGCGAGCCGAGCGCAACCGCGATGAACAGGCGCGGGCGCGCCTTGATGACGCGGATGAACTTGGGCGGACGATGGTGTGAGCGCTCGGCCTTGGTGATGGTCATGATCTACCGCACTGTGAAGGTTTCCCGGAACAGCCGGGTCCACTTGCCGCCCTCGTCCATGAAGCGCGGCAGATCGACGAAAATCAAGCCGGCCGGCGCCGCCTTGACCTTTGGATTGGTCGGCACGGCTTCGCGCTCGGCCAGCATCTTCTGCCCGTCGGTCAGGATGAAGTCGGCAAACAGCAGCGCGGCGTGCGGGTGCGGCGCGCGCCTGAACAGGCCGATACCGGTCGGAAAGCCGACCGGCGGCGGCAGGTAGACGATCTCGACCGGCGCGCCCTCGTTCTTGAGCTGCTCCACCCGGTAGCTGTAGGCGGTGAGCGCCAATGGCACCTCGCCGGTCGGAACAAGATTGGCCAGGAGCGTGTGTCCTTTGCGCACCGACATGCCATTCGCGGCGACGATATCACGGAACAGTTTGAGGCCTTTCGCTTCGCCCATCGAGAGCACGACCGACATGAACCAGTTGGCGTCCTCCGCCTCGACCGCGAGCTTGCCTTTGAAGCGCGGGTGGAGCAGATCCTCGTAGATCTTTGGCGCATCCTCGCGCTTGATGACGTTGGTGTTGTACGCGCCGGCAAACACCGAGAGCCGCGTCGCGATCCACTGGCCATGCGCGAACGTCGCCTGCGGGATCAGCTCCTTGGAGACAGGCGTCACAACTTTCTGCAGGACCTGCTCGCGCACCATCGCTTCCATGTCGGTGCCGGCAGTCTCGGCGAGGTCCGCATCGTAGCGGCCGGCGGCATATTCGCGGGTGACGCGATTGCGGATGTCCTCCGAGCTGCCGCGCCAGTGCTGTGCCCTGACGTCGTATTTGGCCTGGAAGGCGCCGATCAGCGCGCCCATGTCGGCAACCGTCATGGACGAGTAGATCATCAGCGCGTTTTCCTTGCGCGCTCCCGCGATCAGGCGCTGGGTGCGGTCGGCGCCGCCATAAGCCGCAAGCTCCGCGACCGACTGCGCTTGCGCCGGCAGGTCCAGGCAGCAGTCCAAGCCGAGCAACGCGAGGGCTACTCCGGCGAGGCGCGTGAACGCTCTCCGCCGTCCGCGATGAAGGTCCATGCAGTCCTCCCGTTCGGCCTGCGGGAGTGCGACTGCCGCATTTGCCGCCTCAGGCCACTTTCGGCGGCAGGTTCGGCAGCTCGGCCTCGTAGACCGCGTCCATGCGCGAGGTGAGGTTATGCCTGGCGAGCGCCTCGGCGAACATCTGGCGCACCAGCGGCTTCTCGTCGGCGTAATCGATCTGGTTGCCGCCGAGCCTTCGGCTGATCCACGACAGCGGCACGCCTTGGCTGTTGCGCGGCGACGAATGCTTGAATGCGAGGTAGCGCGCCGGCACGGCGCCCGAATTGAAATGCTGGTGGAACCAGGCGTTGGGCGGCACGATCAGGGTTCCGTATTTCCAGTCGTAGCGCTTGGGCTCCTCGCCTTCCGGCCACATCAGCGAGTAGCCCTCGCCGGTGAGCACGATCACGTGGGCGCCTGGCCCGTGCGCGTGCGCCTTCTTGTAGGTGCCGACCGGGAACTGGGAGATGTGGCTCGCGATCGAGCCCTTGGCCATGTTGAAGCGGATGTGGCCGCCGCCGGCGCCGCGCTCCTTGGCGGTGATCAGCGGCAGGTTGATCGCGTCGGCGACGAAATTTGTCTGCAGCAGGAAGCCGATCTGCTCGCCCTTGGCGCTGAAATAGTCGGGCTCGCCGGAGAAGCGGTTCTGGAAATCGTAGTTGAAGTTGAAGACGAACTCGGGCTCCTCGTAGAGGTTCATCACCGAGGGGAAGTTGGTGACGCCGACGAGCCGCACCACCTCCTGGCCGGAGCCGTTGAAGTGCTGGTACCAGCAATTGAGCGGAATGGCGAAGATCGAGCCCGCCTTCCATTCGAAGGTGACGCGTGCGCCGGCATTGTTCCAGACCGTGGTCGAGCCGCGGCCGGCGAGGATCATGATCATCTCCTCGTAGAGATGATGCTGCGGCGCGAGCTTCTTGCCAGGCGCGATCTCGCAGACGTAGCAGTCGTTCGAGGTGCGCGAGGCCTCGTGGTTGATGAACACACCCTTGGCGCCCTCGCCGCGGCGCGGCCAGGGCTTGAGCTCGACGGTGCAGAGGTCGGGAACGTATTGGGCGCTGATGATGTCGAGGCCTTCGCCGCGCACGAACCGCAGATAGGGCGTATCCTTCTCGGTCTTGAACTTGTTC
>Ga0066388_100002870_pt1 | contig 10821 bp, 11 predicted proteins | sample PanSoiMetaGPlot6_FD_64539 | JGI IMG/M metagenome (GOLD analysis project Ga0066388, IMG submission 64539) | Tropical forest soil microbial communities from Panama analyzed to predict greenhouse gas emissions - Panama Soil - Plot 6 (Hybrid Assembly) | ecosystem: Environmental > Terrestrial >... | reverse complement strand
TCCTGGATCTGCACATACGCCTCGCCATCGGCAAAACGCGTGACCAGTGCCTGCCCGCGCGTCATCCCCAGAAAAGAGCAGACTTCGTCGGCTAAGGGCTGGTTGGCCGTGCCGCAGAAAATCTTGAACTTATCGTCCACGCGAGCGCGGTGCGGCTTGCGCTCGTGCTTCTCGTCGGGAGTCATCTTCTTTTCTGCGGTTGCCGTGAGGGTTGCCATGTTTTCACAACTTCGTTGTTGATCCTTGGTCGTTCGCCGTTGGCCAAAATCACACGCATCCCAATGGGATTTTGCCAACGACCAAACGACGGTTTTCTTGGCTGGGCCGCTAGGATTCGAACCTAGACAAAGTGCTCCAAAGGCACTTGACCTACCATTAGTCGACGGCCCAGAAACCCGGCTATTGGTTGTTGGCTATTGGTTGTTGGAAGAATCCCACAGCACATAGTGGGTTGCCAACAGCTAAGAGCCGAGAGCCAAGAGCCGCTTCCAGTATTGCCGTCTCGTCAGCGTGCTCGTCACTACCGCCTGTGTGCCGCCGCGCTCCAGTTTCCTTGCGGCTGCCATCGCCTTCTCACGCGAATCAAACAGCCCATAGATCGCTGAGCCGGAGCCGGAGAGCGACGCGTACTTCGCGCCTGCTCGTTCGAGCACACGCTTGACCTCGCGCAATTCGGGATACTGCGGAAAGACGACTTTCTCGAAGTCGTTTTCAATCCCGGTTCGGACAAGGTCGAGCAGTGGGTTCTCGGCCCGGCCTCCGCCGCGAGCGGAGACACCGGATCTGCGGCGCACTGTTGACGTCGCACTCAGCCAAGCGGAAATCTCACGGCTGAACAGTGACATTCTACCCGACGGCTGTGGATTTTTCAATTTTCGCGTATTTCCAACATCTGACATTCCGAGCGAATGGGGTTCGTTCGCTCGCGAACGATCCACGAGTCGGGGTACCTGATTTTCTCGGGGATGACCGGAATGGCTTGGCCGATAAGCAAGCTCCTCACACGCTACGCTTCGCTTCGCGAGCTCGGAATGATAGATAGTGGGAACCCCGTCGGCACGGCTGGAAGCCGTGCCCTTCCCGGTCTTGGTTTCCCGGGCATGAGCGCCCGCGCCACACAGCCGATCCCACTCTGCAAATGCTTTCGGGGTTGAGACCGCAATCTCAGGCAGAGCAATAACACACGGCATCGGCTTCAAATCCGGCAAAGGATAGACCTCCTCACCCCTACCAACACCCAGCACTGTCCCACCAACCAGAAACAGCGGCAAGTCCGATCCAACTTCTGCCGCAATCCTCAGCCGTTCTTCTGCAGGGAGGTTTCTTCGCAATGCCCGCTCCAGCGCCAGCAGCGTCGCAACCGCGTTCCCGGACGCTCCCCCCAATCCTCCCTGCACCGGCAAACGTTTTTCAATTTCGATGAGAATCCCCGTGCGGGCCTTCAACACCGCCATCGCAAGCTCAACCATTCGCCAGCAAGTATTCGTCGAATCATTCGGCACGCGCGGATCGTTGCACCGAATCTCAATTCCAGATCCTCTCTTGACCGAAAGCCGAATGGCATCGTGCACGCCGATCGTCTGATACACCGTCCGCAACTCATGAAACCCATCCGCTCGGAGCGCACCAATGCGCAGGCCGAGGTTTATCTTCGCGAAGGATGGAATGGTGACTCGCATGAACGACTGATTAAATCACATCAACCGGTGGGGCGCGGATACTCCTGTCCGCGCAGACTCAGCGCTATTCTGAGATTCTTGGGATACATTGTTTACTGATCGTTGACTGATTTGGGGAGGCTCCCTGCTCTCGCGCACGAACGGAACTGCTCTGATGCTCGGCGTTGCCCTGGGCATCACCATCTTGGCATTTCGCCTGCCGCCCAAACCGCAGCCGGCTTCCTACCACCAGTTCGCCGACCGGCGAAGCTGGCTCGGCATTCCAAACTTCGGAAACGTGGCCTCAAATCTCGCGTTCGCAATTGTCGGCCTGTGGGGGCTTTGGCTTTTGCTGAAGCCAGACAAACTGCAAACGGCTTTCATTGATCCACGCGAACGCCGGCCTTACATGGTCGCGTTTTTCGGCTTGCTATTAACCAGCTTTGGCTCCTCCTACTATCACCTCGCCCCAAGCAACTCCCGATTGGTTTGGGACCGGCTGCCGATGGCGATTGTGTTCGGGTCTCTAATAGCAGTCATAATCACGGAGCGCATCAGCGTCGGCGCCGGGCTGAAGCTCCTGCCCTTCCTGGTTGCGATCGCGGCGGGAAGCGTCCTGCAGTGGTATCGAGATGAATTGCACGGTCACGGGGACCTTCGACCTTACGCCGCAGTTCAGCTCAACTCGGCTTTAGCGCTGCTCATAGCACTTGTGCTGAAGCCGAGATATTCGCGGAGCTATGACTTCGCAATCGTTTTTGGCTTTTACTTGTTGGCAAAAATCTTCGAAACCGCCGACCGCTTCATTTTCGCCCATACGCACTACATCAGTGGGCACACGATGAAGCATCTCGCTGCCGCCGCGGCTGGCTATTGGATCTTGCGCATGTTGCAGTTGAGAGAACCCCTTCCCGAAGAATTCATCGCGCATTAACAGTTCATGTTTATTCTGGATGCAGTCCAGTAAAATTGCGGAGTTGCGGGCGCAGGTGCGGCTCGCGAGACGAAGACTCGCCTTTCATGCGCAAAGCCGCTCTCCTCTACAATCCTCACTCGGGCAGGCGTCGCAAGCAGCGCGTGCAAGATGTCGAGTCAGCCGCGGCGGTGCTTCGGTCCGCTGGCATCGAAATAGATGTTTCTCCTACGCGTGCGGCGAACGACGCCGCGGCGCAGGTACGGATGTACGTTCGCGACGGCTTTGACGCGATTATCGCCTGCGGCGGCGATGGCACCATTCACGACGTTCTGCAAGGCCTTGCCGGAAAAGATGCTGTGCTGGGAATCATTCCCCTCGGCACAGCGAACGCCATGGCTCACGATCTTCGCTTGCCACTCACCCCGGCAGGCGCAGCCAAAGCGTTACTTGCGGCCACGCCGAGGCGCATCGCCGTGGGGCGAATTGACTATCGCGATTTCAACAACCTCCCCGCGTTCCGCTATTTCACTGTTGCCGCCGGCGTCGGAGTGGACGCTCATTTGTTTTATAACCTCAACCGTCTGATGAAAGACCGCATGGGCATGCTGGCCTACTACAGCAAGGCCACGCACCTCTGGCTCACGCATCGCATGCGATACTTCGAAGCGGAATTTTCCAGCAATGGCAGCGCTCCTCTGAAAGCAGCGCGGCTCTCTGAAATGCTGGCAGTCCGGATCAACTACTTTGGAGGCGTGCTGCGCGAGCTCGCTCCCGGGGCGTCGTTGGGCCGCAATGATATGCGGCTTGTACTCTGCCATACCGGCAATCGCGCCATGTATCTGGCTTACGTCTTTCGCGGCATTTTGGGGATGTCGAACGGCGTGCCAGGAATCGAGCTTGCATACGCGGACACAGTGACTTGCCGCAGCATACCCGGCGAGAGGCCCGAAAAGATTTATGTGGAGGCTGACGGCGAGTTACTCGGGCGATTGCCCATGACGCTGTCCATGGTTCCGGATGCGCTGACGGTATTGGTGCCACGTAATCATCCAAATTTCATGCACGCTTAGAAGCGGGTGCCCTCACCCGCCCAAACGAAGACGCCCGGGCCTACGTGAGCAGTGGTCCCACGCGCTGTGTTAGAAAATTCTCTTGGAACCTATTACGCATTTCCTGACCGGTGCCGTCCTTGCGCGCACTGGATTCAACCGCAAATCAGCGCTTGCCACCGCCACGATGACGCTGGCTGCCGAAGCGCCTGATCTTGACGTTCTCAACAGCTTCAGGGGGCCGGTCTATGGATTTGCCCATCACCGGGGTTTCACGCATTCATTTCTGGGTTTGATACTAATCGCGGCTGTCGTGACTGGAGTCATGTATCTGATCTGGCGCCTGCGCGGACGAAAAACCAACATTCCCGATCTGCCGCCCCGCTGGGGATTGCTGTTCCTCTTTGCCTATATCGCGGGACTCACCCATATCCTGCTCGATTTCACGAACAACTACGGCGTGCGCCCTTTCTGGCCGATTTCGGAGAAATGGTACGAGTGGGGCACGGCATTTATTCTCGAACCTCCGATGCTGCTCTTTCTTCCCGCGGGATTGTTGTTGCCGGCGGTGCTTTCAAGATCGAAGCCAAAGCCACGAGGCCGGCTGGCTGCAACTCTCGCGCTTTTGTGCGTGGTCGTGCTCTGGGTTGAGCGTGCATACACGGCTGGCAAGATCAAGCATGTTCTTCAACAACAAACATTCAACTCGGAGGCGCCGTTACGCGTCTCGGTATATCCATATTGGACTCCTGCTGCCACTGGTTTGATACGCCTACGCTGGTCCGCAGTGGTCGAAACGCAAAGTTCGTATGTAACTTCGGAAGCCGATCCGGTAACGAGAGAGCTGGATCGTACAGAAATTTCCATCCATCCAAAACCGCTCGACACTCCTGCGATCCTCGCGGCAAAGCGCTCGTACGTGGGACGTGTGTATCTCGATTGGGCGCGATATCCGTTCATTGTGGAGAGCTCCCAGGGTGCAGAGTCCGTCGTCACATTTTGGGATTTGCGCTTTGGTTACCCTGCCACGCCACGAACCTTGCTTGGTGCGTCAGTCACACTCGACCGCGACTTTCGCATAATTAGGGAAGCGATGGGGCCGAGGCAACAGCAGCCGATAATTGACTAGGGGGCTGGACAGGCGAGCCGCCCGTTCGACTCCCGCGCTTCGCTTAGTCGCTCAGGGCAGGCTCTGTCCCACGTGGTAATGGGTTGCTCACTTGGAACTGGTGAGTTCTGCCTTCCGTGCTTCCAACGCTCGTTGCAGCATCTTCCAATCGGCTTCGACCTGCCGCTGGGAGACCCGTGCAGGCTTGGGCTTGAGCTCCCGTTCCAGACGAGTAAGCATCATGTCCTGCACAAGCTCCGGTGGGGCTGAGAGCCGGAATGCATTTTCACGGCTCATGCCGATTTGGACAGTAGTGCCGTCGAGGTCGCCCTGAAACATTGGGCGTCCTTCGGCGTCGAGTTGTGGTTTGGCGCTGGCCAGGAACTCCCGCCATCCCGGCACGCCTTCCTGTCGAATATCGCGCTTCAAAGCCGAAATCGCTTCCTGGTAAGCACGCCGTTGCTCCTTGGTAAGCGGCACGTCACGCCGATGCCATGGATCGGATTCAATCGCCTCAAAAACTACCGCGCCTTTTGTGGGATCGAAGCGCCATCCCGCCCAATACGCTGCTTCTACGGCTCCGACCAGAACGGGATTGAACAACACGACTGGCGTCACATACTTCTTTGCCAAGAGGACCGACTCGATCACCCCATGGATCGGCTTGCTCGGTTTTAGCCCAGGTACCTGCGGAATGACGAACACTGTCAGCTGCATTTCCGGATGACGCTTCGCCGTATGCACGAGCGATTTTGCGGCTTGCTTTGGCGTGGAGACACCGAGATCGGCAATGACGCTGCGGTGCGTTGCATGCGGGTAATAGAAATTAATAATCTGCTTTGCGAAGTCGGCGCAGTTGCGCTTGAGCAGCGAATAGGCCTCGCCGTTCGGAGCAGAGTTCAAGATACGTATCAGTTCGTCATCCTGCTCCGGTCGCGTCGCGATGCGGAATCCGTAGCTTGTCCGGTCATACGAGGAGCCCGCCAGTTGGTTCGACGAGGCTTTCGGCCCCAACTCGCCGGCAACTTCTGGCAAGTTGTTGCTCATGTATTCGTAGCGTAGGAACTGAACAAGTTTTGTATCCACATACAGCGGAATGCTGTCGGCATCCTTCACCGCGTAGAGGTACGGAATCAGCGGCACCGCAATCCAGTCACGCCCGCCAATGTTGTGGTAGCGGCTGATGACAACACCTGATTCTCCCGCATGGCAACGTCGCAATTGCGTCGGTGTCTCCGCGCAGATTCGCGATAAATAGACTGCGACGTGGCCAGTTCCGGCGAAGGTCCCGTCGTAGCTGTAAGGCTCTTCGAGCAGCAGCGTGACTTGGGCGGTCAGACACGCAGGCAGCCCCAGAGTCGCAGCTAACAAGCAGAAAATAAAAGACTTGATATGACGTCTCGCCATACACACCTGTGATGCTGATCCTATCTAACCCGCGTGGGGAAAACTTGTTCCGGAAGGAGTACGGCTATCTGGACTTAGGTAATAGGTTGTATCGGTTAGTAATTTTTCTGTAGCGGGACCACCGCATTAGCACTCAGCAGTCAGCATCTAGTGAGGCCGAGGTCGCTGGGGGGTGCTCGGAACTTCGTCATCTCACTTCGGCGTTGTTTATGGCGACACTCTCTTGCCCGTCTCCAGCGCACTTCGGATACGTTTGTACGTTTCGTCCAACGCCTCCGGCAGCACTCGGGTCTCGCTCGTCACGGTCATGAAATTCGTATCTCCCACCCAGCGCGGCAGCACGTGCATGTGAATGTGCCCGGCGACTCCAGCACCAGCGGCTCGGCCAATATTCATGCCAACGTTAATGCCATCTGGCGAATAGACCTGGCGCAGTACGCCCTCCATTTGTTGAGACAGCGCAATCATTTCATGTGCAGCGGGCTGGGGCAGCTTCTGCAATTCATCGAGATGGGCAAAGGGAACGACCATCACGTGCCCTGAGGTGTAGGGGAAGCTGTTCAGGATGATGTAGCAATGGTCGGCGCGGTGGACAATCTTAGCCTCGGCATCATCGAGCTTAGGGAGTTCGCAGAAGATGCACTTGTTTGCTTCAGCCTTACTTGCATTGGTGATGTAAGCATAGCGCCAGGGAGTCCAGAGGTAATCCATCGGGTGATCGGATCATCGGGTCATCGGGTGATCCTAGACCCGACCCGATTCGCGATGACCGATTGTATATCAGTGTGTCGGCAGGCTTGACAGCCGGCAAAACTAAGTCGAGAGCAAAGTTCAGTGGCAGGAATTCCGCCCCAGTCAGCCGATGACGATCAGTGGGGAAAGTAGCGGGGGGAAGTAGTAACGGTCCGTCGGAGCAGCCCTTACCTTTGACTCCCGCTCGCTTCCGCTTCCACCCTGAACTGCTCCCCGAGGCTCTTAGCCAGCGTATTCAAACTCGCAGCCAGCTTTCCGCGCCAGCGCTCGACGGCGAGCTTGGCCGTCTCATCAATGGACTGCTCGAACGCACGCGAGGCGTTCGTCACTTGCACGCCGAGTGACTCCGGAACTGACGCAATGATATCTTTCTGGGCGATCGCCATCTTGGCGCAAGCCTCGTCAACTTGATCCCCGAGCATCTTGGTGCTGTGCACTGACAATTGCTCCAGGGCTTCATTTGCCATCGTCTCAAGCTGGGTGCGCGCGTCCTTGACTGTGTTGGCAGCCATCTGGCCCAAGCGGGCGTCCAGACCTGACTCGAGCGTACGCGCCGATTCGTTGAGCTTCGCGATCCGGACATCCAAATACTCAACGTCTTTGCTCAGTCGCGATGATTCCGCAGCAACAAATGCGCGAAGCTCCTCTAATTCCTGGCGGCGCGCATTGTGTTCATCATGCAGATTCTGTTGCAGGAACTCCTGGAGCTCTTCGCTCAGCCGCTTAAGCGAGTTGCCTCCATCCAATAACTTCTGCTGAAAGTCCTCCAAGCCGCGGCGCAACTGCTCTCGAGCATTCGCAGATATGTGAGTCGAAATCTCCTGCGCTCGCTGCTCAACGATCTTGAGTTCGTCGGTAGCGCGGCGCCGAAAATCTTCATAGCCTTCGTTTGTGCGCTGATCAATCGTTGTCTTCGCGGCTTCGAGCAGATGCGCGTATTGATTGCGCGATTCCTCTAACATTTTGGGCCCGAGGTCTTTCTTCACGCGTTGTTCCAGCTGCTGCTCGAGGTCAGGAGGTATCTGTGAGAGCGAGACTTCAAAGCGGCTCGGATTTGCGTCGCGTCGAGCCATAGTCTCCTTGATGGCGGTAACCTCGGCCTGGATCGGTCTAAGCGATTCCGCAATCATTCTCTTCAGTGGCGCTTCCAGTCGCCGCGCGACCATGTCGAGCATGACCTCGGGAGGAAGACCAGCTGGGCTCGTCAATTTGGGAGTGACACTGGCCGCTGGCGAACTGATCTGCTTCAGTCTGGCGGTGAGTGGTCCCGATGGTGCAGTCCAATCCGCAGGGCAATCGCTCAAGCCCCAAAAATTGTCGGGCCGATCGAGCTTGGCCCCCAGTCGCCAAGTGCGATTATCGGGACCCATCGGTTGACAGGAAACCACGTGAGCGGTTGTCTCGCGGCCGTCGTTTGTGTGCAAGCGCAGCGGGGCACCTGTCTCAAACCTAATGGGAGATAGCATTGCGCAACCATGCGCATTTACCACCACGGTCTTACATACGTCAGAGAAATAGGTTCCTGCCAGGCTGGTTACTCGAATTGGCAATGCGGTCGGTACTCTGGAGCTGCGCCTCAGCGCCGTAGGAGGATTCTGCATGTCACTCGCCTCGAGGGGTATGAGTCGGGCCTGTGCGTCCAAGCGCCGACGTACTTCTCACCATAGCTCCAATTCGGCTAGTTGCGGATGAATCGGAAGTATCGACGCGGGTCGTCCGATAGTACGAGATGCGATGCGGCGTTGGTAACATTGCCCGTGCCCCATATTCCTGCAAAGCGCCCTGGACTCTCGATCAACTTACTTTCAGTCACTCTCCATTGAGCAAAAGAACGCGGACTCATTGCAAAGGTCGTAGCGCGACATCTCCGCATACTGATCGAAATCGGTGGCAGGACAACCGAACTGACCTACCGCATTTCCACACAAGGAGAAGATCAGTATGAGTAAATACATCAGGAGTCTTGTAGGCTTCGCCGTGTTGCTGACAGCCATTTCTGCGGTGGCGCAGTCCGCTCACCAAGCAATTGCCGTTGTGCCGTTCCCCTTCGTTGCTGGTGGACATGTCTGCCCAGCAGGTGAATATCGAGTGGCGATTGACAAAGCAAATGATGTTGTAACCTTCACCCAACAAGGCCGCAGGGAAGCGTTAGTGCTGGGGATCGGCGGCGGATCGTCGTCCATGGATTCAGGGACTTATCTGCGGTTTCGCCGCGTGGGTGAGCAGTGGTTCCTCCAGGACATTGCCGTTAGCGGTGTGATTGAGAACTTGGCTTTGCCAAAGGTACATACAGAAGAAAATGAAGTCGCTCAATCTACCCAGGTGAATGCGCTGCCCGTCTCGCGATAAGGGCATCGATCCCGCACCATGTGGGTAAGAGCTCGAAAGCGCTTAGGAATGCGGCGTGTCAAACGGTTGACGCGCCGCGCTGCGCCGCAGCTGATTGCAACTAGTCCTTCTTTCGTTTTATTGGTCTGCATCGACACAGCTCAGGTGACCCTGCTGAAACGAATGCAGTCCCAAGTAATCTTGGTGGTGATGTCAAGAGCGATCACATTAGCGGTCCAAGTGGTTTTTCGCCTTGTTGAAGAAGTCGGTTTCGTCTGAGATTTCCAGTGGTTCAAAATACTTCAAGAGATATTCACGGCTAGTCGTCTGTTCGTACTCGCCCTTTTCATTCACCAGCCAAATGCAATCTGTGCCATCCTGTTTGCTGTAATAGCCGATACGAAAAATTCTCCCAATCTGATCTTTCCACATTGGTGTGCTCGTCACAGCGAATAAGCTTGAACTTCGATTGAGGTGGAATAACTTTGGATATTGTTTTTTTCTGCATCGTCAACTCCTGATCGGAAGACCCGACTCGAGTATAGGTCTACGGATCAGTGGAATGTCCGGCAAACTAACGGTTGTGAGCTTCCCTGGCGATTTAGCACACCCGTAACCTGCCCAGACCGCAAATTCAGCATCACAATGGCGCGATGTCGGCCTTGGCGAAATTGGCAATCGCGGTGACGCTGGGGGCAGGTCTTGCGTTTGCGCAAGACGGGCATCGACGACCAGATAGCACGAACGCTGTGCCGCAGAGCAGTAACGCGGCTAACGATCAGAAAGTGCTGGACCAGGACGATCGGTTATCACTACTGGCAGCCGCTCTCGATTCCAGGGTCAGGCGGGCCGCTGAAGCTGACTGCTCACACCTGGTTCATGCCATTTACACGCGGGCTGGACTTCCGTACGCCTATGCACCATCTTCGGAGCTTTACGCGGGCGTCCAAGGGTTCAGGCGGGTCAAGCAGCCGCAGCGGGGAGACCTCGTGGTTTGGCGTGGGCACGTCGGCATCGTGGTGCAACCCTCGGATCACGTCTTTTTCAGCTTCCTGCGTTCTGGTCCCGGGACCGATGATTATCAAGCTTCATATTGGAAGAAACGGGGACGCCCAAGGTTCTACAGTTACGTTAAGAGTGACGATTTCGATCGACAAGTTTTGCGCCGTCTTCTGCAAGTAAAGAAGTAAGCTCGCCTGAATCGCATTCGCACTCACTTTTAACCTCCGAAGCGCCGACAATACAATGTTGTAGTGCTCTCTCGCACGCTGACATTTTCGCCGGACCAGGACGAGGGCTTTTTCCAGGAACTTCCGGCTGGGCCGGCGGTTTTCATGCTGCGCGGCGACGGCGAACCCTACGTCAGCAGAACAGCGAATTTGCGTCGTCGCCTGCAGCGGTTGCTTGGACTTCGGGCGGAGCAGAGCAAGCGGCTGCACCTTCGCGATCGTGTGCGTGAAGTCGAATTCACTCCCACGGGTTCCGATTTCGAATCGCAACTTCTGCTGTATCGCGTGCTGCGCAAAAGTTTTCCCAAGACCTACTCCGTGCGGCTGCGGCTGCGCCCCGCCCCGTTGGTGAAACTACATCTAGAGAACGAAT
>Ga0066388_100002869_pt1 | contig 10824 bp, 11 predicted proteins | sample PanSoiMetaGPlot6_FD_64539 | JGI IMG/M metagenome (GOLD analysis project Ga0066388, IMG submission 64539) | Tropical forest soil microbial communities from Panama analyzed to predict greenhouse gas emissions - Panama Soil - Plot 6 (Hybrid Assembly) | ecosystem: Environmental > Terrestrial >... | reverse complement strand
CAGTTCGTGCTCAAGGAACTGCAGCTCGTCGCCGATTCCGCGGACTCGCTGAAGCGCAATCGCGGACGCCGCGGTCTGGACATCCTGCAGCGCATCCAGAAGATGTCGGGCGTCGAGGTCAGCATCTCGGACATGGACTTTCCAGACATCCGCGAAGTCGACTTGAAGCTGATCGAGCTGGCGCGGGCGCTGCAGGGGAAGATCGTCACCAACGACTTCAATCTGAACAAGGTCGCGCAGCTGCGCGGCGTCGACGTGCTCAACGTCAACGAGCTCGCCAATTCACTCAAGCCGGTCGTGCTCCCAGGCGAGCTGATGAAGGTGTTCATCCTCAAGGAAGGCAAGGAGTACAACCAGGGCGTCGCGTACCTCGACGACGGGACGATGGTGGTCGTGGACAATGCACGCAAGATGATCAGCAAGACCATCGACATCGTCGTGACGAGCGTGCTGCAGACGACGGCCGGGAAGATGATCTTCGGGCGCTACATCGAAGCCGGCGTCGCGGCGGCTGCGGCCTCACCGGTTGCGGCCGAGCGTCCCAGACCCACCGCCGTCGTCGCGCCTCCGACTCCGGCGCAGCAACAGACGTAGAATTCAGTCCGCGTGCGGATTCCACCGTATCACTGGTGGCGGACTGTCTTCTTTCTTATTCCAGCCATCACGCTCTATACGATCGTGCTGGGTGCGGCCTCGATTGTGTCCAGCGTCTTCGATCGGCGCGGGTACTTCGCGCACGGCTGCGCCCGCGCGTGGTCGTGGCTGATCCTCAAGACCACGGGCGTACGTGTGACGATTGAGGGACTCGATCACATCACGCCAGGCACGACCTACGTCTTCGTGTCGAATCACCAGAGCATCTACGACACGCCGGTCGTCTTCGCGTCGCTGCCGTATCAGCTGCGCATCATTGCCAAGGAGTCGCTGGCGCGATTCCCGGTCCTCGGGTGGCATCTGAAGCGCGGCGGCCATCTGTTCGTCGATCGGAGACATCCGGATCGTGCGGGCATCCTGAAGCGCTGGCGCGCGCTGGTCTCAGAAGGGTTGTCGCTGATCATTTATGCCGAGGGAACGCGCAGCCCCGACGGGCACGTCGCCCGCTTCAAGGCCGGCAGCTTTCTGCTCGCGATCGAGGCCGGGCTCCCGATTGTTCCGGTCGCGATCATCGGAACGCGTCAGGTGATGCCGAAGGGGCGGCTGCGGACCGAGCCGGCGGATGTGACGCTGGTCGTGCACGATCCCATTCAGCCGCCGGCGGTCGAGTCGCCAACGACGCATGACGCGAAGGCGCTCGCCGATCGCGCGCACGCCGTCGTGTCGGCGGCCGTCGAGCGGCGGCAGTTCGTCGGGGTGTGAGTGACAGAGCCGCGACGTAGATGTAGCACCGAGGCCGCTCGTCCGCCCGGTCGAGGCTCGGGCCTGACCGGCACGCTCATATAATCAACGTTTGCTCCCATGCACGTCACAGCGATCATCGCGGCCGGCGGACGTGGACTGCGCGTCGGCGGAACACGGCCGAAGCAGTTGATCGAAGTCGGCGGCCGTCCGATTCTCGAGCGAAGCGTCGCCGCGTTCCTGTCGCACGAGTCGGTCGACGCCGTCGTCGTCGCGCTGCCGCAGGATCTGGTCGACTCGCCGCCGGAGTATCTGCGCGCTCCGAGCGCCGGCGCGCTCCCGCCGGACAAACCGCTGCACATCGTCGCCGGCGGCCGGCGCCGACAGGATTCGGTGGCAAACGCGTTTCGCGCGGCCGACGCCCGCAGCGACGTGATCGTGATTCACGATGCGGCGCGGCCGTTTGCCAGCGCCGACGTGATCACGCGCACGATCGCGGCCGCCGTGGAGAGCGGCGCCGCGCTCGCGGCGCTGCCGGCGCGCGACACGATCAAGCGCGTCCTGCCGCCGGCCGGCAACGGCGAACACGACGGCAGTCGCGCAACTCTCGTCGCACAGACGCTCCCGCGCGACACCATCTATCTCGCGCAGACGCCGCAGGCGTTTCGCCGCGACGTCCTCGCAGCCGCGCTCGCGCTCGACCACGAGGCTACTGACGAGGCGGCGCTCGCCGAGCGGGCCGGGCACCAGGTGCGCATCGTCATCGGAGAAATGACGAACATCAAGATCACGACCGGTGACGATCTGCCGATCGCCGAAGCGATCGCGCGCTCGATCGACCGCGCGATCACCACTGCGGAACGCGGAATGCGGAATGCGGAAGACGAAATGGCGAATGACGAACCGCAACCTGCCGCATTGGCACAGCCGAAACCGGCCCGGACCGGACGCGCCGGCACCGGGTACGACCTCCACCGACTGGTCGAGGGCCGGCGGCTGGTGATCGGCGGCGTCACGATTCCTTCCGATCGCGGAGCGCTCGGCCACTCGGACGCCGATGTCGTCTGCCATGCGCTCACCGATGCGATTCTCGGGGCCGCGTGCCTCGGCGACATCGGCCGGCATTTTCCCGACAGCGATCCACGCTGGCAGGACGCGTCGAGCCTGGATCTGCTGCAGCGAGCGGTCGCGCTCGCCGCTGAGCAGGGTCTCCAGGTCGGCAACGTCGACGTGACGGTGATCCTCGAGCGCCCGAAGATCAAGGATCACATCGACGCGATGCGCGCCCGAGTGGCTGCCGCACTCGGCACCGGGATCGAGCGCGTCAGCATCAAGGGGAAGACGAACGAAGGAATGGATGCCGTGGGCCGCGGCGAGGCGATCGCGGCGCACGCCATCGCATTGGTTCGGCAGGCATGAGAGTCAGATTCGCCCCGAGTCCGACCGGGAAACTGCACGTCGGAAACGCGCGGACCGCGCTGTTCAACTGGCTCCTGGCCCGCGGGCACGGCGGCACATTCGTGCTGCGCATCGAGGACACCGATACCGAGCGATCGACGCGCGAGTCGGAGACGGCGATCATCCGTGATCTGAGATGGCTGGGCCTGGACTGGGATGAAGGCCCGGATGTCGAAGGTCCGCACGGCCCGTACCGTCAATCGGAGCGGCTGCACCTGTATCAGTCGTACGCGACAGAACTGCTCAACGCCGGCAAGGCGTACTACTGCTTCTGTTCGACTGCGCAGCTCGAGGCCGAGCGCCAGGAGGCGCTTGCGCGCGGACGTCCGGCGCACTACGCGGGCACGTGCCGTCGCCTCTCGACCGAGCACGCGTCGGCGCGGATAGCGGCGGGCGAGCATCCCGCCGTTCGCTTCCGCGTTCCAGAGGGTCGCGACGTCGTCTTCACCGACGCCGTCCGCGGCGAAGTCCGGTTTCAGACCGAGGTGATCGGGGACCCGGTGATCGTCCGGGCCGACCGCCACGCCGCCTACAACTTCGCGGTCGTCGTCGACGATGCGCTGATGGAGGTGACGCACGTGATCCGCGGCGAGGATCACATCTCGAACACGCCACGGCAGCTGTTGCTGTACGAGGCGCTCGGATTCGCGCCGCCCGCCTTCGCGCACCTGTCGATGGTCATGGGGCCCGATCACGCGCCGCTGTCGAAACGCCATGGCGCCACCTCGGTCGGCGAATTTCGCGCGAAGGGCTACCTGCCTGAGGCCCTGGTCAACTATCTCGCGCTCATCGGCTGGTCGCCCGGAGGCAACGACGAGCTCCTGCCGATCGACGAGCTCGCCCGCCGCTTTTCACTCGGCCACGTCGGTCACAGCGCGGGCGTGTTCGACGAAGAGAAGCTCGCATGGGCGAACCGGCACTATCTGAAGCTCGCGGAGCCGAAACGCCTCGCGGAGCTGTCGGTGCCGTATTTCATCGCGAGCGGCGTCGAGATGAGGCCGGCCACGAGCGGCCTGGAGTTCCTCGCCGCGGCGATGCCGATGGCGAGCGCGTCCGTCGATCGACTGGACCAGGTGCCGCCGCGGCTGGCGTTTCTGTTCGACTACGACCCGCAGCGGACGCTCCACAACGGCCAGGCTGCCGACGAGATGCGCGCCGCCGATGCGCGGGCAGTCGTCGCGGCGCTGGCCGAGGAGCTCGCGTCGGCGCCGCGCCTCGATCGAGAAAAATTTCGCGAGATCGCGAACCGCGTGAGGGCGCGGACGAGTCAAAAGGGCAAAGCCCTCTTTCATCCGATCCGCGTCGTGCTCACGGGCCGCGCCGAAGGTCCGGAGCTCGATCTCGCCGTGCCGGCGATCGATCGCGGCGCCGAATTGCCGCCGGACGCGGGGATTCCAGCGGTTCAAGGCAATCGCGAGCGCGCCGCCGCCTTCGCGCAGGCGCTGGCGTCGCGGACATGACGCGGAAGGCTGCCGTGGTTTCTTCGTGCGGCTTCGTGGCTTCGTGGTCCCGGCAGCGACGGCGATGAGAATTTACGGCATCAACCCGGTGAATGAGGCGCTGCGCGCGAAGCGGGTGACCGCGCTGCGGGTGTCGCCGCGTGGCGACGAGCGGCTGGCGGCCATTGTCCGCGCGGCCGAGCAGCAGGGTATTCCGGTTCGCCGCGCGAACGCGCACGAGCTCGATCGATTCTCGAAAGGCGGCGCGCATCAGGGTGTGGTTGCCGACGTCCACGACGCCGGTACGCACAGCGTCGAAGAGCTCGTGGCCGGCGCCGCCGGCGTCCCGCTCCTCGTCGTCCTCGATCAGATCGAGGACCCGCACAACGTCGGCGCGATCCTGCGGACGGTCGACGCGGCTGGTGCGGACGGGCTGGTGCGGCAATCGCGTCATGCGGCGCGTCTGGACGGTGCGGCTGCAAAGGCGTCTGCCGGCGCGGTCTCGCACGTGAAGGTGGCGGAGGTGGTGAACATCGCGCGGGCCCTCGAGATCCTGAAAGAAGCGGGCGTGTGGACGGTGGGCCTTGCGGGCGACGCGCCCCAAACCTACGACGCGGTCGACTTCACGCTGCCGACGGCGATTGTCGTGGGCGCCGAAGGGACCGGGCTGCGCCGGCTCGTCCGCGAGCGGTGCGACTGGCTGGCCTCGATCCCGATGCACGGCCACGTCCAAAGCCTGAACGTCTCAGTGGCGACGGGGATTGCGCTGTTCGAGGCGCTCCGGCAGCGGCGTTCAAAACGTGTACAATAGGCGGTTGCGGCAAGACAGGGAAGCTCGTCCATTGTCTGCACCCCCAGCAGGTTGCGCGTGTGGCACAGGACGTGCTAAAGTTCACCTTTTGTTCTGGCTGGCGTAGCTCAGTCCGGTAGAGCAGCTGATTTGTAATCAGCCGGTCGGGGGTTCAAATCCCTTCGCCAGCTCCATCGACAGAGACGACTCCAAGGCCTTAGGTACGACCGAAACACACGTTTCCAAACAACAGAACATCGGCGAGGTAGCGAAGCGGTCAAACGCAGCAGACTGTAAATCTGTCGCCCTAGCGGCTTCGAAGGTTCGAGTCCTTCCCTCGCCACCAACCTCCGCTCGCTGCGCGAGCGACGGTTGGCAAGCCAGCGAGCGTGTGCAGTCGGAGGTTGTCCACGTCGCGCAAAGCGCGGAGGTGGACAGGAGCGGTTCACCCAGTTGTTGGATGTTGGTGGCGGTCGGAGCGGTGCATGAGCGGAGCGGCGCACGTCGGCGGGAAGACCCGACGGAGCACGAGGTGGCGGAGTCAGCGAGTGCGTAGGCGGGAGTAACTCAGTGGTAGAGTCACAGCCTTCCAAGCTGTTGGTCGCGGGTTCGATCCCCGTCTCCCGCTCCATCCGCCTTGGCGCGCCAGTGATCAAGGCGCGCGCCGGCGCGATGTCGCGCCGTAGCGCCCAAGGCGCGCAGGCGGACCGCCTCCGTTCGCCTGACACGCGAGCGAGCGACGGCTGGCGAGCCAACCTCCGCGCGAAGGCTGTCCACCGTAGCCCGAAGGGCGAAGGTGGACGGTTCAGAGGCGTTCGGTTCGAAGACAGACACCAACACGCCGGCACGTCGGCGGTGCGGCAGCAGAGACCGGCCGACTTGTCGGCCGAGGCGCCAACGGCGCGAAGGCCGATGTAGCTCAGTTGGCAGAGCGCGTCCTTGGTAAGGACGAGGTCACCAGTTCAATCCTGGTCATCGGCTCCAGAGTTCGTTCGACTCATACAACGCGCGAGGATCTAGAGATGGCAAAAGAGAAATTCGATCGCAGCAAGCCGCACGTCAACGTCGGCACCATTGGTCACATCGACCACGGCAAGACCACCCTGACTGCGGCCCTGACCAAGGTCGCGGCCGACAAGGGCTGGGCGAAGTTCGTCCCGTACGACGAAGTCGCCAAGGCGTCTGAGTCGCAGGGCCGCCGCGATGAGACGAAGATTCTCACCATCGCGACGTCGCACGTTGAGTACTCGAGCGCCAAGCGTCACTACGCCCACGTCGACTGCCCGGGCCACGCCGACTACATCAAGAACATGATCACCGGCGCCGCGCAGATGGACGGCGCCATCCTCGTGGTCAGCGCGGTCGACGGCCCAATGCCGCAGACCCGCGAGCACGTACTGCTCGCCAGCCAGGTGAACGTGCAGTACCTCGTCGTCGCGCTCAACAAAGTGGATGCGATCGACGACCCCGAGCTGCTCGATCTGGTCGAGCTCGAGGTCCGCGAGCTCCTCAAGAGCTACAAGTTCCCCGGCGACGATGTGCCGGTGGTGCGGCTGTCGGCGCTCAAGGCGCTGCAGGGCGATCCGCAGGGCGTCGAGGGCGTGGTCAAGCTGATGGAAGCGCTCGACAGCTACGTCCCGCTTCCGCAGCGCGAAGTGGACAAGCCGTTCCTGATGCCGATCGAAGACGTGTTCTCGATCTCGGGCCGCGGCACGGTCGTTACCGGCCGCGTCGAGCGCGGACGCATCAAGGTCGGCGAGGAAGTCGAGATCGTCGGCTTCAAGCCGACGGAAAAGAAGGTGGTCACCGGCGTCGAGATGTTCCGCAAGCTGCTCGACTCGGGCGAGGCGGGCGACAACATCGGCGTGCTGCTCCGCGGCGTGGAAAAGGACGACGTCGAGCGCGGCCAGGTGCTCGCCAAGCCGGGCTCGATCAAGCCGCACACGAAGTTCAAGGGCACGGCCTACATCCTCTCGAAGGAAGAGGGCGGACGCCATACCCCCTTCTTCAACGGCTATCGCCCGCAGTTCTACATCCGCACCACCGACGTGACCGGCACGCTGAAACTGCCGGAAGGCGTCGAGATGGTGATGCCGGGCGACAACACCGAGATCGCCGGCGAACTGATGGCGCCGGTCGCGCTCGAAGCGGGCGCGCGCTTCGCGATCCGCGAAGGCGGCCGCACGGTCGGCGCGGGCACGGTCACGGAGATCATTGAGTAGGGCCGAGGGCCGAGGGCTGAGGGCTGGGGGTCGAGGAACTGTCGCACCCTGAGCCCTAGCCCTCAGCCCTTAGTCCTCAGCCCTGACAAGGATCAGCAATGAGGGACATCGTCGCGCTCGCCTGCACCGAGTGCAAGCGACGCAACTACAGCACGACGAAGAACAAGAAGAAGACGACCGAGCGGCTGGAGTTCTCGAAGTATTGCCGCTTCTGTCGGAAGCACACGGCGCATAAAGAGTCGAAGTAATGCGGCGTGCGGAAGGCGGAATGCGGAGAATTCGGAATGTGTGAATCTTCGCCTTCCGCACTCCACGTTCCGCATTGGTGCAGGCCAGTAGCTCAATTGGCAGAGCACCGGTCTCCAAAACCGGGGGTTGGGGGTTCGATTCCCTCCTGGCCTGCCAGCCTTCCGCGCGAGTGTTGTGGACTGTTGGGAAGTGAGAACGAACGTGGCTGAAGAGACAGCAGGGCGATTCGACACGGTCAAGGAAGCGGCGGGCGGGCGGTTCGAGCGCATGCGGCTCTTCCTGAGCGAGGTGCGCAACGAGCTGAAGCGCGTCACGTGGCCGTCGCAGAAAGAGGTCTACGCGACGACGGTCGTCGTCATCCTGACGTCGGCGTTCTTCGGGATCTACCTGTTCGCGCTCGACGCGATTCTGCTCAAGGCGTACGAGTGGGTGCTCCACACCTTTGGTGCGGCATGACCGACGTCGCGACGAAGAACTGGTACATCGTCCACACCTATTCGGGGTTCGAGAAGAAGGTCGCCGAGTCGCTGCAGGAGCGGGTCAAGGCCTACGGGCTGCAGAACGACATCGGTGAAATCCTGATCCCGACCGAGGACGTCGTGGAGATGCGCGCCGGCAAGAAGGTGGTGACCTCGAAGCGGTTCTTTCCCGGCTACATCCTTGTCGAGATGAACATGTCCGACAACGCGTGGCACGTGGTCAAGAACACGCCGAAGGTGACCGGCTTCGTCGGCGCCGGCGCCAAGCCGACCCCGCTCAGCAAGGACGAAGTCGAGCAGATTCTCGATCAGGTGAAGACCGCCGCCGAGAAGCCGAAGCCGAAGTACATGTTCGAAAAGGGCGAGCAGGTGCGGATCAACGAAGGTCCGTTCGCCAGCTTCACCGGTGTGGTCGACGAGGTGAACCTCGAAAAGAACACGCTGAAGGTGATGGTGACGATCTTCGGCCGCTCGACGCCCGTGGAACTGGATTTCTTGCAGGTGGAGAAAATCTAACCGCCGAGCGCGCGGAGTCCGCAGAGAAAATGATCTCTGCGTGCTCAGCGTTCTCCGCGGTTAAACGTGATCTATGGCGAAAAAAGTTCAGGCGATGGTGAAGCTCCAGATCGCCGCCGGCAAAGCGACGCCGGCGCCGCCGGTGGGGACCGCGCTCGGTCCGCAGGGCGTGAATATCATGGACTTCTGCAAGAACTTCAATGCGCGGACGGCGAAGGATGAAGGCCTGATCATCCCGGTCGTCGTCACGGTGTACGCGGACCGCTCGTACACCTTCATCACCAAAACGCCGCCGGCGCCGGTGCTGCTGAAGCGGGCGGCGAACATCGCGAAGGGCTCGGCGGAGCCGAACAAGAACAAGGTCGGCACCGTCACCGCGAAACAGGTCGAGGAGATCGCCAAGCTGAAGATGCCCGATCTCAACACCGACTCGCTCGAATCGGCCATCAAGACCGTCGCCGGCACGGCGCGGTCGATGGGATTGGACGTGGTCGGGTAACACGCAATGAGGAATCTGGAATTCGGAATGTGGAATTCGTGAGTAGGTTCGACGCATTCCACATTCCACATTCTCAATTCCACATTGCTGGAAGGCACGAAGAGTGGGAGGGCCGCAGCGGCCCGCTCGAACCACCGAGGTCATACATGAGAAAGCGCGGAAAGAAGTTCGCCGCGGCACGCAAAGCGATTCCCGCCGATCGCAACTACACGATCGAGGACGCGGTGCCGCTGGTCCAGAAGGTCAAGTTCGCGAAGTTCGACGAAACCGTCGAAATGTCGCTCCGGCTCGGCGTCGATCCGAAGCACGCCGACCAGATGGTGCGTGGCACCGTCGTACTCCCGCATGGCCTGGGCAAGAGCAAACGCGTGCTCGCCATTGCCGGCGGCGAGAAGCAGAAGGAAGCGCAGGCGGCCGGCGCCGACATCGTCGGCGGCGAGGAGATGGTCGAGAAGATTCAGGGCGGCTTCATGGACTTCGACGCCGTGGTGGCGACGCCGGACATGATGCGGGCCGTCGGCAAACTCGGGAAGGTGCTCGGTCCCCGCGGCCTGATGCCGAATCCGAAGACCGGCACGGTCACGACCGACATCACCAAAGCCGTTCAGGAGATCAAGGCCGGCAAGGTGGAGTTCCGCGTCGACAAGACCGGCATCATCCACGCGCCGGTCGGCAAGTCGTCGTTCCCGGCCACCAACCTGATCGCGAACGCGCACGCGCTCGTCGACAGCATCGTCAAGGCCAAGCCGGCGGCGGCGAAGGGCAAGTACCTGCGGACCGTCACCCTGTCGTCGACGATGGGCCCGGGCGTGCGCATCGACACGACCAACATCGATGTGGTGGTGAAACACTAATGGCGGTCACGAGAGCAGACAAGGAAGCCGAGCTCCAGCAGCTCGAGTCGGCGTTCAAGGGATCGGACAGCGCGATCCTGGTCGACTATAAGGGGCTGAACGTGCCGCAGGTCACCGATCTGCGCCGCCAGCTGCGGGCGGCGAAGGCGAAGTACAAGGTGGTCAAGAACACGCTCGCCAAACGCGCGCTCAAGGGCACGACGTTCGAGGCGCTCGAAAAGTATTTCGAGGGCACGACTGCCGTCGCCTACACCGAGACCGATCCGGTCGCGCTCGCCAAGACGCTGACGACGTTCGTGAAGACCGCGCCGGCGCTGCAGATCAAAGCGGCGGTGGTCCAGGGCCGCGCGACGTCGGCGGCGCAGGTCACCGAGCTCGCGGCGCTGCCAGGCAAGCCCGAGCTCTACGCGCGCCTGCTCGGCACGCTGCAGGCGCCGATGGTCCAGCTGGTGTCGGTGCTCAACGCGGTGCCGCGCGATCTGATGAACGTATTGACGCAGTACGAGAAGAAGCAGCAGGAAGGGCAGTTGTAGCAATTAGGAATTTGGAATTTGGAATTTGAAATTCGTGGACGGATGCGAGATTCCGGTCCGAGACAGCAGCGAGCGAATCGTCGTTATTGAAAATTTGGAATTCAGAGTTTGGAATTCCCTGAACGCATTCCAAATTCCAAATTCCTACTTCCAAATTCGAGGAGTGCAGCACATGGCCGAAGTGACACAGCAGCAGGTCGTCGACTACATCAAAGGCATCAGCGTCCTGGAGCTGTCGCAGCTCGTGAAGACGCTCGAATCGGAGCTCGGCGTGAGCGCGGCGGCGGCGATGCCGGTGTTCGCGGGTGGCGGTCCGGCGGCGGGCGGCGGCGCGGCGGCGCCGGCGGAGGAAAAGACCGAGTTCACGGTCACCCTCACCGAAATCGGCACCAACAAGATCAACGTGATCAAGGTCGTCCGCGAGATCACCGCGCTCGGCCTCAAGGAAGC
>Ga0066388_100002868_pt1 | contig 10824 bp, 9 predicted proteins | sample PanSoiMetaGPlot6_FD_64539 | JGI IMG/M metagenome (GOLD analysis project Ga0066388, IMG submission 64539) | Tropical forest soil microbial communities from Panama analyzed to predict greenhouse gas emissions - Panama Soil - Plot 6 (Hybrid Assembly) | ecosystem: Environmental > Terrestrial > Soil... | reverse complement strand
GCGCGACATCCCGTGAACTATCCTCTTCCTGAAAATTTTCGTTGCTTTCCTTCATTTTTCGCCGCTCGCAGCAATTGAGATTTTCCATTCACTTCCTCCGCTTTACAACCAGGACTCGTTGTGCAGTCGTCCAGCCGCTTAGGCTGATCGGCTTACTGTCAACGGCAACAATTCCCCGTTGATTTCCGACTGCAGCTTCGAGAACGGATTGCAAAGGATCCGGTTTCGCCGGAGCTTCTTTGATCGCTGCGCCGGTTAGAGAATTCAGGTCTATAGGCTTGGAGCTCGCAAACACCTTCAGAATGTCAGTCACAATGGAACGCCCCTTTGGAACCACAGTCGTGAATGTTTTACTCAGGGTGAGCCCCGGCTTGAGAACCTCCGATGCGCCTTCTGTCGAAGGATAAACAACAGAGATGGATCCGTCACCGGACAGATCCAATAACGACAAGTACAAGTCCTTCATCGATAGGTTCGTGATGCTGACTTCGATTCGTTCATCCTCAAAAACCCCAAAATCCGGTCTGCCAACGCGCGCAAATAAATCACGCGTCTCACTTGGTTTGATCGAGAACTCTACCGCGACGTCGGACATAGCATTGTTGATACTGAGAACACTAAACCATTTCGCCCAGCCTTTGACCTGCTCCAACAACCGGTCTACCAGATTTGTAGCGTTGCTGGGCACAGGAGACGATAGGGTTGTAGCATCGGCCGCGAGAGTGAGCACTTTACCTTCGGTCTCCCGGATTTGTATATGGCAAGTCGCCGGATCGTTAACTAGTTCGATGTACGGTTGTAACGTCAGGGCGGCGCTGATCGATTGGAGTCTCGGCGATCCTTCCAGGCCGTCAAAGAACACTCGCAATTTGCTGCTGCCGTAGCGATGCTCTCTCTCAACAGCGCGTGAGTACTGAGGAATATTGGTGCCAGAGATGAGTTTGGCTTCAGCCGTGTATGGACTGATGCTCGTGATCTGAGCTGTCGCGATAGGTTTATCCGGCGGTGCGAACTTCTTCGTTCCTGGATTGTAGATATCATAAACGGAATCGATACTAGCGCCCTGTACCTGGCCAGCGCCCAGCGAGACGCGAGTCCCGGTGAGCGGGACGGCAGTAACGAACGTCCGGCTCAAGCTGGAGGCATCCCCGAAGACAAATTGGTCGGCTGCTGCGCCCTCGAGTTGCGGATGTTGTGACGGATAGTTCGCCGTGACAATACCGTTTACCTTGTCCATGACGTCTCGATACGTGATTCCCGATCCGGAATTGCGCAACTGTTGCACCAGGAAGTAAGTGAGGGCTCCGTATTCCTTGCCCCCCGCAAGATGCTCAAACGCGCTTTCCCGTGAAGTTGCCGCGGCTATGAACGCGTATCTCAACGACGGCTCCGAGCCTGCTTCGCCCAGTCTTCGTGTCGCAACCGCATATGGCGGTGGTTGGTCCGGCGGTTTTCGGTTGTCGGCCTTAATGCCGCGAACGCGTGCGCCGCGAACCAACCTACCCGAATGGCAACTGTCCAGAATGAATGTTATGTTCTTCGTTTTTGCGGCCAGTTGCAGCAGCAATCCATGCAGTTCCGCACCGGTGATGTCGAATACCTGTCCGTTCGGATCTCGTGAGTCGTATGGCACAATCGTCTCTTCAAGCCCGCTGATTTGCTTCCCCGTATCATCCTTCATCTGCGAGCCATGGCCGCTGTAGTGGAACAGAATGATGTCGTCTTTTTGAGCTTTCGCGATGAGCTGATTTTGGATTGCACCGACGATTCCTGCATGCGTTGCTTCAGCATCTTTAAGAACAAAGATGTTCTCAGGGGGGAACTCGAATTTTCCGACCAGCACCGACTTCATATTTTCGATGTCGTTGATGGAGCCGGCCAGGGGGGACACGCGGTCGGGGTACTTGTAATTATTGATGCCCACAAGCAGCGCCCATTTCCTCGGACCACCGCTCACAGGCGCTGGAGAATCGTTCTTGGGAGCAGTGCCCTCAGTCGTTGGGGTGGGAGCGCTTTTCGGCGCGTCATGCGTGATTTCGCCTTTTTTTGTACAAGCCGGTACGAATCCTATGGCCACGGCAATCAGCAGGTACAGAGGCATCATCTTCATGGTTCCCTCCCGGGGGATTGAGAAAAACTACTTGATCTCTTCCCAGCGAAGCCACTTTACGTCTTTTTCGAAAGCCTCTGCTTCTTGCATGCGCTGGTCGGCCCTGAAGCTCCGGTAGGCGTTGATGACGTTGATGCCCTGACTAAAGAGAGCAGCAATGAGAAACACACTTCGAGTCGGCCCTGTGGTTTTCGATTGCGCATACTCTATAAATGCCTTGGCGGAATTCGATGCTTCTTCAGCATTTTTTTTGTAGGCAGGATCTTTGGCAAGATTATCCGTCTTGCCCTGTCTGATTGCGGCCTTCACGGTGAGAATATACGCGTTGTACTCGGCGTATGCCTTGCGGTATCTGTCTCGCGCCCCTCGCCATTCGGGCGCGGACTCCTTGAATTTACCTTTGATGTCTCTAACAAGATCTGCTACCTGCTCTCTCGCCTCTACAATGTCGTGCGTCGCATCGAGTACCGGTTTTTGAGCGGAGAGGGATTGGGCGCCGGCAAGGGACAACACAAAGATCACCAACCGCAGCAGCGTCGAAGACGGAGCCTTTTGCATCGCCTTGTGCATAAATCACCTCGGGAGGTTGTGAGAGTTTTTCTCATTCATTGTCGATTGCAACAATGAAGTAGTCCGCCGGGCGTAGCCTTTCGCCGAGCGACTCGGCCAGTCGGATGGTCGGCTCGGAGCCCACGATCACGCGCCAGGTTTCAGGATTGCCATCCCTGAAAATGGTCCTGGCAATTCCATACTTCATTGCCATCATTCCTCTAATGCGTTCGGCGTCCTGCTGGTTTTCAAACGTGCCAATTTGTACGGCGAAATTAACCTCTCCGCGTGTTCGAGGAGTGGAGACTATTTGAACTGAAACTTCGGCGATGCCGTCCATCTGCAATCGTCCAGCCGCCGCATGGGATAAATCAATGATGCGGCCGGAGACGAATGGCCCTCTGTCGTTAATGCGCACCTCAACGGTTTTACCATTCGAAATATTCGTCACACGAACGACAGAACCGAAAGGCAGGAGCCGGTGAGCCGCTGTCAGTTGCTCCATGTCGTAGATCTCGCCGCTGGCTGTTTTTCGGCCGTGGTAGGGGTGTCCGTACCAACTCGCTATACCTTTTTCGACACTTGCGTCGCGGGATTCAGCGCGACAGGCCGAAATCATGACGGCAAACAGGATGATCATTGTCACCGTACTTGCTCTCATGGCCGTGGGTTCATGGTACCTCCCGCCTGACCGATGTTTGCCGAAATGACCCGAAATATGCTCCGAATGTTGATTTTGCCTTCTGATGGCGGCTTATAATACACGCACCTACTCTGGTAATTTTTCATTCAGGACAGCCACATGAGAGCGCTTCGAGTCCTGTGCGTTGCATTAGTTCTCACTTGCTTCGACTGGTCTTAGTGTCTACCTACAGGTTCCGGCTAATGGCCTTCCGCAGTTGGTGATCGATTCGGGAGGGCATACAGCTACCGTTACGGCCCTCACGTTCACAAGCGATAACAAGTTCCTGATATCTGCAGGTAGGCTGGCGCCCGCTTGGAAGCGGCTTGAGAAAGTCTCCGAAATGGAATGCTCAGATCAATTCGCCCGGACTTTAAGTACCTTCTGATCTGTGACCCAATCGTCGAGACGAATCGGTCCGCTGGACATTATTGTTGATCCGGCTGGGTTCGTTACGATCGGACTCGCCGGCGGATCGGGCCTCAGGCCGCGCGCATAAGCCAGCAGCTTTCCGATGGAATCTGTAGGGATCACTTCTCGGACGGGCGGCCGCGTAATCGCTTCAGCATTGAACTCCCGAACGCTTGCCATAAGCATGACGACGTCGATCACCTCAGTCTTTCCTTGTGGAAGGTATGTGTAGAACGTTCTCGAAAAAACTCCGCTCGCCTTCAACACTTCGTGAGTCCCTGCAGGTGGGTAGATCAGCGTGATGCTGCCGTCTGTTTGAAGATCGAGAAGGGCGAAATACAGATCCTTTGTAGACTTGTTGCTGACAGTGACTTCAACTTGCTCACCCTCAAACACGGTTGGGCCAAGCGGGCCGATCTGCGCGAAAGGATCCCTCGTTTGCCCGTCTTTCTTCGTCTTGATTGCGATGCCCGCACTGATTGCCGGGTTTGCGTTGTGAATTGAAAGGACATTAAACCAACGGGCCCATTGATCAATCTGCGCTTTGAATTTCAATTCGAGGTCTGTATCAATTAGCTGGAGTGGAGGCGAATAAGGTGTTTGGTCGGCTCCCAGTGTGAGAAGTCGCTCAGCATCCCTCTTCAGCAGCAAGTGGGCGTTCTTCAGATCTGTGGCAACTTGAACATGCTTGTAGCTTGAAACTGCATTTCGCAACGAGCGGAATTGTGCAGAATCACTCGCAGGGTCAAAGTAGAGAAAAAGTTGCATACCGTTGTAACTGTGCTCTCGCTCGATCGCGCGGGAGAAATTCTGAACCCCGCTTCCGGACAACAGCTTCCCGTACGCTGCAAAAGGCATCACGTCCGTGACCTGAATTTTTGTAGTAGACGGAGTTTCGAACCTCTTTGTACCCGGAGCGTAAATTTCGAAGATCGAGCCGGCGGTGATGCCGTATACCTGCCCCGCCTGAAGGGAGACTCGTCCGTCAGGCGAAGGCGAAGCTAACACGTAAGTCTCAGCAGTACTGTCGCTGTCACCGAAAACATGCTGATCGGCCTGGAGACCTTCGAGTTGAGGATGCTGCGTGGAAAAGTTCAGCGTCACGGTCCCCGTAACGACATCCATGATGTCCCTGTACGTCACGCCAGCACCGGCGTTGCGCAACGCTCGTGTCAAAAAGTATGTTAGTGCGCCATGCTGCTTTCCCTCCACAACGTGTTCAAACGCAACTTCTCGTGAACTGGCGGCAGCGATCAAGGCGTACAGGAATCGATTTTGAAGTTTTGGAGAAAGACCAACGCCCAGCCCCTTGATTGCGTCAGCTGATCTGGTCACGGGCGGGGGCTGACGCTGATCCGGCGGAATCATCCGGACTGGGCGTATTGCCTTGACCAGAGTGCCTGAATGACAGCTATCCAAGATCACAGTGACGTTCGTAGTCTTTTCGGCGAGCCTCCGGAATAATGGCTTAAGCTCACTTCCACTGATATCGAAGACCTTGTTTTCGGGATCGCGGGAATCGTAGGGAACGAGTGTCTCGTCCAAACCACTCGGACTCTCGCCGGTCACATCTTTCATCTGTGAGCCATGTCCGCTGTAATGGAATACGACGATGTCGCCCGTTCGCGTTTTACTGATCAGATGATTCTCGAAGGCTGAAATAATGCCGGCGTGGGTTGCCTTCTCGTCTGTGAGAACCATTATGTTCTCAGGCGCGAAATTGAATTTGCCAATGAGGAGCGCCTTCATATCCTCGACGTCGTTAATGGATCCCGAGAGGTTGGGTATCGCACTCGAATTGCGATATCGATTGATTCCGACGAGAAGAGCGCGCTTGGTCACCTGGGCCCCGGGGACGACCTGCGAAACTTCCGCAGCCGCCTCTTTCGCTTTAGCGCTTAGCTGATACCCATTGCTGGCAGAGGCCAACACTAAACAGAGTGCGAGAAACACAGCCGGCATTTTTCGCATAAGCTTCCCTACTGATCCTCAGCGAGCATTTTGTATTGAAGGGGAATGTAACCTTTCAACCGCGACCAGGTCGTTTTGTGGTAAATCACTCGGCCGGCGCTACCTGAGGCTTCGAATATATTGATCGTGCCGTCGGGGTTGTATCCGGCAAATAAGACAATATGAGACCCAGGCTTGTCCAGGGCGTCGCCGGGCTTCATATCGGTGAACCAGTTATACTTGGGCTTCCCTGCGATTTGTCGGATGTCTCGCGTCGAATATTGGTGAGAGCGCAGCCCCCAGCAGAATGAAACGAACCCTGAACAATCGATACCCGCAGTGCAACTCGTGATGCCATTGCGGCTGTGCGAACCCGCAGCTAAGCCCTTGGACAGTTTCTTCTCGAATTCTTCAATCGAGTCGATGCCGCCCCAATCGTAAGGCAAGCCTGTCACGCGTTGACCCTCTTTCCAATCAGACTCGTAATTCTTGACGCAGGAGGCTTTGAGATTAGCCGCGCCGCAGATCCACGTGAAGTCGGTGAGCCGTTTGGCGGTGGCGATTATTTGGTCGCGAGACGTCACAGGCAGCGTCGCTATTGCGGTTGGAGTCTGTGCGGATCCCGTCAAGGTCACGCTGAACCCAACGAGCAGAAGCAAGCAACGGATGAACATATATGCGACTCCAATCTTGAACCTTCACTGTTCCATAGAAGGTTTGCCTAGTTTGTATTCCAAACATTGATCCGCACTTCCGACATCGTGGTCATCAGCTGATATACGACGCCCTTCCGGACGCGTATTTCATCCGTCGGACGCACGAAATAGTCCAACGGGAGCTCCGTTGTTTCAGCGATGACTTTGCCGTCGGCACCATACCTTCTAACCGTTTTCTTCAAATCGACGGAGTCACCACCTGCTGTTGATTCAATCGCGACATAACCGATTCCTGAAGACTCCATTGCGATGGGTTGCACAGAGAGCATCTTCAATCCGGCTTTATCGAAGTCGATTTCCAGTGGCGCCCCTTGCCGTCCGGTGGCGGCCGCCCAGGTAACTATGGCCGTGTTGGGGGCGGTCAATCGAGCTTCTCCAGGTTCTGCCGTAGTTGTGTTCCCGCTCGCAGGCTTTCCTTCGAGATTAAAAAGATGCAACTCTCCGGTCTTGGCCTCGCGGACCTGCACCAAGTTATCCGAAAGGATCGTCACGCTATCGGCAGCGAAACCAATTTGCCATTCGGAGCGGTACGCACCGTTTCCGTCGAATACAGCAATGCGTTTGCGGAGAGGATCGGTAATCAGGTAGGCTCCGTTGGCGGTAACATCGAATCCATCCGGACCTTCGGGAAGTTCGTCGGCACTTCCGAGCGTTACCACAAGCTTTCCCATTTCGCTCTGCGCCGAAGCACTCTGCGCTATGTCGTTTGTAGCCGGAATTCGCACGACACGCGTCATGCCAATGTTGCGTGGTTGCAAGGTCTCCGGAGCAGCGCGCTGCCTTGAAGAACAGCTGAAGCACAGCAGACCGACTACCAGCAGAGACCAGACTCCGCCACCGATACGTCCGCTACGAAGAATGAAAGGTTTCTCTACTTTCATATTATGGTGTCGGATTTTTGCGTCTGTCAGCATAGTGCGCGTTAGCATAATCAAACTCGACTACGGACTGCCGGCGGCATAAGCCCAGAGTTCGAACAAATTGGCGAAGTAGATCCATCCAAAAGCCGCCGACAGCGGAGCGGCTGGGAGGACGCAGGTATGGCGTCAAACGAGCTTTGACCATACTCTCAAATCCCGGTCGAGTAGACCAAGAGAAGAAATCTGAAAAACTCCCGTACCAGTGTCGATAAGGACAACGCCTATTTCAAAAAGTCGTCCAGCATGCTGCGATACTCCGGCTTGAGGTTCTCGTAAGCAGGCTCTCTGGTAATGAGGCCGACCAGAGTGGCCAAATTGGGCGGCATTGCTACAGTCAGAGTCACAGCCGCGTCACGATGCACCATAGTGTTGGCCGTTGGATTCTGGCCAACGATTTTGGGACCACCTAAGATATTTGTCGAGGGCTGCTTAACCAGCGCCACCTTCAGGCCGAGTCCCTGAAGCAGATTCACCGCGTCGGTGACATTGCTTCTTACGAGGTCAGGAAGAGACACCGGCGCTTCCAAGACCAAATCCACAGAGGAATTGGCGCGTACCCGCTCGCTTGCTTTCGGGTTCTGCGATACAACATATGCGCCGGGCGGGACACTCTCCGGTACTCCAGTTACATTGCCGGTCTTGAGAGGCACGGCCTCTAATATCTTTTTCGCGTTATCAACCTCCTGGTGGAGCACATCTGGAACAACAACTTCTTTGGTACAACCGCTCGCGCCTAACGCGAGAATCACGATGAATAACAGCAGCGTGTCTGTTGCGAGTGATTGTCGAACAAGGCGGCGGCAATCAGCGTAGTGCGGCACCTGTAGCTGACGAAGTGCCACACACCTCAGCCAAGCGCGTACAGTTGATGGATAGGGTTTACAGACTAATGAGGTGAGCTTACCAGGTAGCAGCATATTACCTCCTACTCTTCGGTCGAAACCGATACAACCAGGAGTCCCCGACCAAGCAATGCGACCATGCCAGTCAAGAGATTCCAATAGTCAAAGTTAGAGACGTGGACTGAGTTGACAGTCCGATAAGACTAACTACTCAATGAGCATGAGTCGCTCACGCCCACATGGGAATGTTCGAGCCGCCTGCACCGGAGGCGTTGCTCTCCGCGAGCCGCTCCGAGTACGCGTTCGCGCCTCGCAGAACGTTCTCGTCGATCGCACCGATCAGGTGAAAGAGGAATCCAAACGCGGCGAGGTTTAAAGTATGTCCCGCTTCGTGTTCCTTATGCCAAGCCCCCGATTTGTAATCGACGAACGAGAAGTTGCCCATGTTGAAGGCGGTGTCCAGGTAGTTGAGGTTGGCTATGAGACCGCCCCTCATGAACAAAGTCCCGGTCTTCCAGTCCGCTCCGAGGCTCTGAATACGCAGATAATCAACCTTACCGCCAGTCACGGCGTGTATCAGGGACGACACGAGGTAGAAGAAAAACCCGAGTGCCACGATGGGCCAGCTCATCGGCATGAGCCAATTCAACCATCCGATCACGCCTTGAAAGAAACCATTCTGCGAAACCGGCGCAAATACACATAAGAGGTTGCTGATGCCAAGGACGACGGCAAAGATGATCGCGCCTTCCGTGTTTGCCAACCTCGATGCGATCGCAAAGCCGACGGCGATGTTCAGTGATGCATTCAATCCGATTAACCACCCTCTCATGAACTCTCCGAAATTTGTCTCCGCCGTCACCGCTGCGACGATGTAGCTCATGAGGCCCAAGGCACATAGCACACCCGCAATGACTCCGATGACGTTCCAATCTGCTCCTAAAGCTAAATACGGTACGACGGTGCCTACTATTGGGATGACGGCACCGACCGTTGCGGATCCAGTCTTAAGTGTCACGGCCAATCTCCTTTCTCATCCAGTCCTGTTACAAAACGGTGTCGCAGTGCCTCGCTGTTACGAGGCTAGTTGAAGGGATTATTTGCTCATCGCGATGATCATCTTCGACAGTAGTGGAAACACAACACCCGTGAAGAAGATCAGGGCTATCCCGCCATACCAGGCCTGAAAACCGTCGATAGAATAGAAAGGTCCATCAACTAAGGTCATGGCCCAGATAGGGAATGACAACGAGGCGAAGACAATCTGCCAGACTCTGGCCTTAGTTTGGCCGTAGACCATCCATAGCGGGACGGTGATAAGACAAATGACGAAAATGATCCATTCGATCACGGTCCTTGCGGAACCGGCGGGCATCGCGGTCATTATGCTAGTCATGCCAAGATAAGCTGCAATCGCTTCCGATGGAATGTTCTTCAGCAACGACTCTAGATACGTGCCTTGCTCTATTGCCCTGGGCATGGTTCTCCTCCTATCGGTTCGTTCATTCGTTTCGAGATTCGCATAGGTCAGCTCCGTTTAGTCGCCGGATAAAGCCGGGTCACACGTGCACCGGACGAAGCACTTGAACTTGGGCGGAGGCTTAAACTCGGGACTGGATCCGGGCTCTCTGTTTCATTTAGAGCTATCGAGGTCGCCAAAAAATACACTTTAGTGGCGGGAATTTCACTTGACATAAGCGTGATAGTAGCCGCAGTCAGGAGGTTTCGTTGCCGAAGCTTTGCGAATTTTCCCGCCCGTCCAGGAGGACGATCGGATATAGATTTCTAATGCTCGAACGTTGGCTGAAGATCGTAGGAAATATAAGAGTGGAGTCTGAGAAAGCGGAGCCTGGAAAGCCTGTCGATGTGTCACATATTGACGCGTTATGTCAACCCGAGGGAGTCGCACAGCGATTGGAAGCGGCCAGTTTCTGACAGGATTTTGCCGATCAGCCATATCGGAAAACTTGCATGAACCTCCAATGACTCGGTGTGGAAAAAAGCATAACGGGTGATGGGACAAGACGAGCTTTGTATTGTTGGCAGACCTTTCTCCCTCAGGCCGATGCGCCGTGAAGTGATGTTGTGCTGCCTGACTCCGGCTGCTTATCTGCCGCGGGAGTTGGACGGAAGCGCGGCAATGGGCCAGCCGCCATTCTCGAGGCCCGTAGATATGACATGCTGTGTGTTTTTGGTCGCTGTGGCGACTTCCGCCGAAACGAAGGACGCCAGGTCCGCCAAATCGACGTATTTCCTATTCTGGTGCGGCCCTTCCGATAAGCCCTTGAGTAGTGCCTTAAAGAAAACACTATCGTCGGGGACGGTCTCGCGGCTGGTTGAAGCAGCGAGGGTGACGAATTTTCCCGAACTCTCCCTATATCTTTTCAGCATCTCCCCCAGATCTTCACCGTCCGTCAAACCCTTAACGCCTCCCACGCCGCCGGCATGGCATGTGTCGACGATGAGCCAGGTGTTTCCTGCAGTCCCATTTAGTCTTCGAAAGATGTCCCACCACGACACGCTCGTGTAATCGAGAGTATCGAGTGAATTGTAACCATGAGCCGCGAAGTAATAGTCGCGGCGCCGGTCTATGACGCCGTGGCCGGAAAGAAATAGGATTCGGACATCACCGTCTCTCGGCGTA
>Ga0066388_100002867_pt1 | contig 10827 bp, 4 predicted proteins | sample PanSoiMetaGPlot6_FD_64539 | JGI IMG/M metagenome (GOLD analysis project Ga0066388, IMG submission 64539) | Tropical forest soil microbial communities from Panama analyzed to predict greenhouse gas emissions - Panama Soil - Plot 6 (Hybrid Assembly) | ecosystem: Environmental > Terrestrial > Soil... | reverse complement strand
TTCAAAGCGTTGATCAGGGACCGCACCGGAAAATCCTTCCCACAGGATCCGAACGAACAGCTGTGGGGAGCAATTGGCGCGGTTTTCGGCTCTTGGATGAACGATCGGGCGATTGTTTATCGCCGGAGATACGGAATCCCACACGATTGGGGAACGGCGGTGAATGTGCAGACGATGGTGTTTGGTAACATGGGGGAAACCAGCGCAACCGGAGTTGCTTTTACACGTGATCCGGCGACGGGCGAAAAAGTCTTTTATGGAGAGTATTTGATCAACGCACAGGGCGAAGACGTCGTTGCCGGCGTACGCACGCCGCACCCGATCAGCGATCTGGCGAATGAAATGCCTGCAGCGCACAAGGAGCTGATGAAAGTCCGTGCCATCCTCGAACGCCATTTCAAGGATATGCAGGACCTCGAATTCACAGTGGAGGAAAATCGCCTCTACATTTTGCAGACGCGAAATGGCAAGCGCACCGGCCATGCCGCGGTGCGTATCGCCGTCGATATGGTCGGCGAAAAATTAATTTCGATGAAGGACGCCGTGCGCCGTATACCGGCAGACTCGCTCGCCCATCTCCTGGCGCCAATCTTTGATCGCCAATCCGCGAAACAGGCGAAAAAAATCGGTAGCGGCTTGGCTGCCGGACCGGGCGCAGCGTGCGGCCATGTTGTCTTTAGCGCGGAGGAAGCCGTGGCGCGCTCGGAGAAAGGAGAAAAAGTCGTGCTCGCTCGCATCGAAACTTCGCCCGAGGACTTGCGTGGCATGATTGCAGCAGAAGGTATTCTCACATCGCGCGGTGGCGTTTCTTCGCACGCAGCTCTTGTTGCACGACAAATGGGGAAAGTGTGCGTGTGCGGCGCAACTGGAATCCAAATTGATTACCAAAAGCGCACGCTCAGCGCGAACGGCACGACGTTAAATCGGGGCGATTACATCTCTATCGATGGAACGGCGGGCGAAGTCTTTGCTGGCGAAGTCGCAACCGCGCCGTCGGAGATTGTGCAAGTGCTCGTGGATCGGTCACTCGATCCGAAGAAGAGCATCACTTATCAAGAGTACGCGAAGTTAATGAAGTGGGCGGACAAATTCCGCACGCTCGGTGTCCGGGCAAATGCCGATACACCCGAGCAGGTAACGAACGCAGTCGCATTCGGCGCGGAAGGGATAGGGCTCTGTCGCACGGAGCACATGTTTTTCGAAGGCGACCGTATCGACGCGATGCGGGAGATGATTCTCGCCGGCACGAAAGACGAACGCGCGCGAGCGCTGGCGAAGCTGCTCCCTTATCAGCGGGGCGATTTCATTGGCATCTTTACGGCGCTAAAGGGTTTGCCGGCTACGATCCGCTTCCTCGATCCGCCTTTGCACGAATTTCTTCCAGCGGATCACACGCAGCAGAAAGAACTGGCGAACAAGCTCGGGGTCCCAGTCGAACAAATTAACCGCCGCGTGCACGAGCTGCACGAATTTAATCCGATGCTCGGTCATCGCGGTTGCCGGCTCGGAATCACGTTTCCGGAAATTTCCGAGATGCAGGCGCGCGCAATCTTTGAAGCGACTGCCGAGGTGCAAGCCAAGGGGATCAAGGTTCATCCGGAAATTATGATTCCGCTGGTGGGATTTCCGCGCGAGCTAAAACTGCAGATCGAGATTGTCCGCCGGATTGCCGGCGACGTTGCAAAAGAAAGAGGAACAAAGTTCAAATACATGGTGGGAACAATGATCGAAATCCCGCGTGCCGCGCTCGTCGCCGACCAGATTGCGCGCGATGCCGAGTTCTTCAGCTTTGGAACAAACGATCTCACGCAGACGACACTCGGAATGAGCCGGGACGATTCGGGCAGTTTTCTTCCTGCCTATGCGGAGCTCGATATCGTCGATACAAACCCATTCGCGTCGATCGATCAGAAAGGTGTCGGGCGCTTAATGGAAATTACCTGCGACCGCGGCCGTAAGACGCGACCGGCCATCAAACTGGGAATTTGCGGCGAACACGGTGGCGAGCCTGCCAGCGTCAAATTCTGTCACTGGCTCGGTTTAGATTATGTCAGTTGCAGTCCGTTCCGGATTCCGATCGCGCGATTAGCGGCAGCGCAAGCAGCTCTCGAGAGTTGAAGCGCGTCTCGCGCTCCGTAGTCTGTCGCGTGCACGCAGGCGAGCGAAGGATCGACATTTGCCAGGCCGGCTCGGACTTCGCTCATCGTCATATCGGCCCTAACGAAGAGGAAGTTCGCGCGATGTTACGCGAACTGGGTTTCGAAAATCTAGATGCGTTGATAGACGCCGCGCTTCCGAAAAATATCCGGTTGAATCGCGTGTTGAACTTGCCAGAAGCGAAATCAGAGGTGGATGCGCTCGAGGAGCTGCGGGCGATCGCGAACAAGAACAAAATCGCCCGCTCATTTATTGGCGCTGGCTACTCCGATTGCATCACGCCGCCGGTCATTCAACGAAATATTCTCGAAAACCCCGGCTGGTACACCGCATACACGCCGTACCAGGCAGAGATCGCGCAAGGCCGGCTGGAGGCGTTGCTCAATTTCCAACAGATGATCATCGATCTGACTGCACTCGATGTTGCGAATGCATCACTGTTGGACGAAGCCACTGCCGCCGCCGAAGCGATGTCGCTTTGTCACGCAGTTGTTCCAAATCGGAAAACCTTCTTCGTCGCCGATAATTGTCATCCGCAAACGATCGCCGTCATTCAAACGCGGGCAAAGCCTCTCGGAATCAACATTAAGATCGACAAATATTCCCGTTTCCAGTTCGACGACACGGTTTTTGGCGCGCTGGTCCAATATCCGGCTACCGATGGCGCGATTTACGATTACGCTCAGTTCGTTAGGCAAGCGCATGAACCGGGTGCGCTTGTCGTCGTCGCGGCCGATATTCTTGCATTGACGTTACTGAAACCGCCGGGCGAATTCGGCGCTGATGTTGCAGTCGGTAACACGCAACGGTTCGGTGTGCCGCTGGGGTTCGGCGGGCCGCACGCAGCATACTTCGCCACGCGCGACGAATACAAACGTCATATGCCGGGACGGTTGATTGGCGTGTCACACGATGCCGAAGGTCGGCCAGCTTATCGCCTCGCATTGCAGACGCGGGAACAACACATCCGACGCGATAAAGCGACAAGTAACATCTGCACGGCAGAGGTTCTTCTGGCCGTTATCGCATCGATCTATGCGGTTTATCACGGGCCTACAGGACTGCGAGGGATCGCCGAGCGCGTCCACAGACTTACATCCCAACTTGCAGATGGTCTCCGCGCTCTTGGCTGCACAATCACTCACGAAAATTTCTTCGATACGGTTCGCGTCGAAATTGAATCCAGCGAAGTGATTGTGGAGCACGCGGCAAAAGCCGGCTGCAACCTGCGTCCGCTCGGCCCGCGCGCGGTTGGCATTTCTTTGGACGAAACGACAACGCCACAGGACTTCGAACTGTTGATGTCGATCTTTCGCGGCACGCCCGTGCGCGATTTCACCGACGATGATCTTGGCACGCCGCCAATCCGCATTCCGCAATTTGCAATCCGCACTTCTCAATTCCTCACTCATCCGATTTTCAACACGCATGACACCGAGACGGAAATGCTGCGTTACCTCAAGAAGCTTGAATCGCGAGATCTGTCTCTGACAACGTCGATGATCCCGCTCGGCTCATGCACGATGAAATTGAATGCCACCGCGGAAATGTTTCCGATCTCATGGCCTGAGATTTCCAAGCTGCATCCGTTCGCGCCTGCTGACCAGACGGTGGGATACATGGAAATCTGCAAGCATCTGGAAGACTGGCTTGCCGAAATCACCGGGTTCGCCGCGATTTCATTGCAACCTAATGCCGGATCGCAGGGCGAATTTGCAGGTCTGCTCGCGATCCGAGAGTATCACGCGTCGCGCGGTGAAGCGCACCGCAACGTGTGTCTCATCCCCACGTCGGCGCATGGAACCAATCCGGCCAGTGCGGTCATGGCGGGGTTCAGGGTTGTCTCAGTCGCCTGTTTGAAAGACGGCGACATCGATCTTGCTGATCTGCGCGCCAAAGCGGACGAACACGCGCGCGACCTCGCTGCGTTGATGGTGACGTACCCCTCCACGCACGGCGTCTTCGAGCCAACCATTCGCGAAATCTGCGACATCGTGCACGCGCATGGCGGACAAGTTTACATGGACGGCGCAAACATGAATGCGCAGGTGGGTCTCTGCCGCCCCGGTGATTACGGTGCGGACGTTTGCCAATTGAATTTACATAAGACCTTTTGCATCCCGCACGGCGGCGGCGGCCCGGGTGTGGGGCCAATCGGCGTGGCCAAACATCTGGCCCCGTATCTACCGCGCGAGTTCATTCTCGATCCCGATACTGGGCGGGTCCTCTTTGGCGAAGGAGAACGCGGGAAACAGCCGCCGAATTACAATGAGTCAAATTACCGCCATGGCGGGGGCAACGGCGGCAATGTCTCGGCGGCGCCCTGGGGAAGCGCCAGCATTCTGGCAATCACGTGGATGTATATCCGGATGATGGGCGCGGTGGGATTGAAGCGGGCGAGCGAGGTCGCAATTCTAAACGCGAATTACATCGCGAAGCGGCTCGACCCGTACTTTCCAGTTCTTTTCAAAGGCAAACACGACCTCGTCGCGCACGAATGCATTGTCGATCTGCGCCAGTGGAAAAGCACAGGCATCGAAGTCGAAGATGTTGCAAAGCGTTTGATGGATTACGGCTTCCACGCACCGACAATTTCATTTCCCGTGGCCGGTACAATGATGATCGAGCCGACCGAGAGCGAACCGAAGCACGAGCTCGACCGTTTTTGCGATGCGATGATCTCCATTCACGCGGAGATGAAAACGATCGCCAGCGGAAAACAAGATCGACAAAATAACTTGCTTAAAAACGCCCCGCACACGACGCAGCAAATCGCGTCCGACAAGTGGGACCGGCCGTATTCGCGCGAACAAGCAGCGTTCCCAGCGCCTTGGACGCGGGAACACAAATTCTGGCCCGCCGTCGCGCGCATCGACAACGTCTATGGCGACCGAAACCTATTCTGCTCGTGTCCGCCGGTTGATCAATTTGACGGGCAAACCTGAGGCGCCGCCGACGTCGACGGTTCAAATTGCGCCAGATCGCATCTATTTCGTTGACGATGCAGCGACTACAGGTGGTGCAACATGTAATCCATGCCGCCATCAGAGGCGATGACTCAAAGCTCGACAGCCCGTGAAAAGCGCGACCCGAAGGTAGGGTCGCCAGCGAAACTACCCTTCGGGCGCGAGCTCGGGTGCGGCGACCACGCGGGTCGGGACGAGGCGCAGCGCGGAGCCATTTGTTTCCTCGACAACAGCGGGACCTTGTTCGTGGTATTCGGCGTCGCTGTTGACCTGCCAGAGATCATAGAGCTTTGCGTCCGCCAAAATATTTCCCACGCACAACATCGCCGTCATCATTGCGTGGTCCTGGTTATTGTATTTGTGCATGCCGTTGCGTCCGACAAGGTGAAGGTTCGGATAACGCATCTCCAGTTCCTGCCGGATGGCGGCGACGTGCCTTGCGTAATCGTCGTCGTAAACCGGATACGCTTTCTTCTGGCGAACAACGCAGCCATCTATGAAGTCGCATTCCCTCCCAAGACCGATCTGTACCAGCTCGCGCCGGGCGAGTTCGATTAGATCGCTGTCGTTGGAATCCCAGAGGCCATCGTGTTCGAAGCAAAAATATTCGAGGCCGTAACAAACTTTGTCAGGCTCAGGCACCATCTCCGGCGACCAGGAACGGAAGTTCTGGACACGGCCGACTTTCACGCTCGGGTCGTGGATGTAAATCCAGTTGTCATCAAACATGTGCCGATCTTTCAGGATCAACATCACGGTGATGAAGTCACGATACTTGAGGCTTTCGGCCGCGCATTTCGTTCGCTCGCTCACAGCTGGCGACAAACCGCAAACCAGTTCGCGCATCGGCGCGGATGAAATCACGTGTTCGGCTCCTATTGTTTGCGCTTGGCCGAGTTGATCTTTGTATTCGACAGTCCAGTTGCCGGACACTTCCTCATATGAACAGCGAGTTACTCTGCAGCCCATCTCCAGTTTGCCACCCAGCGACTTCATTTTTTCCGCGCACGCCTCCCACATCATGCCCGGACCTCGCCGCGGATATCGAAATGAGTTGATCAACGTCTTGATAACCTTGCTCCGGTCTCCGTTATAGCGCTGCGGAATAAGAGCGTTCTTAATCGCGTTGCCGAGGGAAAGTCCTCTGATCCGCTGCGCAGCCCAGTCTGCGGAAATTTCCTTGCACTTTATCCCCCAGACCTTTTCGGTGTAGCTCTTGAAGAAAATGTTGAACAAGCGTCTGCCGAATTGATTGCTCACCCATTCCTCGAAGTTGCGGGGATTGTGCACGGGAAAGAATCGCGCTTTCAGCCAGGACGAAATGCACAATGTCGATCTTAACAGGCCGAGTTTGATGAGAGCCTCAAAAGGTTTGAGCGGATAAGTGAAAAACTTGCCGTCGTAGTAAATCTTGGACGACCGCGGTCGGTGGAGCATGTCGTCAGGCAAAATCTCCGTCCACAGATCTTCGACCGCTTTGGATTTCGAGAAAAACCGGTGGCCGCCGATGTCAAAGCGGAACCCTTTGTACGTGGTGGTACGCGCAATGCCGCCCACGTAAACCGGGTCGGCTTCGAGCACGGTTGCATCGACATTGTTCTTTGAAAGCAGATAGCCGGCAGTCAAACCCGCTGGCCCCGCACCGATAATGACGACTTTTGTTTTCATCTTCTGTTACGCGACCCAGTTGCCCCGGGTGAAATTCCAAACGTACCAGCCCTGTACGCAAAGCCCAGCAGCACTAAACAACGCTACCGTCGCGATGCCGAATGCCCGCGCAAGCATCGGCAGCGTGCGAAATTGACGCAGAAAATTCAAAAGCGCCAGTACGATCAACACGTGCACGGAAAATTCGTAGCGAAGCATACTCTCCATGCCGGCGGAGGCTACTGCGCTGACCGAGACGTAATAGATTGCGGCGGCGCAGAAATAGATGCCGACGCGCGTTGGTAAGTCAGCGCGTCTTCGGACCGCTGGAAGCAGTTCGCAAAGAGCGACACCGAGCAAGAACAAGGCACCCAGCGTCATCGCCATCTGGCTTGCCTCAATAGGATTGTTCAGTGCTGGAAGAAGCCAGCGATAACTCGATGGTCTAAACACCGCTAGATAATCGGGACTGATGTCCCAGCCAGCCGCTTGCGTGAGTATATAAATATCCCAATTACCCCAGCGCAGTTGGCAGTAGGTAAAGAAGGCGACGGCGCCGACCAATGCAAGAGCCATCAGCCCAATGGCAGCCCCGTATCGACGATGCCAGCTTCGTGCCTCGCGCAAGCCTCGCCAGCCATTTCGAACAATCGAGCAAATCACCGGGAATGCCGAGCATACGATCCCCACAATCCGTGTAGCGGACATCACGATGCCATGCAATGCAGCCCAGACTTTTGCAGCGCGACCATCCGACGTGCTCCAATAAATAAAACCGAGCAACGCCATTAGGAAAAGCGACTCAGAATACGCCGCAACCAAAAAGAATGCCGCCGGATGCGCGAGGATCAGTAATGCGCCGCAACCCTGAAGGGCAGGCGAAGTCTTCCAGCGATCACAAAAGAGAAAGAAATAACTCCAGAAACCCCAGGCGGCGAGCTGAGCTGTGATGAGCAGCGCGTTGCCGGTGTCGATGTTCAATCCGTATCGAAGCAATGCGCCAATTGCCGGATAAGCGGGGAAGAAGGCGACATTCGATACTTCCATCACCTTGTGATCGATGGGCGGCACGATGGTCTGATATCCGCGCTCCACGATGTTCATAAACCAATAGCTGTCGTGCTGGACCAGCGTCGAGTAGCGGTCCGAAAACGGGCCTTCAGGCGCAAGCAGGCCGATTGCGATACCCAATTGCGCCACAGTCAGAACCAATCCGAATGCCAAAGGCCTGAAGAACGACCGAGCGGGAGTCATGACGTCATGAGCAGGAAGTCCCGAGGAGACAAGAAAGTCCTCGAGATTGCAAGAACTGCTGGCGATAGCGCTTCCTGAAGTCATTTACCCGGCCTGCGTCGATTTCGGCGGCAGGAGTTTGGACGAGGCGAGCCGCCTTTTATTCGAGCGACGCCGTGGTTCTATGCGGCTAGGTCCTTTGCGCGGACGAGTTCGCCATAAAGCTCCTCATAACGCCGTGCCGATGCGTCCCACGAAAAATCACGCGCCATCGCCCGTTTCATTAACTTCGTCCACAGCTTGTGATCTTTGAACAATCCACGGGCGCGTTTGATCGCGTCCCAGAACGCTTCAGTTGAATAATCGTAACAAAGAAATCCGTATCCGTTGTCGCCGGCCGAGTCGTAGTCCTCAATGATCTGCTGAATGCCGCCAGTGGCGCGTGCAACCGGTAGAGCGCCATATTTGAGATTGTACATCGCGCTCAGCCCAGAAGGTTCAATCCTGGACGGGATCAGACTGATATCCATACCGGCTTCAATCCGGTGCGCCAGTTTCTCGTCGTAATCTTTTTGATAGGCAAACTTATTCGGAAATTTTCGTGCGGTGACAGCCAACGCGGTTTCGTAAGCCGGATCACCCTCGCCGAGAATGAGGAGCCGGACATCATCCCATAGAAGGCGATCGAGCAGCGGCACGAGAATCTCGACCCCTTTTTCTTCGACGACGCGGGTCACCATGCCGAAGACTGGACCGTGCGGCGAAGAGGCAAGCTTCATTTCGTCCAGCAGTGCGTCCCGGCAAATCTGTTTCCCTTGAAGCTTTCGCGTGGCGTAATTAGCTGGAAGCAAATGATCGGACGCGGGATTCCATCGGACATAATCCGCGCCGTGCAAAATCGCGGTGAGGCGGTATGCGTTTTCCCGCAGCACACCATCGAGACCATGGCCGCCCGCCCGAGTAAGTATCTCGCGCCGGTAATGTTCGCTCACGGTTGTGATTTTGTCGGCGTAGAGAATTCCGCCTTTCAGAAAATTCAGCCGTCCAAAAAATTCGACGCCGTGGAGAGTGAAAAATCGTTCCGGCAAATTTGTTAGCCGAAAATCCAGCCCCCAAAAACTGCCTTGTTCAGCCAAGTGATGAATCGTCAGCACGGTTTTGAACGGCAGGCCGTGCGCCTGCACGAACACCGGTACGAGGGCTGCCGCCCAATCGTGTACGTGCAGAATTTGCACCTGTGGCGTCAACCGGCGCGCTAATTCCAACACTGCCTTGCAGAAAAAAATAAAGCGCGCCGCGTTATCTTCGTAGGATTGGCCGCGCTCACCATAAATTCCGGGGCGATCAAAAAGCTCGTCGCAGCGAACCAGAAACAATTGCACGCCACTCGCGCTTCGCCCCTCGAGATATTCGGCGACGTAGGTTTTGTCGGCCACGGCGATATCCAAAGCTATGCCAGTATTTTTTTCTTTGAACGCGGTATTCGCCCGAATTTCACGATAAAACGGCAACGCCACGCTAACGTCGTGTCCGCGAGCGCGCAGTTCGCGCGGCAGAGCATCCATCACATCGATCAGCGCGCCCGCGCGCTGCAGCGGCGGTCCCTCCGCACTAGCCATCAAGATTCTCATTCGATCTTCGATATTGGGTGTTCAGCGTTCGACATCGTCTCACGCGCCTCTGCCTAACGAATACTCGCGTTTCACCCACTCGATCGCTTCCTCCCGTGTGCGTAATGTTCCTTCCAGTTGGCGCGTTTCCACCGCTTCGAGGATTTCCCCAAACTTCGGACCCGGCTTTAAACCGAGTGCGATCAGATCGTCTCCCCGCACGAGTGGCGGGGGAATGATCGGTTCATTCGCGAATTCTTCGCGCTTTCGCAGGAGAAATTCGTAATTGTCGAGTATGCGATGGCTGCTTTCGCAGTCGACCCGGTGCAGCTCCAGCTCGTCATTGAACGTTGGTCGCGCCATGAAACGCTTCAATTTCGCGACCCGCATCCTGGGTACGTCCTTGAAGACCATGTGTTGCCGCACCATTTCGACGGTCGCTTCGATCTCAGCGCCCGAGAATCGCAAACGCCGCATGATGGCCTCGGTCATCTCCGCACCGATCCGGTCATGTTCGTTGAACCGAATCCGGCCGTTCGTATCGACAGTTGCGGTCACGGGCTTCGCAACGTCGTGAAGCAACACAGCGAAAATCAGTGGCAAAGAGACCGTTTCCGGAAGGAATTGCAGCATTAGGCGTGTGTGCTGAAAGACGTCTCCCTCCGGATGGAATTGCTCCGGCTGCAGAACGCCTTTCATCGCTTCCAATTCGGGTAAAATCGCGCACATCAGACCGCTGGAATCAAGAAGGTCCCAGCCGCGCAGCCTATTCGGCGCGAGAAAAATTCGAACCAACTCATCGCGAATACGCTCCGAACTGATCTGATTGATTGAAGGCGCGCTGGCCAAGAGCGCTTCCCACGTTTGGTTGTCGATTTTGTAATCGAGCACGATGGCGAAACGCACTGCGCGCAGCATGCGGAGCCGGTCTTCGGCGAAACGCTGCGCCGGATCGCCAATCGCACGCACCAATTTCGCCGCCACATCCGAACGGCCGCCGACGAAATCGATCACCTTCTCGGCAACCGGATCGTAAAACATTCCGTTGATCGTGAAATCGCGACGTTTGGCGTCTTCCTCCGGCGAAGAAAAACGCACCCCACTCGGATGTCGCCCGTCCACGTAGGCCTCATCCGAGCGAAAGGTCGCAACTTCGAATTGAAAATCATTCTGCAGTACGATAATCACGCCGAAACGCGCGCCTACGGCGTATG
>Ga0066388_100002866_pt1 | contig 10830 bp, 6 predicted proteins | sample PanSoiMetaGPlot6_FD_64539 | JGI IMG/M metagenome (GOLD analysis project Ga0066388, IMG submission 64539) | Tropical forest soil microbial communities from Panama analyzed to predict greenhouse gas emissions - Panama Soil - Plot 6 (Hybrid Assembly) | ecosystem: Environmental > Terrestrial > Soil... | reverse complement strand
CTAAAGAATAGCGACGAATCGTCGAATCACGTCAAAGGGAATCGCGGTGTACCATGAATTCAATCCGGCTCACTTTCAAGTTTGTAGCGATCTCATTCCTGCTCGGCGTCGCAGTCGGCTGCGGAAAGACCGACGGGGCAGCCGGGCGCTCAGGCGGCGAAGGAGATCAATCGCAGGAAGGCGTCATGCGCGTGACGCCGATCAAGCCGGTCCGCAAGACGCTCGTCCGGTGGACCGAACAGCCGGGGCATATCGAAGCTTTCGAGGAGACGCCCCTGTACGCGAAAGTGGCCGGGTACGTCGAGAAGATGTACGTCGATATCGGCGATCCCATTGCTGGTCCCCGATTCGACACGAACGGCAAGCCTTACCAGGAAGGACAATTGCTCGCGGAGCTTTCGGTTCCCGAGCTCAACGAGGAGCTTGCGCAGAAGCAGGCCGGCATCGGTCAGGCACAGGCCGAAATCGAACAGGCCCAGGCCGCGGTCAAGGTCGCGCAGGCCGCCGAGACCTCGGCCAAGGCGCGGCTGGAAGAGGCCGAAGCCGTTGTTGATGAGACTCAGGCTCAATACGATTTCGCGCACTCGGAATTCGTGAGAATGAAGAAGCTTGCCGACCGCGGCGCCACGACGCGCGAGCTTGCCGAAGAGAAGGAAAAGCTGTTCCGCGCGGCCGACTCGGCGCGCCGGCAGACGCAGGCCCGGATCGCGTCGGCCAAAGCCGCGATTGCCGAGAAGGAGGCCCAGATCGAGAAGGCCACAGCCGACGTCGAGGCCGCGACGAAACGGCGGGAGTCCGCCGAAGCCGATCTGGCGCACGTCAAGGCGCTGCTCGGCTACACGAAGATTCGCGCCCCCTACGACGGCGTCGTCACGGCCCGGAACGTCCACACGGGGCACCTGGTGCAGCCGGGAATCGGCAGCGGCGGGAAGCCCCTCCTGGTCGTCGTGCAGACGCGCGTCATGCGCATTTTCGTCGACGTTCCCGAGCCGGACACCGAGATGATTGCCGACGGCAGCGCGGCCGAAGTGCGGATCCCGTCTATTCCTTCGGAGGTCCGCGAAGGGACCGTCACGCGCTCGTCCTGGATGCTCGAATCCGATTCGCGGACGTTGCGGGCCGAGGTCGATCTCCCCAACGACGACCGCAAGCTCCGCCCTGGCATGTATGCGAGAGCCAAAATCAAAGTCGCCGAGCGCGAGAACGCCCTCTCGCTTCCGAAGAGCGCGATCCTCACCGAGGAAAAGAAAAACTACTGCTATACCATCGGTGAGGATAAAAAGATCGCCAAAACGCCGATCGAGATCGGCATCCGCGCCGGCGACGACGTCGAGATCCTCTCGGGGCTCTCGGGAGACGAACGGGTCATCGGCGTCAACGTTTCTGCATTCCGCGAAGGGCAGGAGGTCGAAGTGACAAAACCAAAAGACGCAACGTAGTCGAACCAACACCGACCCGCGGGGCGACGTCTGCAGTTGTTCGATCGGATCTCTTCCCCACGCTCCGCTTGGAGAACGAACGTGGCCACGCTCGCGCCCCAAATCGAGTCGTTGGTGGCCCGTCGATTTACTCCCTCGAAAAGGAGATTGCGGTGGGAACGGGACGGCCTGCCGCGCGAGACAATCCCGAGGTTCATCACGCGGAGCTTATGACTACAATACGGGCATGAGACCGATCCTGCACCGACTCAGTCAGATCGTCGCCCTCATCGCTGTCGTGCCATTCCTGGCTGCGGCGGTCTATGAGGAATTCACGGGTCAGGAATTGCTGAAGTTGCATCCGAGGATCGGTGGAATCACGCTCGCTGTTTGCTGGATCGTGTTCTTTCTGACAAGGCCGCGCGGCCCGGCCCCGGCCGGTTCGTCGGATTCCAATTCCCCATGACATGCGCCCGCTCATGAACCGCCCGCTCGCAATCGCCTGCCTCTCGTGCCTGATCGGCCTTGTGGCATTTGCGGAAGAGAAAGCGGACCTGAAGAAGGGGACTCCGATCGATCTGACTGAATACGTCAACCACACGCCCGGAGAAAAGATCGAGGCCGACAGCCGCGAAGGGAATACACTCCCGCTCCCTCTTGGCGAGCAGACGTTCGAGGGGATCAGGATGAAGGTCGAGGAGAAGGTCGTTCAACTCGGGAGCACGGTCATGAAAGAACGACCCGAAAAGGTTTCGGGGATCAAGATCGGCCGCAAGCTGGCCCGGCTGCATATCCTGCACGCGACCTGCTTCGGCGGCGGTCCGAACAGGCCCGGCGCGGCCTGGTACGTCGAAGAAGACACGGCGATCGGGGAGTACCGCATCAATTACGACGATGGGAGCTCCGAGAATATCCTCATCGAGTATGGTAAGGACGTGCGGGACTGGTGGTTCCGCGAGGACGAGAAAGAAACGTCCCGCAGCAAGGTCGTCTGGAAGGGAGCCAACGACCTGGCCGAAAAATACGACTGCCTCTTGCGACTGTACCTGACGACCTGGAAGAATCCCAAGCCCGACCAGAAAGTCGTCAGCGTCGACTATGTCGGCCGCAAAGACGAAACCGTTGCCGCACCCTTCTGCGTCGCAATGACGATCGAAGAGAAATAGCTGCCTGCGCCCCGCGTCTGGCAGATTCCAAGGACGAGAGTTGCGGCTGCCGCTCACGGTCCCGTCAGATAACTAAAATTTTAGCGATTGTTGATTGACCGCGCGGCGCGACAACGCTAAAATTTTACCGATATGCGGGCGCGGGTTTCCCGCGCTGCAAATTCCAAAGGGGGGAGCACAGCATGGCAGGAACGGGCGGCGACCGACTCAGCCGTCGGGAGCGACAGATCATGGATATCCTTTACGCGCAAGGCCGCGCGTCCGTGGCAGACGTGCAGAAGAAGATGTCCGATCCTCCCTCCGATTCGGCCGTCCGCGCTCTGCTGAGAATCCTGGAGCAGAAGGGGCACGTCAGGCGCATCGAGATCGGCAACCGCCGCTACGAATTCCGCGCCATACGCCCCCGGGAGAGCGCCGCCCGCGGCGCGCTCAAACGAATCCTCAGCACGTTCTTCGACGGGTCGGCCGAAAAGGCCGTCGTGGCGCTATTGGACGCGTCCAATGCCAAGCTTTCGCAGCCGGAGCTCGATCGCCTGCTGCAGCTCATCGAAAAAGCACAACAGAAAGGCGGGTGAACGATGCGTTTCCTGTTCGAGGCGCTTAACGCTGCCCGCTTGGTGCACGGGCTTGTGCCGGTCTTGCTGGATGCGGCGCTCAAAGGTGCGGCCGTTTTGGTGCTGGCTGCTCTCGCCGCGACGGCACTTAAGCGCGCTTCATCGGCCAGCCGCCACGTCGTCTGGGCGCTGTCGCTGATCGCGCTGTGCGTCTTGCCAGTCCTGTCAGCGGCGCCGGTCGGTTGGCCAGCGCCCATCCTGCCGAAATCGCCCTGGAGCACAATGGCCGAGTCGCTCGCGCAGCCGCGCGCCATCTCCGACCCCTTCCGCGCCGAAGTTGATCCCGAGCACATTCTCGCGGGGCGCAGCCGCCTCGAGACTGCCGGCCCCTCGGAGCAGTTGCCGCGGGCCCGCTCGTCGAGCCTGCTGCTCGGTCTCGCCAACTGGATCGTCATCGTTTGGGCCGGTGGAGCTTCGGTCGTGCTGGCGCGGCTCGCGGCCAGCTTCGTCGGTCTCTCGAGGAGGAGGCGCGAGGGAGCGCTCCTGACAGAGGGGACGTGGATATCGCTGGCGGAGCATTGCGCGAGGCGCTACGGAATTCGCCGCCGCGTTTCGTGGCGGCTGGCGTCCGACGGGACGATTCCGGCGACGTGGGGGTTCTGGCGGCCGGCGGGGCTGTTGCCGGCCGATGCCCTCGACTGGCCCGAGCAGCGCAAGAGCGCGGTGCTGCTGCACGAATTGGCGCACGTCGCCCGCGGCGATTTTCTGGTCCAGACGCTCGCTCGCCTGGCTTGTGCTCTGCACTGGTTCAACCCGCTGGTCTGGTACGCAGATCGCCGTTTGCGCAGAGAGAGCGAGCAGGCCAGCGACGATCTGGCCCTGCGGGCCGGTCTGGCCCCGGCCGATTATGCCAGCCAGCTCGTCGAAGTCCTGCTGGCCGTGCGACGCGAACGGGAAGTTCCGCTGAGCGCGCTGGCGATGGCCCGGCGGAATGAATTGGAAGATCGAGTGCGTGCCATCCTCGATGGGCGAAGATCCCGCTCCGGCCCGTCGCGGCGGGGCATTGTTCTGATGGCCCTGCCTGCCGCGTGCGTCCTCTTTTTGTTTGGCCTCATCCGCGTGGAAGCGCGCGGTCACGACGCCCCCAGACTGGAGCGACTCCCCGAAGGAATGACCATCGAGATTCTGGGAATATCGACCTATCCCTCGGAAAAACCGACGTGGTGGGGCCCGGACGGAACACCGCTCGCCGAGGCGCCCTGCGATCCGCCGACCGCAAAACCTATGGGCGCCGGCCCGGAGGTTCGGGTTATCGTGGCGCGGATCAAAGGTATTCCCGAAGGATCCAAGCTGACCTGGCACCCGACCCAGTGTCACAGCCAGAGAATCTCGCTGACGCGCAAGGGAGGCAGACCGGTTGCCGACTTGCAGACCGTCATCGGCGAGTTCCAGCGCGGCCCGGCCACCTGCGACCTGCACTTCGACCTCTCTTTCGGAGAATGGACCGTCGAACAGACCTGGGATGGAAAAATGAGCCTGGGAGTGAGCAAGGAGGAACGGGGGTTCTTTCTCGGCAAAGCGCGTGAAATACGGGATGGAACGGCGCTCACCGTTGCGCACAATATCGCGGACGCCGAAATGCGCCTGATCGCGATCGGAGAGGATGGCCACGAGCTCGAACCTCGATATTTCGGCAGCGGGGGGGCGGGCCACCTCAGTGGGCTTGATGCCGAATTCAGTGTTCCTCCCGGAAAGATTCGCGAATATCGGCTTCTGTCGCGTCGGGTCGGGCGGTACGACATCAAGAAGGTCAGCTTGGAACCAGCGGCACGATAGTCGACTCGACAAAAGATCCGCGCGTATCCGCGTCATCCGCGGTCCCTTCTCGTTCGTTCGTGGTTTTCTTTTTTTGGTTGCGGTGGGTGTCGGGTGCTTCGTGGACCGTCTGTGTTCGGTTCCATCGATTCAGGAGTCATTGCCATGAGCGCCTTGTTCTCGTGTGTGGGTCTACTGCTGATATCCGTTGCGTGGGCCGATGATCGCGACTCGGACGGCGACGGTCTGCCGGACTTTCAGGAGGTCCACAAGTACTTCACGAATCCTGAGTCGGCCGATTCCGACGGCGACGGGGTCCCCGATGGCGATTGGCACGAACGCCGGGAATACTCCTACACGATTCGGTCGGTCATCAAAGTCATGCGCCCCTGCGACCAGGCGGTCGTCAACGACGACTATCAGGATGCGCGGGTCCTGTCCGAGACGGCCGGCTACGTCGAGCTCGAGGTCGTGCACTATCCCTTCAATACCAATGCCGAGGCGATCGGCGCTTCGCGGGATTGGCGCGCGCCCGCGGCGGACCTCCAGACTTACCTCAAACCCGGTCTTACGACCAACTGGGACGACGCCCTGCGCCGCGATCTGCTCAGGCAACTCCGCGACGACGGAATCGACGTGGGTAAAATGACCGACCGGCAGGCCGTCGAGCGAGTCGCCGAGTGGCTGCTGGCCCGCGGCAAGTACCGGTACATGTTCGGGACGTATTTCGTCCATTTCCCCAACGGGAAGCCGGAAATCTTTCCGGGGTTGGAAGTGGCGTTCCGCCGCGAGCAGGGGAATACCGATTTTCCCTTCGACCAACACTTGCAGCACGAGGTGTTTGGGAAGGGAATGTTCGAAAACAGGTGCTATGGCACCTGCACGTCGACGGCGATCTATCTCACGACGTGCCTGCGCGCGGTGGGCATTCCGACGCGGATGATTCTGGCGATTCCACCTGCGGACGGTTCCGATCCCGCGCAATTGCGGATGATCGAGGACCATATCTCTCATCATCAGGTCCGCCGGACGCTGCTCCGGGGCGTTCCCTCCTCCGGGTTTAGTTCCCACACGTTCAACGAAGTGTACGTGGGGGATCGCTGGCAACGGCTCAACTACCGGACGCTCGGCCAAAACACTTTCGGCGCGGGCGTCATGGGGATGCTCACTCACATCCTCACGTTTCGCGATCTGAGCGAAGCCGGACTGACAGAGACTTGGGGCCGGCGCTACGGGCGCGGCGAACGGGACGAGACGTTTCGGGGGAGCAACCCTTATCGGCTCACCGAGATCTCCGACCGGTTCGGAAATCACTCGCGGCTCGAGAACCCGCCGGTTGACGAGCCCAGCGTCGCAACCATTTCCAAAGCCTATTGGTTCTTCTCGGATCAGCGCCCGGCCTGGATTCGCGCCGATTCGGTTCAGCCCAAAGCAGACGGCCACGTCCTGTGCCACGTCGACGTCTCGTTCGACGATTTGAAAACGCTCTATCCGAGACTGGACAAGGAGTTCGTGCTCACGGCCGAAGGGCGTCCGCCGCTCAAGGCGCGCGCCGAGCGCGGATACTGGAACCAGGAGTGCTACCTGCGCATACCCTCCGACCAGTTCGCGATCATGGAGCCTGACGTCGAGTACGAGCTCGCACCGGCAAAAGCCGACGGGCAATACCGCTGGAAAATCGACGGGAACGTCACGATCGTGAAACCGAAATAGCGGGCAGGCCGTCCGTCGCATCACGCCGGCCTGATGCAAAGTCGAGGCATCCTGCGACACGTGGCCAAAAATCGATGGCCTCAAAAATGCTCGGTATCCAAAAGTCGCCGCCGGATTTCCTTTTCTACCTGCCGCACGAGCATCCGCAGCGACCATCGAAATCTCAGATTTCGAATCCCCGGAAACCTGGCCGCGAGCGCGCGAAATTTCTCGGCCGCCGCGGGCAATTCCTCTGATGGCATTTGCCTCAAATGCTCCGGCCAGTCGTTCATGTGATATCGTTTCATACCCAAATTCTAGCTCAGATTGGTGGACGCGGGGGCAGAAAAATCGGCGGCGCGGCAGCGCGGGGCATTTCTTCGGTCCGGCAGGGGCGCTAGCGCGTCGTGACGCGGCGCGTCTGTACGCCAGACACATCAGTTGGGCGGCGACGAGTTTCCCTTGCAGCGCCTCCGTCAGTATGATTTTCACGCCGTCCTTCCCTCTTCGATCGAGAGTGGCCGGGAACGTTCGCAGTCCAGCCGGCAGGGGCGGACGGGCATCCCGGCGCATGTCAGCCTACGAACCCGCTAAAGCCGGAACTACGAACGTTCAGACCGAGAACGAACCATGAATTCGAAGTCCCTGCTGATTCTCGCGGTTCTTTGTGGCGCGGGTGGTCGCGTCTCTACTGAGGTGAACCTTCTTCCCCAGGGGAATTTCGACCCCGGCGTCAACACGGTCGAGCCTCGCCTGGTCGCGCAATCGCCGCTGGGCGACGGAGTGCTGCCGGAGGGCGTCACGTTGGACTGGGACAAGACCAGCGTCAAGACGCTCAATGCCAAACGGGCACAGGTTTCGCTCGACGGCGTCTGGCGATTCACGCCGGCGGCCGAAGGGGCGGCCGAGCCACCGACCCTGGGGTGGGCCTATCTCAAGGTCCCCGGCGACTGGCAGGGTCAGGGCAGGCGTTCGAGTTTCGTAGCCCGCGGCAGCGGGCCCCAGTGGGATCTCTACGATGGGGCTCGGGTAGCACGCGCCTGGTACGAGCGCGCGGTTCAGATTCCTGCGGCATGGCAGGGGCGCGCGATCAGCATCCGCTTCGATCGCGTCTGCACCGACGCGATGGTCTATGTCAATGGTGCCCAGTGCGGGAAAATCGCCTGGCCCTGGGGCACGGTAGACATCACTCAAGCGGTAAGGCCCGGGGAAAGGGCGGATATTCGGGTGCTGGTGGCGGCGATCGCCGATGCGGAAAAGGTGGGGACCTTTTGGCAGAACGCCCTGAGCGACACGGTCACTTTCTCGTCCGCCAGGCTGCGGACGCGAGGCCTCGCCGGCAGCGTCTTTCTGGAAAGCCGCTCCTCCGAAGCGCGGGTGACCGATGTCTTCGTCCGCACTTCAACCCGCAAAAAGAACGTCTCCGTGGACGTCGAGCTCGGCGGCCTCAAGCAGGCGGGTCAAGTTCAGGTCGTTGCGGACATGCTCAATGAAAAAGGGGATGTGGAGAAGAGCTTCACTGCTGTGTCTGCGGCAGACGCGAAGGAGACCCAGACCCTGACATTTTCATGGCCCTGGCCCGACCCGCGCCTCTGGGACGTGGGCCAGCCCAACCTTTACACGCTCCGGCTGAAAGTGAAGGGCGCGGGGCTCGATGACGAGTACGATCAGGAATTCGGGTTCCGCGAGTTCTGGGCGGAGGGGCGCGATTTCTTCCTCAACGGCGGCGTGATCCGTCTGCGGCAGCCTTGCTTTTATTACGGGCCGCGCATGCAGGTGGGAGACACGTTCTCCGAGATGGGGGGGCACGACGTGGACACGCGCGGCGATGCTGGCGACTCGGGGCGGGATCTCGCCGACGCTGACCGCAAGGGCTACCTGGTGGCACAGTATATTCTCAACGCCAACAAGTACCTGATGAGTCCGGGGAGAAAGAATAGCTGGGAGCAAAACAAGGAGCGTGCGTTCGAGCGTGCCGACGTGTGGATCCGCCACTACCGCAACCATCCGTCGGTGGTGATGTGGATCGCCGGCTTCAATTTCTTCAACAGTGCCGTCGACGCGGACCCGCGCTACGTCGGCCGCCGCGGCTGGGGCCAGAGCGACGAGCGCTGGCAGCGCCTCATGGTTTTCGGCAAGGAGATGTTCGAAGGGCTCAAGAAGCTGGATTCAACCCGCCTCTATTACAGTCATTCGGGGGCTTACACGGGGGACGTCTACACGATGAACTGCTATTTGGACGTACTCCCGCTCCAGGAGCGCGAAGATTGGCTGAGTGATTGGGCGGAAAAAGGCGAGATGCCGATTTCGATGGTGGAGTTCGGCACTCCGATGGACTGCACGTACCGGCGCGGACGCCACGGGTTCGAAAGCAATATCACCAGCGAGCCCCTGCTCACGGAATTCGCCGCCATCTTTTTTGGCGGCGACGCCTATGCGGCCGAGGAACCAAAGTATCGGCAGTTTCTTCGCGACCTGTTTCGCGGCGGAATGCTCTACCAGAGCTCCGAAAACCGCCTCGATGAGTACGCCAACAACCACAAGATCCAGGAGCTCTATCGCGTCAACACGTGGCGCAGTTGGCGGACCGCGGGCCTGCCGGGCGGCCTGCGCACCTGGTCGTGGATGCAGGATGCACTCAAGGAGATCAATGGCCCGACTCTGGCGTGGATCGCCGGCCCGGCTGGAGCTTATACCGCGAAAGACCACCACTTCAGCCCCAGACAGGAAGTCAAAAAACAGATCGTCCTGATCAACGACACCCGAGCGCCCCAGAACTTTACGGCGGCCTGGACTGCGACCGTCGGCGGCAAGCAAGTGGATCAGGGTGAGCTGTGGGGCCGCCTGGCGGTTTCCGAGATCCGATTCATTCCCTTCCAGTTCATCGCACCCGCTGTAGATGTCGGCGGCAAAGTCGCCGGCCAGATCGCGCTGACCGCCACGATCGGCGAGACCAGGCACCAGGATACCTTTGCGTTCCGCGTCTTCGGCGCCGACAAACCGGGGAGCGGTCAAATCGCTGTGGTCGATGCGAACGGCCAGAGCGGCAAAATGCTGGCGAGCCTGGGATATGAAACTGTTCCCTGGAATGGCGCAGCCGCCGGCCTGGTGGCGATCGGACGCAACGCGTTGAAGGACGACCTATCGCTGGCTGCCAGGCTCGAGCACTATGTGCGGGCCGGAGGCCGCGCTCTGATCCTGGCCCAGGACCCCGAGTGGATGTCGCGGGCTCTCGGATGGCGCGTCTGTCCGAAGGTGACCCGGCGCGTTTTCCCCATGGATGCTCCGGTCGCCCGCGGCATGGATGCCGACGACATGCGCGATTGGACCGGAATCAGCACGCTCATCGAGGGCTATCCCGAATATGTGGGAGATTATCTGCGAGGGAACGAACGCGAACAGCCTTACGCCGGCTGGCACTGGGGCAATCGCGGCGGCGTCACCAGCGCTGCCGTCGAGAAACCGCATCGCAGCGGCTGGCGTCCTTTGCTCGAATGCGAATTCGACCTGGCCTACACGCCTCTGATGGAGCTCGACTACGCCCAGGGCCGCGTGATCCTCTGCACGCTCGACCTCGAGGATCATGTTGCCCTCGACCCGGCGGCGCGGCGTTTGGCCGGGCAGATCATCGACTACGCCGCTCACGCTGCGCTCTCCCGCCGGGCGCAGAAGGTCGCGTATCTGGGTGGTGCGGGCGGGAGGGCGTGGCTCGACAAGATTGGTGTCGATTATCAGCCCACAGCCACGCTGCAGCAGGATGCCGATCTCGTGCTCGTCGGTCCGGATGCGGCCGTCGATCCGGCACCTCTCCAGGTTTATCTCGGAAATGGGGGCAAGGCGTTCTTCCTGCCGCAATCCCAGGAGCAGGGACTGCTGGGGAGCAACTTCAAGCCGGCGGCCGCCGATTTCGCCGGTTCGCTGTCTGTCCCCGAATGGCTCGAAGCCAGCGGCCTCAGTGCGTGCGATCTTCGCTGGCGGACTTCCCTGGAGCCTGCTCCCTGGGTTTTGAGCGCGGGCGCCGAGATCGGAGCGGAGGGTCTGATCGGCCGCAAATTGATGGGCAAGGGCTTGGCCGTTTTCTGCCAAATCGATCCGGATCGCTTCCAGGCAGACGAGAAGACCTATTTCCGCTACACGCGCTGGAGGTCCACACGTGCCGTGGCGCAACTCCTCGCCAACCTGGGC